>JGI26339J46600_10000540_pt1 | contig 12889 bp, 12 predicted proteins | sample BogFormECP12_OM1_FD_46600 | JGI IMG/M metagenome (IMG submission 46600) | reverse complement strand
GGAAAAAAGCTATTGTCGTTCCTGGGCTGGGCTTCACGGTCCGGCTGTACTACGATATTCACCGCCGAGTCCGGCCGGGCCGAGGGCGCCGAGCGGCTCCTGGCCGACGGCATCATCGACATGAAGCGCCTGGAGCTGCCGGGCGCGGACGGCCCCGGGGTTTTCGTTAAAACGATCGAGGTCGTTAAGCTGCGAGGCCAGGCGCACGCTGCGGGCCGGTACCTGTACAATATTTCAGCCGACGGCATCCACATCATTTACCCCGGAAGCGGCGAGCCTCCGGCAAAGGAGGCGGCAAAGACCGGCATCGCCGACCTGGACGGGCTGCTGGGCGGCGTGGCTTATAGCTCCATCTGGCACTTCAAAGTGGACGATGCCGTCTTTTATCGTCCCATGATGAACGCAATGTTTAAGGAAACGCTCACCTCCGGTGACGGCCTCATATACGTGGCCCTGCCCGACGACGTCCTGTCCCTGGAGTTTTTCCACGAGCGTTTCGGGCCCGAGAGCGAGCTAAAAGGCCGTTTCGTAATCCTGGACCTGTATGGCCTTCAGGTGCCCGATAAGCTGAAGGACCTGGTCGTGGCGCCTGAAAAGGGAAAATATAGCGAGCTTGTGGACATGCTTAAGTCCCGGATATGCTCAAAGGGAAAGCGCTGCCGCATGTTCCTGGACATCGGTGCCCTGGAGAATGCCCTGGGCCCCGAACAGGCTGAAAAAGGCTATTCTCTCATACTCGGTCTGGTCCGTGAAAAGGATTCTCTGCTTTTTACATTCGCCGGCCCTATGGCCCATGGCGCCTTGCTAAATGAGGCCGGTCTATTATCCGATGGCATCATCGAAGTCAGGGATTATGGCGGATATGCTTTATTGCACGTTAAAAAAGCGCCATATTCAAAGAGCTTTGAGCCGTATAATATCCGGCTGGAGAACGGGCGCATCGTGCTCAGGCCATTATAAAATCGCTATGTTCCTCGAACACCTATGATCTATTTTATGCGCTTGTACTTACTGCTGGGCGATGTCAGCATGAAGCCGAAGAGCGCCGCCAGGAGGATGGCCTGGGAAAAGACGGCAGCTGCGGCCGTCAGCGTCACGCTCGACTTCCTGGACTCGACGTTACCCCTCGGTATGCGGTGCTTCACGCTGCGATTCGTGTAAACGGCTCCGGCGACAAGCGCCAGGTCTGCAAACGCGATCAGCCACATCAATAGGGGGAGGTTACTCAGGTACAGGTACCACGTGTACGGGGATGAAAGGTCGTAGATGTAGTCGAAATAATGAAGGCCGTTCAGGAAATACAGCGCATAGTACAGGTGAAGCGCCACGAAGCCGGCGAACGCCAGGGGCACGATGACGTGCTGCAGGAGCTTATTATAATAAATGATGCTGCGCTTGTTGTTTACCTTAAAACTGCTGCGGAACATGGCAATGGTCTGCAGGTTCGCAACCCCTTTTCGGAGCTTATGGAACACCCACGTCTTAAAGTCGTGTGGCGTCCTGAGCTCATTACCCATGACCTGGGGCACATAGATGACGTCATAGCCCTTGCTGGACACGTTCAACGCCGTATAAAAATCGTCGGCCACTACGTTCGGGGGATAATTCTTCTGGACGGACCGCCGGAACATGTAGCACCCGGCGATCAGGCTCGAGGAGGATATGCGGCTCTCGAGGGTCCTTACCTTGTTATTCGTGATCCAGAAAGACATCTCCATGCTGGGGACTAAGCCTTCACTGCTCCCGGGCAATATCCAGGGGCCGACCGCGCCCACGCAGGGGTCCGAGAAATACCTGGCCATGCTCGTCAGGACGCCGGGCACAAGCTCGGTGTCGGCGTCCGTGATCATGACAATGTCATGGCTGGCGGCGCCCAGGCCGATGTTTAGCGCGTCCACTTTGCCCTTATTATTCGTCTGGGTGATCAGCTTAAAATTCGTAGCGTTATTCGCGGCGATCCATTTTCTCGCGATATCGCCAGTGCCGTCGGGCGAGTTACCATCGACCAGGATGATCTCCAGCCTGTTACGGGGATAAATAAAATCATTTAAGTTCCTGAGTTTTTTCTCGATGATGTCCTTCTCGTTATAAATTGAGGCGATCACCGATACGCACGGGTATATGTCCGCCTCGATATACCTCACGGGCTTTTCCTTTCTGACCAGCGAAGTCGTGTACAGCACGAAGGAGTATGCTATGGTTATGTACACCAGCGCCAGCAGAATATAATAAATATAGTTAATTATTATCATTTTTATACTAACCTGCTTATGATTAATAAGTAAGCGTTCAATATATAGATTTGTCAAAATAATCGACGGATTGGTGGTAAATCTATTGTCAAAAAAGCAATTAATATAAAAATAAAAGGAAAAATATTTAACCGCTTATACCATAAGCTTGCCGTCCTTCATAATTTGCCGGTTATCGACCCACATGGACGGCCGTAATACCAGACAGTCCTGGTGGATCATGGCGTTTGCATCGTTATCATAGTTCGCGCCGATGGCGAAGTGCACGGTCTTGCTGAGCTTCTCGTCCTCGAGCAGGTTCCCGGTCATCTTTGCCTTGCCGTTAATGCCGATTCCGAGCTCGCCGATGTGCCGGGCATTGCGCACCTCGTCCTTCAGGCCTCTATCCCGGGCCATTTGCTCGCCCTTTTCTATGACCTTAAGCAGGGCTTTCGCCTCCACGCCGCCCGTAACCCGGTAGACATACCCGTCCTTGAGCTCTATCTTCACGGGCCTTTCCGGGATGACCGCGTCCGGCACCAGGTCAACAGTCCCGTCGAACACGATCGTGCCGCTCACTCCCGCGATGGCCGGGGAGATGAACACCTCGCCCGCCGGCAGGTTTCCCCCGAGGCCGGGGCTCTTAAAGTTGCCATCATCCATCATGGATCTGCGGCCTTTTATGGAAATGATCGCGTCGGTGCCGGCCGGCGACGTCACGTGGATCTCGCTAGAGCCATCCAGCGCCTTCTTTATTTTTTGGGCCGTAGCCTGCATGGCGATATAGTCCAGCGCAACACAGCGCTCGAACATATCCACGTTGGTCGTGGGAGACCAGAATCCCCGTATGCGCTTATCGCCGTCCATGAGCTTATCGAATATGTGATCATACTTCCTGCCGTCCCGGCCCACGTAGCCGACGTTCAGGCCTTGCGGGTCTTTCCCCATCTTATTCGCCGAAAGCGAAACAATAACGTCCGGCTCGGCCCTGATCGTCTCCAGGATCAGGCGCTCCGCGAAATTATAGGTCGTCTTTAGCTCCTGAATGGCCACGGTGGGCTTTCCGCCCAGCTCCTTCGTCACGTCGAAGATGGCACGGGCGATGGGAAAAACGTCGCCCTCGAAGTTCGTCAGGATCAATACTTCTTCCCCTTCCCTCAGGCCGACGACTTCCTTCATGGCCACCCGTGCGGCATCTAACAGCTTAGTCACATGAACATCTCCAAAAATTGAAAATAGAATGTAAGTCATCCCACAAATACTTCACTGGCGAATTTATAGCGGATTTTATGCCGAGCAACCGAAATGTTTTATATGTTTGACAAATTATAATATACTACGCGTTAAGCAAAAAAAATAATTGTGAGACATAGAAAGCTTTATTTCGTATAAAAATAATTAACTTAAAATAGTAATCGTTTGCATGCCGGAGGCACGCCATGGAAAAGGTTCAGCCCAACGTCAGGAAACATGGTAGTAACTGGAAAAATAACGTCGAAGAAGACCTGAAGCTGCTGCTCGATAAAAATGGGGCCCTCGGCGCCATCGTCACGTCTAAGAACGGCGACATCATCACCCAGGTGTTCATAGAAACGCCGGATAAGGACACGCAGAAAAGGATGAATGCCCTGATGCAGACGGTTAAAAAGACCGTGCAGACCATCAGCGGCATGAGAGGCGTGCCCCTCCAGAGGGTGATGTTCGAGACCGATGACGGCTCGGTTATTTTCTATAACGCCGAGAACGCCATTATCGGCTGCCTGCTCGACAGGGACTTCGACCTTTTGTCCATGATGCTCGAGATCAAGACGGTAGGCGAGCTTATCGCCAGCCACCTCAATAGCGGGGAGCTGACGAAAGAAGAATTCGACAGGATCGTTACCCGTGACCCGAAGGAGTTGAAGGCTTTAGCCTTCGACCTCGTAGGGAATATCACCCGACATTACGGCGATAACATCACGGACGAGTTCATTAAGTTTACACTAGAGAAAAACCAGCCCCGATGGGCCGCAAGGTGAAATAATGAAGAAGATCAAGACTGGTATATTAGGATTGGACGGCCTCCTGGACGGAGGGTTTAACGAACACTCGGCGAGTATACTCGTCGGCTCTGCCGGCACCGGAAAGACCACGATGGCCCTTCAATTTTTAAGGAAAGGCCTGGAACTGGGAAATGAGGCCATCTACATTACGCTCGAAGAGTCCAGGGACCAGATCATCGCGGAGGCCAAAAGCATGGGCTGGGAAGATATCAGCACCTACGCGGACAACGGCTCGCTCGTCTTTCTGGAGGCCGCCGGCAAGGACCTGGCGGACTTCATCAAGGAAGAGCTGCCCCANTTCGTGGACGACTGGAAGGGCTCGAACGCCCGCATCGTCGTCGACCCGCTCACGCCCGTCATCTGGGCATTTGAAGATAAGTATGAGCAGCGCATGCTCGTATCCCAGCTTTTCAAGGAGACCAAGAAGGTCGGCACTGTCCTGAGCACCATCGAGGAGCACAGCGGTCAGCAGGGTGGCGACGAGACCGTCATTCCCATGTACCTGGCGGACACCATTATTAAGCTCTTCCCGCTGACGGGCACTGCCGGTAAACGTATGGCCGGTATCCAGAAATCCCGGCAGTCCTGGCATAGCGAATCTAACTACCCGTACCGTTTCGTGCTCGGCATCGGCATCGTTATCGATACGAGCGGCATGGACGGTAAGCGCATGAAGAGGCTCACTCCTGAGCTGAAGCTCGACATCAGCAATAAGGCCGCGACGCTGCCCAAGCGCGAGGCTGAACAGCTGAAGAACACCGTGAAGTACCTTGAGAGGGCGGACCTCGGGGACATGGAGCCCGAGCAGATCGTCGATATGCTCATCGACTACTATGCGGGCGAAGAAAAGGTCATGGACGAGCCCAAAGTGGCCAACTGAGCTTTCGAGGGTAACAGGAGGGGTAGGGCTGAGAGACCTGGTATGCGGGAAGTGCGCGAGCCATAAGGTTAAGATCGTCATGTTCGAGACGGAGGGCAAGAAGTTCGCCGTGTGTGACGATTGTGGTAACGTGCAGACGATTGGAAGGGACCTGCAGGGGCGGTATGGCAAATGGATGGCCCACCGCGAGGGCACCGACAGGTAATTTTTTCCCCTTTTCTTTTTCTATTTGTTATTGTTTTAATTGATTTTTCCAAAAATATTTCATTTTTTTAATAGGTATATATACAGTTTTTCTCACTTTTTCACCAAGGAGGGAAAAGTATATAGACAAACCTTTGTTATCTTCTATTACCCGTGGAATGGGTTCCAGGGTACAGTTGTGTTATAAGCAAAAGATATCACCAGAATGCGGTGGGGCCGGGGCGCCTAACCCCCTTAAAAACGAAAAACGAAAAAAAAACGAATAAAGGCTCCGGCCCGGCCACATCCCCTCTCGTAAGCATTTGTTTTTTAGCTTATGAGGAACAACCCAAAGCCAAACCTAAAAAACGAAAATAGAGGTGCGAGTATTAAGGATTATTCTTTTTAACCTCCGTAATACTCGTACCCCTCCCATGTTCTAGATGTACAACTAACAGCAATACTTGGTTTTCTTCGATCAATACTTGGTTTTCTTCGATCAATACTTGGTTTTCTTCGATCAATACTTGGTTTTCTTCGANCNNTACTTGNTNTTNTTTTTGGCGGGTCGACGCCCGGCCTGTTGGCCGTGCTACTCGGTGTTTTGGGTGCTTCGATGTCGGGGCCGGACCTGCACCCCGCTTCGCAAGGCTGCTGATGCAGCGTGCTTCGCTCGCAGGTCCTAAGCGACGTTTTACCCCCTTCGGGGCATAAACGTCCATTACCCCGCCATCTTCGCATCGGCCTGATGGCCGACTGATGCCCAAAACGCCTCGACGACCGCCCCATCCATTTAGCCAAAAATCGTTTGAGCATCGCTTATCCTATGGTTGGTGTTTTAATTCGTTTGCCTCATCAGAGGCAATCTAGCTTCGAGGGTCAGCCGAGGGGTGCGCCGCGCGGAGCGCCCGAGTCAAAAGCGAAGCGAAGTCCCCCTTTAGCCTCAATAATAAAAAAAGGATTGTTACCAAACCATCCGTTTTCTAGTTACCATCCGTTTTCTAGTTACCATCCGTTTTCATAAAGTAGAAATCTGTTTTCATATAATAATTATCCGTTTTCTTACCGCACCACCCACAAAATTTAAATGGGAGCACGGAGATGTATGAAGAGCGGGCCTGTGGTCTAGTCGGCTATGACATCGCCTTTACACGGCGGGGATCAGGGGTTCGAATCCCTTCGGGCCCACCAATATATCTATTCTAAAACATTCACAAGCGAGAACGTTTATCATTATAATACGGCCTATATACATACGAGCTCTGATGGAATGATCGACGCAATCACATCATTATCGAACTTTATCACAAACACCACGGTACTACTTTTAATCATCGTCATAATAATCATCATACTACCGGTACTCCAGCGATACTACCTGAACAAGGCAAGGCAGCTCATACTACAAAAAATATCCAGGAAAAGGGGATCCCAGGTCATCACCATCATCCACCGCCAGGAGACCATCGCTTTTCTCGGGATACCCATATCACGCTACATCGACATCGACGACAGCGAAGAAGTCCTCCGGGCCATTCGCATGACACCGCCGGATACGCCCATCGACCTGATCATGCATACGCCGGGTGGCATAGCCCTGGCGGCGACGCAGATCGCGATGGCGCTGAAGGCGCATCCGGCACACAAGGTCGTCATCGTGCCACACTATGCCATGAGCGGCGGCACGCTCATCGCCCTTGCCGCCGACGAGATACTCATGGACCCCCACGCGGTCCTCGGGCCCGTTGACCCGCAACTGACCGACGGCCAGGGCGCATACTCGGCAGCATCACTCGTCAAGGTGGTAAAGGAAAAACCGATCGAAAGGATCAACGACCACACCCTCGTTATGGCGGACGACGCACAGAAGGCCCTGAACCAGATGAGAGCGCTAATTAAAGAAATATTAAAAGGCAAGTGCGGCGAAGACCATATGGACCTCATCGTCGAAGAGCTCGCCTCGGGAAAATATACGCATGACTATCCCATCTTTCCGGAAAAGGCCAGGGAGCTGATCGGCGATTGCGTCAAGGTCGGCATACCTAAGGAAGTATACGAGCTCATGGACTTCTACAAGGCCGAGATGGGCGCAAGAAGGCCGGGCGTAGAATTCGTGCCGATCGCGCCCCCGGCGAGAGGGCATCATCGGTAAAGGCCGAATCGATCATGGGAAATTTATTTCGACCTGGGCACGTACATGCGTACGGGGCATCGGGCGGTATCATTATCCGCGGGTATGACCAGCCCGGAATTCGAGCATTCACCATTCTTCGCGTCTTTCGGCTTGTAGAAGTTGCACTGGGAACATATCGGCATAGCAATCACAAAGTATTATTTTATCAATAAGAAGTAAAAAAGCTTTGGCAACTTTACAACTTGTTGAGCTCAAAGACGTCGTGCAGGACTTTTACGGCTTTCCGGGCGTCATCCTTGTTCACGACGAACGAGATATTCGCCTCCGACGAGCCCTGGCTGATCATCCGGATGTTGATGCCCTGGCTGCCGAGCGCGGTGAACAGTTTACCGGCAACTCCGGGGGAGCCGGCCATGCGCTCGCCCACGACGGCGATGACGCACACGTTATTATTACAGGTGACATTGCTCACGATCTCCTCGCTGAACTCCTTACCCAGCGCGACGAGCGCTTTATCGACTTGGGCGCCGTCGATGGCCAGCGAGACGTTAAACTCGCTCGATGCCTGGCTGATCATAATAATGTTGACGTCGTCCCTGCCCAGGGCAGTGAAAATACGGCCTGCCGTGCCCGGGGTACCCGAAAGGGCGGCGCCGCTGATGTTGATGAGCGCTATGTTCTTGATCATCGTAACGGCCTTTATAAGACATCTATGGTCCGAGCCGTCCTCCATGAGCACCAGCGTGCCCGGATGGTCGGGCTGGAAAGTATTGAGAACACGGACCGGTATGCCCTTCCTGACGGCGGGCTCGATGGTCTTCGGGTGCAGCACCTTCGCGCCGAAGTACGACATCTCCATGGCCTCGAGATAGGTGACCACGGGCAGCGTCCTGGCCTCCGGCACGATCCGCGGGTCGGTGGTCATGATGCCGTTGACGTCCGTGTATATCCAGATCTCGTCCGCGTCGATGGCCGCGCCGATGATCGAGGCGCTGTAGTCCGAGCCACCCCTGCCCAATACCGTTATCGTGCCCTTTTCATTGGCGGCAACGAAACCCGTGATCACGGGAAGGACATTATCTTTAAGTAGAGGCGTTAATTTTTCTTTTACTTTAACGTCTGTGATCGGTTCTGGCTTCGCGCTCTCGAACTTGCTGTCGGTGATGACGCCCGCTTCGCCGCCTGACAGCGCCACGGACTTGACGCCCATGGAGCGGAGGGAGCCCGATAAAATGGGGACGCTCATGCGCTCGCCGAAAGAATAAATATAGGCAAGGGACCGGTTCGTCAGCTCTCCCAGGTAGCAGACGCCGACGAGGGCGTTCTTCAGCTCCAGGAGCCGCTGGTCGATCACGGCGGATACTTCGCTCCGGACGGCCTCATCGTCTATGGCGCTCGCGATCGCCGCTTCATGCCTTTGCGATACTTCGGAGAAGCTTTTTTCTATCTCCGCGATGTTGCAGGTATCCTTGGCCGTCTGGGCCATCTCAAAAAGCTTGTCGGTGATCCCGGTCATGGCCGAAGCCACGGCTATGACTTCGTTGCCCTGGTCGTGATACTTCTTCACGAGCTTTGCTACGTTCTTGATCCTGGGGCCGTCGCCGACCGACGTCCCGCCGAATTTCATGACAAGCCTCATAGTATCCCGGTATAAACTAGCCTATTCGCTAGCGGCTTAATAATCCTTACGAGTATATAAAAAAATCGCGAGTATATGGTCTTGCTGGTTGTACAAAAAAGGAACGGGTCGCAGCCAATATGGCCATATGCCCATCGGTATCCCTGGCAAGCGCATAAAAAACAATAATATGGGTTCCGAAATCCAGAAATAGCATAAAAATCTAACCTTATCATAATGGCAATTATCGATGGCAATGGCGTCACGAAGTACTATGGCAAGCTCCTGGCCGTAGATCACGTAAATTTTTCAATTGACAGCCAGGAATGCTTCGGGTTCTTAGGCCCTAACGGCGCAGGAAAGACGACCATCATGAAGATGATCTATTGCCGCATACCAGTAAGCTCCGGGGAGATCACCGTGGACGGGTTCAGCGTGAAGACCGGCCCTAAAAAAATAAAAGGCTTCATCGGCGTGGCCACCCAGGATGACGACCTGGACACGGACCTCACGGTTTATGAGAACCTGTGGGTATATTCAAGGTACTTTGACATCCCCCGTGACGTTGCCGTCCGAAGGATCAACGAGCTTCTCACGTACTTTGGCCTCAACGATAAGAGGGATACGCCCGTTGACGACCTCTCCGGCGGCATGAAACGGAAGCTGAGCGTTGCCCGGTCCCTCATCAACGACCCCAAAATATTGATCATGGACGAGCCTACTACGGGCCTGGACCCGTCGGCACGGCGCCAGATATGGGACACCATCATAAAGCTCAGGTCCGAGGGCAAGACTATCATACTGACGACTCACTATATGGATGAGGCACAGGAGCTTTGTGACCGGATAGCCCTCGTGTTCGGCGGCAGGATCCTGGAGTACGGCACTCCCGACGATCTCATCAGCAAGGTGATCGGCGAAAATGTTTGCGAACTATATGCGCCCACGGAGCGGCAGATCGGCGAGGTCAGGAAATCGATCGACGGCAGCATTCAGCAGGTGGGTAACAGGCTTTTCGTCTATGGCACCGACGCGGATGTGCTGCGCGAACGCTGCGAGGCGGCCACCGGCGTAAGCCAGCACGTGCGCCCAGCAACCCTGGAGGACGTCTTCATGAAGCTGACCGGCAGGGAGCTGAAATGATCGAGCTGCCAACGCACCGGGCCATGCATATCTGGTACCGGGACTGGGAAGTCTTCCGAAAATATGCCCTCACCAATATTCTGCCGTATTTTGCCGAGCCCTTATTGTTCATTTTAGCCCTGGGCTATGGTCTCGGGATCTTCGTCGGACAGATCGGCGGGGTCAGCTATGCCCAGTTCCTTGCTCCCGGCATTTTGTGCTCGTCGTCGATGTTCGCCGCCTCTTATGAATGTACATATTCCACGTATGTGCGCATGATCTTCCAAAAAACGTTCGAAGCCGTATTGTGCACGCCCGTATCCATCGAGGACATCGTGACTGGCGAAGTCATCTGGGGCGCCACGAAGAGCCTGATCAGCGGCGTCTGCATTTTTATCGTCATCTGGGCGCTGGGCCTGGTCCGGCCGGAGTCGGCCCTCATCATCATACCGATAGTCGTGCTCGCCGGCCTCATGTTCGCTTCGCTGAGCATGTTCTTCACGTCCATCGTGCCCAGCATGGACGCCTTTAATTATTATTTTACCCTGCTGCTCTCGCCCATGTTCCTGGTGTCCGGCGTGTTCTTTCCCATCGACCAGCTTCCCCAGATAGTAAAATATTTAGCATGGGCCCTGCCGCTGACCCACGCCGTCGAGGTCATTCGTCCCGCAGCAATGGGAAATTATTCCAGCGCATTTATCCTCGAGATCGCCTGGATGGCGCTATTCACGCTCATATTCTTCGCCATATCGGTCGTGCTGATGAAACGACGACTGCTAAAGTAGCGCAAAACGCAAAAAGCCTTATGTCACTGCACTACTTTCAAGTCTTCCTTCGAGCAAATGGCAATGCCGTACTCCCCAAAATCGACTTCGTACGTGTTGACCCCGCTGCCTCTGATCTTATAGGTGATGGTGCCCAGTGCGCCTTCCGGAATTACGGCTCCCTCGAGCGACGCCTTGAGCTCATGAAGCAGAACGACCTTATCCTTTTCTCGCATAACCGTCTTAGGATATGACGACTTTATCCCTCTTTAACCTTATTGCTCATTCAAAAGCGCGCTCATGAAAAACGCTTATTATTTTGGTGTGCGTTTTACTGGTCATGAGCCATTTTACGGCATTAACGATCGCCGGCTCCGATTCGGGTGGCGGCGCCGGGATCGAGGCGGACCTGAAGACCTTCCAGGCGCTGGGCGTGCATGGCACGTGTGCTATCACCGCCATCACGTCACAGAATACCATGGGCNTACAGGCCGTTTTTGACGTGCCCGCCCGGGTCATCGACAGCCAGCTCTCGTCAATAATGGCCGATTTTCATGTAGGATATGCGAAGGCCGGCATGCTTTCCCGGGTGGAGACCGTCCAGTGCGTAGCCGGGAATATAAAAAAATACGGGCTTAAGCTCATCGTGGACCCGGTCATGGGCGCCGAGGCCGGCGGAAGATTGCTCAATCCCGATGCGGTGGACGCCCTCAGGGATATGGTATTGCCCCTGGCGGAGGTGGCAACGCCCAACATCTACGAGGCCTCAGTATTATCAGGGATCGAGGTCAGGGACCTGACATCCGCTAAAGAAGCTTGCAGGGTCATTCATNCGATGGGCACAAAGTACGTCGTCGTCACTGGCGGCCACATGGGCGGCATCGACGTCTTATTTGATGGAAATGATTTCACCGTTTTCAAGGGCGAGCTCGTAAAAGGCGGCACCCACGGCACAGGGTGTACCCATTCGGCGGCCCTGACCGCATATCTTTGCAGGGGCGAGAGCATTGAAGATGCCTGTGCGAAGGCTAAGGTCTTCGTGAAGAACGCCGTCCTGAGTTCCATGGACGTAGGCCATGGCGTCCGTCCAGTCAATCCCGGTGGGAACCTATTTTACAAAGATGCTTCAAATAACCAATAGAAGCTTATGCCCGAAGAAGTCCAGGAAATATTGGTGCCATGCCCTTGCTGTGGCAAGATACACAAAGTGCGCGTGAAAGACATAAAGGAAAATAAGACCGTTAAGGTCGACTGCGGAGCAGTGCTGGGTAGCGCCGGACTATTGCGGCGCGTCGAGGACGCGGAGAAAAAAGTAAAAGATTTCCAGGGTAAACTCTATAAACTGGATTAGGGCTTTTCTTCCCAGACCTTCGCGATCTCGACGATGGTCCGGACGGCCATTTCCATGTCCTGGACGGAGACCCATTCCAGCGGCGAATGGAAGCTGTGGGCGCCGTCGAAAATATTCGGGCACGGCAGTCCCATGAACGATAATCTGGCCCCATCCGTGCCACCACGTATGTAGCTCATTTTCGGCTTGATGCCGATCCTTTTCATCGCCTCGGCCGCATACTCCGTCACCCGTGGGTTTTTGTCCAGGATCTCCTTCATGTTCCTGTATTGCTCGTGCGTTTCCATCTCGAACCTGGAGCCCGGGTACTTTTTTACCGCCTTATCGGCGAGCTCGCCCAATAGCGCCTCGTACTCCTTCAGCTTTTCCGCATCGAAGTCCCGGACAATGAACTTCAGGATCGTCATCTCTTCATTACCCGAGACCGAGAGGCAGTGTACATAGCCTTCCCGGCCGTCCGTGGTCTCCGGGGACAGCGTATCCTTCGGCAGGCTGTCGATAAAGCTCGCGGCGATCTTCGCCGAGTTGATCATCTTTCCCTTGGCGAGGCCAGGATGGATGTTT
>JGI26339J46600_10000537_pt1 | contig 12968 bp, 8 predicted proteins | sample BogFormECP12_OM1_FD_46600 | JGI IMG/M metagenome (IMG submission 46600) | reverse complement strand
CCTTTGATGTATCGTCCCTGTCGGACAAGAAGGTTTGGCAAGTTCAACAGACTTTTCTTTCGCCTTTAGATGAAGCCTTGTACGGTCTAGGACAGCATCAGGAAGGCATTTTTGACGTTCGGGGAGCCCCAATCCGGTTACACCAGGCGAACACAAACATTTCGATTCCATTTCTGCTGTCGAGTAAAGGATACGGCATTCTGTGGAACAATCCCTCGCTCACCGACTTCAATCCTGCGGACCAATCCATCGCAATCGACCCAAACACCGGTAAGGGTAAGTTCGCCACTGGAGCAGGGGGCATTTATGGCTTTCTGCTGACCAGCGACGGCAAGAAACAGCTTGTGCTCCAGGTCAACGGACAAAACGTGATCGATTTGCAGACCATGTGGACTCCAACGTACGCTTCGGGTGTTCTTCATTTGGAGGCAAACAAGGAACTTGAAGTCTCTGCACGGGGCGGACCCGGAGGAGTTCAGCTGGCTGTGCGGCCTCCCCAGGATACGACAACATTCCGCTCCGAAGTGGGGCAGGCCATCGATTACTACTTCTTCTACGGCCCCGAGTTGAACCGCGTCATTTCTGATTACCGTCAGCTCACAGGCGAAGCGCCGCTATTTCCGAAGTGGGCCTATGGATATTGGCAGTGCCGCGAGCGGTATCACAGTCAACAGGAGATTCTCGATACCGCAGCCGAGTTCCGGAAGCGAAAGATTCCGGTGGACGCGTTGGTCCAGGACTGGCAGTACTGGGGCAAGTACGGCTGGAACGCGATGAAGTTCGACGAGGAGCATTATCCGCGACCCAAGGAAATGCTGGATCAACTGCATGCCAACGACCTGCACATGCTGATTTCGGTATGGTCGAGATTTGGGGAGGATACAGACGTTTACAAACGGATGAGTGCTCGGTCTTTTCTCATTTCGGGAGAACCCTGGACGGATTTCTTCAATCCCGAAGCTCAAACCGCTTTCTGGTCGGAACTCAAGAATGGAATCTTCCAGGACGGAATGGATGGCTGGTGGATGGATGCGTCTGAACCGGAGGGCGACGTGCTCAAGGGTAAGAAGACGTTCCTGGGTAGCGGAGACTCCGTACGCAACGCATATCCATTGTATGTAACCAACGCGATCTACGAAGGTCAGCGCGCAACCACAGACCGGAAGCGGGTCGTGATTCTCACACGCTCCGCTTTTGCCGGACAACAGAGGAATGCCGCCGCCGCCTGGTCCGGTGACATCAGCGCGAACTGGATTACACTCCGACGCCAGATTCCCGCGGGCCTGAGCTTCAGCATGTCGGGTTTGCCATATTGGACGACGGACATTGGTGGATTCTTTCGCCCCAAGGATCAATACACGTCCGAGGCGTACCACGAACTGCTCATCCGGTGGTTTGAGTACGGCGCGTTCTGCCCGATTTTCCGCGTCCATGGGTACCAGTCAAGGGCTGAGATTTGGAACTACGGTCCACAAGTCGAACACATCCTCACGCAGTACGATGAGTTGCGATATCGTCTGCTGCCGTACATCTATTCCGCCGCCTGGGGCGTCACCAAGAACGGTGAAACCCTTATGCGAGCGCTGCCTCTGGAGTTCTTCTCTGATCCCGGAGCGCGAAGAGTGTCGGACCAATTTCTGTTCGGGCCCGCTCTGCTAATCAGTCCAGTAACCACGGAAGGAGCCACGCAGCGAACGCTTTATCTCCCCGCTGGTACGGACTGGGTAGACTTCTGGACCGGCAAGCGCCAGAGTGGCGGTCAAGTCATTACTGCAGAAGCTCCGCTCGATAAGCTTCCGATTTATGCCAAGGCTGGCTCAATCGTTGCCTTTGGCCCTCGAGCGGAATCAGCTTCAGTCAAACCAGATCCGATTGAAATTAGAGTCTACGCGGGAGCGGACGGGGATTTCGCCCTGTATGAAGACGAAGGCGACAATTATGACTATGAACACGGAACCTATTCCGTCATTCCCATACACTGGGACGACAAAGCTGAAACACTAATGATCGGAGATCGTCGCGGTAGTTTCCCCGGAATGCTGGAGCACAGGACTTTTCGCGTTTTGCGTGTCACAGAAGGACACGGGGTCGGTATAACATCTGCGCCGAAGTTCGATGCTACCGTCGAGTTCGCTGGCAAGGCTGTCTCGGTCCATGTCCCACTCCAGTCAAGACAGGCAAAGCCCGAAGCAGCACCGTAAGATCGCGGCTGGCACGAGGGATGAATATGCGCCGCCGTACAGCCCAGATCTCAACCTGATCGAACGGGTTTGGAAGCTTACCCGGCGAAAATGCTTACACAACCGATACTTCCCGGTACTCAGCGAGGTCGTCAATTCCATCGAGGCCCAATTCGCGCAGTGGGTACGCGGCAACATAACCTTGCGTCGCTTATGCGCAATCACTTAGGACGCCGTGTTTAGTCCCGTGCCCTTCCTATCGAACGCGGCGGTTTTGCCGCACGCCGCCGGGTCGATCCGCGAACGACTAATACTGGCTGTAGCACGACGCTTTCCGGTTTAGGCGGCACTTTCGAGTTCAGAATCCCGAGCGTGAGGCGTGCAGCTTCCTCCCCAATTCGCCGGCTGTGCTGATCAATGCTTGAAAGTGGAACACGTAGACAATCGTCGTAGTGAAGATTTCCGCAACCAATCACCGCGATGTCTTCCGGGATGCGTAATCCGTTATCCAGTGCGTAATTCATGGCGCCCATCGCTAGAGGATCGTTGAAGCAGAACACCCCGTCAGGTCTTGGCTTAAGACTCAAGAGCTGGCTCATCGCCTCTGCACCGCGTTGTTTCGTTCCCACATCTCCCTTCCGTTCGGTGATGATGTAATCGTCGATGACTTTCAGATTGGCTTGCACCAGTGCTTTTTTGTATCCTTCCATGCGGCGAATGCTGGGACTGGTTTCCGGCCCACGAATGTGCGCGATTCTTTTGCAGCCGATATCGATCAAGTGCCCTGTGGCAAGCATTCCGACCGCTTCATCATCCACTCCAACGAAGTTCGCCGAAAGACCAGGTAAACTTCGATCGATTAGAACGTAAGGCGTTTTTTGCTTTTCAATTCGGAAGAAGAGGTCGACCGTCGAGCGGCACGAGGCAATGATCAACGTATCGAGTCGGCGTGCCAACAGCTGATTGATCTCCTGTTCTTCAAGATTCGGGTCTTCCTCAGAGGAAGAGACGATCAGATAGTAGCCGCTCTCCCTCAAGACATCCGAAAGAGACTTAGCGATTTCTGCGAAGAACGGATGGAGCAGGTCCGGAACGACCAAACCGACCAGATACGTGCGTCCAGTGACCAGACTGCGTGCCGTCAGGTTCGGGCGATAATCAAGCTCTTTAACGCGGGCTAGAACTCGCTCGCGAGTCTCGTCTCCTACATCCGGATGATTCCGCAGGACCTTGGAAATGGTGATAACCGATACCCCAAGGTCTTTGGCGATGTCCTTCATTCGTGTGCTCATAGATGTCAGTAAGTATAGAACAATCGGACGGCTCCGTTTACCTTTTACGATGGCTTTAGCGACAGATCCAGCGTCGAGCCTCGGACCATGTCCCGGCGGGTGAAGTTACGGCAGCTGTGGAAGGTGCGGGAGTGGTCGGATACCGGCATTTCGATTGCGCATCCGCGTATGGCAATGAACGCGCGATCGGATGGGGACCTGGAGTTACTTCATTCAATACGTTCACGAGTTCACCCACGAACCGGAGAAAATCGCGGGATATTTCCTCACCGGCACGCTGGCGGCATTTGGCGTCGGACGGTTCAGTTCTGCCTGGCTTATGCGATTTGTGGCGCCGAGCACGCCCCTCGGCATTTACGCAATTGTGAATGTCGTTCTGGTGGCTTTTGGAGTTCTGCACCCGGGCTGGGCCGGCTTGTGGGCGGTGTTCGCGACCGGTTTCTTTATGTCGCTTATGTTTCCGACGATTTTCGCTCTTGGCTTAAAGGGTCTGGGACCAAACACCAAAATCGGTGGATCTTCGATCGTGATGGCAATCGTAGGAGGCGCAATCCTCACCCCGATGATGGGGCTGATCGCCGAGGCGCGGCACAGCATAGCTCCCGCTTACGTTGTCCCGCTGGCAGCGTACGTCCTGATTGCGGTATACGCATTTGTTGGAGCGAAGGCACGCGGTATCGACGGCGCAGTAGAACACCAACCACGCGTTTGACGGGAGGACTTAATGCTCGCACATCGCATACGCTTGTTACAGGCAATTCGCAGACTCGCCGGTGTTGTTTTGGCGCTGTTCGCGCCTTCCATTCTGCATGCGCAGACTGCAACGGCTCCGACTTCGTCGGAGGATCCGGCCGGCATTGATCAGGCTTGGCAGAAAGCCAGCAGTAAGTATGACGCCGAACGCGGTGCCGTCTTAAAAGAAGTCGATGATCTTGACCACCAAGGCCCGTTCCGGCCCGACTGGGAATCCCTTCAAAAATATCAGGTGCCCGACTCGTATAAGGACGCGAAGTTCGGCATTTTTATTCATTGGGAAGTCTATTCGGTCCCAGCCTTCAGCAACGAATGGTATCCACGAAATATGTATGAGCCAGGATTCGAGGCCTACAAGCACCATATCGCTACGTACGGACCCCAGGACAAGTTCGGGTACAAGGACTTCGTGCCCATGTTCAAAGCGGAACATTTCGATCCTGCTGCCTGGGCCGAGCTATTCAAAAAGGCAGGCGCAAGATACGTGGTGCCCGTCGCGGAGCATCATGATGGTTTTGCGATGTACGACAGCGGGCTGAGCGACTGGACAGCGGCCAAGATGGGGCCGCATCGCGATGTGATCGGAGAACTGGGCAAAGCAGTGCGGGCAGCGGGTTTGCACTTTGGCGTGTCGTCACATCGAGTGGAGCACGATTTCTTCATGGGCGTGGGCCGCAAGATCCAATCTGACGTTAACGACCCGCAATACGCCGCCTTCTATGGTCCGGCACAAACAGGCGTGTTTAAGTGGGGGACTCCCGTCGGCAATGATTTCACCTACGTTTCGTCGGCGTGGACCAACGACTGGTTGGCGCGGTCCGCGGAACTCGTGGAGAAATACCATCCCGATATCGTGTACTTCGATTGGTGGATCGGGCAGAACTCGATCCGGCCGAATCTCACGCGCATTGCCGCGTTCTATTACAACAGCTCCCTGAAATATGGTGATCATGTCGGAGTGATCAACTACAAGGGCTTTGCCATGCAGGAGCGCTCCGCGGTCCTCGATATCGAACGTGGCCAGCTCGGCGACATCCGCCCGCTCTATTGGCAAACCGACACATCCGTAAGTAACAAGTCCTGGGGCTACATCAAGGACGACACATTCAAGTCGCCACAATTTATCGTCCACCAGCTTATTGATATCGTCAGTAAAAACGGCAATTTGCTGATGAACATCGGCCCGCGTTCGGATGGCACGATACCGGAAGCGGTGCAGCAAGTGCTTCTTGATGTTGGCGCTTGGCTGAATGTCAACGGAGAAGCAATCTACGGTACGCGGCCGTGGAGGACTTATGGCGAGGGCCCCACGAAGCCGACGGTTGGGTCCTTCCACGATACCGATATCACCAACTACACAGCAGAAGATTTTCGCTTCACAACCAAAGGCGATGTCCTTTATGCAATCGGACTCGGCTGGCCAACAAAGGGAGAAGCGGTGATTCGCTCACTCGCACTCACGCTGGGCAGTGGACAAGTGCGATCGGTCGCCTTATTGGGCAGCGACGCCAAACTGCAATTTGAGCAGCGCGCCGAGGGTTTGCACGTACAACTGCCCGCCCAGCCCCCGGCCAAGTATGCTTATGTGCTTCGTGTGACGTTTTAACGCTGGCCGTGCCCTAGCAGACTGTAAGCCCAGTTTGTGCTTCTGAGCGCCGTAAAAGCGGTGTATTATGGCAATCTGGAAATCGATTACTGTACCGATTACCGAGACGCCCGAATGACCCTTCAGGAAATCGCCAGACGCGCTAAGGTTTCAGTCGCGACCGTTTCGCGGACCATCAATCATATGCCTGGAGTGAGCCCCTCTGTGTCCCGGCGAATACAAAGGGTAATTGAGGAGGTAGGCTATTACCCGAATACCCACGCACGGGCACTGGTTTCCGGGCGCAGCCGTATTTTGGGCCTGCTCGTCTCGGAGATTCCCGATCCCTTTTCCCCTGAGACCGTGCAGACGTTTGAGGACTTAGGAGTAGAGCACAATTACCAGATCCTTTTAAGTTCCATCGGCCACCACCCGGGCCGGCTCGAGATGGCCGCCCGGCGGATGATCGAACTACGGGTCGACGGCGTCGCGATCCTGACTTTCGCGAGGGAAGACCCATTAATCGACGTTTTCACACGCCGAAATGTGCCCGCGGTTGTCGTCGATATCGAGTCCCCGGGACCACTGATCAAGACTGTCCGCACTGATTACCGACACGGTATTCGCCTGGCTGTGCAGCACCTGGCAGCCCTCGGGCACGTACGCATCGCCTTCATCAGTGGTCCTGCTGATTTGAGAACGGCAATGGCCCGGAAAGTCGCGTTTCAAGAATGCATGAAGGAAATTGGGTTGGAGATATCCCCAAAACTGCTCATCGAAGGAGATCACACGGCGGAAGCCGGCATGAGGGCCGTTTCAACGTTGACTGCTTCGCCTGAGCGACCGTCGGCGGTCGTCTGTTCGAATGACATGACCGCAATCGGCGTAATACGGGAAGCGTTTGAGCTGGGCCTTGATATTCCAGGCGACTTGTCGGTGATTGGGTTCGATGACATTGCCTTCGCACAGTTTACGACTCCGCCTTTAACCACTGTGCGGATGCCGCAGATCGAAATCGCCAAACTCGCATTTGGAGCGCTGCTCGACTCGGTAGAACCTCAGCGCAAGGGAACTTCACGCGAGGTATACACGACTAAAACAGATCTCGTGCTTCGACGTTCTACCGCCATTGCACGCGATCGGATCATAGAAACTACTATCGTTTAGCGTGCTCGCCGACAATCCGGAGGGAAGAGAGCTCGGCGGCGATTGGGATTCATTCCGGAAAGTTCCCATCATGTCGGTCTCACGGTGAGAGATAGACACCGAACTTCAAGCCGTACTTCCTTGCCGCAGCCGACACTTCGCCAACAACATCGCCCTTTCCGGCTTTCCACGGGCTTTTCTTCACGCTGTAATCCGTTTGCTCCGTGGGCCAGAGGCAGAAGCCATCATGATGTTTCGCGACGAAGACGACGTATCTTGCACCGGCGGCTTTGATTGCCGGCATCCATTGCTCGGCATCAAATTCACTGGGATCAAAAACCCGAGGATCCGCCGTGCCATCTCCCCATTCGCGGTCCTGAAACGTGTTGGGTCCAAAATGAATGATCACACCGAATTCCAAATCCTGCCATTCCACCTGTTGAGGAGACGGTTTGACGGCGGCGGCAACGAATGGCTCGGGTTCGGAGGTGTTCACTTCAATGGCCGTTGGCAGGGTCGCCCTCCTGACCAACCCTACACCGGCAAATTCGATTGGCAGGATGACCAAGTCGTAGACTTCCTTCGGGAAAAACAACCCGGCATCGTCATCAACGATCGCACCGACGCCCCTTACGGACTGACCGGAGAGAGGAAGATTACTGCAACTGGCGCAACGAGAGATGAGGGAAACTGCTTTCAATACCGTGGTTAGTGGTCGGAATGCACAAAAGACATAAGTAAACAGACTTGATCTGACGCTGTGAATCAGGAGGTGCATACACATGCAAGAAATTGTCGGGGCCAGCGCAGCAAAAGCAGATGAAGTAGAGTATTAGGGATGGAAAAAGGCCTTTAGGATTTGCAACGATACGGTGCAACTGATTATTGTGACGGAGGTCGGACCTCGGATCCTGTTTTTTGGTTTCCGGGGAGAGCACAATGAATTCCACGAAGTACCCGAACATGCTGGGAAGAGCGGAGACGGAGTCTTTCGTGTTTATGGCGGACACAGGCTCTGGGTGTCGCCAGAAGTAGAGCGCACCTACTATCCCGACAATGTTCCAGTTTCCGTTCGCAGGCACAAGGACGCTTTCATTTTTACCGCGCCACCAGAAGCTGTACATCCGGGAACAAACTTACAAAAAGAGGTCGAAGTTAAGCTCGCTGGAACGGGAACACATGTTTCCGTTACTCATCGCATTAGCAATCTTGGAGGGGAGCCCACCGAGATAGCTCCATGGGCACTCTCGGTCATGGCAGGGGGCGGAAAGGCCATTCTGCCTCTTCCGCCACGAGCGCCGGTTACCGCGGACAGGTTATTGCCCGAAGGTGTTTTAGCCTTGTGGTGCTACACCGATTTGGCAGATCCGCGTTGGAGGATCGGCACGAAATATATTCAACTCCATCAGGAGCAGAATCCCGCGTGCAAGTTTAAGGAGCAAATGACGGGGATTTACAATCCATTTGGTTGGGGTGCTTATTTCCGTCAGGGTCATCTGTTTGTGAAAAAGGCAGAAGTACGCAGAAACGCGAAGTACCCTGATTTCGGTTGCAACTTCGAAACATACACGGACCCATACTCGTTAGAGTTGGAGACCCTTGGGCCGCTTCAAAACCTGGAACCCGGACAAACAGCGGTACACACAGAAGAGTGGTGGCTCTTCAGGGATATCCCTGCTGGCGAAGACGAGACATGGGTTGACAGCGTCATTCTTCCGGTAGTTAAAACTGCGCAGTGAGGCGCATTTGATCACCGGCCAGGGGTGGGATGCTACAACAAGCAGAGCCTGCACAAAGCCGGCTGCTTCCGCGAACTACTGGCGACGAACCCCGATATCAATGAGTGGCTAGCTTCGCTGCTGTGACTGTGCCGCGAAACAGTGGTGCGTCGGCAGAGAACCGAGATTGCATTGGTGCGCTCACTCGAGTGTGATCCCTTGCTGATGGATCGTGTGGAGCAGTTAATGAGCATCCCCGCCGTGGGGCCAATCACGGACAGTCCGCACCGGCAGTTGAGGTGAGTGGCTAGAATGTAAAAACCAAAGAGCTCGGCCCTGAACCGATCGGCCCAGATGGTGAGACCACAGAGCATAAAGGGATCGATGCCAACAAGTCGTCAGCGCGTTTGTTGATGTGGGACGAGTTGAGGTCCGCCTTTTCGAGTCGGAATCGCAGCGTTGGGTCAAGCACTAGGTTCGTGAGCACAATCCGAGGCAAAGCGTAATGCTGAGCAATTCCCTCCAGGGAGTTGCACAATAGTCATTGGCTGATGACTCCGGCAGGAGGGCTGTCAAGCCGTCACAAAAACGTAATACTAATGGTGGTGAACGGCGGCAAAATGCGAACGAAAGGTGAACAAGGAAGGAGAAAGTGATTCATCAGGTTTAGTCGCAACTCGCTGATTTCCTTCGATTAGTGCCAACTCCGGCAAGTTCTGATTAAGTTGGTCGCACGGCTGTTAACCGAAGGGTTGCTAGTTCGAATCTAGCCCGGGGAGCCAATCTAGCGTTTCCCACTTTATCGGGCACTAGGCCAATCTCAGAGTAAGAAACAGTGGCTTGCCGCGCTCCTTGCAGACGAACGCGGTTTTTCCCTTCTCACGGGTGAACGGCTTCTACGACGGTTACGTCGGATCCGCTCCAGGCCGCCCCTTCGTGCGTAAGGCGGTGCGTCGCCTCATCCCAATGAAGCCGGGTGAGGGAGCCGCCGCCGTGCTCATACGAATATGAAGTTCCGTCATCTGAAAAAAGCGTGAAATCCGCATCCGCCCCAGCATAAACGCGCACGGAAGCAATGGCCTGCGGTTGTTGAGCGCTTTGCACCGGGGTTCCGAGCGGCACGATGGAACCAGCTCGAACGAACAGCGGAAGGGTATCGATCGGCGCGGCGGCAGTGATCGTCTGACCACCTTTGATTCGTTCGTTGGTCCAGTAGTTATACCAATCCGGACCTGCAGGTAGATAGACCTTACGGGTTGTTGCTCCTTGCTCCGTGACGGGCGCGACGAGCAAGGCTGGTCCGAACATGTATTCGTCCGGAAGATCCGCGACGTTCGGGTCATCCGGAAAATCCATGAAGAGCGCGCGCACGAAGGGAGCGCCCGTCTGGTAGCTGCCATACGCCAGTGAGTAAGTGTACGGCAGGAGCTGATAGCGCAGGCGCAGATACTTCTCGAGAATGGGCTCAGCCTGCCTGCCGTACGACCAGACCTCGTTGTGGTTTCTCTCTCCGTGCGCTCGCATCACCGGCTGGAAGGTACCCCACTCGAACCAGCGGACGAAGAGCTCAGGATAGTCTTCATATCTGTCCACAGTGCCGCGCGCGTCCGCCGGATCGACGAGCGGTTTGTGTGCAGCGTGATAGTCGGGAGAGAGGGATGGTGCGAAGAATCCCGCAATATCCGTATCCCAGTAAGGCATGCCGCTGGCGGTAAAATTCAGGCCAGCAGGAATCGAACGCTTCAGCATGTCCCAGGTCGAGTAAATATCGCTCGACCAGAACACCGTGCCATTGCGTTGCGCTCCCAGATATGCAGCGCGTGCCAGGATCATCACGCGCCGGCTGTCTCCGAAGTCGCGCCGGAAGCCTTCGTAAACTGACGCCGTGTGGAAGAGCGGGTAGACGTTGAAATAGCGAGAGCCTGAGCCGATGGAGAAAACGTCTTTGGCCGGATCGATGTCCGGTTCCGTCTCGTCGAGCCAGAGGTAATCGAAACCGTAGGGCTTCACATAGCGATCTCGAATGGCTTCCCACCACCACTTGGCCGCATCCGGATTGGTGGTATCAATATTCGGTCCGATCTCTTTTGTGGTCCAGCCCGTGTCGGGAGTGCCGTCCGTGGTGTGAATGAGCCAGCCTTTCTGGCGCAGCATGTCGTAAAACTGGGTGCCAGCGGAAAAGTGCGGCCACACGCTCAACAGGGTGGTGATGCCCATGGAATGGAGTTGCCGGTTCATTGCCGCGGCGTCGGGCCATCGGGCGGTGTCAAGGTCCAACTCGCCCTGCTTGGTCATGTTGAGGAAATCAACCACCAGCACGTCCAGAGGCAGATTGCGGTCACGATACCCCTTCGCAACATCGAGCAGTTGTTCCTGCGTCGGATAAATCGCCTTGCTCTGGATGTAGCCATAGGTGGCCCTCGGCAACAGGTGTGTTACGCCGGTGAGCTGGCGGTAGCCCTGGTAGATTTCGTCCGTTTTGTCGCCTGCAATCACAAAGAAAGAGATGCGGTCACCTATTTCGGACGACCATACGTTTTGCTGGTTGAAGCCGAGGTCGATCGTGGTCTTCGAGGGATTATCCCAGATCAGCCCGTAGCCGCGGCTCGAGACCAGGAACGGAACGCAGACGTTCTCTCCGCCGATTGCCGCGTAATCATGCCAACATTTGATTTGATGGTCGCGCAGGTCGAGAGCGCCCTGTTGCTGTTGCCCAAGCCCATAGTAATGCTCGCCGGTGGGCGAATCGAACGTGGCGGAAACGCGGTACCCAGCGTCAGGCTTCTCCTGCTTCGCTGCGTTGCCCGCCGTTGCCTCCGCTTCGTTCGCAATCATGGACCATCGCCACATCGTCAGCAGTGGTTTGCCCGCTGCGTTCGATATGAAGATCGAATCGTTGTACCTTCCACGGCTCCAGTCTCCGTAAAAGTAGCGGTCCCTCAGGGACCGGTTCAACTCGTCGAGGGGCATTGCTTGCGGTGGCGGCAGATTCTTCGGCGCAACACGGATCACCAGGCGCGCCGAGCGAATGACGTCGTACCCGGCGGAGTCTTGCTCGTGTGTCCAGCCGGCCTTCAAAGGCGTGCCCACGATTCCATACCCGGGCGTTGCAAGCGCCGCAGCTTTCTCCGAGCTCAGGGTGACACGGACAATATTGGCGCCGAAGGGCTCCATCACGATGGTTCGATTGTCCCGCTGGATTACGAATCTACTGGTTTGATCCAGCGTGTCAGCACAGGCGAGGCGGGCCAAGCCAAACATCAGGAACATCGCGGCCAGGGCTGGCACAACCCCATTTGCCGTTCTCCGGAATAGTTGCATTGAGTTAAGTCGGAAGGACTGATGCATTTGCAGTGCCCCCGTTACGTCACTTGGAAGTGGCGGATTGTTTTAATGCGTAAGCAGGAACATCGTACGAAGACCGCGTTCGTCTAGTCAATGGACGCTCGCCTTATAAAGAGCGAGAAATACGGCTTCTCAAATCGCGGAGGACAACTCGTGATTGCGGCTTCCTGGGCAAGTTCGTTCCAGTACCCACTTGATTTCATAACAATGTCGGCTCCTCGACCTGAGTACAGTTGTGGTTGCTTGACGGCCGCGTACAAAGGCATCGATACGGACTACTTCTGCCGGCCGCTGACCGGTGACAGAATGCCAGGATCGTTCGCGGATCTAGGGACGGAGACCGGAACGCGACACATCGATCCGGGGTGAGCGCTGAAAGGCGGGCACTGCAATGCCCAGAAGATTTTGCACTTAAGCTCATCCGACAACCTATTATTGTGAAGTGCTGGGGGCTGGCAGACCAATCTGGAGCGCACTGCCCACGATCTGTCAACAGCCGCTGTGAGAAAGAAGGTACCTTATGATTCGCTTCAGGCTATTGCTTCTGTTCGTGGCAGCCACGTGTGCTTCCGGTGTTGCTAGGGCTCAGGTGGAAAACTCGTGCGCGAATCTGGGCCACGTCAGGATTGATGGTGTGGAGATTACGAAGGAGACAGTGATTCCGGCGGGCACAATTGTTCCCCCTGCGTATCCTGGCGCTCCCATAACAGGCCCATTGATTGCGCACTGTCGCGTGGATGGCGTGATAAACCGGCGCAAAGGCGCCGACGGTGAAGAGTTCGGTATAGGTTTCGCACTGGCCCTACCTGAAGCGGCAGCATGGAATGGTGACTTCGTGATGCAGGGAGGCGGGGGCGGAAATGGCGTGGTGGCCTACCCGACGGGAGCATCGTACTCCGGCGACAAACCTGCTCTTGTCCGCGGATTCGCGGTGGCTAGCACCGATACG
>JGI26339J46600_10000533_pt1 | contig 12987 bp, 14 predicted proteins | sample BogFormECP12_OM1_FD_46600 | JGI IMG/M metagenome (IMG submission 46600) | reverse complement strand
GCTACGGCTTGGTCCAGGGTCGAAGGGCGCGAGTATGACGAGGCGGAGCAAGACGACGTGAAGCAAGACGACGTGAAGAAGGAAGGAATGTCGAAGGATGCCCAAGAGTTTATGGCGGACTTGCAGCGCCTGACGGACGGGGTGGAGCGTGATCCGGGATTTCTGGACAAGAGGGTTGGCGGCCTCGGAGGCGAGCAGGAAAAGAAATCCGTCGAGAACTGAGCGGCGGGCAAAGAGCAAAGAACGGAGAACGGAGAACGGGCCGTCCCGCGCACAAAAGTTCGGCCTTGAGCCTCCACCCAACTTGTGTTCTCATATCCCTATCAGCGCGGGCCGTGGGGGCTCGCGTGCGCACCTTAACCTCAACCCTCAACCTCATCATCTTTGAGCGGAACACCAGAGGAGAAGAATCATGAAAAAAGTCAGCTACATTCCCAAGGGATACAACACCGTTACGCCGTACCTTGTCATCAAGGGCGCCGCGAAAGCGATCGACTACTACAAGAAGGTTTTCGGAGCGACCGAAGTCATGCGCATGCCTGGTCCTGATGGCAAGGTGGGCCACGCTGAGCTGCAGATCGGCGACTCGCACATCATGCTGGCGGACGAAAATCCCAGCATGGGCTACCGCAGCGCCGAGAGCATCGGAGCGTCTCCGGTGAGCCTGCTTGTGTACCTCCCCGATTGCGATAAAGTCGTCGCCAAGGCGGTCGCGGGGGGAGCGAAAATCCTGAAGCCGGTCGCGGACCAGTTCTATGGAGACCGCTCAGGCTTCATCCAGGACCCGTTCGGACATTTCTGGAGCGTCGCGACTCACAAGGAAGACTTGTCGCCGAAAGAGATGGAAGAACGCGCGAAGAAGGCCGCGCAGGCCGCTTGACAACGAACCGCTCTTGGCTTGTGGCTCTGAGAGGTCAGAGGTTAGAGGTCAGATTGCAGAGGTAAGAACTGTTGTTTCAGGGGTTTTCACCGCTGCAATCTGACCTCTAACCTCTGACCTCTCAGTCCGGTCTCGCGCACTCGTACAATTGCAGGTGCAACCACAGAAAGGAAATCTCCCTATGCTCTCCGCTGGCAATCCATTTCCGAATTTCTCGCTTCCCAACCAGGACGGCAAGACCATCAAGCTCTCCGACTTCGCCGGACACTGGCTCGTCGTTTACTTCTATCCGAAAGACGACACACCCGGCTGCACCGTCCAGGGCAAGTCGTTTACGGCGACCAAGGCGGACTTCGACGCTGCCGGAATCAAAGTCATTGGCGTTAGTGCCGACAACGTCACCTCGCACAAAAACTTCCACACGAAGTTTGCTTTCGCCATCGATCTGGTTGCCGACACCGATGCCAATCTGATGAAGACCCTCGGCATCGGCCAGGCCGAATGGAAAGGGATGAAGTTATGGGAGCGCACCAGTTTCGTGGTCGATCCCAAGGGTGTACTCCGCAAGGTGTACGAAAAGGTGAACCCGGAAGGCCACGAGAAAGTGCTGCTCGCCGACATCGCGGGGATGCAGGCGAAGGCCGCCTGACCAACTGGGCAGACGCCGTTTGTCAGAGGCAGTGGCTCGTCGCAATTACCGTAGAGACGCGGCTTGCCGCGTCTCAAGCCGGTCACGCATTTTGCCGCACAGGAGAAAAACCCGCCAGCGGGCAGCCACACGCCGCCGCCGCTCTTGCCAGTTCTCCCCGAGCCGGGGTGGGCGAGGATTCCCGCGAATCCGCGAGCGTACCGGTCACTGCAGCGTGGTGGCGCCGCTCAGCCCCTGATAGATGAACAATCCCGCGATGACCAGGATCATAACCCCCGACAAGGCGCCGAGCACCTTGACGATCGGTGCGATCTTTCTCATCTTGACCAGAACTTCCATTTGATCCTTATGCATCTGGGATTCGGTTTCATGGAGGTCGATGGAATCGTTCTCGTGCATGGTGAGGGTGCTTTTATAGATCAGGAGGATGATGAGGATCCCCGTCAAAATACCCCACGCGACAAGCAGCCCAAACATAGGAGACATACGCCACCTCGAGCTGAGATCGAGCCCATTCCCGACGTTGCCTTAAGCCCCAGCGAAAACTGCCCTGCCCTCCGCCGGCGTCCGGGTACAGGCCCCTACTCTACTGCGCACGATTATAGACCCGTTGGCAAGAGGGGGTGCGACTTCTTGCGTGCCCGAAGCATCTAAAGACCGGATACAGGAAGAAGGACCGGCACCTAAAAACCTTGCCGAGCCGGCGGCAACCTTTGTTATAATACGCACCTACAAGGAGATAAACAGATGGCGACGACGACCACACCCGATGTACAACCCAAAGCCGCGGCACCAGTCCTGACCCCCAGCGCGATTGCCAAGGTCAAAGAGATTATGGCCACGCAGACGCCGGTCCCGTCGGGATTGCGGTTGTCCGTAGTCGGCGGCGGTTGCTCGGGATTTCAATATTCCATGGCCTTCGAGAACGGCGCCGGCATGATGGACAAGGTTTTCGACTTTGACGGTTTGAAGGTTTACGTGGATGCCACTTCCCTGATGTATCTTGGCGGAGCGCATGTGGATTACGTCGAGACCCTGGAAGGCGCCGGGTTCAAGTTCGAAAACCCGAACGTGAAGAGCACCTGCGGCTGCGGCTCTTCGTTCAACGTTTAAGCTTTACAACGTGTCCGCTTAAGTATTCCTGGTATCACGGCAAGCCCCGCTGCGATGCGGGGCTTTTCTATTGCTGCTTTTCTGTCGGATGAGTATCCCTGGGAATGCGAAATCTACTGCTGGGGCGGCGTCTGCGCAGGTTGCGTCGGCAGGACTTGAGTTTGGCTGCTGCTCGGCATCAGACCTTGCCCTTGCCCACTAACCATCTGTCCCGGAGTGGGTCCGTTTAAGTTCCCAGTTTGCATACCTGGATTCACCGGCCCGGTCAGCAGGCCGCCACGGTCGTTGATCGGGAGGTAAATGAAGAGCCAGTCGTTGTAGTGGTTCTTTTCGTAGAACACGCGAATGCTTTTCGCTTTGCTCGTGCTGGCAACCCCGAGTACCGGCCCTCCGCCGAAGGTTGGTCCGTTGAAGCCGGAGGCGGAATTGGAACCTGTGTTGGAATTGGAAGACGACGATCCAGGCGAATTCGAATTCCCCTCCGCATCCGAAGAATTGCCGGAAGATGGAGTGCCGGAAGAGGGAGCGCTAGAATCGCCACTCGGTGGAGTCTGCAGACCACCCGTCTGTTGAAGCGCCCCCGGTTGCGCTCCCGCAGCCGCCAAGCCCGCTTGTAGCCCACCCAACCCTCCTTGCGCGGCCTTGCCGAGGCCGCCTAGTCCCGGGAGCACACTTTGCCCAGGCACTGGTCCCAGAACCGGCCCGTTGTTCAAGCTGATGTCCGTCTGATGCAGCAGTTTGAAGTCCTTCTCCTTGCCTGTGGACCGGTCAATATTCATCGGATCCGTATAGCGCTTGCGCAGGAAACGAACGTTGTTGGTATTTTCCAGCTCCTCGACGCGCATGGGATACCGGCCAAACTTCTTGTAGAAGTGTTGAATGGCGCGCATGTATGCCGTGCCCCGATGTCTCATCTCCTCTTCACGGTCGCGGCGGATCTGCTGGTCAATCTTGGGGAGCACGGTGAGCAGGGCCATCGCGATTAACGCCAGGGCCAGCATCAGCGTGATCAGCATATAGCCGCGCTGGGGATTTGGTAATTTTGTAATTTTGCAAGTTCGTAATTTGGAACTGCGCTGCATAACGGCTCACTCGTCTTCAAATTACCCAATTACAGATTACAAAATTACAAAATCCAAATTCATCCCTGGGTTAAGGGCAGGCTCTGCCGGTTGTTGTTGAGTATATCTTCCAAGTCCACTGACGTCGGCGAGATGTGCAAGACGCGATAGCGCCGGTTGACGATGTCGCCCTCCGCGGCGATAAAAATATCTTCGCCCTGGGACAGGAAAACCTTCTTCGTTTCCCCGGGCCGGTTGGCAAAACCAAAAAACTTGAGCGTGATCGGCGGCGGCGGTGGAATTGCCGGAAGCGGCCGAACGCCGCCAGCCTGTGCATCCGTGGTGCCGTTTTTCTTAGGCGGTTCGATGGGCACGGACCCCGCGACAAAAATGTTTCTTCCGTTGCCCGCGTACTTGATTTCCTCGCTTTGGCGGAGCAGCTGCAAGTCCAGAGTAGGATCCAGCCGCGGCTCCACCACAGGCGCCACTTTTCCTGAAGCCGTTCGCCGTACTCCGGGCCGGGCCGCGGTCGAAGTCGGCTGCGCCGCTACCGGCTCCGCTGCCGGCGGAGAGGGCCAGAACTCGCGGCCCAGCATCAACAGTGCGATTACGCCCAACGCCGCCAGCGTGATGACCTCCTTCCGGTTTTCGATTCCCAGTTTCACTCAGGCACCCGACCGCAAATAACTGTGCATTGTGATTTCCAGCCGGACCGGCCCCGTGCTTTCACCCGCCAGGTCCACGCTATCCACCGTAAAAAACAGCTTCGACCGTTCCAGCGTATTGATAAACCGCACCAGTTGCAGGTAGTCTCCGGAAAAACTTCCCTCGATTGCGACCGGAATTATGCCGGAACTTTCCGCATCCTCTTCCTTGTATCTCGCCTGCTGGATCCGGACCCCATTCTCCGACGCCAGCTTCCCCAGTTCGTTGGCCAGATCGGAATCCTTCTCGGCAAAGCGGTGCTTGTAAAATCCGCCGATCTGATCCTTCGCCAGCACAATCTTGTTGTCCATGCCGCGCAGCGGTTCTACCTCGCGCGTTTTCTTTCGCAATTCCACCGCCAGCTGGTTCAATTGCAGCCGCCGCGAATCCGCCGAACCCACCAGCGGCGAGAACAAAACTGCCACTGCCACCACATCGACAGCCAGCATCGCCCCAATCGCAATTTTCAACTTGCGCCGCGAATTCCCGAAGTCGGGCATTACTTCTCGCTCCTCCCGGCCGAGTCAGGAACATAAATCGCGACCACGATAGCGGCCACGCCTGATCCGGTTTCCCCGGTTGGCGCTTCCTGCACCAGTTGCGCTCCCTGAAAGTGTTTCGAGCCTTCCATGCGATGGACCAGTTCCACGGCCGCGGCGCGCGTGTCGCCCGCCACCTTCATGTCCAGTTGCATCTGATTCTGTTCATTCAATTCCGGCCGCAGCGAGATCACGTGCAGATTCGGAGGCATGACCCGCTCCAGATCCTCGAACACCCGCGTCCACGAGAATGCCTTGCGTTGAATCAGTCCATTCAGGAACTGCGACTGGTCCCGCGTGCTGCGGTTGACGGCCAGGTCGAGGAGGACCTGCGCCTGCGCCCGTTCGTGGTCGCGTTCCGCGATCTGTTGCTGAAGTTGCGCGATGCTATGGCGATCTCTTCCAGCGTTGGTCCAGCCCCGCACCGCCCAGCCCAGCAAAACCAGCGTCAAAACGCCCAGCAGCCCCACTCCCAATCCCCAGCGCGTCCAGAATTCACGGGCATCTTCATACGGCCTGGTCGCGAGATTGATATCCAAACGCATATTCTTGAAAAAGGCTTCTAGCTGCTGGCTACTAGCAAGCAGGCTGATCGCGAGTAGCCAGAGGCCAGCAGCCCCGCTCTTAGCCTTTGGCCCTTAGCTAGAAGCCAGGAGCCAGAAGCTAGCAGCGCTTTACGAAATCAAAGCTCCCACCACTCCCGCCATACGCCAACGCGGAACCGTCCCCGTGGTGGACCCGATCTGCGACGTCGCCACCAGTTCCTCAACGTGCGCGCCCGACTGGTTCTTCAGCGCCGGCTCGGCGACACCCGCTTCCGGCAGACCCGCCACATACACGCGCTCAATGTTCAGGCTGTAGGTGTCCTGGAAAAACACCACCGAGGGATAAACGTCTTCCGCCAGTTGATCGCCGGTGATGGTCACGCCCCGCAAATTTTCGAGCGTCCGAAACAGCAGCAATTGCTCCTGATCGAGAATGGCAATGCTGATCGTGCGCGCGTCCACCTTGACCACCAGCGTCGGCCTTTCCGCGTCCGCGGCTCCAAGCGCCGCCAGCATCGACGGCATCACCATTCCCGGGTTGTAGCCCGCGTCGCGAAACGCCGACTCATATTCCTCGAGAACCGTGTTCAACACTACGGCCGCCACCGCTCGCACACCCTTCCCGGTGGACTGCGCGTGATACGAGATCCGGGCATCGTCGGGATCGAAAGGCAGCGACTTCTTCAGCCGGAAGCGGACCACCGCTTCGGCTTCGTCCCGCTTCGAGGGGAGGGTTTCGAAATCCAGCAGCACGACCCGCACCGAGATGTCGGGCAGAATCGCGATCACGTCGCGGGACCGCCCGCCGACGCTGCCCAGCGCGCTTTCGATCGCCTGCCGGATGGCCGCGCCGTCCCGCAGATTCGCTTCCATCAAATCGGGTACCACCGTGCCCGGCGCCAGTTCCCGCGCCGCTGCTATTTCCACCATTCGCCCGGCATCGGCCGCGCGGCCCGCCAGAACGCGGTCGGCTGCGATTTCGCAGGCCAGCGTCGGACGCCGAACGTGTTTGGAGTTGGAAGTCATCGCTATTGAATCATTCCGGTAACTTAATGATATCCCGCACTTTCATGGAGAGAATAGTTACCTCTGCGGATGCCGGACTGGACTTTCGGCCATACAGACAGTAACCAGTGCTGAGAGTAGCGCCGCCGTCCCGGCGGCTGTTCCGGCGGGCGTCCTCGCCCGCCGCGCCGAGGGCGAGACGCCCTCGGGACAGCCGGCAAGATGCCGGCGCTACTCGTTTTCCACGCCGAAATTATCACGCGGTCGGAAAGTCTCTGGTTCCCACTCTCAGCGCATGGTCTCGATAAAGGTGACCTTGTTGATCTCTTTCAGAGTGGTGAATCCGCCGCGCACCTTGTCCAGCGCCGATTCGCGCAGGAAGCGCATGCCGTCTTCCCGGGCAGCTTTCCGTATCTCCGAGGTCGGCCTCCGCTCCAGAATCATCTCGCGGATCCGGTCGGTCAAATCCAGAAGTTCATGAATTGCCGTCCGTCCCTTGAACCCCGTCCCCGCGCACTCGATGCAGCCCTGCCCCTCGTACAAAGGAACCTGCGACCACTGTTGCGGGTCCAGACCGCTCGCCTCCAGCACGTCGTTCGGATAATGCACGGCCATCCGGCAGGAATCGCAGATGACCCTCACCAGCCGCTGCGCCAGAATGCAGTTCAGCGCCGAGACAAAGTTGTAAGGCTCGACGCCCATGTTCAGGAAGCGCCCCAGCACGTCCACCACGTTATTGGCGTGGACGGTGGTGAACACGAGGTGGCCCGTCAGCGCCGATTGAATGGCGATCTGGGCGGTCTCGTTGTCGCGAATTTCGCCCACCATGATCTTGTCCGGGTCGTGACGCAAGATGGAACGCAGGCCGCGGGCGAAGGTCAAACCCTTTTTCTCATTGACTGGAATCTGGGTGATGCCGCGCAGTTGATACTCGACCGGGTCTTCAATCGTGATGATCTTGTCTTCGTCGGTCTTGATCTCGTTGACGGCGGCGTAGAGCGTCGTCGTTTTGCCGCTGCCCGTCGGCCCGGTCACCAGCACCATGCCGTACGGTTCCTTGATGTAGGCGCGAAAGCGGCGCAGATCGTCCGGGTCGAACCCGACCACGTCGAGCGTCAACTGCTTAAACTTTTCGCTCATCGACTCCTTGTCGAGCACGCGGAGCACGGCGTCTTCGCCGTGGATCGAGGGCATGATCGAAACCCGGAAGTCGATGGCGCGCCCGTTGTACTTCACGCGGAAGCGGCCGTCCTGGGGTACGCGGCGCTCGGAAATGTCGAGCTCGCTCATGACCTTGACGCGCGAAATGATGGTCGAGTGGTGCTCTTTGCCGATNGGCGGCATGGCGTTGGTGAGCACGCCGTCAATACGAAACTTGATGACCACCGAGTCGTCCCGCGTCTCGATGTGGATGTCGCTCGCCCGCCGCTGCAACGCCGTGAAAATCGTGGTGTCGACCAGCCGGATGATCGGGCTCATGTCGCTGCCCGTCGTCGCCGTCAACTTGTCGATGGAGATGGTCTCGTCGTTCCCGGCTTCGTCCTCGCGGATCACGTCGAGCGTGAATCCCTCGCTCGCGTCTTCCAGCACGCGCTTGGACTGCTCGGTCTTCTGCAGGATGTCGGAGATCTGCTTGAGCGTCGAAACTTTGGTGACGATCCGCTTGCCGAGCAGCAGGCTGATCTCGTCGATCATCATCAACTGGCTGGGATCGGCAATGGCAATCGCCAGCCGCCCGTCTTCGGCTTCTTCCAGGGGCACGAATTTATAGCGGAACATCAGGTGCACGGGGATCTTCTCGAACAGATCGTGGTGCAGCTGGAAGTCGCTCAGATCGATGAATTCGCAACGGTAGCGCCGCGCGATATCCCGCGCGCGTTCCAGTTCGTCGGGAACTGTCGCCGGTTCCGGCACCAGCTTCCCGCCGTTCCCGCCGTGTATCAGTGCTGTTTTCTTATCCGTCATGCCCATTCCAGTTTACAGCCTCGTTCGGCAGCTGAGCGCCTTAGTGCACGCTCCCTGCCAAGGTAAAGATCGGCATGTACAGGGAAATCAAGATCCCGCCGACAAAGACCGCCATGACGATCAGGATCATCGGCTCAATTAGGGCCATGGCTGCGCTCAGAGCCGTCTGCACGTCTTCTTCGTAAAACTCCGCCACCGAACCAAGCATCGCCGGCAGCGCGCCGGTCGATTCGCCAACCTCCAGCATCTCCACCGCGAGATCGGGAAACAACTTTTGCGTCTCCAGGCTATGCGCCAGGCTCTGTCCTTCTTTCACCCGCTCCGCCGCCGCGGTGACCCCGTTCAACATCTGCCGGCTGCTCATCGATTCGCCGGCCGTTTCCATCGCCGGCACCAAAGGCAGCCCGCCCTGCAGCAGCGTCGCCAGAATGCGCGAGAAATTCGCCACCTGGTACTTCAGCCGGATTTCCCCGATCAGCGGCAGCGACAGCAGAAACCGGTCAATGCGTTCCGCCCCATGATCGCTCTGCTTCCATCGCCACAGCAGAACCCCTGCCCCCGCCACCACCAGCAGCACCACCCACCCGTACTTCTGCGCGTTCAGGCCCAGCGACAGCATGAACACCGTGATCGCCGGCAGATCCGCTCCCAGGTTGTTGAACAGGTCGGCAAACTTCGGCACCACGAAGGTGATCAGAAAAATCAGCATCAGCGTTACCGTCGAAACCAGCAGCGCCGGATACACCAGCGACACCAGAAGCTTCTTACGGAAAGTCTGCACCATCCGCTGATACGCGATGTAGCGGCTCAGAACCTCTTCCATGCCGCCGCTTTTCTCCCCGGCCAGCAGCGTGGTCGTGTACATTTTCGGAAACACCTGCTGGGCGGCAAACGCATCCGACAGCAACTCGCCGCCTCTTACCCGCTCGCGTACGTTTTCGAGCAGCTGTAGCAGGGATTTGTCCCGCTGCCGCTTGATCAAAAGATCCAGCGCCGTCAGGACCGGCAGTCCTGCCTTAATCAGCGTCAGAAACTGCTGATTGAAAATTAGAAACGTGGACTGTCGCAGCTTGCCGCGCCGCCCGAACTGGCCCCCGCCCGTGCTCAGGATCGTCCGGGGCTTGACCCAGTAAACCAGGTATCCCTGCTGCGTGAACCGGTCGTGGACCTCGGCTTCGGAATACCCGTGCTCCACCTGCTGCCTCAGATGGCCCTGTTCGTCGGCGACTTTGACTAGGAATTGTGCCATTCGCTATCGGCTGATCCCGGATTTCTGCCTTGAGCGTCCGCTGTCGAGCGTCTCAGACCAAGTGTAACATTCTGTTCCCAAAGCGCTTACCGCAACCTGTCCATCTGGGTGGTACGCAAGTAACCGACCCCGAACGCCGCGTGATGAGCCATATAGTGGAGCGAGGGGCGTCTCGCCCGTCCAGCCGGGCGGGGACGCCCGGCTCTCCACCAGCAAGCTCGACCCAGCGTTCGAATTACGGTCCCAATTCTCCTTCCACCGTCTCCACCCCCAGCGGAGGGGTGAACTGAAACCGGCTGTCGCTCAACTCCAGATTCTCTTTCCAGCCCGCAAAGCGGAACTCCGTCGTCGCCCCGTCCGCTTCCATTAATACGATGCGAACAATCTGGTCGGAGGGCGTGATCTCCAGTTGCACCTCGTTCGCCTGTCCCGCCATGCTCTGTGGAACCCCTCGCAACAGCGTATTACCCGCGCCCAGAGGCGATTGATCCACAACTTTCGAAAGCCCTCGTAATTCATTCTCCAGCTTGGTCTTACCGAGCAAGAACGCCAGTGGTGACCGCACGTCGTCCAGCTTCCGGAGCGTCGTCTTTCTAAGTTGCCGTTCCGCCGGCAGGTAGAACCACACCGCTTGGCCGTCGCTGATAAACAGCTTCTCTTTCGGAGAACGGTATTCCCACCGCATCTTGCGTGGCTTTTTCAACCAGAGTGTGCCCGACTCCACGCGCTCCGCGCCCTCGCCCCGATAGATTTCGGTGAAGTCCGATTGCAGGCTGCGCAGGTGGTTGTAGTGGTCGTCCACGGCACGGGCGAGCTGACGAACATCCTGTGCGCGAGCGAACGCGCTAAAGCCCAGCTGCGCGACTGCCACCATCACCAGCCAGCAAAACAGTCCATTCTTCACGTCGGATAGATTCCGCAATCCTTCGATCTTACAGGTTCCAAGGTTTCAAAGTTTCAAGGTTGGTGACTACACTGGCTCGTGTCTTTGAAACCTTGAAACCTGGTTCTGCGGTGAACACCGAATATTGCCCCGTTCCGCCGGCTCTCACCAGTACCCGCGACGCCGCCAGGACGCTGTCCATCGTCGGGTTGTGATACACCATCCAAACCGGCCTCGGCGATTGCTCCAAAGACTGCTCAAGATTTCGCAGCACTCGCCGCAATCCCGCCTCCGGCAGCGGATTGAACAAATACAACAGCAGCGGCGTTTCCGGAAAGACAAACTCGCAAGCGTCCGTGCAGACCGCCTCGATCTGCGCACAACGTTGCGTCCGGGACCGATAATCGCGGATGTTTTGCTGCGCCGCGCGATGCAGCTCGGCCATCAACTCCACTCCCACAATCTTCTGGAACGGATATTCCGACGCCATCAGCAGCGTTCGTCCCTTGCCGGAACCGAGATCGATGAAGGTAAATTGATCGAACTCGATGGGCAGGCTCGCCATCATCTCCTGAAACAGAGCCGGCTCGGTCGGCTGATACGGGGAATGAAACAGTCCCAGCAGCCGGGCGCGCCAGCCCACTGTGCCGCTGGTCGTGTTGACGCGATGCTCCCAGTCGTACTCCATGTCGCCATAGCGCTGCCGCCGACGCTCGGGCGTCGACTCGCGCACAAAGGTCCATAGATTCCGCGCCAGCAGGGAACTCGTGCTCCGAGCGCCCTTCTCTCTCGCCTGCTCGCGCCACCAGGTTCGTAACGCGCTCCAGAATTGTTGGGAGAAACTTGAGGACACGCAAGGATGCTAACAAAATGGAGAAACCGCTGTTCGCTATTCGCTGTTGGCTTTTCGCTTTTGCCTTCTAGCGAACGGCGAATAGCGCCCCCGCTACTTCGAATCTGGCTGGGCAGCCGGACGCGGTTGCGGCGGCGCCACGCCCGGCGCAAGACCCTTGGTGATGAAGTAAATGTTCTGCGGATCCTGCACTTCGATCCGCCCATTCGCCATCAGCTTGTAGGGGTGCCCCTTCGGATCGGCAGGCGTTCCATGGATAACCCCCGCGCGCTCCAGATCGCCCATGCTGGCCGGCAATCGTCCGGTCCGATCGCGATACTTTTCGACCACCTGTTCCAGCCGCGTCACGTCTTCATCCACTTGCAGAGCGAGCAAATGGTCAACCGCGTTGTGCCGGATCAGTTCATCTTTGGTGCTCTGGTACGTGGTGAACCACAACATGCGCGCCGTGTCGAATTCCCCGGCATGCTGTGCCATCCGTGCCGCCAGGATGGGCATGAATGGGTTGGTCGCCGGAAGCTTCGCTCCCTGCGCAAACGCATCCGCNGCCTTGCCGTAGTCCTTCAACTCGGTGTAGTACAGAAATCCCAGNTTGTAGTAGAGCCGCCACTGGTCGGGATTGTGCTCGATTCCGTACCTCATGAGCGCGAGCGCCGCTCCCGGCAAGCCCGCGCCGCTGGGCGGTTTAGGAGCCAGAAAGTTGGCCCCAAACTGGTACGCTGGCAAAAGTCTTGGATCCAGTTCCGTCGTGACTTCCAGCAGCGGCGCCAGCAAGCGGAAATCGCCGGAACCGCCGTGATGCTGTTGCCCGAAATACTGCACCGCGCGCGTCCAGTAAATGTCGGCCAGCAGACCGGTGTAGCCGAGGCTCATCCGCCGCAGCACCCTGGAAGAGCGCACATAAAGCGCTTCCTGCGCTACCGATNCCCGCCGCAGGTGGTCGATGGCATAGAGCGTTGCCATTGCGCCGGTCATGGAAAACAACAGTACAGCGATCGCCACCAGGTTCGCGCGTCGCGTGGCACTCATTTCAGATTTCGGCGCTGGAAGATCAGCACCGCTCCCGAGATGGCCATCGCCGAATACAGCAGCGCATACACGCTGTTGTACAGAATCAGGCGCCCGGGTACGGCGTCCCCGTGCGCCACCTGGCTGATCACGTTCAAAGCGGAATAATTTGGCACCAGATAAGCGATGGCAGTCGCGATCCGCCCCCCCACCCCCTGCGTGATTCTGGCAAAGCCCCGCAGATCCTCCGCCAGACTTCCAATCACGAACAGCGCGAAGGTGAAGACCGCCGACATAAGCGGCGTCGAAAAAGACGAGAAAAACAACGCCAGCGCGCACACGATCAGAAACTGCAGCACGATGAAGTACAACGCGACCAGCAGCCACACGTCCATCTTCTCGAATTTGTGTGCGACGTAGAGCAGCGCCAGAAACACTCCGATCGCCATGAGGAAGGTGTTCACCACCAGCGTCCCCGTGAGCCCAAGAAACTTGCCTACCACAAATTCCCACCGGCGAACCGGTCGCGACA
>JGI26339J46600_10000530_pt1 | contig 13030 bp, 10 predicted proteins | sample BogFormECP12_OM1_FD_46600 | JGI IMG/M metagenome (IMG submission 46600) | reverse complement strand
CACGCGAACCTGGTAAAAAAGCAATTAAGATAAGCGTGGTCTGTGCCGGACTCATTTTTCTTGCCGTAGCCTCCTTCAACTCGTTCTGGATGCCATTTTCGGTGCAAGCGCCGGTTGGGGCCAAGACGACGAGCAGCTATTGGGGACCACCATCGGTAAAGCTCGTGCCGTGGACATCAAAGATGATCAATCTTGCCAACAACAATACCATCGTCGTGCAGAATAGCACGCTTTCCAGGCATCCCCCTGGGTTAATGAATGACTCCTTTGCATATGTCATGAACGTGACGATCGACGGCAGTTCCTATAATTATGCGAATTACTCCAAGGGCGCGAGAAGTTACCCCAATGGTACCATCTTCCTTTCAACAACGCTTCCCAGCTTGAGCAACGTGAACATCTCGTTTAATTACGTGGGTAACATGATCGTGTTCCAGGCACTTTCGATCGGACATTCACGCTTGATAATGAATTACAACGAGGATGATTTCTTCAACACGGTGGGGTTCTTCGATGCCGTGTCCAGTACTTACCTGTTTCAATTGCTCGATTACTGGAACGTGTCGTATTTCTTGAACGTGCAGTCTGGGGATTACTATCGCGACCAGTCAGGAAAGCTTGTTGGAGATTACCCGAATGTGTTCGATTACCAAACTACTGTGCCGCGCTGTTACAAGCTTCTCAACTGGATCGTGAACCAAACATATCATGGTTTTTGCAAGAAATTCGTTGGCATTTCCCTCGATTTCGAGAGTGGTGACCAACTGGTGTCAGTCGGCTTGCCTGGTGAGGCAGACATGTTCCCCGGTTCTCTGCTCCCAAAGAACCAGACATGGCCAAGCGGGTTGAGCCAGTTTGAATACTCGTGGTATCGCGAGAATGAGCAGAACCACACGCTCTTTGACGAGGCGGTTGCAGCCTACGAAGGCGTCTACGCGTATGCCAGTTATCTTGGTTACAAGTCATACGCGGTTACAGGTGGTGGCGAGATCAGGGATGGTTTCGACGGGGACATCGATTTCACCCGGTGCCCGATAGGCCCGCCGTCGCACAATAAGGACGTGTCGTACGGAATGATGTCGTACGAGGACAGCGCGGTCGGCCCTGCTGGCCGTTACACTCTCTACCGCGATTGCATCGACCAAATCCACGCTCTCGGCGTGCAAGGAAACTCCATCTTGCTGGGCTGGCTCACGCAGGATAATGGATCGAGATACTACACCAACGACGAGCAAGGACTCGAGAGATACATCAATGATTGCATGCTCGCCCAAGCCGCGGGCATGGTGGAAATCTTCAGCGCCCCGCTGTACCGCATGCAAGCGAAATGGGGCGATGGCGCCGTGATGCGGCTATACGAGGCGTTGAATGTCGACCCGAAGCCTGCAATCACGTTCACCCCAGGACCATGGCATTTTGACGAATCTTATCTCATCGATTACGCGAAAAACATGAATTATCCAGTCCTGTTTGCCGCCATCTGCATCATCATTGGTATCTGGATAACGTTTTTTGGTGCTTTTGACATTGGGCGCCGGCTTAGGCGTGCTTGAATCGCATCTTGTTTTATTATTTCTTTTCCTATCGTTGAACCCAGAGACCATAGCTTTGCATTTCCGATCATGTTGCAATACAGAAATGGCGTTTATTTAATGCAAAGTATTTCAAGATTTCGAGCGATTTTCACGATCCAACGAAGCCGGCTTGCATGCCTTGGAACGACGAAGGCATGAAAGGTATATTAGTCATGAAAAGATACGAGCTGTTAAGGTACTGGATACCAAAATATATCAATTCTAAACGTGATGAAGATCAATAACAACTTCATTTTTCAACAGCATGGACAAGGGAAATAGAATGTCGGATTCCGAAAATGAAATCTACGATATTCCGAAAGGAATAAAGGCTTCTGACGCCGAAAAAGTCCGTTCGGAGAAGCTATTCATCGCTGAGATGCCACATTTTCTCGATGACATCAGCGAAACAACGACGGAGACGGGCATGGATATCGAATCCTTGAGGCAAGGATTGACCAAGGCTTATCAAACGCTGGAGTCTGCAGTCAAGGAACTCCAAAAGGTTTTGAAGGACAAGGGAAAGAAAATTAAAATGGGTAAAGGCACCAAATTCGAGGCCATCAAGAAAGACGTTAACATGGCTTTTAATGAATTGAACAATGTGCTGGTCAATGCATCGGATAACGATGAAATTGCGAGAAATCGCGAGAAAGTCAACTCCATTTTCAAGGATATGAATTCTGTCTTGAGCTTGACCGGCGATGTTTCGAAGGACACGCTCAAATTTTCTTCGATTCCCGCGTTGAAGAGTGCATTTGATGCCTTGAGCAGTTCATTGGATAAACAGTACGCTCGAAAAAGCAAGTCCCAGGATGCCGACGCCACGCAAGACACCAGGTCGCTGACGAACAAGCTCCTCATGTTTCGAGTGCGATTGAAAGGCAGGTCCGAGAGCGTGCGAACGTCCGAGTTATACTGGACAAATCCTTCGGACATGAACCGGCAAAAGGAATACAACGAGGTGCAACCGCGGTGGAACTGGTGGTCGAAACGAGAGGATAGGATCACCACCGAAGATGCTGCATGGAAGGAAATATATAGCTTTGAAAAAACCCTTCCACCGATGCAAATCGATGCCTTCATCGTGCGCGACTACGAGGCAGCGCTGTTCTTGAAGACGGGCCAATTTGTTGGCCTCGTTCCGCCAGGCTTGTGGGAGATCGAACCCGCGGCACAGGCTACGGGGACGGAGATCATATGGGTTGACACGACGGAGTTCCAAATGAAATGGGGCATCCCGCTCGCTGCCAAGGGGGCGAGTGGTTCAGGTGTCGTCACTGCCGATTTTCAAAAGGTCGGTGCTTTCGGTGAATGCATGTTCAAGATCGTGGATCCGGTTAAATTCGTCATAAATCTGGTATCCGAGAAAAAATCCATGATGCAAAAGGATCTCATGGATTTTATCGAGAACACGATCAAGAATGCCATCAAGCATGAGTTGGGAGCCCACAAAGCCCTCGAATTGGTAAGGATCCAGGACGAATTCGAGACGGCGGTTCGTGCTAGCCTGCAAGACACCATCGAAAGATGGGGGTTGGAATTAAAATCGCTGCAAGTCCTTGGGTTCAAGTTGCCCGAGGGCATGGAAGAAACTCTCCAGAAAGCCGGCGCTGCAGCCGCGGAAAGCGATCAAATCGACCTGGTCGAAACCAAGCGTGTTGAAATGGATATCCAGCGATCGAAACTCGCCGCAATAAAGGCGCAGAAAACAGGAGCATATCGCAAGATCGCCAAGGAAGCCGCGGTCGATGAGGAGATGTATGACGCCGAGCAGGACCACGCGCTCGATAAACTCAAGCAAAAGCAGCACCTGGAAACCGCCACCATAGATGAAATGGGTGGCGACGAGGAGCTCTTACAACAACGCATGTCATTGCAGAAGAAGAAACGCGAGATCGACTTGATGAATGAGGAAGCCAATCTCGAGAAACGAAAGGTTACGGCAAATGAACAATATCTCGAACAAGACGTCGCCTCCAGGGGGCTGGATGTCGATCTCAAGGGTGCAAAGGTTAGCGGCGTGAAAAATATCGCCAGCAAACAATATGACTATGATTTGGAAATGGCCAAGATGGACGCCGATAAAGAAGTCGAACTCGCAGAGACTGAAATGGAACGCGATGTTGGCGTTACCAGGGGCAATGCTGATTCCGAACTCGCGAGGGAAGTCCAGGACGTGTCGCTCAGGGGCATGAATTACGGGGCGGGCATGAGCCGAACGCAAATTTACAAGCGTCTTGCCGAAATCGAAGCCGAGATCGAGGACGTGCAAAATAACATCGCGGCAATCGATGAAGGCGAGGACAAGCAGCATCTCTCGGAACAAGGCGTCGTTCAAGACAAGAGAAATCTTAACCGCCGAATGAATGATTTACAGAATGAGAAAAAAGCCTTGGAAAAAAGTTTACTGGGCTAAGATTTTTTTGAATTTTATTTAACATTCAAGTTTTTTTTTGAAGCACCAACGACGGGCATAGGTAGAACCATGAACACGATACAACGAACGTACAAGCACCAACGAAACTTGAAACTATTCCTCGACAAGGCACGCGGTGACTTGATCAAGGATATAGATGAAACAAAGAGCTTGATTGTCCAGGCCATCAAGATGGCCATCAAGGCAAACATGCGCCCCGAGAGCACGGCTGCGGATAAAGCACGTGCAAGGTTGGACTCCTTTCGCGACACTCTCAAGCAAAAGGATCCCATTTTGAATGTTTTCACCAAAGAAGAGAAAAAGATGCTCAAGGAGAAAAATCGGCTGAAGAGCGTCGTGCTCTTTATCGAGTTGCTCCTATGCGAGATCAAATACCTGAAAAATCGGGCAACTGATCTCTTGTGGACCGCAAAAAATCTCGGGAACAAGGGTCGCGATCAATTCACGATCATCGTCGACGACGTTCAAAGTAAAATACTCGTATACGAGCGAACGATTGGCATGTTTGAAGGTTTCATCACGACCTCGCTCGGGCGCGAGAAGCTCGGCGAGCTCAAGAAGCAACTGCTCGAGTTTTTCGACAAGAAAGAACTGGACCACGTCGTCCGCCTCGTGCGGTTTCTCAAGTTTCGCAAGCTCGAGCAATATTACCTGGCCGATGACGATCTAATCATTCCTGGCGTCGATGCTCGCTGGAAAACTGACTTTGATAACGTGGTTGCCGATGAACCTGCCGAACCGGCAGAAGGTGAAGAAGCGGATGTCATTGATAACGAAGCAGGAGACTTGCTGCTGCATGCCGAAGAGAGAGAAAGCTTGCCACGAGAACCGGAGCCATTGAAAGAACGAAAGAAAATGCCATCAAGCAAGGAAACATCGGTCCCACCCGAGTCAATACCGGTCGAAGACGCCGATGATGCTGGCACGGACGATATCGCGGGAACACCAAACATCTCGCATTTCGAGGCATTCCTTCGCATGATGACGGGCAAATCGGTCTATGACGACGAGATCCGGTCCTTCATTATCGAGCAGGGACAACAGATCAAAAACAGCGGCGAAAATTCCGCTCCGTTGGCGCGTCTCTACGAGGAAATCATGCAATTGCATCCAGATTGGAAGATCACGCCGAAGCAGTTCTTGCATGCCGCGAAGGATCTTGAAAAATACGGCATCATCTCGAAGCTCGAACGATTGGACACGGGGTATTACATGATACAATTTCTACCAGTCGAGCTCACCAGCGATCCGGAATCGGTCCTGCAATTATCGAAGGAGCACGCGTGCATGACCAAGAACGAGATCATGAATGCCTTGGAGTGGCCCGAGTACAGGACCGACGAGGCCTTGAATTTCCTGCAAGAGAAGGGATTCATGAAAACAGACACGTCATACATGGAAGGCACAAGATATTTCTTCATGGGTAATTCTGCTTCTAACTAAATTGCATTTCTTTTTTTGATTTCACGGATCTCAAAATTTACGGGTTTCATGAATGTATCTCACAACCATGTTTTTTGAGATCCGACATCCATTTTCGTATAGTAGCAGGGAGGAGGACTAAGGGATTATCATTTAACCATAATTGTTCAAGTAATACTAGATTAGTAATCGTTTTGGGAAGAAAAAACAATCGATTGTTGGTTAAGTATAATTCCTTGAGCGATTGCAACTCTCCGACAGTTTCTGGAAGAGAATGAAGTTGGTTCTTGCCTAAATCGAGAACCTGAAGAGATGATAATTTACCTATCATTACGGAGAGAGAAAACAAGAGATTTTCTCTCAAATCGAGGATTTGGAGTGACGATAATGTGCCAATCGTTTCGGGGAGAGAAACCACTTCTTGTCCATGAAGCCCAAGCCCCGTAACTTTACCACCAGATGCCGAAAAACCAATTATCCCCCACTGAATACTATCGACTTTTAAAATGTAACACCCTATTTGTTTTTCGATCTCGCCAAGAATCAATTGCTCATCTTGAATCAATTCGGATTCTTTATTTGACACGCTCTTTTGTGCAAGATTCGAAGTCTCGACTGGAATGGTCTCGAAATCGAGCTTTCTGTCCTTGGTCTGCTCAGCTCTCCCCCATGGCGTGAATTGCTGGTCGTGTTCCACTGAAAATTCCGTAACGTTGTCGAACACGACCATATTACCATCGTTTTATATTTTATCTCGAATCACCTGGTTCGCGATCTTTTCGACACTTGGAACCATATAAATGGCTGTCATCTCGCGGCCAATCCGAGTTATTCTCACGTACTTTCGGTGTTCGAAAGCGTTGAGTTTTCGGCGGATGGTTGACCGTGGTTCTCTTGAAGCATTCACGATGGATGTGAAACTAGCTCCTGGATTGTGGAGTATCGTGCGTAGCAAGTTTTCCATGCCACCGCGTTGAAAAAACGCAAGCATCGATAACAAGGGTTGTTTTTCCCCGGATTCGAGAAATCCTGAGTTAGGCAAGAAGTACGATTTTTTTCCATCGATCGTAAGCGCAGATAACTTTCCAAACGATAGCAAAACATATAACTGGTCTCGGATCGTGCGTGGACTTAACCCTAGCATACTTTTTATACGCGAAAAATGGATGCCAGGGTAATTCTCGACCAAGGATGTGATTTTACGTCGGGTTTCGTTGTCCATAATATTACACTCCGTTATCAACTTTGATCGAGTTCGTTCAAGGAATTCCGAACGAGCAACCACCAGCCATCCAGTAACAAGTGCCGCTGCGGTCACGATAATAATCCATGGTGCATAGACGGGCTGGGATATGCAACCCCAGAAATAACTTGCCCTTATCTGTGCGTTTATTTCATCTTCAAGGTTCCAGGTCGCAATCCCACAACATAAGGCTGAACAGATGAGCGTTATCAAGCCATATTTTACTCTTTTGAAAGAACGCAATACTGCAAGATCAGTGAATTTTAACGGCTCGGTTCTTGCTCGATACCATGACCTTCGAACGTTCAAAATTTTTGGCAGGTTTAATATAATCATCACGATGCTTACGATAATGCCTGCGACCGTGAAGTATAAGAGCACGGCCGCGATATTTATCTGTAAAATTATCTCGGACATGCCATCATCGCAAAAAAGAACCAAGCCATACCACCATCACATAAATAGCTTGACCGTCTTATAAACGAATATCCAACCGTTTACGGTCATCAACGTTGTCAAACCATCTAAAAAAGACAACAACGATTAGGTAATGCAACACGTTATGTTATGTGTCCGTACCATCAATAATATCCCGGTAGGCCGGCAGATCAGCTTTAATCCCGAGGTTGCTAGCCACTTGAATCCCATAGCCTACACGATATGCCCGAATTTACCCTGATGCGGGTTTACGCATCACACGTCGTTATGATATGTTGCCGTTCTCCTTGTCGTAATCCTCAATGATGAAGTTTTGCATCGCAGCAAACCAATACCAGATTTCTCTAATAAAAAAGTGCACGATACCGAGACTTGGATTCCATGCGTTCTCGAGCTCGGCCATATGATCGTGGCATATCATGACGAAGGATTTCCCCGTCTGAGGATCCTTGTGCCAGTCACCAGTGACAGAATCGGTTCCCGGCGGGAACCGGTTCTTGACGTAAATTTTTGAACCAGCGAGCCTGATCACGCTATCCTCGATGAATGCCTTGGGAGGTACTCTCGGATATTCCCCGCTAAGCACGATTAGCAGATCAAACTTGATCTCGGGGCGGCTCGGCACGCAAATAAAACCGCGCCAGATCACGCCCGGGATCTTTCCGGCCATGTCCGGCATGATTTTAAACCAGGGCTTCGAATTCTCGCTGGCTAGATAATCGATATATTTTTTCAAGGAATAAATTTCGAGCTTGATGCGCTCCTTCCATTGTGGATTCTTGGGGCCAACAGATTCCCACTGCGTTGCAAATGGTGGCACGTGCAGCTCAGCAATTCCCACTTGCCATGATTTTCCTTTATTTATGTCTGGTGTCAACACTGAACACCGAGTATTCTTTTTTTTTGGAGATTGATATAATTTGATAAGATTTTCTTGGTTATGCTTGCGAACCAAATTGCTTGTCGTAATCCTCTATGATATAATTTGACATTGCCGAAAACCAATACCACACTTCTCTTATAAAAAAGTGCGCGATGCCCAAATTTGAGGCCCACGCGCCCTCGACTTGCGTCATGTGATCATGGCAAATCATCACGAATGATTTTCCCGTAATTGGATCCTTGGCCCATTCTCCCGTGGTGGGATCTTGTTTCGGTGGAAACCGATTCTTGACATATATTTTTGAACCGGCTAGCTCGATGAGACTTTCCTCTACGAAGGCCCTAGGTGGCACCTTCGGGTACTCCGCACTTAGCAAAATAACCATATCGAACCTGATTTCAGGGCGCTTAGGTATTGAAATGAAACCTCGCCATATGGTTCCATTCACGGGCGGTTTCATGTCGGGCATGATCTTGAACCACGGTGGAGAATTTTCGCTCATCAAGTAATCAAGATATTTTTTCAACAAGAGCCCTTCCAATTCGATGCGCTTGGTCCATTGTGGATGTCGTGGCCCGACGGCTTCCCATTGCGTTGCAAATGGTGGTACCTGCAATTCGGCGATGCCCAATTGCCACGATTTACCCGCGTTTATTTTTTCTGAACCCATCACAACACCATACCGACAGTTCCAATGATGATGATCTCGAAATCTTCACCATACTGTTCTTTAATGGCACCCACGTTATTGGTCAGGTCGGTTTTCGTGAGTACGATGCCGGCCGGGGTAGCTATGTTTAGCGAGTTGACATTCTTTTCATTCAATTTCTTGCAGATTTCCTGGACCACGTCCAGAAATGGCAAGGATTCGTCTGCTGGAAAGGGAATTACATCTTTCTTTGCACCAACCCGGGTCGTGAACCGAAGAGTTATGTTTTCACTCATTTTTTGCGCACCATCTCCATCAAGATGCGGCGACTGGAGTCCTATGTACTAGTTCGAGTCACGTTCTTATAAAAGTTAATTGCATCTTCACGAGCTGGCGCCATTCAATAAAATTAGCTCTTTCCACAACAATCGTGGCTAAATACATCAATATAGGTCTTTTGATGAATTTCAATAACCCTTGAAATGTTGATATTATGTTCATTTTTCAAGACGGAAAGAAGGTTGGCTATAATATTTAATAACCGGCTGGATGAGCGAGCACCATGAATATTAACATTGAATCGGTCTTGATTTTTGCTCGACGCCATAGAAAAAAGGAAAAGTTGGTCGTTTTATCGTCGAAAGTTGAAATTATTAATCTTGCTTTCCTTCATCCGTCTCAGGTTTTTTGCCCCAAGCCGTGAACTGGTCGCCCAAGGATGCGATGAAGTCCTCCTTTCGTCCGCCGCTAAATTTCACGACGTCGACATCCAGCGTGAAACCAAATTCCGATGCCCAATCCACGATGCGATCGTACAAGGCGGCCTCATCCATCTTGAGAATTTGAGCCATCTGGGAAACCTTCAGTTTCTCGGAAACCTTGACAAGCTTCTTGAGTTTCTCCAATCGCGCCGCCTCGATTGCATCAACAGCTTCCTTCTCTACAGTCTCCATTTGTTCAGGCCCTCTCGACGCGAGAAGATTTCCCTGCGGCAGCCCGTTGCTCGATGGTTCAGCGCGACTAACTGGTACCTCGGAAATATCAGGCAGTTGTTGACTGCTTCCAACACCCGTACGAATTGCGTTGTCGATGATCGGTACCCAATCCTTGGCACCCATGAGCTTGAATGTTCGCTTGTTCCCATTTTTCAATTCGATGTCGAAAAAGCTCGGTTTTGTTCCCGGCGATACCTTCGCGATTTCATTTATGTGAAAAGTGAGTGTTCCTTGCTTGGCGGACGTGAACACAATCCCATCGGTCATAAGCGAGATCTTGCCAGTAATACCCGATTGATTGGAGCCGTCGAACATTCGCGCAATTGGTACCTCACGAACCTTGATGCCAATCATTTCTCGCGAGGGCTTGGCTTGAGTCGTTGCTTGTGCTTGGGTGCTAGGTGTCGAAGATGCTGTAGCAGGAATTGACGCCGCGGAATTCGTCCTTGCTGATCCTCTTTTCGACATTGCCCTATCCATCTTCACAGCCGGTTGCTGAGTAACCGGGGTAGATTCCTTCGCCGGAGGGAGTCCACCATTCCACGGATTTGTTACCGGTGCCTTCACATATATCAAGATCATAACGACGACGATCAGCGCACCCCCGAAGCGATACCAACTGAAAGCTTCTAACAAGATGGCAAACAAGAGCATCTTTGGTAACTTTGGAGAAAACGAAGGATCAGTCGCAAGAAATTGCCATTCCTTTGCCTTGGATTTCGGAACGAAGACTTTAAGCACGTAAATAAATGTTAAAATGACCTCGACAACGCCCCCTCCCATTTCCCAGCTCCAAAACGCTATGTTGGAAGCAAGCACCGTGCTTATCGTGTACCCGGGCAAGTTATGGAGAACAGTTATGTATGCAATCAAGTATTTAATGAACCGGTAGCTATACAAGGCGATATCCAATGCTGCTGACGCTATCGCGGGAATCCACGCAAATTTACCAAGCAAGACGGCATACTTTTCTATATTTACCCAAGTTGATGATTTATCAGCTTTAATACTTGTCTCAGACATCATTGACAACCTTCTTTTGCTTTTTTGACATCTATACTGAAAAAAGGTATGATCGTAGGATTTTCTGGCATATCACATGAATATTAAGGTCTTGTCGAGAATCTCTGCCGCACCATGTCTAGATTATTTTCGCACAAGTGATCATTTTATTGATGCGTATAAAACGTTCGAATCAAGTCGAGCATCGTCATGCAGTAATTTTTTCTACCGAGTGATCATCCACGAGCGAATATCAAGAAAACACGGCAGACCGGTATGACCGGCTCAAGGCCATCAACGCGTTTGGTTATGATATCGATTGGAGTTCATTGCAAGCAAAGAAGGTGACCATTGCTGGCGTTGGTGGGCTTGGCATGATCGCTGCAGAAATGTTCGCTCGATGTGGCATCGGCACGCTATATTTGTTCGATATGGATACCGTCGAGATCGTGAACTTGAACCGGCTTGGTTTTCACGGCAAGGATGTAGGACGCCCAAAAGTTGACGTCGTCGCTGAATATCTCAACGAGATAAATCCCGATGTGACCACGGAGGCTCATCACGGGGATATCATGTTCATGGAAAACGAGGATATCTTCGAAGATTGCGTGAAAAAAAGCGATGCGGTGCTCATGGGCGTCGATAATGTCCCAGCTCGATTGTTCATCAATCAAAAATGCGTGAACAACGAGGTTTTGCTCATGGACGGGGGTGCATCGAGATCGGGTTTACTTGGCCACGTGCAACCCATCATTCCCGGCAAAACAGCCTGCATGGCGTGCCGAATCTCTATAGGTGATGAATCTCCTCGCCCCAAGGGGGAACGGTGCACGTCATCGTTACCCACGACAATGGCAATAATCGCATCAATACAAGTGCAAGAAATATTGAAATATTTGCTCGGGTTCGGGGAATTGATAAAGTACATGACGTACAATGCCCTTTCCGGTGAATTCACGCATCACGTTACCCGGCCCGATCCCGAATGCTTCGTGTGCAAGCATTTGCAAGCTAAGTATAAAGTTCAAATAGAGACGTGATGAAGACCATGGAAGGCGCCTTTATCGAATCCTGGATCGATGAATTTATCAAGGAACGTGGAATGGCTGCCAAGGAAACCACGAACAAGGAAATCTACGGCTGGCTCATCGGGTACGAGTCAAAAGACGGCAGCGTCATGGTTATTTCCGCTATCGCATGTCAGCGATATAACGAGCAAACCGTCATCGGAGCGCAACCAGATCCTGCCGAGTTGCAAGAATTGGGATTTGCTCTTCCAGTAGGAGTTGGTTTCGTGGGTATCTATCATTCGCATCCTGACGAGGTGTTTCACTCGTCCACGGATAACAAGACGCTGATGACCTATTCGAGATTTTACCCGAAAATGCTCAGCGCCGTTACCAACGGGACCGAGACGAAGTGGTACCGGTACGATGGAAAGTCGAAATTCACCGAATTCGAGATCGAGCAAGCATTCGTCGTCGGGGAGCAGTTGCAATTCGTGCGGGCAGAAGCCCAATTCGCTTACAATGTCGCGACCAATCCCCAGAAGCCAGCGATCCCGCAAATCTCGTCAGCAGCACGAGCCGGGTTTTTAGCAGCGTGGCCATCAGGAAAAGCCGAATTTCTCGTTCTAGATGCTAAAAAAGATAAAAATGCCGCCGCTGCCTGCGATCTTTCACCGGAAGATTGCGTGGTCGCGATGGGCAAAGCAACTGGCTTGAAGCTCGTGGAAAGCGTTCCCATTCAAAAGATCAAGGATAAGCATTTCCAATACTTCAAGGATGGCAAGACTCTCGTACGTTTCGATATGAAAATGCAACAACCCCGAATCGAGAAGGGCATGATTCAAGTAAGTGGAATCATTGCTCTCGACACGGTTCTCGCCATCGTGACGGATTCCACAAGCAATTCGTTCGAGATGTTGCGGGACAGACTCGTGGATGATCTCTTGGTCAAGGTCGGACGTGGCTTTTTCACCTTCACGAATGGCCAGCCTTCGTTCACGATGGCCAAGACCGTGGACATCCCTTATCTCGGGATTCCTTTGAAGATCGCCATGAGCCAGCCTGCAGCTTCCAAGGGGCTGCCGGACAAGAATTTCAAGCCCGACTATTTTCCGACGAAATCGAAATTCATCGACGCTGAAAAACGGACGTTCGATGGCATGCGCAAGCGAGCGGTCGAGCTCGGCCTATCCGGCAAGGTATCCATCGCGAATAAAATGCTTGAAAATTTGCGATCGATTGCCAGGGAGCACCATCAAGATGTATTGGTAGAATCATGCAGTGATGACATGGAGCTCTTGAAAAAATGGAATGAACAATAGGTTCGAGAATAATTTAAACAGTTTTACCTTTTTTGAGCCTTAATATCGATATTTT
>JGI26339J46600_10000528_pt1 | contig 13034 bp, 10 predicted proteins | sample BogFormECP12_OM1_FD_46600 | JGI IMG/M metagenome (IMG submission 46600) | reverse complement strand
CCGAAATTTGGTCGAGCCCCAACACGCCAACCGACAGCGCCTTACCAGCCACTACGTTCATGCCGATATGCGACCCGCCGCAGTTATCGGCGTATTGGGGACCCAGAATTCGGCTTGACTCAACTCCGAACGCGGGGTTATCTTAATAGTTGAGGCGCATCGCGACATTTCTATCAGGGAGCCAAGAGTTTGAAGCGTACCTTTCAGCCCAACAACCGGCGTCGAGCCAAGACGCACGGATTTCGCATCCGCATGAGGACCCCCGGCGGCCGCAACGTCTTGAAGCGGCGGCGACAGAAGGGCCGTCATCGCCTGGCTCCATGAAGGGGGGTCCCTGCCGGCGACTTTTCCCAAGAGCCTGCGGTTGCTGCGCCGGGCGGATTTCCGGCGGGTTTACGACGAGGGGCAGCGCCGGAGTTCGTCGCTCTGTACAGCCTTCTGGCGCGCCAACGATTTGCCGCACACCCGCTTGGGCGTCACCACGCCCACCGCGCTGGGTAATGCGGTGCTGCGGAACCGGCTGAAGCGGCGGCTACGCGAGGTGTTCCGGCTGAATCATACGGCAATGGTACGGGGTTGGGACGTGGTGCTGAATCCGCGGCCGGCGGTGGCCCGCGTTTCGTTTGAACATCTGTCAAAGGAGATTCTGAGACTGCTCCCGCGAACGCCACCCGCCGAGGGCTCACCTCGGGTCCGGGAAGCGGTTCGGCAATCGCGGGATCAAGCGCCGTGAAGACATTAACTCTTGGGCTAATTCGTTTCTATCAGACTTGCCTCTCGCCGGTGTTTCCCTCCTTCTGCCGCTATGTTCCGTCCTGCTCGAATTATGCCTACGAGGCAATCGAGACATGGGGCGTCAAGAAAGGCTTGGGATTGGCGGCGCGGCGCTTCCTGCGCTGCCGGCCGGGAGGAAGCTTCGGCTACGACCCGGTCCCGGAAAAGAATTGAGTGATTAAGTGATCGGGTGATTGCGCCATTGGGTGATTGAGCGATTGGGTGATCGGGTGATTGAGTGAAGCATTGGGCGATTGAGTGATCGGGTGATTGAAAAAAAACTCTCAGCCGTAGCCGTCAGCCATCAACCCTCACTTTTTGCTGAGGGCTGATAGCTCACGGCTGAGGGCTTTTCAATCGCCCGATCACTCAATCACCCAATCACCCAATGAAAGAGGGTTTTCTTGGAAGATCGTGAAGTTCGGATGTTGATCGCCGTCGCGCTGTCATTCGTAGTGCTGCTGCTATGGCGCTTCGTGCTGGTGAAGGAGCCGCCCAAGGAACCGGGCAAGGTCGAGACTGAGACGATGAGCCAGTCTGCCCCGGCACCCGACACGGCACAGAAGGAACCGAAGTCATCGGGCGCGCCCGCCGCCACCGGCACGACGCAGGCACTGCCGGTGGTCGAAGGGACCGCACCGGAGACTGTCGTGGTGGAGGGCGATCTCTATCGCGCCACATTATCAACCCAGGGCGGCGTGGCCCGGAGTTGGGTGCTGAAGAAATACAAGGATGCCAACGAGCAACCGCTGGACGTAGTGAATCAGGCCGCGTGCGAAAGCCTCGGTTACCCCCTCAGCCTCACCATGGCGACGGACCAAGCCCTCAGCAACAAGCTCAACTCGGCGGTATACGTAAGCAAGGCGACACGCGATCGAAATGGGCCGTCCGCCGGCGGTGACGGCGGCCAACTTTCGGCCCCAGTCTTGGGAGGTACGCTCAACGCTCCCGTCAATGTGGAATTCGTTTACAGCAACGGCAAGGTCCAGGTGCGGAAGCAATTCAGCTTTCGCAATGGCTACGAAGTGCGGGTCCAGGTAAGCGTTTCCGACGGCCAGCACAACCTGCCTGCGGCGGTGGCGTGGCCGGGCGGGTTCGGAGACCATTCAATTGCCGCCGCCCAGCAGTTGGCCCTCGAGCAGGCGGTTTATGACGGAACCAACGGCATCAAGACGGTGGCGGAAAAGAAGCTGAGCGCGGACCAGATGCTTCCCGGTCCCCTCACCTTTGCCGGCCTCGAAGACCGCTATTTCGCGGGGATTTTCATACCCAACTCTCCGGCCGATGCCTTTCGGATCGGCAAGCAACCCTGGACCCCCATGAATTGGAACAACCCCAAGACCACCCCGAACGTGGTCGAGGGAAGATTATTGAATCCCGAGGGCCAGCCGCTCGACTTCCGCCTCTTTGTGGGGCCGAAAGACCTGGACGTGCTGCGCGCGGTGCGGCCGCCGCTGGACGGCCTGCTCGATTTCGGATTTTTCGGCGTTATCGCCAAGCCCCTGTTCCTGTGCTTGCGCTACATTTACGACCACTGGGTCGCCAACTGGGGCTGGGCGATCGTCATCCTCACCGTGCTGATCAATACGGCGATGTTTCCGCTGAAGCTCAAGAGCATCCGCTCGGCCCAGGAAATGCAGCGCGTGCAACCCATCATCAAGGGGATTCAAGACCGCTACAAGCAGTACAAACTGAACGACCCGCGCAAGCAGAAAATGAACCAGGAAGTCATGAAGATCTACCAGGAGCATGGTATTAACCCCCTCGGCGGGTGCCTGCCCATGCTCCTCCAGATGCCGATTCTGTATGCCTTCTGGCGAATGCTCGACCTTCCCATTGAGTTGCGCCACGCCCCCTGGATCTTGTGGGTCACGGATCTTTCGCAGCCGGATACTTCGCACATTTTTGGAATGCAGATTCCAATTCTGCCCACCTTGATGATCCTCTCGATGTTCGTCGTGCAGAAAATGACCCCCATGCCGACGGCGGACCCGCAGCAGAAGACCATGATGCTTCTGATGCCGCTGATGATGGGCTTTATCTTTTTCCGTCTCGCCAGCGGGCTGAACCTTTATTACTTTGTGGCCAACCTGGTTGGGATCGCCCAGCAAGCTATAATCAATCGCATGATGCCGCCCAAGCCGGCGCCTTTGGCTGTCGCTCGGGCCGGCGCCGGCAAGGCTTAGGACCTTATGGAAAGCCAACCTCTTTCGGAAGGCACCAAACCGATCGCGGCGTACCTCCCCCGCATCGAATCGCTCGTCCGGCAGGTGATCGAGTTCGGACGCTTCAGCCTGAAGTTCGAGATCCGCGGGATGCCGCCGGGAGAAGACGGCCCCGAGTCGCCGGAGGTTATGGTCGATTTTTCCGGCCTCGACTCGGACCTGCTGCTGGAAGCGCACGCCGAGCTGCTGAACGCCATCGAATACGTGGTCTTGAAGGCCGTCCGACTGGAGGAGGATCTGTTTGGCAAGATCACCTTCGATTGCCTGGGGTGGCGCCAGGAGCGGATCCAGGAACTGCGGTTGATGGCCAAGGTGGCTGCGGATCGCGTGGTGGAAAGCGGCAGCCCGTTTCCGCTCGGCCCCATGAACCCGCGTGAGCGGCGCGTTGTTCACCTGGCGCTACGCGACCGGACCGAGGTGCACACCGCCAGCGAGGGGTTCGGCGCCGAGCGCAAGGTGGTGATCCTTCCCGCCGGCATGGCCGATCGGATGGCGCCCGCCCCACCACGCTCCCGCCGACGCTAGGCTATTGCCGATTGACGATTGCTGATTGACGATTTGAAGACTGTCCACCAGGCGCTCCTTTTTCAATCGGCAATCGGCAATCGACAATCGGCAATTCAAAGCCACTCGCCACTGTTTTGATGTCCGCCGAAGACACCATCGTGGCCGTCGCCACACCCCCCGGACGGGGTGGGATCGGCGTGGTCCGGCTCTCCGGTGATCGCGCGGTGGAAATTGCCACAAGTCTGGTTCGCTTCTCTAGCGCTCCGCTCGAAGCCCGGCACGCTACGCTGGGGGAACTTCGCGATACCACTTCGGGCCGCACGCTCGATCGGGTGGTGGTCACCTGCTTTCCTCGTCCGCACTCCTACACCGCTGAAGACGTGGTGGAGATCTCCTGCCACGGATCTCCTGTGATCCTGAAGCATCTCGTCGAGTGTGCGCTGGAACGCGGCGCGCGCGCGGCCCAACCGGGCGAGTTCACTTTGCGCGCCTTTCTCAACGGTCGCATCGACCTCACGCAGGCCGAAGCCATTCGNGACCTCATCGAGTCGCGCACGCTCTATCAGGCGCGCGTGGCGGCGCAACAGATGGAGGGCGCNGTCTCCGCCCGGCTGAAGCCGCACAAGAAAGCGCTGGTGGACTTGATCGCGCGCCTCGAGGCTGGGATCGACTTCGCCGAAGACGATGTGCCGGTGGAGGGCTGGGACACGATCCTCGCCAGTCTCGGCGGCATCCGGGTCGACCTCGAGAAGCTGGTGGAAGGCTACGGTTACGGGAGGATCATTCGCGAGGGGCTGAGCCTCGCGATCGTAGGCCGTCCCAACGTCGGCAAATCGAGCCTCTTTAACCGCCTGCTGAACGAAGAGCGGGCCCTCGTCACACCTGTGCCGGGAACGACACGCGATCTCGTGACCGAGAGCGCCAGCGTCGGCGGCATTCCCTTGCGCTTTGTCGATACGGCAGGGGTCCGGGAAACAACGGATCTAGTAGAAACGCTGGGGATCGAGAAGACCCTCAAGGCCATTGCGGACTCCGACCTGCGCCTTCTCGTGGTCGACGCGTCGCAACCGTGGACGGAAGAAGATTCGAAACTGCTGGCGAAGGTGCAGCCGCAGGGAGCGTTGTTGGTGGCCTGCAATAAGTCAGATCTCGGTCGCTGCATTTCGACCACGGAGATCGAATCCCTCGCCGCCCCCGAAGCGGCGGGTCCGCCGTCCGGGATCGGAGCCACGGCCCGCATCACGGGCCTGGGTGTTGTATGGACGTCCGCGCTGACAGGCGCCGGCTTGCCTGAGCTGCGGGAGAGAATCCTGAACCTGGCGGCGGGCCCGCACCAGGCCGGCTCGGACGGGGAGTTGATTACCAACCTGCGTCACCGGCAACTACTGAAGGTGTGCATCGAAGCCCTTGGCCAGGCCCACACGGCCGCGGCGAAACAGGTCCCGCACGAGCTGCTACTGCTCGACCTCTATGACGCGCTGCACGCGCTCGACGAGATCACCGGCGCCACCACGGTCGAAGATGTGTTGGGGGTCATCTTCTCCAAGTTTTGTGTCGGAAAGTAGCACGGGCGTCCCGCCCGCCGGGACGACCAAGAAAAGAATTGCCGGTTGCAGATTGACGATTGCAAGAGGCCCATTCTCGATTGTGGATGGCCCATTGAAAAGGCCGCGAGGCCTGCCTACCCTTCTTTTCAATCGTCAATCGTCAACCGTCAATCGTCAATTCTTCTGAGGGCCGGCGAACCGAAGTTCGATATAATGGGTACGATGATAGAGGTGACGCCATGGGCTTGGTGTTTGTTGAAGGCACGGTCACTGGCCCCGAGCGGCAGGAGGAGAGCTTGCGCTTCCTGGTTGACAGCGGGGCAAAGTACACCTTGCTTCCAAATAATACTTGGCGGTCAATCGGGCTCACCGCAAAGCGTTCTGTAAGTTTTGCGCTCGCCGACGGCACGCGGATCGAGCGCCAAGTCTCCGAATGTCACATCGCGCTCCCGCAGGGAGATGGTCACACCCCGGTCATTCTCGGCGAACCTGGCGACGAGGCTCTGCTTGGCATCATCACCCTGGAGAATCTCGGCCTGGTTCTCAATCCCTTCACCCGCACCTTGCAGCCGATGCGGATGATGCTTGCCTATTGATCTCTGCATAAATAATGTAACGGGTTAGCGCCTCCCAGCGCATCACAGAACTTGGTTAGCACAAAACGTCAGGCGGAGCCTCTAAATTGAGGGGCCAGCACCCGTAAGGCCTCCGGCCTTACTGGAAGATAGATACTTTCCTCACTCAAGAAATATTACATTTTGTTTGCAAGCCGTTGACAATCGCATCGCGAATGCATGGCAAAATCATCGGCGTGTTGAAGCATGCGCAGGCGCAAAATCCAACTTCAACCAAAGAGAGGATCCATTATGTTCGCACCCAAAACAATTGGATGTCGGCCCCGTGTGAGAAACTCCAAGCCCGGGTATTGCGGCACCGCCGCCAAGGCCGTTGCACTCGGTATAGCCGTAGCCATGCTCTCTTTGCCCGCCCTGGGGAGGGGCAGAGGGGGATCCACTCCGCCGAGCACGCCAGGCGATTTCCATGTCACTGGCATCACGACCAGCAGTGTTACGTTCGCCTGGAACGCGTCGACGGCAGGGTCAGGCGAGAAAATAGGATACAACATTTGGAACGACACCACCGGATTTAGCAACAACGTGGGCAATGTCACCAGCTACAACTGGAACTTCGGAGTAGAAGCAGGCGGCACCTATTCGTTTCATATCGAAGCATTTTTGGAGCCCTACGGGGAGGTGTCGTCAGCCCCCAGCCCGGAGGTCACGGTGACACTCCTCGGGACTCCGCTGCCGACACCCGTCAAACCAGCCGCGCCAGTGATCACCCAAGCGAACCCAACCTCGAATACCGTCACCGTGGCGTGGACGGAAGCGACGCCTGCCAGTAAGATCAACGATTATGTTATCCTTGTCAATGGCATCCAGGATGGCGGCGGTCCCTCAGGCACCACAGCGTCGACAGCCACGGGTCTGGCATCCAGCTACACTTTTACCATCACCGTCGTTGCCTATAGCCTGAACGGCCAAACAGGGGCACTCTCAACGACCAGCGCCCCCGTTACCGTGACGACGTTGGCAGCTACAACCCCCCCGGCGCCTGCCTCAGTTCTGACCGCTCCCACCGACCTGACCGGCTGGGGCGATGGCGGAGGCGAAGCGATTGTTTCGTGGAACCCCTCGACGTCGGCAAACGAGCCGCAAGCGGATATCCAGTATGTCTTCTATGAAGCCGGGGTGCTCGATTCATATGACGGCACGGTCGGCGATACCACCGATGTCTACATTTTCCCGCGAGGAGCCACGGATCCCGTGCCGGTCTGGGTTGTTGCCATTGACAACCTTGGTAACGTATCCGCGCCCAGCAACGTGCTCTCGCTGACCAGCTTCTGACCCGACTGCCGTCAGCGTAATAACTGGAAACCACCTCGTTTGAACCACCCGCCGCCTCCCAAAGGCGGCGGGAATTTCTCGCTGCTAAACTCAACCCCGAGCGCTTTCACCTTAAATGCCTGGAGTGGAAAGGAGTGCTCTAAGAATGAGGAAGTCACTGGCTGTTGATCTATTGCTTGGACTACTTGGAACCGCGCCGCTGGCGAACGCGCAGGAGGAACCCTCAAAGGTCGAGTTGTATGGCGGGTACTACTACGCGCGTTTTAACGTAAATGCCAATGTTCCGGGCATCGCACCCTCGGCAACATACAACGGAAATGGCGGGGGTGGACAGCTGGAGTACAACGCCAACCGCTGGCTTGGTGTGGTGGGAGATTTGGGCGGCTTTTATGCGACCAGTAGCGGGAACGGCTCATTCGCCGGAGGAGTGTTCACATATCTTCTTGGGCCCAGAGTGAATTTCCGGCGTGGCAAAGTTACGCCGTTCGCTCAGGCCCTCTTCGGAGGCGTTCGCACAACCGACGGCATTGCCCAATCAACAGGGACCGAAAATAATTTTGCGATGACGGCGGGCGGCGGCATTGATTTCAAGGTGTCCAGGCACGTCTCGGTTCGCCCCATACAGGCCGAGTACTTCATGACCAAAATCCCCGACGGTCTCAACAACCGCCAAAACAATTTGCGGATTGGCGCCGGGGTAGTCTTGCGCCTCGGCCGGAAATAGTTTGCGAGGTTGGGGTTATTCGTTTACGCCGAGGCTGCGGGATCTGGCCGACCAGCAACTCTACAAGCTCGTGCGGGGATGAGTTACGGGTGTCTGGACCCACTGTTGCGCCACACGGCGGAGATGGGTTTAATTCGAGAACAGTGGGACACGATGGCGCGGGTCGCGGCCTCGCTGAGGAATCGCACGGCGCCGGCCAACGTTATCGTCCAGCGGCTGGCGAACGCCTCCTCCTCAGACCGTTTGGCGAGAGCCCTGACGGCCCTGGGGCAGGTCGTCAAATCGATCTTCATTCTCCGCTATATCGATGACGAGAGGATGCGGGATACCGTGCAACTCCAGCTCAACCACGGCGAGCGTCGCCACGACCTAACGCGCCGATGCCTTTTCTTCGCGAACCGCGGCGAGTTCCGCACGGGCGACCTGGAGGAAATTATGAACAAGGCGAGCTGCCTGAGCTTGCTCTCCAACGGGGTGCTGGTCTGGAACACCGTGCACATGGATCAGATCGTGGACCGCCTGCGAGCCTCCAGAGAAGAGATCGTGGATTCTGACTTGGCCCGGGTCTCTCCTCTCTGCCAGGCTCATATCATTCCCACCGGGACCTACTCATTTGACCCAGAGATGCCGGGGAATCGACATTGCGTACAATACGCTACCGTAAATTTTCGCACGGATGCTGCCGGAGGGCCAATAACTGGAAACCACCTCGTTTGAGCAACCCGCCGCCTCCCAAAGGCGGCGGGAATTTCTCGCTGCTAAACTCAACCCCGAGCACTCTCGCTTATCTGGGCTAAACCGAGGGGCAGCTCACAAGAATGAAGGCAGGTCGGACTGCGGGATGCAGCCGCGCAGTTTCTCTGGCCAAGAGCGAATCCCGGCGATGGAGCGGAGAATGTCTTCCATCAGTTCATCCACATCCCTGGGGCAACTGTTGGCCAGCTCCCGTTTGGCCTGCGACCAGACTCCCTTGTCGGGATTCAGCTCGGGCGCGTAAGAAGGGAAATACTCGATGCGCAGATTTATGCAGATATCAATAAAAAGCCAGGCGATCACTTCCGAATCCGAGACAGGTATCCATCCAGCTCGCGGATGCGCAGCAGCCACGCGAAAAACACCGTCAGCGCGAAGCCTACCAGGCTCACCACCACCAGCACCAGGAAGGCTCCGTGAGTGGTCTTCCAGTTCACACGCGTTTCGAGCCAGGAAACCAGTTTGAACGACACTAGCCCGCCCGCGACGGAGGCAGCACTGATCTTGCCAAAGAAGACCAGCAGGGCGCCGGCGTCGGGATTGGCCGTGCGCCGGTTGAGCAGCACAAAGAGCGCGGCCGTGTACACAATGATGCCGATCGAGCTCGCCAGCGCCAGACCCAGGTGTTGAGCGCGGCGCGCCAGCAGCCAGTAGACGGGCAGGTTTGCCAGGGTGAGGAGCGTGCCGACCACGGCGGGAGTCAAGGTGTCACGCGTAGCGTAAAAACCGCGCGCCAGAATGTTCTGAGCGCCCCAGGCAAACATGCCCAGCGAGAAGAGCGCGAGGGTGACCGCCGTGGCCTCAAGGTCCGGCCCGCGCAAGCGCGTGTGTGAGAACACAAAGTAGAGCAGGGGACGACTCAGGGCGATGCTGAGCGCGGAAACCGGCACGATGAGCAGCAGCAGGCCTTTCAGCGTCGAGTTGAGCGTGCGGTTCAACTCCTCCAGTTTCCCTTCCGAGTAAAGCTGGGCCAGGAAGGGGAAGGACGCCACGCCGACCGCCTGGCCCACTACTCCCAGCGGGACTCGCATCAGGTTCTTGGCGTAGCTCAACCAGGTGATGGACGCGGGCACGAGATAGCTGCCGAACCAGCGGATAATCCAGTCGTCGGTGAAAACGAGCGACAGCGCCAGCATGATGGGAATCGCCAGTTTGAGGAAGAGCTTGAATCCCGGGTGCCGCAGGTCGAGGTTGGGACGAAAACGCGCGCCGGCGCGCATAGCACCGTAGACCTGAAGCGCGAGGTTTCCCAGCAACGCCCCTGCCAGCACGCCCACCGCGAAGCCGGTGATCCCGATGCGCGAGGAAAGCAGTACGCCGCCGGCGATGATGCCGAGGTTGTAAATCACGGGCGCCAGCGACGGAACGACGAACTGGGCCTTGGCATACTGCACCGCGCTCAGAATGCCGCCGAGATAAAAGCAAAGCTGCGCCGGCAGCATGAGCCGCGTGAGGCAGATCAGCCGGGCCTTTTCCACGGGGTTGAAACCGGGCGCGATCATCGTCGCCAGGCGAGGAGCGTAAACCTCCGCCACCAGAATCAGGCCGGTGACCGCCGCTCCCATGAAAGTGATCACCGTCGAGAACACGTGCCAGCCTTCATCCTCGCGCTGGTCGGCGACGTATTGCGCGAAGACGGGAATAAAGGTCAGGCTCAGCGATCCGCCGGCGACAAGGTAGTTCAGAAAATCGGGCAGAGTGAACGCGGCGTAGTACGCGTCAGTGACCGCATTGGAGCCCATTTGATGCGCTACCGTCCACTCGCGAAAGAAGCCAAGCAGCCGGCTTGCCAGGACGCTCACCATGACGATGGTGGTGGACTGGGCGATGCGGCGAGTCACTGAGGGAAAAGCTGGGTTCGGCATGATTCGAAGGTGAGATCTCGATTTGAGGGATTCCGGCAAAGCCAATCTCAGCACGCTGACACTTCCCACGCCAGCTAACTATCTAACTACGCTAGTCTAGTAGCTGGTCGCCCTTTTTCCTCGGGAAAGCGTCTCCCACAACCACGGCACCTCATCATCCTGCCTCTGCGCAGCAGGTGCTCCCAGAAGCTGCGTTTCGACCGAAAGGTTTTGGTGGACCCGCAATAAGGGCAAGACAGGGTAACTTCCCATTCGTCCCCGCCTTCCGGATCGTTGGCCACCGCCGACGCGACGCCGGGCGCCGCAGGGACATAGGCTTCAGCGGAAAAGGATGGAGACGCCGCGGCGGGCGTTGGCCTCTCGCGCCTTCGCCGCTCGCGATGGCGGGCGGCCCGAGCAGCCCTCTCCGCTTCCACCACGGCGCTGGGAACCCGTCTCAGCGTGCCGCAATCGGAGCACCGCCGGACGCGCCAGCCGAGGGTCTTGAGGAGACGATCCTGCCAGCCGTCGACTGAACGGGTCCTGGTTGAACGGCATTGTGGGCACGGCTTAGCCATCTGACACCGAAATCACACCCGAAATGACAATCTATCATTTTACCCTCCCCGGCAGAAGCCGGCCATTCCCGCCATTAACTGCTACTGCAACGCCTTAAACAGGGTTTCAGTCATTCCCCCAAAGCGACGGCGTGTAGGCAATCCCTGCCTCCCGCTGCTGCCGCCGCACGCGCTCATTCCAGGAGACGACCGGCTGGCCCGTGTCCACTTCCTTCATCGTGATGCAGCCTTCCACCGGGCAGACGAGCGCGCACAGATTGCAGCCCACGCACTCCTCTTCGAGAATACGAGGCACGCGCGTCCCCCCGTTGCCATTGCCCCCGTTCAGGCCCCCATTCAGGCGAGGATACTCCTCGATACACTGATGGGCGCCATCCTCGCAGGCGATGTAACAGAGGTGACAGCCGATGCACTTGGCGGCGTCGATCTGGGCGATGATCTTGTAGTTGAGGTCGAGATTGCCCCAATCGGTCACGCTCTCGATGGCGCGTCCCTCCAGTTCCCCGACCTTGGTGAAGCCCTTGGCGTCGAGGTAGGCGCCGAGGCCGTCGATCATGTCTTCGACGATCCGAAAGCCGTAGTGCATGGCCGCCGTGCAAACCTGCACCGATCGGGCTCCCAGGGTGATGAACTCGGCGGCGTCACGCCAGGTGGCGATACCGCCGATTCCGCTTATCGGGATCTTCACGTGCTTGGCGCAGGCCGCCACCATGTTGAGCGCGATCGGCTTCACCGCCGGACCGCAGTATCCACCGTGCGACCCTTTGCCGCGCACGGTGGGTCGAGGCGCAAACGTATCGAGGTCGATTCCCATCAGGCTGTTGATGGTGTTAATCAGGGAGATGGCGTCGGCGCCGCCCTGCTCGGCGGCCACGGCAATGCGCGTGACGTCGGTGACGTTGGGCGTGAGCTTCACGATCACCGGCGTCCGCGCCACTTCCTTCACCCACTCGGTGATCATGGTGGTGTACTCCGGCACTTGTCCCACGGCAGCGCCCATTCCGCGCTCGCTCATCCCGTGCGGGCAGCCGAAGTTGAGTTCGAGCCCGTCGCAACCGGTATCCTCGCTGCGCTTCACCATCTCGTGCCATGTCGCGCGCTTGGAGTCCACCATCAGCGAGACGATGACGGCGTTCTTCGGATAGCGCCGCTTCACCTCGGCGATCTCGCGCAGATTGTCCTCAATCGACCGGTCGGAGATCAGCTCGATGTTGTTAAATCCCATCAGCTTCTCGCGTCCGAGGTCGATGCCGCCGTAGCGCGACGTGGTGTTGACAATCGGCTCGCCCACCGTCTTCCAGATGGCCCCGCCCCAGCCCGCGTCAAAGGCGCGCATCACCTGCCCGGCCGTGTTGGTGGGCGGACCACTCGCGAGCCAGAACGGGTTGGAACTCTTGATTCCGGCAAAGTCGGTCGTTAAGTCTGCCATGCTTTCCCCATTTCAGAAGATTGCCGATTCACGATTAGAGAGTCTCCAGTTTTCAGTAGTTCTAGCCTCCAGCGCGGAAGAGAATTAAACGCAGAGGCACAGAGACGCAGAGAAGAAAGTGACAACAACACGAAGATGCCGCTTGTTTCCCGAACGTTTCCCATTCTTCTCTGTGCCTCTGCGTCTCTGTAATGCAAGGCCGTGATTTCTTGCTTCTTGGCAAGGGGCCGTGGATGCATGGCCTTTCACCTTTACCCTTTCGCAAAAGACCCCTCATCCGGCCTCCTCCGTCGGCCACCTTCTCCCCTAGGAGAAGGCTAGGCTTGTGATTCCTCGCCCTCTCCTAGGGGAGAGGGTGGACCGCGTCCGGTGCTGTCACCAGCCGGCGCGGGACGGGTGAGGGGTCGCCTCCTTACGGTGCCTGTCGCCTAGCTCAAAAGGCCGACTTCCGCATTTTGACTTTCATTTCGCGGCCACGCCGCGCGGTGCCTCTGTGGTTGAAGCCCCTTCCCACTCATTCCGCAGCGATCGTGAATTCTTCATCCTCTCCCGAGCCACGAATCGATGCCCCGCGCCGCCCGCATCCCCTCCGCCACCGCATCCACCACTTCCCTGCCCCCGTTCACGCAGTCGCCGCCGGCAAAGAATTTCGGATTGCCCGTCTGCCCGGTTTCGGGGTTCACCACCACGTGCCCCTGGCTGATAGCAAGATCCGGCACTCCTTCGAGAAAGCGCAACACGGATTG
>JGI26339J46600_10000526_pt1 | contig 13056 bp, 10 predicted proteins | sample BogFormECP12_OM1_FD_46600 | JGI IMG/M metagenome (IMG submission 46600) | reverse complement strand
ACAGCGACACCGAGACCATACTGCATCTTTACGAGGAGTATGACCTCAGTTTCCTTGACCATTTGCGTGGCATGTTCGCGTTCGCCATTTGGGATAGCCGCAAGCGGCGATTGTTGCTGGCACGTGATCGCCTGGGAGTGAAACCTCTCTTTTACCGTTTAGAACCGGGCCGATTGGCGTTTGCTTCGGAGTTGCGCACGCTACGCGAACTACTGCCGCGGCCACCCGAAATCGACCCGCAATCGATTTACGACTTTTTTGGATTTCGTTACATCCCCGCCCCACAGACCTTTTACCGAGGTGTGGAAAAGCTCCTCGCCGGCCATTTCCTTGTCGCTGACCCAAGGGGTGTGCGCATCCATGCTTATTGGGATATCCCCGCGGAAGAAGAAACCGCGAAGCGCCCCAAGGACATTGCCGCCGAAGTCATCGAACAACTGCGCGAGTCCGTGCGGCTGCGATTGATCGCTGACGTTCCCCTGGGAGCTTTCCTGAGCGGCGGAACAGATTCCAGCGCCGTCGTGGCCTTCATGGCCGAGCTCGGCGCGCGTCCACTGCGCACCTTTTCAGTGGGGTTTGATGAACCTCAATATAGCGAGTTGCCCTTCGCGCGCGCGGTGGCCCGCCGCTACTCGACGGAGCACCATGAACTCGTCGTCACGCCGCAGCACCTGCGTGACGAACTGCCCCGCTTGGTAGCGTTCCGGGATGAGCCCATCGCCGAACCCACCGACGTGGCGCTCTACTTGATTTCGCGATTGGCCGCGCGAAGCGTCAAGGTTGTGCTGGCTGGTGAAGGCGGCGACGAATTGTTTGCTGGTTACCCCAAGTATGCGGCCGACCGGCTGGCGGGCCTGGTCTCGGCGTTGCCGAAGGAAGTTACCCGCGCCCTCATTCGTTGGCTGCCGTATCGGCAGCGCCGGGCGAAAATCGCGCTCGAGGCGCTCTCCATTCGTGATGAAGCGGAGCGCTCTGCGACGTGGTTCGCCTCCTTTTCGCGCGAGGAGCGGGAGACCCTCTTCGCCCCGGAATTTCTGGTGCAAGTCGACCCGGCGCATCCTGCCCGGGTCTTTGAAAGCTATCTCGAAAAAGTCCGTGATCGCTCGCCTCTCAAGCGGATGCTCTACGCCGACCTGAAGGTTTGGTTGCCGGACAACCTGCTTCTGCGCGGCGACCTGATGACCATGGCCGCATCGATTGAGGAACGAGGCCCTTTCCTTGATCACCGCCTGGTGGAGTTGGCGGCGCGGCTTCCCACCCGCCTGCTGACGCGCGGCTTTCGAACCAAGGCCTTGCTGAAGGACGCGCTCCGGCCCTATGTGCCGCAGGAGGCGCTCTTCCGGCGCAAGCTTGGATTCCGCGTGCCGGTGGGGGAATGGTTCAAGGGACCCTTGCGGTCCTTGGTCGCGGACTTGCTCCTTTCCTCTGAGGCCACGACGCGCGGGTATTTCAACGGCCGCAGCATGGAGAAATTTGTTCGCGAACACTTTGACGGCGTCCGCGACCGTCAAAAGCAACTTTGGGCCTTGGTGAATTTTGAATTGTGGTGCCGGCATGCCCAATAAACAGCCCGGCGTGTGCATCATCGTGGAAAACTTGCCCGTCCCTTTCGACCGCCGGGTAATGCAGGAAGCACGCACCTTGCGCGACGCCGGATATCGTGTTTCCATCATCTGCCCGAAAGGCCCCGGATTCCAAAAGAGTCGCGAGAACGTGGAAGGCATTGAGATTTACCGGCACTGGCTGTGGGAGGCCTCCGGGCCGCTCGGTTACCTCCTGGAATATTGCTGGGCGCTGACGGCCCAATTTCTCCTTTCCCTGCGGGTCTACGCGCGCACCCGCTTCCGTGTCATCCATGCCTGTAACCCACCTGACATCATCTTCCTGATCGGGATCTTCTTCAAACTTTTTGACGTTCGATTTATCTTCGATCACCATGACCTGAATCCCGAGCTCTACGATGCGAAGTTTCAGCGGCGCAGCTTCGGATACAAGCTGGTGTGCTGGGCTGAACGCCTGACCTTCCGAACCGCGGACGTCTCCATTGCCACCAACGAATCCTACCATGAAGTGGCCCTGACGCGCGGCGGCATGCGGCGCGAGCGCACGTTCGTGGTGCGGAGTTACCCGGACCTGGCCAGAATCCGAAAACGCCCCCCACAACCTGGGCTCAAGGAAGGCCGGCGCCATCTGGTCGTGTATCTCGGCGTTATGGGTTATCAGGATGGACTGGACCTATTGCTCGAGTCGATCGCCTACCTCACCAAGCTCCGAAAATGTGACGACACGCGGTTTGTCCTGATTGGTTCAGGTCCCGAACTCCCGCGGCTTAAAGTGCTGGCAAGGCAGAAGGGGCTCGACAGCCTGGTAAAGTTCACCGGAAGACTACCCGACGAGGATGTCGCGGCCTACTTTTCGAACGCTGCGTTCGGCGTGGCCCCCGACCGGGCTACCCCCATGAACGACAAGTCAACCATGAACAAGATTCTGGAATATATGGCCTATGGTCTGCCGGTGGTGCTTTACGACCTCACGGAAGGCCGGCGCTCAGCGGGTGACGCCGCCCTCTATGCGCGGCATGATGACCCGGAAGACTTTGCCCAAAAGATCATGTGCTTGCTGGACTCCGAGAGCTTGCGCGCGGAACTGGGAGCGCGCGGCCGAAAACGTATTGAAGAAAGCCTGAACTGGGACAACGAAAAGCAGGCCCTACTCGAGGCTTACGCTGCGGCTCTCAGGGATTAGCTCGCGCCGCGCCCCACCAGAACGATGGGAATCGTTTTAAGCAGAATTTTCCAATCCAGCCTCATGGACCAGTGGTCAATGTATTCCAGATCCAGATCCAGCTCCATCCAGCGCCGGAAGCTGAGTTTGTTGCGCCCTTCCAAGGCCCACAAACAGGTCAGTCCGGGTTGCATGCGTAAGCGGCGCCGCTGCCAGCGCTCGTACTTTTCCACTTCCGCGGGAAGGGGCGGGCGCGGACCCACAAAGGACATATCGCCCTTGATGATATTGACTAACTGAGGAAGTTCGTCCAGGCTGTACTTGCGCATGAAGCGTCCGATGGGCGTACAGCGCGGGTCATTCCGGATTTTGAACACGGGGCCGTCCACTTCATTCAACGCCTCGAGCTCTTCTCGAAGCAGGTCCGCGTCCGCCCGCATCGAGCGGAATTTATGGAGAGTAAATCTTCGTCCGCCCAGGCCACAACGCGTTTGGGAGAAGAGAATGGGCCCGCGCGAAGTGAGTTTGACCAGCACTGCCAGAATCAGAAGGAGCGGGGCAAACGCTATCAGCGCGATGAGCGCCATGATGAAATCGAGACCCCGTTTGAGCAACAGGAATTCGTCTTCGGGCGTAGCGGAAAAAGTCAGCAGAGGCTTGGAGCCCAAGCGTTCGAGATAAACTTTGGAGATGACTTGGGGGAAGAAGCTGAGCAGCACGCGTGTCTTGACCCCCTCTTCCTCGCAGATGAGAAAAGTGTCTCCGAGTTTTTCCAAGTCCTCCTTGCCCACGGCAAAAATCACTTCGTCGATGACCTGGCGGCGCAGCAACTCCGGAAGCTCGGGAAGCGTGACCACCGGATAGGACCGGGTGAGGCCGGCGGGGAGGGCCTGGGGGGGGCCGCTGCGGACGCGCACGAAGCCGAATAAGCGCATCCCGCGAGTTTCATTCGCTTCCAGGGTCCGGGCAATCTCCGCCACCTCCGCACCGTCACCCACCAGGAGGAAATTGCGATAGCCCGCGACGCTTCGTCGCAAGGGTACGGCGAAACGCCACGCCACCAAGCGGAAGATAACCATCAGCAAGAAATCCACCAACACGTAAATTCCTAAGAGCAGGCGGCTGACGATTTCCCAGCGGAGTGCGAAAGTTACCGCGAAGAGGAGGACCGTGGAGACCAGGGCGACCTTGAGTGAATCCGCGAATACGCGGCGCAAATCTTCCTCTTGCACCTCGCGGTAGATGCCTGACGCCACCCCCACGCCCACCCACATGGCAGCGGCCAGAAGACCAATCCAGGGGTAATTCGAAAAGGGCTTAAGGGGTCCCGCAATCGCCAGGTGAGCGCGAATTTCATACGCCAACCCGAAACTCGCGAGTGCCATCAGGACATCGCCGACAACGAAAAAGATGCCCATCAACCGATTGTGGCGCGCAAACATAATGCTGCCCCCGGCATGAGAACGTGAACTATCTTAACCGAAACTCGCATGGGTTCGGCGTCGAGAGCATACGATCCGAAAGAAAGACGCCGCACGTCGCAACGCCAGCACGATGGACTCGCCCCGGGGTCGCGGTGCTGCCGCTCTCGATCACTTCTTCATCTCTGCGGCCATCGTGCTTTCCACGAACTGGCGGATGGCCGCCGCAACGTCCTTCCGCGTCGAACGCCTCTGGGCAAACACCGGGCTCCAGTTCGAGACTTCCGTCAATTGGCGCCGCAGTTCGTTCTCGTCTCGGGCCAGCAGGACGCGATTCATTTCCGCCAGGTGTTCGGCAATCTCAAACTGATGGTCATCGACGCTTTCCCGATACTCGGCGCAGCGCGGCACGACGATTACTTTCTTGCGCAAGGCCAAGCATTCGTCCAGTGAGGCGGCGCCGCCGTGACAGATTACAAATTCCGCCTTCTCCATGAGTGAAAACATCCGGGTGCCCGACAAAAACCGGTGCGCGACGAAGTTCCGAGGTTGGTAGGCGGTAGGACCGACCTGCGCTACCACGTCGTGCAGCAATCCCTCCTCCACGAGGGCATCAATCCACCGCAGCAGACGCGAGAAGTCACTACCCACGTTGCCTACCGTGACATAGATCATTGCTCACTCCGCCAGATTTTCATAAAGGGCGCCATGATATGAAGCGCGGGGATACCTCTGCGTCAGGGCTCGGTTTTGAACCAGAAAGAGGTCGGAAAGGTGGTAACACAGGCGACCCGCGTGACTGAGGGAGACCACCCGCGCTCCGGATTCAATAAAGATCGTTTTCACCCCCAGTAATCGGCCCAGCATAAATCCCGGCACGGCGATCCCCGGCCCTGTGCTGATAATGAAGTTGGGCTTCTCCCGCCAGTAGATCCATGCGTATTGAAGGAAAATCCGACAAAGGCGAAAGGGATTGGTCCATTTCCCCTGATTGATGTCCGCAACAAAATAGCGTGCACTGATTTCGGGGGTCGGCGCAACATCCTCCGCCACGCGGTTCGTCACCAGGAAACACGTGTAGCTCGAGTACGCCTCTCTGAGGAAGAGAAGTTGCTTCATGTGACCGCCCCGCGCCGCGATGAGGCCGATCTTCACTCGGCTCTGGCCATTTGACCTGGTCATCTTGATTCAGATGCCTTCCCCGCAGGCCGGAAGACGCCGGCGCCGAGGAGGCTGCCGCCTCATTTTCACGGCCTGTTGTAAACCTGGGCTTAGTAGGCGCCTTTACCGGAGAGTACGGCTCGAGGCGTTTTCAGCAAGATCTTTAAGTCCAACCAGAAGGACCAGGATCTCGCGTACCGCAGGTCCAGGCGGACCATGTCATCGAAAGTCGTTTTGCTTCGCCCGTCCACCTGCCAAAGCCCCGTCATACCCGGCTTGGCCTCCAGCACCCGGCGTCTGTGCCACAATTCATAGCGATCAAACTCGTAGGGGAGAGGAGGGCGCGGCCCAACCAAGGACATCTCTCCCACTAAGACGTTGAGCAACTGCGGAAGTTCGTCCAGGCTGGCTCTCCGGAGAAATCTCCCTACGCTCGTCACTCTCGGGTCGTCAACGAGCTTATAGACAAGAGACTCCCCGTCTTCACGTTCGTTGAAATGGGCTTTTCCAGAAATAAACCGCCTGACATATTCTTTGTGGATGCTCGAATTGTCGCCGGCATCCATGGTCCGAAACTTCAGAAACGTGAATTTCTCTCCATACTGGCCCACCCTGGTCTGGCGGAAGAATACCGGCCCTGTAGAAGTGAGTTTGATGAGAGCAGCAATCAGCGCAAACATGGGGGATACAAGAAGAAGCGCAATAAGACTCCCCGCTACGTCGAAGACCCTTTTCAGGCCCAGAGGAACCCGGCGGGAAACCTTCTGCTCCCGCAAGTCCGGATACAGATCCAATCGGGCTGGCGGCCCGGGCTTCTTTTCATCCCACTCATCCGGGAAAACGTGGAGGCTGATCTCGATGGAATTGAGTTGTTCCAAACTCAGGTTTTGACGCAGGGCAGTCGTAACCCTTGCCAAAATGGCTTCCGTGAAGCTCGCCGCGTCGGATGGGCCGACTTCGGTAAAGATGACGCCGACCACCGAATTCTCTCTGAACCAACCGGTAACGTCCGTCACCCGGAGCGAGTTGGACAGGGATGAGAGTATCTTTGGAAGTGCTTTTTGCCGCCGGTCGGCCTGGAAGAGTTTTTCCCCATCTAAAAGCATGAGGAGAAAACGCTTCCGTGAACGCTCCGTCCTCCTCTGCTCCAAGGAAAGGATCCACCTGAATGACTCTTCAGGGACAATCCCGTAAGGCCGGGCGCCGGACGGGGCTGGAAGCTGAGAATGATTAGTGGCTTGCCGGCGAGGTTTTGGCTTTCCGTTCAACGCCAGGGTGATCAATGAGTTGCTCTCCAGGCTCATTGTGAGCCTTTGGTAAACTCAGTAAGCGGAGTAGAGCGGTCTTTCACATTCGCGGTCGATCGGGTTCCAACTCCGGCCCCTGATGCGCTCAACCATGGACGCATCAATCTCAACCGCAACCGACTTCATCAGCATTTCCACAGAGAGTACGAGCCTGTACGCATTCTTCTTACGCAGGAGAAATCCCTCAATTCCTTCGAGAGGGCCGTGCGTAACCCTTGCCCAGTCTCCACACCGCAGGAACGGATGAGGCTCAACTGCCCATGAACTTTCGATGACGCGCTTGACCGCGGCGATCTCGAATTCCGGAATAGGCTCGGGGCCACCCGCCGTTCCTACGATCGAATGAACACCAGGAGTCATCAGGATCTGGAGCTTGCGGTCGAGCCGATCCCGCAAGAAAACATAGCCGGGATACAGCGGTAGTAACAACTTCTTGTCCCTGTCTTTCCACTTGTGTACAGCCGAATACAGAGGGAGGAAAACTTGGATTCCCTTACCCAAGAGAAGACTCGCAACAGTCTTTTCGTGCTGATGCCGCGTGTAAAGTGCATACCAGGCGGCGTCCGAGTTAGCTTCCTCTGCGCTAACCGCGAAAGGCATCGACGACATAGAGCTCCGCCCTGTGACTTACAGAACCCCTCTCCGTAAGCCGCTTTGTTCCTTCTTGGGTCGTACGGAAACTTCCGGACTTCCGAAGTCAGCAGGTCTTCCCGCTTGAGCCACAGGCCCAATTCTCGTGCGAGCGCGTTTTGGAGAAATTACCATGTCCGTGTGCAAAGAGATGCTGCAAACGATGGGCCAAACCCAAGCCTTCAGTCACCTTTCCGATGACGCCTAGTGCCTTGAAAAATAAGGTTGTTATGCCCGTGGCATGGGTCGTGGAAATGCTCGACGGCGTTATGGCTCGGGGAGCAAACCAAGGTTGCAAAGATTTGCAAATATATGTCTCCCTGATTTCGCCATCTGAACGGCCGGCATAAGCTCCCTGGGGACCGCGGTGCGATGAACCTGCCAACGGGCCTGCCACTCCCTTTGCACGCGTCACGCTTCGGACAGCGCCTACCCCGACCCATAGGCTGGATAAAGGGCATACATTTAGCCGTTCGCCGACCCGGGTGCCCACTGACTCATGAACAGGGTTCCAGCCCATTACGGCATCACTCATGCCTTCGTGCCCTTGCCATTCCCCTTAAAGTAATCCCGTTTGCCGTAGTAATAATAGGAACCGTAGTTTTGCTGCGGTTCGACGCGGTTGAGAATGACGCCCAGAATTTGATTCTTCGAAAAGTTTTCGCAGGCTCTCTGCGCCAAGTCGAAGGGCGTCGAGCCCGCATTGATCACCATCAACAACCCATCGCAGAACCCCGCAAGCAATCTGGCGTCCGACACAGGAATGGTGGGAGGGGAGTCAACGATGATCCAATCAAAAATCGGGATCGCTTTCTTCATCAAAAGCCCGAAACGGCCATTGCCCAGAAGTTCCGTGGGATTCGTTGCGGTTCTTCCGCCGGGGATGAAGAAGAAGTTTTCCGGATGACCTTGCTGAGTAACCGAGGAAAGGTCAAATTTTCCCCCCAGGTACTCCGATAGGCCTGGCTCCGATGGAGCTCCCAGGATGGTGTGCATCGAGGACAAACGCATGTCGCTATCGATCAACAGGACCCGGGTGTCGGCCTGTTTCGCGATGACCCGCGCCAAGTTCGCGGCTACGAAGGTTTTCCCCTCGCCCGGCAACGGGCTGGTAATGAGGAGCTTGTGCATCGGTCGAACTTTGCGCATGAGATAGAGTTGCGACCGCAAAGTGCGAAATTCCTCGGAAACGATGGTGTGGCGCCGTGCATCCACGTGTCGAGTCAAGCTGGGGTCCTTGGTCCAATCCCGGCGGGAGCAATGTTCTATGAAGCTCTCAGTGATCAATTCATCCTGCCCGGCCCTGCTCTCCCCGTTCCCGTCGAGCGGCTGGTTCGCGGCATCACCCGTGGTTTCCAGGTGGTGGAGTCCGGGCGCGGCAGGCGCCATCGTCCCCACGGAGCTATCGGGGTCACCCAGGGTCACCTTCTCTCGTTCGGCTTTTTTCAAGGCATCGTGAACTCGGCTCATAACCATCCTATCGTTATACGCAGACTTCGGTCCTCTAGCTACCCTTCCTCATTCGGTCCATGAGTTGGCCTAGGTTCTGCAAGCTATCAAAAGCCGGGGACGTACGTCTCTCCTCTTCTTGGAGAGACTGAGCGGCCTCGGTTGGGGATTTATCCAAATCAAATTCGTGCGCCACGGCCTGAATCGTATCGGCAAGCACCGGCCTCTGGTCTTCAGCGTAGGCGGTGATCAGCGCGTGCTCGCAGAGCAGATTGATGACGCGAGGGATTCCGCCTGAGTATCGATGAACCAATTGCAGTGCATCCGGCTCGAAAATTGGGTCGCCATTGGCCCCCGCGATGCGCAGACGTTCGGAAATGTAGCCCTGGGTGTCTTGAAGGGATAACGGCACCATCTTGCATCTCAGGGTGATCCGTTGGCGAAGCTGGCGAAGAACCGGCTGGTTGATAAGATTCTCGATTTCCGGCTGGCCGGAAAGCACGATCTGGAGAAGTTTTTCCGTTGACGTCTCCAGGTTGGTCAGCAACCGGATCTCCTCCAGAACTTCCAGCGAAAGATTCTGTGCTTCATCCACAATCAGGACCGCGGTCTCCCCGGCGCGGTATCGCTCCAAAAGCCATTGATTAAGTTGGAGTAGGACCTGACTCTTCATGCGGGATTCGCAGGATATCCCAAAATCCGCCAGCATGAAATGCAGGAATTGATTCACGCTGAGGCGCGGATTGAAGATAAAGGCGGTCGTCACGCGCCCCTCGCGTAAATGTTCCAGCAGCTTGTTGAGAAGGGTGGTTTTCCCTGTCCCCACCTCTCCGCTGAGCAGAATGAATCCTCGCCGGCGCTGGATGCCGTAAGTCAGACAAGCCAAAGCTTCCTGATTTTCCCGCGTCTCGAACAGGAAGCGTGGGTCCGGATTAACGTTAAACGGGTTTTCTTTCAGCCCGAAGAATCTCTTGTACATACACGATGTCCTTAAGCCCCCGTCCTACGCTCTTCCGCCATCCCGAGTTTCCCTGCCTCGCCAGACCGGAAGCGCTTCACCCTCGAGGCCAGCGTGAGGGAAGGCACCATGGCCAGCGTCGGCAATCCCAGGCAGGCTTCGATGTCTTTCACGCTCCGAAGTGTCTTGTCCCGCGCCTCATAGAGCCACGCCAGAAAAAGGCCCAAAACCAAGCCCCCACCCAACCCCCCTAAGGCAAACAAGGGGCGGTTAGGGAATGTCGGATCCTTCGGCAAGTTCGCTGGATCCATGATATTGAACTTCTCTCCCTGCTGCTGTTGCTCCAGATTGTTCGCCATTTCCGATTCGTTCTTTTTCTTGAGCAGGTCGTCATAGAAATCCAGTGCCATCTGATGGTCGCGCGTGATTTCCTTGTATTGTTGCTCCACCATCGGGCTCATTTGGACACGTGACTGGAGGAGTTCGATTTGCCCCTGCAATCGTTCCTGCGTCTTGGTCGCAGCGCGAATGGCCTCTTCGTAGGCGCGGAGTTGACTGCGCAACTGTTGGATCTGCGGGGGCTCTCCCGGCGCTGGACGTAGTGCCGCGGCTTCGGTTTTTGAGTCCGGGGTGGTTCCTTTCTCGTTCAGTTTCCTTTTGAGCTGCTCGATTTCAGCTTTGAGCTTGATGACATCGGGGTGTTCTGGTGTTTCTCGAACCTCCAGTGTCACAAGCTCACTCTGCATGTTGGAAAGCTGCTGCTCGAGCGATGGGGGGGTATCTGTTCCTGCCTGCGCAGCCTTCCAAGCGGCCACCTGTTGCACAACCAAAGACTCTGTGTAAGCCTTATCCTGTTGGGCACGATTGAGGTTTTGAGTCGCCACATCGAGTTGGCCGTTCATCGACGCGAGCAAGTTGAGGTTCGTTTGGGTCTCCTCGGGGAGCTCCGGCAGGTACTTGCGCTTGAAGTCGGCCAGTTTGGCGTCCTGCTCATCGATTTTGCGCTTGGCATCGTCGAGCTGGCCTTGAAAGAAATTCGTCGCGCCGCTGGCCGACTGTTCCCTTTGGAGGAGATTCGCTTCGATGAACTTTGTGGTGATCTCCGCGCAAACGTGCTGGGCCAATTGCGCCGTGGGGAGAGTCACGCCGATGGAGAAGCCAGGGAGGGTTTGATCGCGGGATTTAATGATGGGTTTCACGGCGGTCAGGTCGATGTCCTTGCGCAGCTCATCCACCATCTGCTCCATCGGCTTCTTGCCCATGTCATCCTTGAAAAGGTCGTAATGCTTGATGATCGACTCCAACTGGGTTCGGCTCAAGACCTGCTCCTCCAAGCTGGCCACGCGCGCCGTCAAATCGTCCGTAACAATGGGTTTGACGAGAGTATTGGGAATCGTCTGGCTTTGGATCAGGATCAGCGTCTGGGACTCATAGCGGTCGGGCAACACCAGGGAAACGCCGAAGAGGATCACGGCGCCAACGAAGGCTGGTAAGACGATCAACCACCGCCTCCGGCGCCACATGGCCACGTAATCGTCCCACCCGAACTGCCGATGTCCTATCATGAGGGTTTCCCGTCCTTCCTGATTCTGCGGCTTCACCCGCGATCACTCGACATTTACACGTCGCACGTGCCAATTAAAGCCAATCCCCCCGACTTGTCGTAGGAAAGCCGTTGCGCAATCGGCCCCAACGCAAATCGATCTATTGGAGACCTGTCTCTGCACGTTATAATTCAAATACAGGCTTACGTGCCGCCCAAAATCACGTTCCAGATTCAACCCGGCTTCCAAATAGTTAGCTTCCAAGCTGCCACCCGCTGTTTGCTGGGCAATCGACTTCGTGTTGGCAAAAGACGATCGAACCGAGCCATGCAACCTTTGCGTTAACCGCCGGCCATAGGACGCTTGCACCATGTTCCTTTCAGCTCCGGTCGCGACCCCGGCGTCTCCCGCCATTACCCGGCTCACCGAAAAGGATGCAATCGACTTTCCGGTGACGTACTCCAAGGAATCGTAGGTCGACATAAAGAAAGCCGTCAAGGTCCTACCGTGGGGTTCGGGAATCACATTGACCATCGGCGCGGCAGAAAGCTCAATGGAGAGCCGGCCGTTAATTCGATGGCCATACAGAGCCGACAAACCACGATTGACAAATCCCGGATTGCCACCGGTGAACAGGAAATGATTTTCTTCATACATCAAAGCGATCTCATCGCCCCGGCCAAAGGAATAGTTGTAACCCGTCATGAGCATCCAGTAGGTGTCGTCTATGAAACCCGGTGTGATGTACTGAAGCGTTCCAACCAAAGCGGTGGTGGTAAGAACGGATTTCCCGCTGAGGCTGTATTCAAACTCCGTCGTTGCCAAGTCGCTGAATCGTGTGGAAAGGCCCGTGTAAAGTGCCTGGTTCGGCTGGTACGCGGAATTCAAGGAAGGCGCGTTGGAAAAAGTGCTCACCCCTCCCGCCCCTCCTATATAATTCGCTAAACCGCCGCCAAGTCCTGCGAAACCTTCGGGTGTCTCCGGCAGGTACGCACCCTGGTCGCCCACCAGCCAATTCCAGCGATTCCCGCTTACCTGCTCGGATATCCCCAGCTCATCGAAGACCTTGTAGCGGTTTGTGCTTGTAGCTGTCCCTGGTTGGAGCGAGCTGCTAAAGAACATTCCGCCCCCCGCGTCATCCAAGTTCAATTGCGAGTGCTTCCCGAGCCTCTGTAAAGTCAAGGCGGCGGTGCAGGTAGTTTCGCTGAGCAGACTTGAGGTCTGCTTGTAACCTGTCGGGTTGGTGTTGGCGTACTCCGTGCACCCGAGCACAGGCAACACGAAACTGTGGGCTTCCCCCGTAAAGCCGGGAGTCAGCACTTGCGCTCCGGAGAGAGGGGACATTGTCCCCACAGGTGGGGAGACTGGTTCTTGGCTTGAATCCGGAACACTCCCGGGAGTCTGACCGGTCCCGAGTTGGGGAGGGGGGAAAGCGGCCGTTAGCAGGGTCTGGCCAACCTGCGCACCTGCCTGTTGGGCTCGCGACGTGGTCGCCCAGAGCGCCAGCAGAGCTATCGCCGTCAGATATGTGCAGCCCTTTCTCATCACCACGAACCCCTACGGGACTACAACCGTGTCCCCAGCTTTCAGGATAATGTTCCCGTGCGTGTCTCCACGGAGCAGGTTACGATAGTTCACGGGGTAAGTGGAATCCTTTCCCCCCTCGTGGCGCATCACATACGCGTGCTTTTGATCAGCGAACTGGGTTGGTCCACCTGCCGTGGAGAGCGCCTGGAGCGCCGTCATATTCGGGAGCAGAGGCATGGGTCCTGGCCTGGCCACTTCGCCGATCACAAAAACCTTCTGACTGTTAATCGCCGTAACCGTAACGGTCACTTGAGGCTTGGTCAGGAACTGTTCCA
>JGI26339J46600_10000525_pt1 | contig 13064 bp, 12 predicted proteins | sample BogFormECP12_OM1_FD_46600 | JGI IMG/M metagenome (IMG submission 46600) | reverse complement strand
CTGCGCCAGTTGTTGTTCCAGTTTTGTAATCCGTTGTTCGTTGGCATCCGACAACGTATGTTGATTCCTTCTTTGAACCATGCGACCAGTGTACAATTCTCTGCCTATCTTTGACAAGGGTCGTTTCACCTCTGGTTTCGAGAATTTCGACCCTTTACAAAATCGTCTTCCACGACGGTAAACAAGTACATATTCAACGTGGTAGAAATATCATTTGCGCTAGGGCTATATCGCATAGGTTCTAATCCTTAGACGCTCCCGGCTTTAGCCGTGGGGAGTAGTCACATAAAAGGGCCGCTAAGTGCCGGCTCAAGCCAGCCTCCATAAATTTTCCGCAGCCTTATGACTACGGCTTTGGATGGAGGCTTCATCAATCCCAAATACTAACCCATCCCGCATTAATACCTTTCCAGCCACTACTGTACCGGTCACATCTGTTTGGTGGCAATACAGCAAGCTTTGGTCGTACAAGTTATGTTCTTTGAGTGGCGTGGGCAGGTTGGCTTTGAACACTTGCAAATCTGCCTGCCAGCCTGGTTCTATCCGACCTACTTTTTCCAATCCAAGGACTTTTGCTCCGCCCTCAGTCGCCAGGTACCAGACCACCCAGGCCGGCATCACCCTTGGGTTTTGCTGGTAGGCTTTGTGGATCAGGAAGGCTCCTCGCATGACCTCGAAAAAGTCAGTGATATAACCGTCTGATCCCAATCCTACCTTGACGCCTGCTTCCAACAAGGCAGGGATCGGGGCGATCCCGGCGCCCACCTCACAATTCGAGAGCGGCATATGGGTGACGCGCGCCTTACGGCGCGCCAAAAGTGCAATTTCCGCTGGGCTGATCTGAACGCATTGGGAGAGCAAGCTGCGCTCTCCGAGTACGCCCAAGTCATCGTAATACTCGATCGGTCGTTTGCCAAATTTTTTCTGCACATAGTCTGGTTCGTATGTGCCTTCGGAGCAATGGGAGTGCACCAAGGCACCCACCTCCTCTGCCATTCGGTAGGCCTGCTGGATAAACTGTGCGTTACAAGTAAAGGTCGTATGGAAACACATCAAGCCGCTGACCACTCCGCCTTGTGCCCGGGCAGTTTGGATAAAATCATAGTTCTCTTGTAGACCCAGCTTCCCGTTTTGTTCACTAACTCGCTGGGTTGCCTCGAAAGATAAAACCCCACGCAATCCACTTTCTCGCACTACCCGAAACTGGGCATCGAGTATCCCCGGCAGGGCGTTTGGCGCTTCTTCACAATCATAGAAAGAAGTAATTCCCGAGCGAATCATCGCCAGGCAATTGCTCGCTGTAGCTGCGCAGATCATCTCACGGTTAAGATGGTTTTCGATCCGTGGCCACCAAAATTCTTCCAGAAAAGGCATAAAGCCACTCGGGGCTTTTGTGTAAGGAATCCCGTGTGCCAGAATCCCATAAAGGTGAGTATGTGCATCCACAAAACCTGGGGCCAGAACCTGCCCCGAAGCGTCCCAAATATTTTCGCCAGGATAGCGCTCCCGGAGCATCTCATTCGAGGCAACATCGGTAATTTCACTGCCGATAATCCGAACTCCCCACTCTGCCAAGGGCTTTTCTTTTGCCGAAGTGATTAACCAAGATGGAAGAATCAGCATTGGATACAAAATCCCAATTTAATTTCTAGTTGGTGAGGATAGGTCCATCCCAAAATAGGAGCGCGACAGCACTTGCAAGTTGATTTGCCCGCCTACAAAGGAATGTCCCGTTTTCAGGCTGTTGATAATCAATTTAGCTGGAGAATCTAAGAGGTCGGGTACTTCAAACCAGTTACAATGGAAATGTCTGAAGATTGAGACAAACGGCATTCCCCAAAACTCACCGGAATTAACATCAAAACAGAACCCCTCGACCATTGGCGCAATAACCTCATCCGGGGCATCGACGTACAGAACTGTCGTCGCGCCATAGAACAAGGCATCATTGGCACGTCCCATGGCCTCAACCTCATCCTTGACCAGCGGAGCCACCGGTGCCATACCAAAACCATGTTTAACACTGTGGATATCAAAACCACGCAGGAACAGTTTGATCATCACCTGTTCCACAGTACGGGAAGCCACCTGAACAGCACCCACCAGACATGCAGTCGGTGCAAAAACCACATAGACCTCTTCCGGAGCAACATGGCAGGCGTTAGCAACTGCCAGACATAGATCGTCAGATGGGACACGATTAGTTTGCAACTGCACAACCACCTTCGTGGCTTTCGTATCCCGGTAGCCATGCCCGGCCCAACGATCAGCCAGGGCCACAGCCCGTGCAGGTCCGGAGCCGATCATAGCCAGTTCGCCCCTTCCCAACTCCCAACAACCCGCCTGGGAAGCAACGACTGCCAAAACCGGATGATCGACCCACACATCGATGGAGGGTACAGTGAAATGACCAATCTCAAATTTGCCATAAGTTGCTTTTCCCAACCCGCCAAAGCCGATTTCGACGAAGGCTTGTCCGGCTTTCCAACTTCCCGGGCAGTTCAAGCCCATATCAACCAACGTACTGCCGCACTTCGCTTTCCAGGCGTGGATTTGATATTCATCGGCCCTGGTGATCACATCTTGGATAATTCCGACCGCAGCCTGGTTGAGGCTATAATCTTGCATTCTTTTCTCCTTGAAGTTACTCGATAAAATCATTCAATGGAAACACACCGAGCAATGTTTTTATTTTTCCGAATGCATACTGTTGAGTACCCGTGAAATGTGTTGGTATTTACCCAGACGTTGTGCATAAAGATCATTCACCTTTGGATTGGGCATGAGGCTTTGTAAGTGAGGTTGAAGATGCGTGATGCCCTCTTGTAATGAAGAGTAAGCCCCAATTCCCCATCCCGCCAGAATCGCCCCCCCTAGAGCAGCCCAATCCGTGTATTCTGCAACCTGCAGAGGTATTCCACACACATCCGCCAAGATCTGTGGCCACACCGGGCTGCGGTTTGCCCCGCCAGCCAGCCATAATTCCTCAACTGGAATTCCAGCTAAACGCAATTCGTCCAGCGCCCAGCGTACCTCGTAGGCACAGCCTTCCAAGATTGCGCGGCACATATCCGCTTGAGTATGCACAAGTTCCATCCCGACAAAACCACCTCCGGATGTTGCATTCATGATCTGAGAGGGTCCGCTTAACGACAAGAATAACAAACCCTGACTTCCCGCAGGACTGGAGCCGACTGCTTTATTCAAATGCTCATACTGATCCTTCTGGTTTGTCCCTTCGCCAAACGCCTGGCTCAACCACCAGTCAACCGTAGCACCGAACCCTCCAACCAATTGCCCGCCCAAGCGCTGCTCGGGAACAGCATGAAAATATAGATTTACCCACTCTGGAACCGCCTTGGTTGTATCTGCATTAACCACACTCATAATGACCCAGGCTGTGCCGGTAGACAACATAACTTTTCCTGGAGCTGTCATGCCCATCCCCAACCCTGCACACGGCTGATCGTTACCACCGGCGATTACGGGAGTGCCCTCACTCAGACCGGTTAGAACAGCTGCCTGTGTATTAATCTCACCCACTTTCCGTCCAGCCCAGCCGATCTCCGACTGCAGCTCGGGGTTTACCCCGCCAATGTCACACAGCTCTTCACTCCACCGTCCAGTTTTGATATCCACGAGGAGCATTTCCGAAGATGCCGAAAGGTCCGTGGCAAAACGACCTGTCAATCGATGGATTAAAAAGTCTGCCGGCCCGAGAAAACGTTTAGCCCTTTGGTGCACATCGGGCCGTTGTTGGCGCAACCAACTGATTGAGGGAAGAGGCAGTCCTGCAAAAGGCTGCCACCCACTCAGCCGCCGGATTGTAGCAGCGGTACCGTCTGCCTGCCACTGACGAGACAGTTCCTGGCTGCGAGTATCCAGCCAAGTGATCATGGGGTAGACTGGGTCTCCATCCAGATCAACCGGTATGATCGAGCCAGCTTGGGCAGCAATTGCCAGAGATAGGATCCGGCATCCGCTGGATTGTTTAACAATATCCTGTAGAACGTGGATAAGCGCCTGCCAGACCTCTTCAGCGTCTTGTTCCACCCAGCCTGGTTGAGGCGTCAGAAGCGGATAGGATTGTGCGGCGCTTGTCAGTTCATTTCCAACAAGGTCAAATAGAATGGCCTTTGTGGAAGAGGTGCCAACATCAATACCAAGAACAGCCTCTTTCACTCTCGGAAGCTCCCAGAAACAGGCCCAGACTTATTAAATGAAGCGTGTGCTTGGTCATAGATCACACATGCCTCATCAACATCAGCATTTTGGTGAAGTATTGCCTCCAATGCCTTCACTACTGCACCCGGATCATCTGCCTGAAAAATGTTGCGCCCAACGGCTATGCCTGCAGCTCCGGCGTGTTTCGCATCCCAGACCATCTCAAAAAGCCGCCTTTGATCATTGACCCTTACCCCGCCCAGCATCACTGCAGGAACATAGCAGGATTGGACCACCTGCTTGAATTGATTCGTGTATGGTACCTTTACCCAGTCCGCCCCAAATTCTGCCGCAATCCGAGCGGAGAGACGTATGGCTTCAGGGGTACAAACATCAGGACCAGCGTCAAATCCACCTGGCTGCATTTCAGCCATGACCGGCAATCCCCACTGGTGAGCTTCCATAATTACCTTTGCCAGCGTTTCCAGAGTTTCTTTTTCCTGAGGCGTTCCCGGAAAAGCGGAAACAGCGACCGCATCTGCGCCTATACGAAGCGCGTCTTCCACGCGAAAATATTGAGAGCCCGGGCCCATCTTGCCCAGTTTTGTACCGCCAACATCCAGCCGCAATATCAACCCCAAAGCGGCGATTTCATCAGTAAAACGGGTTGCAATCCCATAGCTGGTCAGGATGGCATCCGCCCCGCTTGCGGCAAGTTTCATCAATATTCCAGCCGGAGCTTCCATGCCTTTTGCGGGCCCTTCAGTCAATCCATGATCAAATGCAACAATTAAGGTTTGACCATCATTTTGAAAAATTCGTTTGAGCCGCCGTGTTAACATCCCAGAAAGCTCCTCTAGTTTTTTTTTAATTCAACCGGCCTATGTGGAAAAGAAATCCACATCAGGCCGGAAAAATAGTTTTAACCCTTTCCAATGCTTCGGCTTCATTAGTGGAGGGATAGAATTCCAAACCCACAAAGCCGTTATAGTTGAGTTCGATCAACTTGCGGTGGATATTAACGAAGTTTATTTCACCGGTGCCGGGTTCCTGCCGGGTGGGCGTGTCTGCAATATGTATGGACTGGTAGAGACCTGCGTACTGCTCCAACCCCCAGATTAGATTCCCAGAGCCACGCTGTTGGTGATAACAATCAAATACCATATGGAATTGGGGATGGTTGATCCTGCGTACCCAATCCGCGGTCAACTCATGGTTATTTACCAGAATTCCACCCTTGATATGAAATTCGTTGAGGCCTTCCGCCCAAACCTGCACCGGCGTTTGCTCAACCAACTTGAGAATCTTTTCAGTTTGTTTCAAAGTGTTGGCATACTGTTCTGCCATCGTGAAGTTGGACGAAAGCCGGCGGGTCCATGTGCGCCCATTAATAAGATCCACCTGATTCGAAAAGATAAAGAGATGCTTCACCTCGTATCGGCAAGCCATTTCCAGACTTTCGGACCAGGATCTCAACGTAAGCTCATTGTCGCCTGGATCGGCCAGACTCCCCATTTCATCATCAAAAACCGAGTTCAAGACTACGTCCAGCCGCCGACACTCTGCGGCCAGTTCGGCCATCGGTTGTTGCCGCCAAGACCATAGTTCCACTCGACGAATACCCAGTTTAACCATTGGCTCAACCCGCTCCACTATGGGTCGGTCTGTAAACCAGAAATCAAGATAGCCTGTGTATTCCATTGACATTTTTCTCCTTGCTTGCGAGACAGCGAAACAAATGCGCGTCAAATAATTTGGAAAGCTATAGCCTCTTCACAAAGAGAATCCATAAGGTCGTGGCAAATCGGACAGTTTGAGCTTCTCTTCAGAATTTTAGGATCCAGTACATTGGAGTCCAAGCTCAGTTTGAGGGTTGAGATATCCCTGCCAGGTACATCTAATGGAGTTAATCAAAAAGGATTAATAAGAAATACCACAATAATTATATTACTCTACACCCAACGCTTTGTCAACTCTCTATTTACATTTGACATATTATTGTCATTATAGTTTACAAGGATCCGGCGCTATGCTCACTTTATACGAAAATTAGAATCGGTTTGCATATCAAATTTCCTTTCAAAACTTCCCGTCGACCTATTAATAATCCCCGTTCCTTCCCGCCGCATGCGCGCCGCAATAACTGCTGCGTCCGATTAAGCCTGCACAAAACGAGACGGTGAATATAAATCCAGCGACTCCGGCGGTGTCTGCCCTTGAATCATCATCGCCATCCATTTACTCAGCACAGGAACCGCAATGATCGTTTCGAAAAGGCTGGTAGCTACGTACATATTGTCGAGTTGCGGAACCCAACCAATCAAAGGTTCCCCATCGGGGGTGAATGAGGTGGGGCGACCCCAGGTTCGAACTATCCTCGCCGTTCCAAGAATTGGAAAAAGTTTGACCAGTTCTGCGGCCATTGCACATACTCCCCATGCGCTGGTCCGTTGGTGCAGCTCGTCCGTCTGGGTCACCGCCTCGGCGACATCCAATGTCCCGTTGGGTTCGGGAAAAATCCCCATAGCACAAGCCTTTTCTTTTTCATTGATAATCTCATAGCTATCTGCCATTCCGATATTGTGAAAAACCACTGGAGGAATGGATTCCGTGATGAACGATTCCGCATGGGTGGGGCGGACCGGTACTTCAACGCCGGCCATTCGGGTGACCGGTCGCTCCCAAGCACCCGCCATTATCGCGACGACACCCGCGGTATAGGTCTCGCTGACAGTCTTCACTGCTGTAACCTTGCGGTTATGGACATCCATCCCTATAACCTCCGAATTCCGGAGAAGGATTGCGCCCTGGCGCGCGGCCGCCCCGGCATAGGCATGAGTAAACCTTAATGGGTTCAACATACCCTCTGTCGTATAAGCAGCCCCTAACACATTTTCTGTGTTCAAATTCGGTTCTGCTTTTTGCAATGTCTCCCGGTCAATCAGCTCGGTCGGGATTCCCCATGAAGATAAAATTGGAGACCGCTCTTTCCAGAGCTGCCACATTTTTCCGTTTCGCAACAACAAAAATAGCCCGACTTTACGCCACTCGTAATCAAACTCCAATTCTTCTTCAAGAGTCTCGTGAAGCTTAAATCCTTCCAAAACCAATTTAATATTCAGCGGGTCCAAGTGCCCTTCACAAACCTGCGCCCGACCCGAACATGCGCCAGAGGTTCCACTTCCAATATCCCCTTTTTCCAACAGGAGAGTCCGCACGCCAGCCTTGGAAAGTTGGTATGCTGTAGAAACACCAAGAAAACCACCCCCGATGATGATGACATCAAAATTTTGCACAATATCCTCCAGATTGGATTGGCCGCTAAAACACAGGCGGCGTGATCACTGAAATGTACCTGGCCTCTCTACCTCCTATCGCGATAATACTTTCAAGGTTGCCTCCTTCAAAATAGATGCTATCGCCAGCTTCCAGCTCATAATTCTGACCAGAAATGCAAATACTGACCTGACCCGACAGCATTACCAGGCATTCTTCCGTCGGCTGCGGCAGCGGTCCCGTCACAATATTCCCCTGTTCAGGGACAATGCGCGCCTCAAACAAAACCATTTTTTTGGTGAGGGTCGGGGTCAGGATCTCATAACGAATCTGCCCATTCAACAGGTTGAGATGGCGACGTTGGTCATGTCGCACCACCGGATTGGCCCCGGGCGACCCATTGGTCATATACAGAATAGGAGTATTTAATGCATTGGCGACTTTACGCAACGATTGAAGGGTCGGGTTTGCCACACCTCGTTCAAAATTGCTGAGGAAGGTGGCGCTGAGTCCAGTGGTAGCGGCAAGGTCTCTCAAGCTAAGTCCAAGCTCTATGCGTTTGGCCTTAATATAGGCACCCAGCTTTTGAACTTCATCATCAGATTCTGCTGTATCACTCATATCAAATATCCCTTCCCCAACAGGCAAATAATTTGGTGTTGACAACGATGCTTCTTCATCAAGACACGAGCCCTTTCCAAATTTCCACCAAAGAACAACGTAGCCACAATTGAAGCCATCGTGATTTCCTCATCGCTCATCCCCTTTTATTGATCCTCGGGATGGTGAGATCCTTTCAGGACATCTTTTCAAATGGAGTATATAGCTACAATCTGATTCTCCCTTGGGTTTACGTTTGGTGTCACAACCACAACATTAACAGAAACCCAATGGGACCCGAGTCAAGCTAGAAACTGGAACTATATTAAGAATTGTACTGTTAATCTACAACTGCGTCAACTAGCGGTTTACAATAATAGAAATAAGTTACTCGTATGCACATTAAATGATTTCAGGCAATACCGCATAAGTTACTATGAACTGTCTGGGGGTACGGCAGCCCAGTGCTGTTCCAAGCGATGGAGTTGAGCCCGAGACTATTTAGCCGAACGAGTATGGAGCCTGAAGGAAAAAGGGAAAGAACAAAGTCGTCGCTGTTCAAAAAATACAAGACAAAAGCGAGAATTCATGACTCAGAAGCCTCATATAAATAACCCAAGGTTGTACGATAATATTTGGGTGCAATCTAATAGCCAAAATGCAAACCATCCAAAACCATTTTAAAAGAGAATAAAATGCCATACATACGTGCGAATGGGATAAGAATAGCATACGACACCTTTGGGGATATGACCAAGCCCCCACTTTTTCTTGTTCACGGGAAAACCGGCAACCGTCTTACTTTGTTTGATATGGCTCAAGCACTTGCTGATATCAGGTTTGTGGTCGTCTATGATTGCCGCGGACACGGCCAGACGGATAAGCCCGAAGCCTATACGTTAGCCGATCACGGCCATGACCTGCTCGCTCTGATCGACCTGTTCGGTTACGATAAGGCTGATTTGTGTGGCATTTCTATGGGTTCCTATGTTGTTGGCCAAGCAGCAGTTTTCGATTCCAGTCGGGTAAACCATTTAATTCTTGTCGTGGCCAAAGCATTTGATGCTGGCACTGGTTCGTCGGTTGCTGGTATTCTCAAGAAAAAAGGACTTAAGTTGTCCGAAGTTACACAGGAACAGATGATGGCATTCCTCAACGACGCGCTGTGGGCTCCCACCACATCGAAGAAACGCCGTGATGAAATCATGGCGCAGCAGTTCAAACTAATGAGTCACCCTCACGCAGTTGTTCTTACTTCAAAGCAAACGGCGGCAGTGAACTCGGCTCTGGTTGGCTTTGATTTACGTCCCGAATTAAAGGATGTCACATGCCCTACGCTGGTCATCTCGGCTCGATATGATGGCGTAAATCCATGGGAACTTGGTCAAGAAATTGCCGATCTCGTTCCCAATAGCAAAATGGTCATCATGGAAAATTCAGGTCATAACGTCATGATAGAAGAATCCGAGAAATGTATTACGGTGATCAAGGAATTTCTGGTATCGTAGTTAATGGAGCAGCTAAAAAATAGGTTGGGCTAACAAAGCGTGCGGTGGACTCTTGGACGATCACCAAGGGCAGGCCGACGGAATTCTGTGTATGGCGGGCGAAGCACCGTCCAACACAAGGCTTTAAAATACATAAATTATTGTAACTGCTCAGCCTAGTAACGAGACGAAAGGAGGCAAATAAGGGGTGCCATCAAAAGCGAGTCGAAGAACATCCAAGACCTGCTGTCCGTTCTTGCGGGCAGTAGAGATGTAGCCTCGGATCTGGCAAAAGATCTCAGCGCCGCGAATCGAACGGAAACATCCGGAAATCTTTTGCTTCACTTTCATCATACGAATATCGCGTTCAGCCTGATTGTTATCAAACGGAACCTTAAAATCGTACATAAACGCCAACACAAATTCCTTGTGAAGCTTGAATTCATCCAAAAGGTTCTTGGCCGGATTCTGTTTGATTCGTCCGCGTTGGATCGGTTGGCCCGCGAGGCGTTTGGGCGGTCCGTTGATCCGCAGACCTTGTTTCACCAGCCGGTCATACTCGCGTTCGAAATCCACTAATTTCTTGCGGGGTAAACTCGTGCGGGAGGTCGCCTGGGCCTTATCCACTTCCTCCTTGATAGTCACGAGCAGATCGGCCATCGGGCTGACCCACTTTTGTGGATAACGCTCTTCCAGGAACTTCAATCGCCGCAGGTGATGAACATTGCATAGAGCATGCCGGATGGGATACTTGAAATAGGACATCCAATCATCGTGCATGGCTCGGCCTTTCAAGTTCGGCAGGATTCCGATCGCATCCATCGCCAAGGAGCCACGTTTCGGGTGAATGGCATAGCAGGTCAATTTTTCGGTGCTGGCCGAATGCAGCCAGTATAACTGGCCTTCCGCTCTCGCTCCGGTTTCGTCGAAGTGCATCACCTCTTCCTTCTCCGTGAGCTGCTGTTGCATGGCGGCATTCACCCCAGCCACCCGCCCACTGGCTTCCCGGGCCACTTCCACGATCGTGCCTTCGGAGAGGGAGTGTCCGTATAGGCTCTCCAAGACTTCCGCCGTCCGTTCCAACGGCAGCATTTGATATTGGTTGAAATACACTATCTGCGCTTTAAGCTCGTGGCCGTACTGCACCGGTTGGGTCACACCCGTGGGAAACTCGGCCCGGTTCTCGGCTCCACAATGCGGGCAGACTTTGATCTCTGCCTGGTGCTCGGTCACTTCCAGATGCACCCGCACTACATCGAACACTTGCCGCTTTTCATAGCGACTAGCTTTTACCCTCTTCAAAGAAACCTGGCAATGTCCGCATTGCAACACCGGATAGACTTGGACCAGATCCGGATGCTCTACCGCTTTCAACGTGGATCCCAGATGTCCTGCCTGTCCACCGCTTTTCTTGCCATGCCGTTTGCGCAGACTCTTCGGCGCCGGTTTGTTTAATCCGTCACTGGAAGGCGGTTTGCCACTATTGCGACTGTTCTTCGCCAGCTGATCTTCCAGAGTTTGAATCCGATTGGCCAGTTGTTCTAATGTATTATGGAACAGAATCATCACCGCCTCTCGACCTTGCTCGAAGGCTGCACCGATTTCTTCATCGCTTGGCACTCGCACGCTTCCCATACTCTGATTGTGCATGGCTTTTATGTTTTTGACAATGTTAAAATACTTTCGTTTTGTTATCTTATGCCTGAGCAGTTACAAATTATTTATTGATTATGCTAGAGGCATTCAATCAAAGATTGAAAAAAGCTCTTTGATTTGAAGAGCTTTTCTATGCGTGTCTAGATTCTTATTTCAAGTTCAAATGGGATTAGACGCATTGATTCCGGTGAGCTTTGCGGCGGGTTTCATTCGGTCAATGAAAAATTCCAATCAAAATACATTTCATATTCTCATAAAAAACCCTTGACTTGGAGTCGACTCCAAGTGATACACTTTCATCCGAGGTGAATTATGAAAATTGCGGAAGTCAGTGAAAAGTTTGGTATTTCATCCGATACGCTGCGCTACTACGAACGGATCGGACTCATCTGGCCTGTCAATCGAAACTCAAGCGGTATCCGTGATTACAACGAAATTGATTTACGCCGGGTCGATTTTATTAAGTGCATGAGGAGTGCGGGACTTCCCGTTGAGGTGCTTATTGAGTATGTGGCACTGGTCCAGCAGGGCGACGGAACTATTGAAGCTAGAAAAGAAATCTTGAAAGAACAGAGAGACCAACTTGCGACTAGGATCAAAGAAATGCAAAAAACGATGGAAATCTTAGATCACAAAATTGAAGTGTATGAAAAGGCTGTTTTAAAAAAAGAGAAAGAAATGATTCAAATTGAAGATCAAGCCTTGGAAATCATCTGAGAAAAAGATAGGAGTATAGAAAATGCAAAAACGAAAACTTGGAAATAGCGGATTGGAAGTTTCAGCCATGGGGCTGGGCTGTATGCGAATGAGTTTTGGTGATAAGCCAACCGATAGACAAGAGATGATCACTTTTCTAAGGAAGGCTGTTGAGCGCGGCGTTACTTTTTTCGACACGGCGGAAGTTTACGGACCATTCACGAACGAGGAACTAGTTGGTGAAGCGCTGGAGCCTTTCAAAGGACAGGTGGTGATCGCCACAAAGTTCGGCTGGAAGCACGGAGAGAAAGGCCCGCATCCGAGTGTTGGGCCGGATAGTCGTCCCGAGCAAATCAAGCGGGTGGCAGAAGCGTCCCTCAAGCGGCTACGAGTCGAAGCCATTGACCTGTTCTACCAGCACCGCCCCGATCCAAATATACCCATCGAAGATGTGGCGGGCGCGGTCAAGGATTTGATTCGAGCGGGCAAGGTCAAGCACTTTGGGCTTTCCGAATCCAGCGCTGACCTCATCCGCCGCGCCCATGCTGTGCAACCCGTTACTGCCTTGCAAAGCGAATATTCGATCTGGTGGCGTACCATCGAAGCGGACATCCTCCCGACCTGTGAGGAACTTGGCATCGGCCTTGTGCCATATAGTCCGCTGGGGCGCGGCTACCTAACCGGCAAGATCAATGAGACCACAACTTACGATAGCACCGATATCAGAGCTAACAATCCTCGCTTCACTCCGGAAGCGATCAAGGCTAATCAGGTTGTGATTGAATTGCTCAAGAAGATCGGGGCAGAGAAGGGATCTACTCCGGCGCAGATCGCGCTCGCCTGGCTGCTCGCTCAAAAGCCCTGGATCGTGCCCATTCCCGGCTCACGCAAGATCGAACGTCTCGACGAGAACAACGGCGCGGTCAGTATCAAGTTGACCTCCGGCGACCTCCATGAAATCAATAACGCGATGTCACAAATCCAGGTTGTCGGCGATCGGTATTAGAGCCATAGACAAAGTCAATCAGGAAATGCAAAAACAATGAGTATCAGTGAAACCGCACTCAAGAACCACAAAGCATTGTTCCTGAATCGCAAATCGAAATTAATGGAAACTGATCCAGAACTGATTGATGTCTTCGACAACGTTGCTTTCGACTTGTGACTCAATTAATACCTTATGTA
>JGI26339J46600_10000523_pt1 | contig 13087 bp, 25 predicted proteins | sample BogFormECP12_OM1_FD_46600 | JGI IMG/M metagenome (IMG submission 46600) | reverse complement strand
AGCTGCAAGCGCGCGCGCTCGGGCGCGCACTGGTATTTCGCTTGATGGTTTCCCACGTCGGGACGGGAGGGTGACCCTCTTCGCGTTACGCGAAGTTCGTGGAAAAAAGGTTGCCGGGAAGAGGTGGCGGGTAGGCGGGCCGGAAGCGGCTAACTGGCATGCCACCAGAGTCAGCCAGGCGTGCCACCCGTGGAAACACTCGTTTTCCGTGCAACAGCGGCATTCTGGCAGCGTGGAAGCGGTACGATGAGGGAATTGCCCCTACAGGGTGGTGAAAGGCGTGCCTGGCCTGCCGTGGGCGTGCCAGGAGCCTAACTGGTGGGTGTGGTTGCCGGTGCCGCTGGCGTGGTGATCGGGAAAGTCTTCTCCAGGGTGGCTATGTCCGCGGCGGAAAAGCCGAGCGTGGTTAGGTGCTCTGTTGCCTGTCCCATCGTGAGGACGCCGGACTTCACTCCCGCCTTGATTTCCGCGAGTGAGAGCTGGCGCACTTTTCCGTGTGTCGGTTGCACCAGGTCGAGCGTGATGATCTGTATGTCGTCGTCAGAGTAGCCTTGCGTGGTCAGGTGTGCCTTGAGTTCCAACAGGTCGATGACGTTATTGTGGAACGCTTTTTTCAGCTCGCCGAGGCCGAGGCGGTGCGCGTGTTCGTGCGCGATTGCGTGGGCTTGCAGCACCAGATTGGCTTCATCGTCGGTGTAGCCGAGTTTCGTCATGTAAGAGAGAGCGGTGGGTTTGTCCATGATTCCACCGTTGAAGAGCAGCACAATTTCCTCTTTCGTTGCGATGGGACGGGACACTTCGATCATGCGCGTCACGTCGTCTGCGTAGTATCCCCGTTGTGCGAGTAGGTCGGTGATGCTAAGGGTTTGCGTGCCTCCTGTGCTCACGGTGGAGTTGCCGAAACGAAATAGAGAATGGATGAGGTCTCGCTCGGAGAGTAGCGGTCGTAACTCGGCTATCAGGTCATCAATGCGCGTGTCCGTGTACCCTTCCTGTGCCAGTTCCTTGCGCATTTGCGTCTCGAAACTTGGGTCACGGAAAAACTTCTTGATCGCGGGCGTTGCTCCGATGCGCTTTGGCCGGAAGTCCTCCTGTAGCTTGTACGTGAGCGGATCGGCAACGAGGATTTGAATCAGGGGTTGCAACGCGCGGCGCGCCATTCTCCCGAGGCCGAGGTTCTTGGCCATCAGCTCTCCGTACGTGCGAATGCCGTCACAAAAGCGGTATTCCTCAGGGATGAGGCTAAGGATCGTCTCGACGTTCCCTTGGCGAATTGCGAAGTTCATCAGGAACCCGAGGAACTTTTTTGCGGGGGCATCGTCACCCGCTTCGAGGTCGCCGCTTGTTGGCTCGAATTCCGATTGTAGTAGGTCGAACATGTCGCCGCCGAGTGTTTCCATGCCAGCGAGCCGGCCACTTCCGAAAGTGGATTGCTTGAGCGCTTCCGCGTCTACTTTCACGCCGGTTAGGTCTTCGACCACGGCGGCGGCTAGATCGTAAAAGCTGGAATTCTTTTCCCCCTGGGCTGCCGTGAGCACCTTTGTCATGGCCGTTATGATTTGGTCAAGAATTCCGACAAGTAGACTTGCTATCGTGCCGGGAGCGTCGGTGATGTGGGCTGCGCGTGCGGCCCACAGAGTGTTGAATTCTCCTGCGTCCTTTCGGCCCAGGGCTTCTAGCTTGGATTTTGCGCGCGGGTCTACTTCCTGCTGCGTCACGTCCGAAACGGTGACAGTCGTTGGTGGTTGGTTTAGAAGTGGATTTCCCGAGTCGCTCATTGTGTTATACTCCTGTCCCCGTGAAATGGAGGTCTTGTATGCCCCCCGAACTTGGCATTCTTCTTCTTCCTGGTCTGGTGATGATGGGGATTTCCTTCTCTTTGGTCGTGCTGGCGTTTTGCGCGTATTTCCGTCTGAAAGGGATTGAGCGTGCGGCGTGGGCATTGGTTGCGCAGTTGCAGTCTCTGCGCCATGAGCATCCGTCTGCGCCCGTGCCCGCTGGTACGCTTGCTCAACTGCCTGAGGTTCCTGTCAAGCGTCACGTTTATCTCTCCATGTTTGGCCGCTAAAAGGGAAGTGGCGCGTTGATTTCATCCGTCAGAGCTTGCCGCGCGGCCTTGCGGTTGTCCAGATCTTCCTGATTCGGTCCGCTTGCGATTAGTGCTTGCTGGTGCGTTTGCACCGTCGAGGCGAAGTACAGCGAGTGCTGCCTGTCGATGGTCGTTACCTCATCGCCGGTGAAAATTCTGTTACCGCCATAGCCGAAAATTCTCTTCACCGCGCCGAGGTTGGCGAGTAGGGAAGCGCCGAGCACGTTGGTTTTGATGAGCAGCGTGGGGTCGAGGACCATCGCCAGCGTGTTGATGATTTCATTGAGCACCCCGCGCACGATTCGGATGCTCTCTTCGATGCGGTTTTGCAAGTCCGCGAGGGTATTGTCCAGCGCGATGGCCCATTTCACGTGAAAGAGCCGCAAGATTCCGAGGAAGCGCCGCATCGTCTGAAGAATTTGCAGCAGCCGTAGCTGTTGCTTCAGGATGTGCTGGTCGTACCACTGCTTGATCTTCTGCAGCCGCTTGAGGATCGGCGTAATGGTGCGTTTCAGCCACGCGCGGAGTTTTTGGTAGTGCGTGGCCAGCCAGGTGATGGCGGCCTTGACGTAGTTTTGCCAGATGTGTAGCAGGAATTTCTGTAGTTTGCGGAAGATCACCACGAGAAGTTGCCATAGTGAGACGAGCACAAACCATACGTAGTTGATTGCGCGGGCGAGAGTATCCCAGACCAACCAGAGGTAATAACTGAGGTCATCCCAACCCCCACTGGGCCATGGGTCTTGCGGGTCTGGTGGGAGTGGTCCTCCGAAATCACCCATAGTGCACGCTCCTATGCGTTCAGGTTTTTGAGCCCTGGGTGAGGGCGCCGAGTTCGCGGAGTTGTTCTACGCGCAGGTTGATGCGGCGCTCGATGGCTGGCGTGTCCTGCTCGCCGGCGTAGAATCTCTCGGTGAACGGGCCATGGTCGCCGATGAAGAAGGTGAACTTCTTGTATTGTATAGAGTTCCCTTGCTTGTCGTACTCCACGCCGTCTTGAATTCGTAGTCCATTAACTTCCGAGGGCAGCATGTTCCTCCTATCCGATTGCGGTCCCGAGGTCGCTCAGCATGTTATCGCCTGCGACGGCAATTCCCGCGAGGTCTGCGAGAATTTGGTCGAAGTCGTCCGTCGCCAATTCGTTCAGGATGTTGTCGAGATCGTCCAGGTCGCCGTCCATCGAGGCGATCAGGGTTGTCTGATCCGCGAGGCTCGTGAAGCAATCGGCGAGCAGGTAGTCCATGGTGCTTTCGAGATTTGACAGTTGCGCGAGCTCGTTGGCGCTGAGGCTGGTGAAGCCGTAGTCCACCACGGCGAAATCCAGATCGCTTGCGGTCAGTGGCGCAATGGGCCAGGTACTCACTCTGGTTGGCCTTTAATTGCCAGGTCTTCGAGCCGCACCAAACGGTTGCGGATGTCTTGCAGAATGTAAAACGTCAACGCCTGAACGAGTCCGATGAGCAGTCCTCCGATTGCCAGCGTGCTTTGCATGAGATCGTGCGGGATGTTCTGCTGCAACATTTGTGGGGCTCCGTTCTCTATTGGTCCGAGTTCGTCACCTTCTCCCACGTGCGGGCGGTAACGTATCCGGTGAATCCGATGGCTGTCAACTTGTAGAGCCAGTCGGGGAGCGTGAGCGGCTGGACGTTCTGGAACGCGGTGACGAAGTGGGCGAGCAGCGGCAGGAAATAGTTGAACGTGATGAGCAAGCCCCAGAGGAGAAGCAAGAGCGGCCGCACGTTGCGGGGCAGCCAGCTCTGGCTTTGTGCTTCGGATTTTATGATCTCAGCGGATGCGGTGATCTCGTTCGATATGGCGTCTTGCAGCTTGCTTTGGAGTTCAAGTTGTATCTTCTGAAGTTCGTTTTCCGCCTGCATTTTCGCGGTCGGGTCAACTTTGAACACGCCAACGACCTTGGCGAAAGCGTCCGCGATACTTCCGCCAATCAGATTTTGCAGGTTAAGGTTGAGCAGGCCCATGGTGTCTTCCGTCAGATCTCTACGATGCCAGCGCCTTCGGATGTGATGACGTACTCCCGTGGATTGTCCGGGTTACGCTTCAGGATTTCATTCCGTGGATTCGGCGTGGGCTTGAATGTCGCTGGCTTGGTGACGTTGCCTTTGTCATCTACCTGGGCGTATTGGTCGATGACGGTATCCGGGCACACATGGAAGTACGCGACATTGCCAGGCGCGCGAGTGTCGGGGTAGATTCCGCCACACGCTAGACATTTGATTCTTCCCGGCATTCCGTTGTCTCCTTACAAATCCCAAGTGCCCCACTCGGCTACGAGGTACTGCGGCGCGGTCCACTGGTCTGTCGCGTTGAGTGTGAGCGTATTGGTCTTGATGCGAAAAGGACTCTTGAGCTGTGTGGGTGAGGGGATGGGAAGTGCCATGCTCCCATTTAAGTCGTTGTAGAATGGGATTCCCGGCGTGAAGGTGTAGTTTATAACTGTGCTGGCGACTTGGGCAACGCTGCTGCCGACGAGGTAAAACGCGTTCGCGCCATCGTCGAGTAGGACACGTACAATACGGTTGGTCACAAAGGCGCTGGTGGTCAGTGTGGCCTTAAGGCCAAGCAGCGTCCAGCGGCGTTGTGAAGGCACGACCTCGCTGATATCCGCTCCCGCTCCTGGCACTGTTCCCGTTATGGAGCGAAGTACTCCGGGGCCGTCTCCAATCTCCTTGCTTGGTGTTCCGGGCCACCCGTTCGATATATAGCCTGGGACATAGCCTTGCCAGATGATCCCGTCCGGGTCGCCTAAAGTGATTTCGGCTGCTCCACGGTATATCTGGGCTTGCAGGAATGCCCATGAACCCGCTGGTCCGATTACGAATTGTTGTGCTGCGAATGAGAGTAGCCATCCTTCAAACAGCGTGATGGTCTTGAAGATAAACCCGCTGAACACTCCCGTGTCGAGTTGGCCTTCCTTGATTTCCCCGTCTGGTGTGAGCCAGCGGTAGTTGATGCGAACCCAACAGCCGGTTTGGTTCGTGGTAATGAAGAATCCAATGGTGTCGTTGCGTTGCAGGTAGAGTGCTTGTGAGGGAACGACGGCTTTGGGATCGAACGATACAAGGTTCGGTGAGGACTGCGGATTCGCAGGCGGCGGGCCGTTCGGTGGAGTCTTCACTGCGCCGCCAACGGCCATGATGGTCTCCCTTGTTTTCTGCTGTGTGTTATCCGAGCCGCACGAAAATCAGCGAAGCGGTGATTGCGGCGAGTAGGTCGTTGCTGATCTGCTCGATGAAAATACCCGGCGTGTTGTTCGCTTGGAAAACAGGAATCAGCGACAGCCCTGTCCGCTCGGCCATGTCGTAGAAAAACGCTGCGCTCATGTCGCCTGCGGGAGCAAATCCCGGCATCGGAATGCGCAAGTTGCCGGAATCCGCACCGCGAATAGTGATGCCGGTAACGTTCGCGGACACTTGGTAACCGACAAGCGCATAGGAGCTGCCACGCTTCAGGAGATCGCTCTGTGCGCTGAGCGCGGCGAGCCCGGAGTAGGTGGAGCCGGAAGCAGGCGCGCCAGGAGCGTACTCCACGGTCACTGTTTCCAGTCTGCGCTTTTCGAGCGTGGGCACATCAATCAACGTTTGTGCGACGCCGGCAAGGTCATCGTAGTACAGCATCAGCATCAAGTTGTCGATTTTTCCGCCACCGGCGACGCTGGCGATGTTCACGGCAAGTGTGTCCACGGGGTACAAATCTTGCATCGTCTCGAACGGCAAGAGCGGCATCGGCTGATGAACCTGAGTACGGAAACGGATGCCGCGCGTGTTGTCATGCAACTTCGGAGAGGTGATTTGAACCCAGCCCGCGCCGTCCGTGTCGATCCACGTATTCAGCAAGCGCACACGTCCAGTGGTGGAGCGGACGACCAGAGAGTCTCCCGCAACGGCGGCGGCGGCGGAACCCAAAACGGCGGCGGCGGTAACGGTAGCGGTGATGGTATCGATTGCTGGCGGCATGTTCGTATCTCCCTAATCGTGCCCACTCGAGAGAGAGGGAGGCGTGGGTCAACTCACGCCGCCTCGTCGCGGGCGGTGCTACTTGTTTTTCTTCGCGGAGGCAGCGGCGGCGGCGTAGGCGTGCTGCTTGTCGAAATTCTGTTGGCTCATCTTCGGGCCGCGCGGCATGTCGGGCACGGCGGCCATCGCGTCCAAAACGGGCTGCGTGAATTTCGCCCAGTTCGGCGCCGCGTTCTTGGTGCCCACGGGATAACGGCCGACGCCGAGATTGATGGCGTTCGATTTCTGCTTCGTGGCGGCGTCTTGCGTGAGCGCCTTCCCAAAGGTGCCGGAGGTGATGGCTGCTTGCACGGAGCTCGACCAGGTGCCTTCCGCGGCGGTGGTTGCGGCGAGCCAATCGCGCCGGGGGTTGTTGATCCCATCCTGGTAGCTCTGGCCGGCGTTGCCGGTGTTGTTTATGTACTTCGTCTGGCTGGAAGAGGCGGGCTTGATGCGAATCGGCATGGCGTGCGCTCCGTGTGCTGATCTCGGCTACGAGGGTAGGATGAGGTTGTTCGCCGCAAGCGTGTCAAGCGAAAAATTTGCCCTGTTTCGGTGCAACGGCAGGTGCGGGGAAGGGCTGTTTTATAGGTGGGTTTTGTGGGGGCGGGGAACGCGGAAACCCTTGTAAACAGCGAAGGAAAGGCGATTTTCTAGTTAACGTAATATCTGTTCTTCAAGGCGCGGACGCCGCTAGTTAACACTTCCCACGTTATACGACGCCAGGGTTCACTGTGCGAGTCGGCTTTAGACTACCTGGCAATGAGAAGACAACCCAGGCAGGCTCAATCCGTAGAGTGGGAGAGAAAACCCACTTGGCGGTTCCCTCTGTTTGGGCAGGGGCGTTCGTGCTCTGCCTGGGTTTGCTCCCATCCGGTGGTCTCATGGTAAGTACCCCGCAGTACCTCGCTCTAAAGACTATCCGCATGTGGGGACATTCCCAAGTAGTTACATTGTCAAGAGAAGTACGCTCCGTGCTTGGAGCTAAACTCGGCGATCAAGTGCTCTTTCGCAAATACGGCCCCTACGTGTACCTCACGGTTCTGCGTGGTCCGCCTCATGTTCCGATGGCGACAAAACGATTGTCGCAACCCTCTCCTGTTCGGGGACTGTGAATGGAAAACGAATCCATGCCGGAAGATGCTGCCGAGTTCGAGTTGGTGATTAAGCACAACGTTCTCTCGGGTGCCTTCACTGTTTCGGGCCACTCCAAGAATCGTCTCGTGGCGTTGGGCATGCTGGAGTACGCGAAGGGGATGATCGTGCGCGAGAATGCCAAGCAAGCTTTGCTCGATGACATGAAGAACGCGCCGCGGATTTTGCCTGGAAGGGGGCCAGTGTGATGAGTGAAGTGCGCCAGGTGCCGGTAGAGCAGATCGACGATCCGCTGATTCCCATGCGCGAGCAGTTTGGGGATGCCCTGTTCGATGAGTTGGTGGAAGACATCGGCAAAAACGGCGTCACCGTGCCGTTGAAACTCCGCGTGGTGGGCGAGCGTTTCCGCGTGGTCTTCGGGCACCGCCGGCTTAAGGCCGCGCAAGTTTGCGCGTTGCGCGAGGTGCCGGCGATTGTCGAGGAAATGGACGACTTCGCCGAAGTGCGCCAGATGATTTCAGAGAACACTGGGCGTGAGGAAGTTTCCGCGGCGGAGCAGGGCCGCTACTATTTGGCGTTGATGGAACGCTTCAAGCTGAATCTCGAACAGCTCGCTGCGATGGTGGGAAAGACGGTGCAATTTGTCGATGAGCGCGTTTCTTTTGTGTCGTGCGATCCCGAGATCGCCGACGCCAACCGCGATGGCTTGGTGAGTTGGACGGTCGCCCAGCAGTTGCTGCGCGTCAACCCGTACACCTGGGCTCTGGCTCTGCGTTGTGACGTGCAGTCGTGTGATGAGCCGCTGCGCGCAAAAATCGACGCGCACCGTAAATTCCTCCTCGATTTGTGCGTGCGGTGTGGTGCGACGCAGAAGGTGGCGAAGAGCTACGTCGATCAGTGGAAGATCTCGCTGCTCCCTGTCAATGCCTATCTGCCAAGCGGAAACGGCGACAAGCCTGCTCCACCGGCAGCGGCGCAAGCTCCGCGGTGTATCGTGTGCGGCCGCGATTCCGATCCGGGGAACATGGTTGATCTGAAGGTGCATCACTGGGAGCGCGGTGGTGTGCTCAAGATTCTGCGCGCCGCTGGCGTGGAAGTTTATGACGGATGAACGGTTCAACGAGTTGCTTGCTGGGCGGCTGTGTCATCCGCTGCCCATGTTCACGCTGACGCGCGTCGTGCTCGCTCTTCGTGACGTCGTCAAAGCAACGGGAAAACCCGGCGAAGAGGCGCTCGAACGGCATTGTGCGGAGCGTCATGCGCAGGACGTTAGGAACGGTGAAGATGTATGAAAGTCGCTCCCGAAATCATCGCTGCCCTTTGCCGCAAGCGCGCGCCGGATGTGCTCACCCCGGTGAATTGGGAAGGTACGCCGCTGGACAAAGTGCGGCTGCTTTGGGGAATCGCCGGCGTCGAGTCTTCCTTTGGTTTCNACTGTAGTCCGAAGCATGAGCCGGGTTACTGCCACGGCGGGCGCTATTACGATTTCGAGCGGACGAAGGCGTGGGGTTGCTTGGCGCATTGTTCGTTTGGGCCGTGGCAGGTGATGTTCGCGCATTTCCCTCTTTCTGTTTCCCCGCTCTCCCTCATGTGGGAAACGGACGGCCAGGTAGCCGCTGACGTTTGCCTGCGCGGAGCGATTAGCGTGCTGAATCGCGCCATCGCACGCGGAGTGCGCAATCTTGGCGACATCGTGGTTGCCTACAACGGTCCGGCGAATGAGGAAAACTACGCGTCGATCCTGGAGGCGTGCCTGGCGAAACCTATGCCGCAAAGCGCGGCGGAGGTGGCAGCGTGACTGTCGTGCTTGGGTTGGGGTTAATCGTCTGTACTATTGCCGTAGTCGTGCTGGTGTGCCTTCTTCGTAGGCGTCGGATGGGAAGGGGCTGACGTGTATGAATGCGGAAGATTTCGTGCGGCTCGTGCGCGATGTGCAGTCGGACTTCGAGCGGGAAGAGGACCAGGGATTGTTGCAGCGGGATCTCCACAAAGCCGAGCAAGCCTTGGCGGGGAAATACGCCTGCGACCGGATTCTGCGGGCCATCGAAGCGCGGGGAGAAGTTCTTTCGGTCAAGCCGCGCATGATGGGCCGAGCGAGGTGAAGCGATGGTCATAGTTTGCCCGAGTTGCGAAAAGAAAGCAGGCAGCGTGGAGAGCGTTGCGCGGTTGATCTTAACTGCGCATTGCCCCTTCTGCGGTCTGGATTTTGGCGTGGCGGTCGATCCGCCGGCTCCGGCGGCGGCTGCGCCGGCCACGGCGGGAACGAGCGCGCCGGCGACATCGTAATGCCGTCGCCGACACTGATCATTCCCGAGGAGCTGATGCATCCGGGTAAGAAGAAAGAAGTGCTTAACTTCCTACTCACTGCTCCGGCGGAGCGGAAGTTGAAAGCACAGCTCCTCCTGGGATGGGCGCAAGAGGTCGGCGTACATTTGCGGCAACGCGATTATGTTTACGTGCAGTCGAGTGCGTTGGACTCATGAAATTTCAAANTAACACACGAAGCGAGCACCACGAGGGGCGAAGGTACCCGCCCGAGCGACGTGCGAAGGGCAAGCCGTGTAGACGGCGCACGTCGCTCAACTCGTGGCCGGTTTTGTGAGGGAGGGACTATGCCATTGTTCTTGGTTGGTCTGTTGTGTGGGGTTGCGTTAACAGTACTGTTTTATCACTTCCAGATGCTGCGCATGATGAAGAAGTGGGGCGTGGATTGGCGCTCGCGCTGTCTCTCTGCGGAGCAAGAGGTTGAGAACTGGAAAGTCTGGGCGAAAGCGAAAAATCTGACACGAGGTTACTGAGCGTGACGGGTCTAGAGAAACGCGCGATCCGGTCGTTGCGCGACGTGAAGATGCCGGAAGGCAACTGGCACGGACGGCGCGCTGAATTTTTGTACGGAGTGATGGCGCTGGATCCCCACCGGCGGCTCACGGCGGAGCAGGCCGGTGACCTTTGGTATCTCGTGTGGCGGTATCGTAGGCAGATCGCTGACTGTGAAGTTGTTATGCACGCTAACGAAATAGTAAACGGAGCGATGAGCCTTGCTTTCCAATGAACTTCCCAACCCGGGGAACGATGAAGCCGGCGGCGTGGACATAAGCGGGAGCAACGCTGGAGAGCGACTCCCCGGCTCAAAGGCTGCGCCGCCGTCTCCGTTCACGTGTAAGCGTTGCTCGAAGGATATCCCTGAAGACACTCCCGCGACATACGCCTGTAGGGAGGGCGAACGCTTCGTGTTTCTTCTCCGCTGCCCGAATTGTGGGTACGGCTCGGCACTGCAGTTTGTGAGGTACTAGATGGCCAGTCCCTTGCAGCCTTTAGCCGGTAAACTCCCGCCCGTTCCCCGCGCCGGTTTTGCGGCGGGGAACGAAGGCGGAAGAGGGGCGCGCGAAGCGCGGTATGTTCATAAGATAGGAACATCTAGCAAAGCTATTGCTTTCATGGGGTCATCGGCGGAAGGGGTATACCTTAATCGCCGGGAGAAGCGGGACAGGCTCACCAGGCGGGTAGTGAATTCCCTCAANAGGTGCGGAAGAGAAAAGCAGGCGAAAGCCTTGGCCACGTGCGGGGAGTGGTTTGACGTGTGGGCGAGGCCGACTGGCGAAGTGAAACTTTTGCCCTGCCCATGCGATTCGATGTTTTGCCCCGAGTGTGCCAACCGTCGATCTCGCCCGCTGATTAAGAGGCTCTTGCCTATGGTCAACCGCCCGGGTAGATCGTACTGGTTTCTTACGCTCACCGTGCCCAACATGGCGGATCTGCCGCACTCGGCGATATCGGAAATCTCGGAGCAGTTCGCGGAGCTGTGGAAGTCGTGGGTGTTTCAGGGGGTGGAGGATGAGACTGGCAAACCGTTCCGAATCTTTGGCGGCGTGCGCTCTATCGAGTGCGTTTATAACCATAAATTGAAGTCGTGGCATCCGCACATCCACGTGTTGTTTGAAGCTCCGCGTAGGCTTCCGGGTTGGTGGTTGACGTTGCTGAAAGCCGCGTGGTTGCGCATCACTGGCGATGCTCGTTATGTACATTTGAAGCGTGCTTACTCGGTAACTAGGCGCGGGGAAAAGAAGTTCAACTGTCTGGATTTGAAGGCGTTGAAGGAGGTTTGTAAGTATGTCACGAAATGCGNGGAATTTGCCGGTGACCACCTGCTCGTGGATGAATTTTGTAGAGCCTTTCTGTCCGTTCGGCGTATTCAGTGCTTCGGAAGTTTCCATGGCGCAGCTTCCAAGACATTGGCGGAAGGCGGTGAAGAGGAATCCGGCGTGCTCGATGGCGTTAAAGTGCGGTTGTGTGATTGCGGCTATCGACAGGTGCCACTTAAGGCGCATCTTAACGACACCCGGATGTGCGCGGATGGCACGCGGCAGTTGACGTTTGCTTTTGCGCAGAGGGTGCGTGAGTACATTGCGGCGACGGGTCCGCCGTTGGAACTGACGATGCAGCGTGCTGTGACAAGTGGACAGAAGCGGATAGAGTTCGCCGGCGCGANGCCGGAGAAATCAGCGTGGCAGCCTACGCTGTTTGAGGGTGCTGCCTGATACCTTCACGTGGAGGTGTTTGAGATGACACAAGCGGTTGCGCAGTCGTGGGTGGGGCGTAGCGATGAGATTTCTGTCCCGTTGCTCGGGGCGGAATTCTGGAAAGAGGGAGCTGCGGTTTCGGGCGTGCTTGAGGGCAAACGAGACCAGAAAATAGGTGGTGCGGCGTACAGGTTGACTCTCGATACGCCCGTGACCGTCAATGGCGAAGAGACTGAGGTCGTCGAGTTGCCGAGTCTTACCGGAGTTAGGAACGCACTCGAATCGTTGCGTCTCAAAGGCTATCAGATGAAAAAGGGTGATCTGTGGAAGGTCGAATGTGTGGGAATTAAGAAGGCGAAGAAAGAGGATTTCAGCGACTCGCCCGAGTTCGAGATCGCGGTGGTGCGCAAGTCGGTAGCGTAGTTGAGAGGGGGAAGGTTTGAGCACGGCGACAAATCCGGCGATACGTTTTCAGGCGGATCGGTTGAAGTTCCCCGGAATGCAGCTCCGGGAAATCCTGGTGTGGAAGAACTGGCTNTATGGCAANTCCACTCGNTTTGACCGCTANGAATACAACGTGCGCCTGGGAGATGGCGTNGATCCCGGACCTTCCTACCCTGACTCTTCGCGGCGCATGTGGATTGCGAATTCCATGAAGCGCGTGGACGTGGTTGCGGTGAAGGGCGAGCGCGTCACCTTGATTGAGGTGGAAGAGAATCCGGGGCTGACCGCTTTCGGCCAGCTTGCCGGCTATGTGGTGTTGTGGCGGGCTCGGATTGCCAACGGCGGGCCGCCGCTGGTGCATTTGTCCTTGGGAGTCGAGAAGCTCTTTCCCGATGATCTACCGCTCGATCCGAATCCTGGCACGTTGCTGGTCTGTGCCCGGATCGGGAATGACGCCTTGGCTGTGGCGCGGAGTTCGGGTGTTGCTGTCGAGGTCGTCCCTACCGATTTCTCTCCCTTGAAGGGTGGTGGGCGTTGAGTTTACCCCCGAAACCTGCGCGATCGCTAAAACGATCGTTTACGTCCACCAGGAGATCCGCGCGGGATCCTGAAAAGTGCCGGGTAGAAGTCCCTGCGCTCTTTGTTGGCTTGCCTGAGCTTGGCGCTTACGGGAGACGTTATGCGCCCGCGAAAATCCGCCTTCGTAAAGGTGTTTATCGCTATCTTACTTGGAGGGATGGCTGGCGAAAACGCGAGTTTTACCTTGGGAAAGTCCGTGAGTCTACCCCACAAAAAGCTCGAGCTGAGGATCTCGCCNNCNCCGCGCGCCAGGTCTGCCGGCGGATCCACGTCGGGGGTAAAACCCGCCTAGTCAGATTTCCACTCGACAAGCAAAAATCGCCGTTCAACTTGCGGATCGCAGCCGT
>JGI26339J46600_10000522_pt1 | contig 13136 bp, 10 predicted proteins | sample BogFormECP12_OM1_FD_46600 | JGI IMG/M metagenome (IMG submission 46600) | reverse complement strand
CGGCCCGGCAGCGCGTTGTCGGCGAGAACAGCGTCGTTCACGTTGCTGACTTCACCTTCGATCGGAGAAACCAACTCGGCCTTGCTACCGTCGCGCATGACGGTGACGATCTTCTGCCCTTGGCGAATCCATTGGCCACGTTTGGGCAGGGTGATCCCTTCGATCTTTCCGGTCATACCGATCAGGCGCGCGGCAAAGGCATCGAGACCAACGCGCACCAGGGTTGGGCTCTCGGCCAGCGCCCAGGTGTGTCCTGGGTGATAACGCAGATTGTCGGGAAGCTCGAACCCACCGATGAAGGCAGGCTGCGCTTTAGGCACGGGTACCGCGGCCTGCTGGCGCCCCACTATCGGCGCCACGCCGCGCTTCCGGCTGCGGACGTAATCGATGGTCAGGAAGACTATGAACGTTGCTAGAACTGCTAGGGACGTCATCTTAATACCTCCGGCGATCGCTCTTGGCGTCCGCCTTCGCTCTTTGGAATAGCAGGGCGGATGCCAACTTGGCAGGCTTCTCTGGCAGTACGCCTTAATACGCTGAAAACATGAGCATAAAGGCACTTGCGACGATCGGATCTGTAGCCAATGGGCTGGTGGCCCAACTGGTGAGAATCGCAACGGTCCCGTGTTCCGCCGGAGGCTAGGCTGGCTATCTTCCTAAGAATGTGATACTTGACCATGGCCGAGCCATGATGAGAATCTCAACGGCCTACTGTTGCAAAACTCATCGAGCCGATCGCCCGTTTGGTTCTCAGAAGGCGTGAAAGAAATTAAACACAGAGGCACAAAGACGCAGAGGAGAGAATGAGAACCAACATGAAGATGTCGTTTGTCTTCGGAACACTTCCCATTTTTCTCTGTGCCTCTGCGTCTCTGCGTTTGAAGTTCTTTGCAATACTCCACACCTTCGGAGAACTGGCAAGCGGTCGGTGTCCGTTCTCGGGACAGCCTGTTTCGGAACCGGACACGAGAAATGATGTTCTCGGGGGCTCATTTTCGCAAATAACTTATTTAATATCAATAACTTATAAACATCCCCCGGATCGGCAGCGAACGTGCGATATCGCACACTACGAGCGGGAGTCGGAACGTAGGAGTCAGGAGTCAGAGCATCTGTCACTCCCTGCCCCTACGATGAGCCATGCGAAAGGAACTGGCCACAGGCTTCAGGTCCGCATCAACATACCAACAGTTTCTTGTTCCTGCTGGCACCTGATTTCTGACCCCGCCTCCCCAGGAGGATCGTCATGATGCAAACCGGCCCATGTCGATGGAGTGCCGTCTTAGGTACGATGATGCTTGTGGCGCATCTCGCGCCGGCGAGCCTTGATGCGCAACAGCCGCCGATCCAACACACGGCACAAGCGACGGACATCCATTTCTCCCGTGGCACCGCCTTTCCCAACATCTTTGCGCCGTACGGTAACCCAGTGGTTCCCGACCCGCGCATGACCAATTCCGACCTCGTCCACTCGCTGATCCGCGAGGGCAAGCTACAGCTCTCGGCGGACGATGCCATTGCCTTGGCGCTTCAGAACAACCTGGATATCGCCGTGCAGCGCTACAACATCGCTTTCGCGCAGACCGACATGCTGCGCGCTCAGGCCGGCGGCGCCACTCGCGGCGTCACCGGGGCCTTTCAATCGGCGGCCGAGTTCCGCGGCGCGATCGGCGGCGGCGTCAGCAGCGGCAGCGGGGGCGGCAGCGTGTCCGCCGGAGGATCCTCGGGCAGCGGCGGAGCCTTCAGCTTCTCGGGATCGGGCTGCTGCGATCCGTATGCCCAATTCAGCTACGGCTGGAACCAGGATACGACGCCCCTCGGAATCTCGCTTCTCCAGGGCGTCAGTACCCTGACCCAGCACACCGCCGGCTACTCGTGGTACCTCGGCGACGGATTCCTTACGGGTACTAGCGTCGGCTTCGGCTTCTTCGGCGAGCGTCAGACTTCCAACTCCCTCAACACCCTCTTCAACCCGCTGATCGCTTCCGAGATGGTCGTCGGCGTTGTCCAACCGCTGTTGAACGGCTTTGGCTACCGCGTCAACGCCCGCTTCATCCGCATCGCCCATAACCAGATCAAGATCGCCGACAGCGTCTTCCGCCAGCAGGTGATCACCACCCTGACCACGGTCCTGACCGCGTACTGGAACCTTGTCTCGGCGCGCGAAACGGTGAAGGTGGCGCAAACCGCCCTCGACCTTTCGCAAAAGACCCTCTCCGACCTCGAGGAGGAACTCAAACTCGGCGTCATCGCCCAGTTCGAGGTTCTCCGCTCCCGCTCGGAAGCAGCCAGCCGCAAACAGGACCTGATCGTCGCCCAGACAACCCAGGACGACCAGCAACAAATCCTGAAGGCGGCGATCGCCAAGGATCTGACGAAAGAACTCGAAGCCGCCGAAATCGTTCCCACCGACCCGCTGCCCGAGCCCAGGCCGGACGACATCCCTTCTGTGGAAGAAGCGTTGCGGATTGGCATGCAAAACCGGCCGGAGATCGAGCAGGCAGACCTTAACCTTCGCATCCAGGAGATTAACGTCCAGAACACTCGCAACGGGCTGCTGCCCACCCTCAACGCCTTTGCCACCTATGCACCCACCGGACTCTCCGGCGTCTCCACCGTCGCAGGCATAGCGCCCGGGGGAGCCGGTACCGTGCTCTCCCAGACCTTCCGCAACCGGTTCCCCGATTATTCGCTCGGCGCCACCCTCACCGTTCCCATTCGCAACCGCGAAGGCCAGGCGGACGCGGCCCGCACCCTGCTGGAGGAACGCCAGCTCCGGGTCCAGCTCCAGCAGAAAAAGAACCAGGTGACCCAGGACATCCACACCGCGGTGGTGGACGTGACGCAAGCCAAGGCCCAGATGGAGGCGGCCCGTGCAGCCACGGCGCTGGCCCAGGAAACACTGGACGGGGAGCAGCAAAAGTTCAAGCTGGGCGAGTCTACCATCTTCTTCGTTATCCAGGACCAACGCGATCTGTTTACCGCCAAGGGCAACGAGGTGAAGGCGCGTACTGCCTACATCACGGCGCTGCTGAAGTACCAGCAGGCCACCGCCACCACCCTCGACCAGTACCACGTGATGCTGGCGGATGCGAAACAAGGCGAGAGGTCGCGTGTCCCCAGCATTCCGGGATCACCCACGCAGGTGGGGTCCGCGAACTGACGTAGGGAGATAATGATGAACGCAGAATGCTGAATGATGAACGAAGAGAAGAGTGCGGAGCGAGCGCTCAGGATAAAGACTGTTTTCATGCCGTCACCGATGCTAGCATAGGTGTGTGGTGCCGGTGTTTAAGCGACCGGCCGCAGGGAGGGTTCGAATGCTACCGGAGAACGGTTACCGGCTGAAGGCGGTGGGATACGGCCTTGGTCTTTGCTTTGGCGTTGCATTATTCGCGGCGCGAGCTCTGGCGCAGGCTCCGACGGCTCCTCTCTACGATGAGAGCGCCGACGCCCGCCAGGCAATCACCACTGCGATAGTCAACGCCGCGAGAACGCACAAGAACATCGTGCTCGACTTCGGCGCCAACTGGTGCTTCGATTGCCACGTCCTCGACGAGCAGATGCGCAAACCCGAACTCGCGTCCATCGTCGAGAAGAACTTCGTGGTGGTGCACGTTGACGTGGGCCGATTCGACGAGAATCTGGACCTCGCGATAAAGTACGGCGTTCCCCTCAAGAAGGGTATTCCAGCCGTGGCTGTTCTGGACTCCGGCGGCAAACTGCTCTATGCCCAGGACCAGGGACAATTCGAGGACGCCCGCCACATGAGCTACGAAGACATCAAGGCGTTCTTCGTCAAATGGAAGCCCTGACCCTGAGTAGTGAAGAGGAATTGTGAATAGTGAATTGGTCGAGCGGTGCGAAAAGCTGTAGCGCGGGCGTCTCGCCCGCTGTGGCGCGAGCGTCCCGCTCCCGCTCCAAGAAAGTCCAACCGCTTGAAAGAAACGGTAGATGCAAGCCGAACCTCAGGGCCCAGCCCACGCGGGCAGGGCCTGCCCTGAGCGTAGCGAAGGGATGCCCGCGCTACAAACCGCGAGCGCCCTTGGGCTTTGGGGGGAACCTTCACTTTTGTGCCGCGCACCCCATTTCACAATTCGTATTTGACTATTCGCCATTCACAATTCACTATTCGCTATTCACAATTCTCGTGCGGGGTGACTGATGGCTGAACAAAGCTGGGTGGATTTACGCCGCGTGGCGCTGGCCGGATTGGCGGGAGGGGTCGTTTGGTCGGGCTGGAACGCGTTCATCAACTTGTGGGTCCTCCAGTCGCGGTACGCGGTAGCGGCGGAAGGGGAACGATTGCTCCTCGAACCGCGATACACTTTTTACGTCCCCGGTTCGTACGCGATTCTGTTTGTTCTGTCCCTGATCATCGCCTGGCTTTACGCTTGGATTCGGCCCGCGCGGGGAAAGGGACTCCGCACCTCCTTGCCGGTCGGCTTCCTGGTAGGCCTGGTCGCTGGACTCCCGGCGAACTACTACGTGGTCTGTTTGGTCGACATCGATAAACTCTTCCCCTTTTGGTGGATGCTCGACTTCTGGGTTGGGTCCATTCTTGCGGCATTGGTGGCGGGCTTCGTCTACCGGGACTAGTTCTGTTGAGCATGCGCAGACGATTCTTGAGTGAGGTGGCGGCGGCGGACCTGCCCGTGGACCCCGGTCCAGTCGATGTCATCAGCAAGTCCCAGATCATTCCCCTACCGGAACCGGCGCAGCGCTACCTGCAGTTCATGGGGGTGGTCGATCGCCCACAAGACTGGTCGTTCCGGCTCGGTTTCAGCGGTCGATTCCGCACCAAACCACAGCAAGCCTGGATGAAGTGCGAGGCGTGGCAGTACAACAGTCGTCTGGCGCTCGCTCGCATTTTTCACATCCGTAATCCGGGTTGGCGGTCTATTCTCAATCGTCGGCCGTGATACCTATGTGCACGGGCATGGTCGCATGCTTGTCAAGCTCCTCGACCTCTTCACCATTGCAGACGGTACGGGCGAGGAGTACGACATCGGCGAGCTGGTCACGTACCTCGACGACGCGGTCCTGGTGGCGCCCTCGATGCTGTTGGTGCCCGAGGTTTCCTGGTCCTCGGTTGACGCCAGTTCTTTCGACGTGAAGCTGACGCACTACGGTCGCACGGTCACGGCAAGGGTGGTCGTCGATGAAACAGGAGCACCGAGGGATTTCAGCACAACGGACCGATTCTGCTACAACCCCGATCGACCCAAGCAGTTGACACGCGCGCGTTGGACCACACCGATTGCCGGATGGGAGGTCGTCGATGGACGCCCGCTGCCCACCGCGGTCCAGGCGGTCTGGCACCTTGCACAGGGACCGTTTCCTTATGCGGACTTCCGCCTGACTCCTGGAGCAGTCACGTTCAATGTGCGGCCCGGAGTCTGAATTCGTCTGTCCCGGTTCTGCGGCCAGCGCTAGCGCTGCCGGCTTGACGATGCCATATAGCCCACAAGCATGCCTGGTAGAGATTCGCACCTCGAGATTGTATCCGGCGAGCGAGTTTCGAGTTTCGAATTTCGAGCTTCGCCCGCCGGGCAATCGGCAATCATTTGCTTGTCGCAGGAAGTGAGAGTAGAATCTCCAATCATGAACCACACTGGGCCGCAAGCACTGATCGGATTGCTTCTAACGGGAGTTGTGATGGCCGCCGCGCCAACCACTAAGTTTGAGAAAGTCGGCAGCATCGAGAGGCTCGACCCGGCACTCGACGCGATCCTGCCCGCGGACGCCGCGATTGAAAAAATAGGGGACGACGGAAAGTGGACCGAGGGCCCCATTTGGGTGCGCGAGGGCTACCTCCTCTTCGCCGACATCCCCAACAATCGCATCATGAAGTGGATGCCCGACGGCCGGCTCAGCGTGTTTATGCAGCCGAGCGGGTACATGGGAGCCGAGTCGTTCAAGGGCATCGAGCCGGGATCAAACGGAATGACGATGGATGCCAGGGGCAGGGTCACCGTCGCCGGGCACGCCGCCCGCAACGTCTGGCGGTTCGAGTCACTGGAGAGCAAGGCTCCTGATGGCAGTTTTAAGGTCACGGTGCTCGCCGACAAATACCAGGGCAAGCGGCTGAACAGCCCCAACGATCTCGTCTACAAGTCGGACGGCTCGCTCTACTTCACGGACCCGCCTTATGGCCTGGAGACGCAGGCGGATAATGACCCGAAAAAAGAGCTGACGTTCAACGGAGTTTTCCGGATTCGCGATGCTTTCTCTCACCGGGCCGGCGCGACTCCCGATCCGAGCAAGCTGGATCTTCTGATCAGCGACTTGACGCGGCCTAACGGGATCGCTTTTTCGCCGGATGAGAAGGTTCTCTACATCGCAGTCTCCGACCCGCAGCGAAAGGTCTGGATGCGCTACGACCTGCGCCCGGACGGGACGCCAACCAACGGGAGCGTCTTGCTGGACTCGACCTCGTCGCCTGGAGAAGGAGGGCCTGACGGTATCAAGGTCGACCGTCAAGGGAACATCTACGGGGCCGGGCCGGGTGGGGTCTGGATTTTCACCCCCGAGGGTAAGCATCTCGCTACCCTCAGGATCGGGGAGAAAGTCGCTAACTGCAACTGGGGCGACGCGGACGCCAAAACCTTGTACGTCACCGCCAGCACCAGCGTTTATCGGATTCGGATGAAGATCGCGGGCATTCGGCCCTAGAAGAGTCAAGGAGTCAAAGGTCGAAGGTCGAAGGTGAAAGCAAAAGAGCGCGGAACTTTCGACCTTCGACCTTTGACGTTCGGCTCCTGAATGGGCAACCCCCCAGCTCGAGCGGGACTCTAAGAGTCAGGCCTTGCCAGGATGAGGAAGAGATAGTACGCTGAAGGTGATTTCTCCGTGGGTGACGACTTTGCAGGCTGGCACGCTTCGAGCACTAATGCCGGCGATGGATCGGATGGCAGTGGGCGGAACGATTTAGCGGAGGCATGATGAACGCGCCGTGGGGACCGGCGGTGCTGGTGGTAGTGGGCTACTTGGTGGCAATGCTGTTCCAAAGACATCAGATCCAGGACTTGAGGGAAGTGATGAATCATCGGTTCGAGGATTTGGCCCGATACCTCGATCAGCGCTTCAAGAATCTGGAGGACCGCCTCGGGAGGTTGGAGCACCCGGTGTTGCGTGGGTGAATGGCACGGGTCGGCGGAAGAGTTCAGAAAAAAAGGAAGTTTCATTTCGGCTAGTCGGGGGTAGGTCACAAGAGGAGGCGGCCATGAAAAGGTTAGCTAGAGCATTGGCGACGGGCGTCGCTGGGGCGGTCTTACTTGGCGCCCTGCCCTTGCTGGCTTGGCAAAGCACGAGCACCAGCCAAGGCCAGGACACCCCGACCCAGAGTAGCGCGAGCCAGAGCGGAGCAAGCCAGAGCAGCACCGCGCAGGCCAGCACAACCCCAAACGGGACAACCCAAAGTACAAGCCCGAGCACCGGCCAGACCACCACCGGTCAGAGTTTTGGGAATGTACCCCCGCCTCCCGGTTCCAATATCCTCAGCCTGCCGGCGGGCAGCACGCTGCATGTGCGGCTGACTTCTACCCTCACCTCCAAAACCAACAAGAACGGCGACCCGTTTACGGGCGAGATTACGGAACCGGTTCGAGCCAATGGCAAGGAAATTGTGCCCGAGGGCAGCCTGGTGTACGGTCACGTCGCCTTTATGAAGCCGCCGGGCCGCGTCAACGGTCGATCCGAGATGCGGGTGGTCCTGGACCGAATCGAAACTCAGGATGACATCAAGTTCGCCCTGGCAGCCCCGCTGGAGGAAGCCCAGGGCGTGCCTTGCGCCACCACTACGGGCGAGGAAGGCACGATCAAGGGCTGCGGCAAAAGTAAGAAGGACGCGGCCAAGGATGCGGCAATTGGGGGCGCCATGGGCGCCGGCGCCGGCGCAACGGTCGGCATGGGGCATCAGATTGAATGCGAGTACTACGGTCAATGTGGCGGGCCCGGCTGGGGTACGGACATTGGCGTCGGGGCCGCGATCGGCGCCGGCACGGCGCTGGTCTATCACCTGCTCAAAAAGGAACGCGACATCATCCTGGTTGAGGGTACCCACCTGAGCTTTGTCGTGAACCGGACCGTGGACGGAGCCGAATCACCTCAGACGGCTAACTCAACCGCCAACCCCTAGGGCGGGACTTGGTTTTATTTTGGATTTTGGATTTTGGATTGAAGAACCCCTGGTGGTCGCTCTTCTCTTCGGTCCGAAATCGTCCGGGTCTTTTGGCTTTCGATTGAATTCCCGTCGTGGTTGCTTTTCTCTTTAATCCAAAATCGAAAATCCAAAATCCAAAATCGAATGAAACCAGTGATCATCGCGGGCGGCGGGCTGGCGGGCAGCGAGGCCGCGTGGCAGGTGGCGGAGCGCGGGGTGCCCGTCACGCTCTACGAGATGCGACCCGCTCGTTGCACGCCGGCGCACAAGACCGATCGGCTGGCGGAACTGGTCTGCAGCAATTCGCTGAAGTCGAACACGCCAGGCGCTGCCTCCTGGCTGCTCAAGGAGGAGATGCGCCGGGCGGGATCGCTCCTGATGCGCCTCGCGGACGCGGCAGCCGTGCCGGGCGGTTCGGCGCTCGCAGTCGATCGCGAGCAATTCTCACAGTCCGTCACTGAAGTTGTCGAGCGCCACCCGCTCATTGAACTGCGGCGCGAAGAGCTGTGCAAGATCGGTGGCCGCGCCCCGGCTGCGGGCATTTCCGACTCCCGACTCCCGACTCCCGATTCCCTAACTCTCATCGCCACCGGCCCGCTCACCTCGGACGCGCTCGCCGCGCAGCTTCAGAAGCTGACCGGCTCCGAGAACCTCGCTTTTTACGATTCCATCAGCCCCATCGTCGACGCAGAGACGCTGAACCTGGACCGGATCTTCCGCGCCTCGCGGTATGGCAAGGGTGGTGAAGACTATTTGAATTGTCCGATGAGCGAGGAGGAGTACCGCGTCTTTTACGAGGCGCTACGCAGTGCCGAGACCATCGAGGCTCACGCGTTTGAGAACTTGAACTACTTTGAAGCTTGCCTGCCCATCGAGGAGTTGGCGCGTCGCGGCTTCGACACGCCGCGCTTCGGTCCCATGAGGCCGGTGGGGCTGGTCGATCCACGCACCGGCCGGCAACCCTACGCTGTGGTTCAGTTGCGCGCCGAGAATCTTCGCGTCTCCAGTTACAATCTGGTCGGCTTCCAGAATCACCTGCGGTTTCCGGAGCAGAAACGAATCCTGCGATTGATCCCCGGCCTCGAGAACGCGGAGTTTCTGCGCTTCGGCCAGATCCACCGCAACACGTACATCAATGCCCCCAAAACCCTTTCCCCGGATCTGAGCCTGCGCGCCGCGCCCAGCGTGTTCATCGCCGGACAGCTTTCGGGCGTGGAGGGCTACGTGGAGTGTATTGCCACCGGCCTGCTGGCGGGCTTGGCGATGGCCTGCCGCGCTGCGGGAGAGTGCTTCACACCGCCGCCACGTACGGCGGGGCTGGGGTCGCTAGTCCATTACATTACGCACGCCGACCCAGGCAATTATCAGCCGGCTAACATCTCGTTTGACCTGCTGCCGCCCCTCGAGGGATTGCCGCGTCACATCGCCCGCGACCGCAAGGCTCGGCGCGCGCGGCAATGTGAACAAGCTTTGACGGATATTGTACCTTGGTTGGAGGGAGTGGTAGGAAATTGCCGATTGCAGATTGCCGATTGACGATTGAAAGAGAAGACTCAAGCCAATTCGGGTTTTCCAATCGTCAATCCTTCGCTGCGCTCAGGACCAATCGGCAATCGGCAATTCTTCGCTAGCCACTAACCACTGGCCACTAGCCACTGTTTTTGTTATGGACGACTTAATTGACCGCTACATCGACTACCTGCAAAACGAGCGGAACGCCTCGCCGCACACCATCCGCGGTTATCGGAGCGATCTCGTCCAGTTTCGCGACTTCCTCAAGGGCGGCGACCCCGAGGCAGTAGTCGACGTCAATTCCATCGACGCGTTGCGGGTCCGCGCGTTTCTGGCGTTTCTCTTCGAGCGCGAGAACAAGAAGACGTCTATCGCCCGCAGGCTCGCCGGGGTGCGCGCCTTCTTCAAGTTTCTGGTCCATGAATCCCTGGTCGCCGCCAACGTGGCGGCCTCGGTCTCTGCGCCGAAACTACCCAAGACCCTCCCACGTATCATGACCGAGGAAGAGTTAAACATCTTCCTCGATCGGGTCGCGCAAGCCGTGGCCGAGGGGGGCAACCTGGGGTTGGTGCGCAACCGTGCCATTCTGGAGTTGCTCTACGCTTCCGGACTTCGCGTGAGCGAGTTAGTGGGCCTGGATCTTCGCAGCGTTAACCTTGAACAAGGCATACTGGTAGCCTTGGGCAAGGGACGCAAGGAGCGCGTGGTGCCTTTCGGGTCGAAGGCGAAACAGGCGCTGATGGACTATCTGCCGGTGCGGGAGCGCATTCTTCACGAGTGGAAGACCGCGAGCCCCGCCCTGTTCCTCAACCTGCGCGGGCAACGGCTCACCACGCGGTCGGTCGACCGGCTGGTGAAGGCGTGCGTGCGACAGTTTGGACCGAACGTCCGAACCAGCCCGCACTCGCTCCGTCACGCCTTCGCCTCGCACCTCCTTACGGAAGGGGCCGATCTGCGGTCCATCCAGGAAATGCTGGGCCACACAAGCCTCTCCACAACGCAGAAGTACACCCAGGTGTCCATCAAGCAATTGATGGATGTCTACGATAAGACTCATCCCAAGGCCTGAAGGCTGGCGGAAGAATCAACGGTCAGCACCACAGGCAACACCCAGCGCATCTAACTAATTGAGGGGCGAGCTGTGAAAAAAAATGGTGAATGTTGAATTATGAATGATGAAGTGAAGAAAGGCGCTTTTTTCGTTCATCATTCATAATTCATCATTCATAGTTTTCTGTTTCGACTTTGCGAGGATAAATTGGAAAAGATGCCAACCAAACAGAGCAAGCAAAAGAAGGCGGTGGAGTTCAGCGAGCTGCCCATTCTGCCGGTGCGGGACACCGTGCTTTTCCCTAATGCGATTCTGCCGCTGACTGTGGGCCGCGACAGTTCTCTGAAGCTGATCAACGATCTGAAGGATGAAGAGAAATTCATCGGGGTGGTGGCGCAGCGTGACCCGCGCGTCGACAACCCCCAGCCGGTGGACCTTTATCAGATCGGGACCGCGGCTTACGTTCACAAGATCATCAAGCTGCCTAGCCAGAGCCTGTTCATTTTCGTCGAGGGCTTGCAGCGGATTGCGGTGCAGGAAGTGATCCAGACTGACCCTTACCTCCTGGCCAAGGTGAAGCCGCTCGAAGACATCGCCCCTCCCGAAAAGGAGCCGGATTTCGACGCCTTGGTGCGCAGTGTCACCTCGCTCTTCCAGCAAGTGGTGCAGCTTTCGCCGACTTTGTCGGACGACCTGCAGATGGTGGTGATGAACATCGACGACGCGAGCCGGCTCACGGACTTTATCGCCGCCAACCTGCCGTCGCTTTCTTCCACCGAGAAACAGGAGTTGCTGGAGAGCCTCGATCTCCGCGGCCGCCTGGAGCGCATCAACCGTCAACTGGCGCGGGAGGTGGAATTACAGCAGCTTCGCTCCAAGATCCAATCCGACGTGCAGGATCAGGTGACGCAGAGCCAGCGCGAGTACTATCTGCGCGAACAGATGAAGGCCATCCAGAAGGAGCTGGGCGAGGAGAACGAGCAGCAGGAAATCGAGGAACTGCGCAAGAAGATCGAGGCCGCCGGGATGACCGAGGAGGCGAAGAAGGAGGCCACGCGCGAACTCAATCGCCTGGCCAAGATGTCGCCCGCCGCCGCCGACTACCACGTTACGCGCACTTACCTCGACTGGATGGTGGCGCTGCCGTGGAACAAGGTCAGCGAACTGAAAGTGGACCTCCCCAAAGCCCAGGAAGTGCTCAATACGGACCACTACGACCTGGAGAAGGTGAAGGAGCGCATCCTCGAATACTTGGCCGTGCTGCGGCTGAGGCCGCAGATGAAAGGCCCCATCCTGTGCTTCGTGGGACCGCCCGGCGTGGGCAAGACGTCGCTCGCCAAGTCTATCGCCCGGGCGCTCGACCGCAAGTTCGTGCGCATGTCGCTGGGCGGCATCCACGACGAAGCGGAAGTCCGCGGCCACCGGCGCACTTACATCGGAGCGCTGCCGGGACAGGTGATCCAGGGCATCCGGCGCGCCGAGACCCGCGACCCGGTGTTCGTGTTCGACGAGGTTGACAAGATCGGGCGCGACTTCCGCGGCGATCCGTCGTCAGCGCTGCTCGAAGTACTCGATCCGGAGCAGAACTCAACGTTCCGTGATAACTATCTCGACGTGCAGTTCGACCTCTCCAAGGTGCTGTTCATCTGCACGGCGAACGTGCTGGATACCATCCCGCCACCGCTCCTCGACCGGATGGAGATGCTGGAGTTGCAGGGGTACACCGAGGAAGAAAAGATCGAGATTGCCTTCCGGCATCTGATCCCGAAGCAGACCGAGGAGAACGGCATCAAGAATCAGGAGCAGATCGAGTTCACGCGCGAAGGGCTGGCTTTCCTGATCCGGCACTACACGCGCGAGGCCGGCGTCCGCAACCTGGAGCGCGAGATCGCGACCATGTGCCGCAAACAGGCGCGCAAAGTGGCCGAAGGCTCCACCGTTAAGCTCTTAGTCTCGCCGGACAACGTCCGCGAGTACCTCGGAGTCTCCAAGTTTCGCATGGACGTCGAACTGGTGGAACGGACCCGCCAGCCCGGCGTGGCCGTAGGTTTGGCGTGGACGCCGACGGGCGGCGACGTGCTTTTCGTCGAAGCCAACATCATGAAGGGTGACAAGAAGTTTACCATGACCGGACAGCTCGGTCAGGTCATGCAGGAGTCGATGCAGGCGGCGCTCGCCTGGGTGCGGGCGCACGCGCTCGACTATGCCCTCGACCCGGACTTTTTCCAATCCAGCGACATCCACATTCACGTGCCGGCGGGGGCCATCCCCAAGGACGGCCCGTCAGCCGGCGTCACCATGGTGACCTCACTCGTTTCGGGTCTCACCCGGCGACCGTTGCGCGAACGCGTGGCCATGACCGGTGAAATCACCTTGAGCGGCCTCGTGCTGCCGGTGGGCGGCATCAAG
>JGI26339J46600_10000519_pt1 | contig 13161 bp, 11 predicted proteins | sample BogFormECP12_OM1_FD_46600 | JGI IMG/M metagenome (IMG submission 46600) | reverse complement strand
AGTTGCAGGCGGTTACAGGTTACGTTGACTTGGAGAGGACTTTCACCTCTCCGACCACAAGCGCTCTCAGGCGCACTAGCGCGGGCGTCCCGCCCGCTGTGGCGTGAGCGTCTCGCTCCAGCGCCACGAATCGCGGCGCGAGGACTAACGGAAATCTTCATACTGCGCGGGCAGAGCCTGCCCTGAGCCAAGCGAAGGGATGCCCGCGCCACAGCGGGCGGGACGCCCGCGCTACCACGATCACTCAATCACTCAATGTCATCACCGGCTGGCCCAGCACTTCCGCTCGTGGAGTGACGCCCAGTCCCGGCGCGGTGGGCGCGGCAAGCCTGCCGTGGGCGCGCCGGGGCGCTCCATCCGCAATGCTCACGGTCACGTAGCTGTTGAAGTCGGTGGCGGAGAAGAGCATCTGCGGCGGCGTGCTATGCGCCAGGTGGGCGATGGCCGCGGTGACGATATCGCCTCCCCAGGTATCTTCGATCGTCATGGCGATGCCCAGGGCGACGCACAGGTCGCGGATCTGGCGCGCCTTGGTGAGCCCGCCGACCTTGGAGATCTTAAGGTTGATGATATCCATTGCCTGGTCGGAGGCGCCGCGCACCACCATGGAAAGATCATCGATCACTTCGTCGAGGATGAACGGCCGGTTGGTGTGGCGGCGCACCGCCAGGCACTCCTCGTAGGTAAGGCAGGGCTGCTCGAGGTAGACATCGATGTCCCGCACGGCGTGGGCAACGCGCAGCGCCTGGTGCCGGGTCCAGCCGGTATTCGCATCCGCCACGAGCACGTCTCCCGGCTCGAGGCGCGCCGCCACCGCCAAGACGCGCGCGATATCGGTTTCCACCTCTCCGCCTACCTTGAGTTGAAACTTGGTGTAGCCCTGGGCGCGATATTTGGCGACCATTTCTGCCATGGCTTCGGGCGCGTCCTGCGAGATCGCGCGGTAGAGCGCGAAGTCGGGTCCAAAGCGTCCGCCCAGCAGCTTTGCTACCGATTGTCCGCTCGCTTTGCCCAGGATATCCCAGCAGGCCATATCGAGCGCCGACTTCACATAAGGATGGCCCCGCATCGCTTGGTCCATGCACTGATTGATCGGACCCAGTTGGGTGGGGTCGAGTCCGATGAGGTGCGGCGCCAACTCAGCGATTCCGGCGCGTGCCCCCGCGGCGTAGGCGGGCAAATAGGCAGGTCCCAGCGGGCAGACCTCGCCATAACCCGTGATGCCGGCGTCGGTCTCGATAGCGACCACGGTGGAATCAAAGACGGCGACGGACTTGCCGCCCGACCATTTATAGCTTCCCTCGTGTAGCGGCAACTCAACGCGATAAGCTGTGATTCCAGTAATGCGCATCTTGAACGGTAGGCCGTAGACTGTAGACGGTATACGGGGAAAACAAGCTCTGGGCCTTTAGGTGGTAGACTGCACGCGATGGATAGCTTACGGGAAACCAAACCCAGCTACCATCTACTGTCGAGCGTCTACCTCTTCCCCTTCTACCGTCTACTATCCACCACCTGCCTTCTTCCCCTTCTACCGTCTACTGTCTACCTCCTACCTTCCTCCCCGCCGATTGCAGCATCCGGGCTGCGGTGTACACCACCACGGCAATCACCAACCACCGGATTTTCCCGAGCGACAGCTCCTTCACAATGTAGGCAGCCACTAAGACGCCCGGAATGCCGCCCAGCGCCAGGCCCAGCGCGGCACGCATGCTGTAGCGGTTGGTACGGATGAATCGAACGCTGCCGACCGGCATCAGGAAGGCACAGCTACCCATCATGATCGGGAAAGCAGTTCTTTCGTTCATGCCCAGCAAAGAGACTAAAACCATGCAGGGCGCGTAGAGCCCGATGCCAACGGTCATCAGTGCCCCGAGCGCAAAGTTGCCGACGACGGCGAGGCCCAAACGCAGGCCGTCAACACCGAAGCTGTTGCCGCCCGCCGGCATCCAGTTGAGTTGCTTCGACAACATCAATCCAGCCGCTGCCAGCAGCACAATTCCCATCCAGATCTGGATCGTTCTTCGCGGCCAGCGCGCCACCATTCCGGCGCCTAGCCACGCACCCAAAACGGAGGCAGCGATCATCAGCAACAACGTGCGCATGTCCACCTGGACGATGGTGATGTAAATGGCAGCCTCTACCAGCGTGGGCAGCGCGTGGCCCACATTCAGCGTGCCAGGAATCAGCTCGTCGGGTACCAGGTTGAAGAACTTGAATAGTGAGGTGGTGGTGGCAAACGACCCGATGCCCAGCGTGTCGAAGAAATTCGTGATGAAGCCGACGAAGAGCTGGAAAAGCGTCGGCTTGGGCCGTTCCAGGGTGTAGCCGCCGGGAGATTCGCCGGCGCGGCGCAACTGGCGAACCACCAGCGTCCAGACCGCCAGATAAAGCACCGTAACCGTGGCCAGTGCCACGAGGAATAAGTTCTTGATCAAAGTCCGAGCTCCTGCGGCTCACTTGAGGAAAGCAGTCCACAGTCGAACGTCAAAGGTCGAAGAAGTCTCAGACATTGCAAACGCCGCTCCGCTCAGAATGACATCCGACGACGCGTTCGTTTATGACGCTCTGCTCAGCTTGCGACTTTCGACCTTCGACCTTTAACATTCGACTCCTCCGGTTTCACGGCTTCGGCTGCGCCGTGGAACCGAAGTCTGCGATTCCCACTCGGACCACCGAATGATGACTCCAAGGCTTATCGGTGGCGGACCCTGGCCGTTCCTCCGTCCAGGTTCCATACACTCGGTCATTGAATGCGGCGATGCCGGTGTAGTCGCCGATGAAGGCGTTCCCGCCGTTGAACGGCTCCTGGGTCCAGGCATAGTTGGAGAAGGTGCGGGCGCCGTCGGTGGAGCGCGCCAGCACCACGGTGGTTTTCCGATTGTTGGGATCGCCGCGGCGATCGTAGAACACCAAATAAACCGCACCGCTCGTCGGGTCCGCCGTCATCCATTGGAAGAAATGGTCGGCGCCGTTGTGGATGGGGTCGGAGTTCACGCGCACTGCCGGCGACCAGGTTTGGCCGTGATCTGCAGAGGCCGAACAGAAGACGTCAACGCCGCCGTTGCGATAGTCGCTCCACGCCACAATCAGCCGGCCGCCGCGAGCGCCGCCGTGCGGATCGATGGCGATCTGCGGAAAGCCGTTGCTGCGATCGACATCCTCCACCTTAAACATGATGGGGGCGGTGTCGACGACGCTGCGCGGCGCATCGAAAGTGGCGCCGCCGTCATGCGAGGTGGTCAGCAGAATGTGATTGCCGTCAGCCCACACCGCGTAGAGCGTGCCGTCGGGTCCCACTACGCCTGCGAACCCTTCGTTGGCGCCGTTGTCGTCCCGCGGCAAACCGGGATGGTGGTCAATCTCGACCGGCTTCGACCAGGTCTTGCCCCCATCGGTCGAGCGCGAGAAAAGAATCTGCGAGTCCTCAATCGTCCAGCGCGTCCAGCCCACGTAAAGATTGCCTGCGTAGGGGCCGTCGCCTTCGTCGGCTACAATGTAGGGCTTGTCTTCGAAGGGAATGCCGGGCTGGGTCGGCTGCTCGGCGACCGGAATGTGGTCGCTCTCCCAGGTCTGGCCGCCGTCCAGCGAGCGTCGCACGAAGATTCCATTGCGAATCGCATTGTGAGCCCAGTAGTTCGTCGTACCCAGCTTGTCGAAAGCGATGTAGCAGAGGATGGCGTGGCCGTGATTGTCGTAGGTCACGGAAACGTCGCCTGACACGCGGTAGTTCGGCGGCGCGATTCCCGAAGCCGCTTGCCAGTGGCGGCCGGCGTCGAGCGAGTAGGAAATGTGCGCGTTGTCCTGAAACGCCGCCACCACTTGCTGCGGGTCGCGGGGATTCACCGCGATCGAGGGCTCGGTGAAGTATCCGGGCTGCGGCGTCAGATCCATCACTTGCGCGCCTGGCGGCGCCGCCAGCGTCTGCGCGTGACCACGCGGCGCCCAGCCTCCTAGAACGAAGAGGAGGACGGCCAGCGGACGGGCCAATCTACCTATTCTCTTGATTGCGTCTTCAGTTTTACGGGGGCGGATTGCCGTCGCATAACCGGGAAATCGGGTCATCATCATCCTCACAAGCAGTCTCAATGCTGAGGCCAACCAGTAGACTAGTACGTTCTTGTGGGCAGACACAAGGATCATGTGGATACAGGAGACAGGAGTCAGGAGACAGAAGTGCAGACACGCTCAACACCAAAAACCCGCCGGCGCGATTCCTTCGAAGGCGGCCAAGGGTATTCTATCGCGCCGGGAGCAATCCCTTCCAGGGATACATAACTCGGGTCGTCCTCGGACCCGGCGAAGGCCTGATGACCATGATGGTCCCGGCGGCGCTCAACGCGCTCCAGGACGCCCAGCTCAGTCCTTCGGACATCGACACGGTGCTCGGCTATGCCTCGGTGGGTCCGTATACCACCGAACCAACTGGTCCATCTCCACCAGATGCTGCATCTTTCGCCGAGCGCTTACGTTGTGCCCCTGAACAACGAGTTCTCGAATTTCAACGCCGGACTCCTCTTCGCTGACGCCTTGATCCGCGCCGGGAGAGTGAAGAATGTCCTGATTGTGGTGGGAGGCGACTGGACGCGGCACGTGAGCTACCACACGGTACAGTCGGTGAGCGCTGCCGATGGCGCGGGCGCTGCCGTGGTCGGCCCCTCGGCGGACACGACGAAGTGGCAAGTTGTCGACCAGCAAACCGTGATGGACACCAGCTACTTCGGAACCATGTACATGCAGGGCCAGCGTTACGAGCAGCAACCTCCGAAGGACGGCCGCGAGCGGCTATGGAGTGACCCGTTTTTTCAAATCACACCCGAGGGAATGCAGGGCTTCGGCGAGTTCGGGGGCAAGATCGCGCCCACTGCCGTCACCGGTTTGCTGGCACGCCACAACCTTCCGGGATCGGCCGTGACGCTAATTCCACATCAAGCCTCGTCGGTCCTGTTCGAGATGTGGCAGAAGGTCCTCCAGCCGGCGCAGTGATCCAGACGATCGCAAACTTCGCCAACATGGCGGTCGCCAACATCCCGGTGAACCTGGCGTGGTCGACGGCCAATGAGCCGATCACGCAAAACAATCTCGTGCTCTTTGCCCTGTCTCCCGATATGCATGCCAACGCATTGCTTTTACAGCGCCGCCCATCTTGAGACCCTGGAATGCATCAATGTCGCGACGTGTGGTAATCTCGGAGTTGATGTAGGGCGCTGGTGGGGAGCTTCGGAGCCGCGTCAGACGCCCTGCGTAGCTCAGTGATGAGCCGCATGTCACGATCCGACAACCGCGCCTTGGCACACGTTGACCAATCAAAGACCAGGGGGCTGATCGGCGGCCGGTATGAACTACTCGACCGCCTCGGCGCCGGTGGCATGGGCGAGGTCTACTGCTCGCGCGATCGCCTCACGGAGGAGATCGTGGCGCTCAAGCGCGCTCTCCAGATGCCCGCCGTCGTTGCCGACAGCACACCCACCCAGCGTTTCTTCCCCGAATCCGGCCCGGAGACCGGAATTGCGACAGCAGGGGCCGGCGAGCAATCGGCACGCAGCTCAGAAGAAGCCCAAATCGCGCGACTGGCACTGGCATCGGAGTTCCGCGTGCTCTCCTCGCTGCGACATCCCAATATCGTCAGCGTGCTCGACTACGGATTCCAGGCCAACGGATTGCCATTTTTCACCATGAAGCGGCTGGCCGACTCCGTGAGCATCGTTAGCGCCGCGCTCGGGCAGCCGCTCGACGTTCAACTCGACATGCTCTTTCAGATGCTGCAGGCGCTCTCGTACCTGCATCGTCACGGAATTGTTCATCGCGATCTGAAATCCGCCAATGTTCTGGTGACGGGCCGGCACGTCACGGTGCTGGACTTCGGCGTCGCCGGGCTCCCCGAACATGCCGGCGCCGGAACGGCAGGCTTCATTGCGCCCGAAGTTCTGCGCGGTGCGCGTCCCACGCCCGGCAGCGACTTCTACGCCGTGGGAGCAATGGCCTACCAGATTCTGACCGAGAGTCCTTGGCACGGTTCGCTTCCTCTGCCGGGAGAGGACCCCCACTTGGCGGCGCTGGAGAGACTGGGGGCAATTGGCCAACTGGTGAAGACGCTACTTTCTCCTGATCCCGTCGAGCGCCGCTACACCGACGCCAACCTCCTTATCGCCGACCTCGCGCGTGCCGCTGGACGCGAAGTGCCGGCGGAGTCCTTCGCGCATCGGGAGAGCTATCTCAAGGCCGCTCCCTTGACCGGTCGCCAGGCCGAGCTGGCGCTGCTCTCCGCCGCCCTCGAATCGGCGAGCCCAGGCAAGGGGAGGGCATGGCTGGTGGGCGGAGAGAGCGGCGTCGGTAAATCGCGACTACTCGATGAAGTCCGGTCGCGAGCGCTGGTGCAGGGTTTCCTGGCCTTGACAGGGCGCGCGGAGGAGAATCAGGCTCCCTATTCAGTTTTTCGTGACAGCGTGCTCCGGCTGGCGTTGGTGGTTGAGGTGAGCGACGAGGAGGCGGGAATTCTCAAGATCGTGTTCCCCGAGATCGAGCGGGTTCTGGGCCGGCCGATTCCCGACAGTGCCGTCGATCCCCAGATCTTTCAGGAGCGGCTGATCGAAATCATCCTAAGCCTCTTCCAGCGATACAAGGCGCCGATCCTGCTGGAACTCCAAGACTGCCACCTTGCCGGCGAGAGCCTGGCGGTCATGCAGAAGCTGACGCAAACAGTCAACACGCTACCGCTACTGATCATCGCCTCGTTCCGCGACGACGAGCGCCCGCAACTGCCGAGCGAGTGTCCCGGCATGCGGCTGCTGCACATGACTCGCTTTAACCACATCGAGATTCGCGACATCACCGTCTCCATGCTCGGCAAGGAACTCGGCCGCAACCCGGCCATCGTCTCCTTCCTCGAACGCGAAACCGAAGGTAACGCCTTCTTCCTCGTCGAGGCGGTACGCGAGCTGGCCGAGGCCTCGGGGCGTCTGGACAGTGTCTCGCCGGAGATGCTCCCCGAGCACGTGTTTTCCGGCGGCATGAAAGATTACGCCCGTCGCCGGCTGGATCGGCTGCCGTTGTGGGCGCAGAGCCCCATCCAGGTTGCCGCGATCATCGGACGTGACGTCGATCTCGATGTGCTTCGCGCGGCCGCCCCGGACACGGATCTCGACGCGCTGCTCGTCGTCTGCGGCGATGCCGCCATCCTCGAGGGCTACGGCTATCATTGGCGCTTCACCCACGACAAACTTCGCGAAGCCGTGCTCGCCGAGATCGGCCGCGACTCGCGCCGCGAACTCAGTCTGGAGGCTGCGACCGCTATCGAATCCGTGCACGGCGCTGCTCCCGATGGGATTCAGGCCCAGGCCGCGCTGTGGAAGGAAGCGGGCGTTCCCGACAAGGCCGCGCACTATCTGGTGCTGGCAGCGGCGCAAATGCTCTCCACCGGCGCGCCGGAAAAAGCGGTGCAGTTCGCCGTCGATGCCACCCGCCAACTCGGCGTGGACCTGCCCGACTCGCGCGAGCAGCAGGGCGCAGCCATCGGTGCCGAAATGCAGAAGATCGGCGAACTCATGGCCGGACGAGGTCCCGCGCAACTCGCCGAGCTTCCACCGCTCAGCAACGAGCGCGTGGCCCGCGTCATCGGGATCCTCATGCTCATCGGCCCCGCCGCCCACATCAGCCGGAAACTCGAACTGTTCGCGCTCAGCAGCCTCAAGTGTTTCACGCTGACGCTGGAGCACGGTATTGGCTCCGACGGTCCCAAGGTCATCGCCATGTATGCGGCCGTGGTTCGCGGGCTCACGCAGAACAGTCAACTGGCCTACGAGTTCAGCACGCTGGCCATGAACCTCGACCAAAAGCTCTACGGACGTGTCAGTTCGCCGGTGGCGTTCCTGCACGCGTGGTTCGTGAATCACTGGATCAATCCGCTACCGACGAATCTCGCGTTCGCTCGGGAGGGAGCGCGAATCGGGCTGACGGAGAACGAACTGCTGTACGCCTGCTTCAACGCCGCTGCCTACGTGATGTACCTGAATTTCAGCGGCGCCCCCCTGCAACAGGTGGTGCAGGAAGCCGACCGGCAAATGGCGCGCATCGCCGAGCGCGTGCGCGTTGCGGCGTTTCACTGCCTTCTCGAGCGGCAGTTGGCGCTGGCGCTGCAGGGACGCACGGTGCACCGGCTCAGCCTCTCTGACGACCGGTACGACGAGGAACGCGACGTCGCCTCCATCTGCGCAACATCGAACTACAACCAGATCGGCTACTACTGCGTCGCCAAGATGCGGCTGCATTACTACTACGGCGAGTACGAAGCCGCGCTTCGCTACGCCGAGCAGGCGCTGCCGATTCTGCCCGCGTTTCAGGGCCAGGTTGGCGAGTGGGAGTTTGTCTTTTACCATGCGCTCGCCAGCGCGGCTCGGGCCCAGGAACTCGGCGGCCCTGAACGCGAGTCCATGCTGAGGACGGCTGAGGAACTGCTGGCGAAATTCGAAGCATGGGCGCGCATCGGCCCGTCGAATTTCGCGCACAAGCGCGACTTGATCCGCGCCGAGTTGCTTCGCGCTCGCCATGCGCACCGGCCGGCGGCAGAAGCTTACGAAGCGGCGGTGATCTCAGCCGCCGAAAGTGGGTTCGTCCACGACCAGGCGTTGGCTCACGAACGCGCCCTACTGTTTTATCAAGCTTCCGGCGATACGGAGAAATCGCGTGCCCACGCGCAAGCCGCAGTCACGCATTACGAGAAATGGGAGGCTTGGTCCAAGAGTGCCGCGATTCGCGACACGCTGCTTTCCCCCAAGGCCAACGACGCTCCACCTGCAGCCAAGCAGCACGCGGACTCTCTGTCAGCTACCTCGATGACCCCAGAGCGTTGGGAGCAGGCCAAGAAACTATTCGAGATGGTGCACGGACTCGACCCGGGTGAGCGTGCCTCCTTCCTTGATCGAGCCTGTCCGGACGACCCGGCGTTGCGCGACGAGGTTGAGTCGCTGATCTCGGGTGATCGGCGTGCCGGAGACTTCCTCGAGAAACCCATTCTGGCCGACGCGGCGCCAACTGAGGTTGCAATCCGCGTCGGCACGCTCTCGCTCGGTCAAGTGCTCTCGGGCCGCTTTCAAGTGATTCGCTTCCTGGGTCGGGGCGGCATGGGCGAAGTCTACGAGGCCAAGGACCTCGATCTGGGCGAGCGTGTGGCCTTGAAGACCATCCGGCCCGAGATCGCCTCCCAGCCTCTCACCATGGCGCGCTTCAAACAGGAAATCCAATTGGCCCGGCGCGTGACGTACCCCAATGTCTGCCGGATGTTCGACCTGGAACGCCATCGACCTCCGCTCGAGACTGACCCCGCGGCTGCCATAGTCACCTTTCTCACCATGGAGCTGCTGGAGGGCGAGACGCTCGCCGCCCGCCTTCGTCGCGCGGGACGCATGGCCACGGCGGAAGCGCTTCCGCTGGTTCAGCAGATGACCGAGGCCTTGGCCGCAGCCCACGAGGTCGGAGTCGTCCATGGCGACTTCAAGCCCGGGAACGTGATGTTGGTACCTTCGAAGTCCGGCGACGTGAAAGAGCGAGTTGTGGTTACGGATTTCGGCCTGGCCAAAGCGGTCGCGGCCGCCGGACAATCCGCCGATCAGGCCGCCAGTGAAGGTCCTGCACCCGCTGTCACACCCGGCGGGCATCTAATTGGGACCGTCAACTACATGGCGCCTGAACAACTCCGAGGCTGCGAGCCCACGCCCGCCTCGGACATGTATGGTCTCGGCCTGGTGATGTACGAGATGGTTGCCGGCAAGCGACCGTTCCCGAACGACACGCTTTTTGGTGGAGCCTACCAGCGCATGAAGCAATTGCCCGTGTCGCCGCGCGTCCATGTGCCTGATCTCGACCCGCAATGGGAACAGGTGATTCTGAGCTGCTTGGAGGTCGATCCGGCCAAGCGCATCGCCAGCGCCCGAGACGTTGTACCTCTCCTCTTGTCGATCATCGAGGGGATCCAGATATAAGCTGAGTGCTCGCCGCGTTGAGCGAATCGAATGCAGATTACGCAGATTTCTCAGATTAAGAGAAGAGCGAAAGATCACGCCTCGGCGTTGTCATAGATGAAAGTAAACAAATCACTTTACTGAGAAGGCCTATTCTTCTCCTAATCTGAAAAATCTGCGTAATCTGTGGATTGCCTTCTTCTTACCAAATGACACCAGTACCCGACAGTCAGATGGGCGGAGCGCTGGTTTCTTATCCGAAGGACTGGAAGTGTTTCCAGAAGTCGGGCCACGGCTGGTGGAGGTGTCGGCAAACAAAGACGTCAGTATAGCCATCGATCGAGCTATTCGTGATGCCGTATCGGTTGGTAAGATGGCCGACCAGTTCGCAGGACTGAAAGTTCTGATCCAGAGGATCTCGTGGCATGCCAACCACGATTACCGTCTCGGGGGGCGGGTCGCCGTATCCGCGCGGCCAGTAGGAGTTCATCCAGCTTATGGCCTGGGGCAGGCCATAAGCCGGGCCATAGAGGTTGACGGCACCCGCTTCGCCGACATCGCCCGCTCTTCAAGAGGCAGCGCATCGCGGACCTTGGCCGCCCTTTCCACCAATTCCGGCCAGCCGATCTCATAATTGAAATAGCCGTTCATGCGGTCCGCCACGCGCTACCATGCCGAGTTCAGCGGGGCAACGGGGAGGGTCACTGCGGCAGTAATCAAGCCGCTCACCGCCAAGGCCCTCCACGTGATTTGTCGGACGCTTAATGCAATTCGCGCGCTAAGCGAACTGACCCACCGCTCGCCCCAAACGGCGCCTGCCGCGAGCAGCATGGGGTAAGCCGGCGCCAAGTAGTAGCCGCGGCCCTTGGAGATGAGATAGGCCAAGAGAGGGACAACATACATCCAACCCACCATGCGATAGCGCCTGCCGGCAGGTGTCGAGAACAGGTACCAGAGCCCGGCGCCCCATAACGGGACGGTGACGGGATTGGCGCAAATCCAGAATTGATCCAGCAGAAAGCCGTTCGCGCGGCCCCACCGAACGTCACGCGCATGAATGCTCTTCAGAAACTCCAGGGTAACGAAATGATGTTGAATCTGCCACATCAGATTGGGCAGCCAGACCAGTACCGCGACCGCCGCTCCGCACCACAACCATGGGCTCCTGAGGTATCGTCGCGCCGGCGTTAGAACAACCCCCTGCCACCACTCCGGCAACAAAAAAGGCCATCGTATATTTGGTCATCATGCCCACACCGATCGCCGCTCCGATAGCGACCCACCAGCGCGGGTCATCAGATTTGAGCAGGCGGATCACAAGGTAGGCCACCACTAACCACCAGAGATAATCGAAGCACTCGTACGACAGGAACGACCCATTAGCCAGCGCAGGTCCCGCAATGGTCACCGCCAAGGCAGCCATGAGCATTGCCAGCCGTTTGCCCCCGAATTCACGCGCGGCGAGGCCGGTGACGATCAGCACGAGGCCTTGCGCCACAGCGGCGAAAAACCGGAAACCTCTGAGCGACGTTCCGAACAGTTCCAGTTCCACGCGGCCAACGAACGGCGTCAGTGGCGGATACGACCCGTAGCCCCAAGCCAGATGGCGCGCGTCGTCCAGTTCCATCAGTTCGTCACGATGGAACCCGTACTGACCGTTGGTGAGTGTGTGCAGGAGAAGCAGGGCGAGCGCCAGAAGGAAGAGAATGCCGAGATCGCTTGCTACTACGCGTTGCCATAGATAGCGCCTCAGCTTCGGCGACTCGCGGGAGGACCAGGCATTCCCAAAGCCAGGCATGGTTTTGCTCCGGGCCTTTCCTAATCAAGGATGATCGCTCTCAGGCTTCGACCAATCGCTAACATACACGTGACCTCCGCTCTCTGCAATCGCATCCGGGCTTCTTCGATGCGCCAACGCGCTGATTAGAGAGGGTTTCAATAACCTGGGAAACCGCCTTCTCGGAAAATGGGACGGCTGCGCTTCGAAAGCGGGCCAGACGCCCATCTGCCTCGCCAACACTAACGTGTAGTCACCCACTGTGTACCGACGATTGGGGAGGCTTAATACGAGATTCTGCACGAGCGAGGGGGGCGCGAAACAATCCACATGGATGTATAACAGCAACCTTCTTTTGGCTCGCCGCCGCCAAACTCCAGGTCACAAGGACGGTATGGATTTCTTGTTTTCGTCAAACGCAACGCTCCTCGTTGAATTCGCGGGCTGAAATTCAAGCAAGGGAAGCGCGGACCTGATTTGTTGATTCCATAATGGCGTCGGCTCCTTCCGACCGGTAGACTTGGTTGTGTCTAGACCAGGGCCGCCGGGAAAGGAACCGAACATGTTTATTATCGGATGTGATTTGCATACGCGCTACCAGCAAATTGCCATGCTGGATACGACGACCGGGCAGGTGGTGACGCGGCGGTTGGAACACGAGAACGGAGAAACCCGAGCCTTTTACGCGGGCTTGCAGGAGCCGGTGCGAGTGGGAATCGAAGCCACCGGTTATACGCAGTGGTTCGAGCGGATGCTGAAGGAGTTGGGGCACGAACTGTGGTTCGGAGATGCGGCGCGGATTCGGGCGCGGGCGGTGCGGCGGCAGAAGACCGACAGCCGCGATGCCGAACATATCCTGAATCTGCTGCGAACCGACCTCTTCCCACGCCTTTGGGTTCCTTCGCCGGCGGAGCGCGACTTGCGGCAACTGCTGAAGCACCGGCAGAAGCTGGTAGGGATGCGCACCTCGGTGAAGAACCAGTTGCACTACCTGGCGATGAGCCAGGGGGTGTGCCGGAAGGGGAAGCTGTGGACGAAGCGGGGCCGTCAGGAACTCGAGCGGCTAGAGCTAGGCCAGTAGGCGAGTCGACGGCGGCAAGAGCTGTTGGAGTGGCTGGACCGGCTGGAGCCGGAGATCGCGGAGCTCGACCAGGCGGTGGAGAAAGCAGGCCAGAGCCGGGCGGAAGTGGTAGAACTCAGGAAGCAGCTCAAGGGGGTAGGGCCGGTGGTGGCACTCGCCTTTGTCCTGACGATCGGCCCGGTGGAACGCTTTAAGCGCAGTGGCCAGGTGGTGAGTTACGTGGGGCTGAACCCGCGCGAGTACTCCAGCGGCGGGCATCAGCGGTTGGGGCACATCAGCAAACAAGGCAATGAAATGATGCGTTGGCTGCTGGTGGAAGCGGGGCAGAGTGCGGTGCAGTATGATCC
>JGI26339J46600_10000513_pt1 | contig 13256 bp, 14 predicted proteins | sample BogFormECP12_OM1_FD_46600 | JGI IMG/M metagenome (IMG submission 46600) | reverse complement strand
TTTCAACATCGGCAATCTCCAACCTCTGCATCGGTTCACCTCCCGGACCATTCTAGGCCCGAGAGGGTCGGGAATTCAATTTTATTATGCGGCATTANTTATGACGCCGCGTTTAAAGAGAGTAGCCAGGGCGCCAGCCCTGGGAGCACTGTCCCAGGGCTGGCGCCCTGGGCTACTGTCTTTCGCCCTTCGGGGCTGAGGGCATTTGTTTCACACGTTCTGAGAACTGAGAACTGAAAACTGAGGACTGAGAAGTAAAGGAAGAATATGCCTGTTGAACGAACGCTCACCATTATCAAGCCTGACGCGGTTGCCGCCGGACACATCGGCGACATCACTAAAATGTTCGAGGCCAACCAATTCAGGATCGTGGCTGCACGCCTCGTTAACCTGACCAAGAAAGAGGCGGAGGGCTTCTACGCCGTGCATCGAGGGCGGCCCTTTTTCGACAGCCTCACCACGTTCATGAGCGCCGGGCCGGCGGTGCCCATGGTGCTGGAGGCCGAGAACGCGATCGCTCGCCTGCGAGAATTGATGGGCGCCACCGATCCGGCCAAGGCCGCGGACGGCACCATTCGCAAGCTCTACGCGGAGAGCATCGAGCGCAACTGCGTTCACGGTTCCGACGCGCCGGAGACGGCTAGGTTCGAGATCGGTTACTTCTTCGCCGGCGTCGACTTGGCGTAGCGCGGGCGTCCCTGATTGACGATTGCTGATTGACGATTGACGATTTAAAGAGGCGTTGCTGATTTTCACTTCTTTTCAATCGGCAATCGGCAACCGGCAATGAAGAGCGGGCGAGACGCCCGCGCTACTTTGAAGGCTTCGTGCGAAGACTCGACAGTCCAGTTGAAATCGCTCGCCTTGCCGAGTCGATCGAGTTGCGAATGAACGAGGCCTTCTGGTCGGTGTTGCCTGCTGACCTGGCCGCCAAGCGCAAGATGGTGCTCTTTCGCGTCGGTGTCGCGTTGGTCGCAGTGCAGCCGGGGAGCATCTCGCTGCAGCGAAATCGCGTTCTGGGATTGGGCGTGGAAGAGCGAACTAGCGAAGAGACGGTGGACCAGATTCTCGATCTCTTTCGCGCCTTTCGAGTGAAGCGGTTTAGTCTTCATCTCAGCCCAAGCCCTCAATCGGATTCAATTGCCGTGTGGCTCAAGGAACGCGGTTTCAAGTTCCATCATCGGTACACCAAGCTGTTTCGCGATACGAGCCCGCCTCAACCCGTGCCGACCAAGTTGAGAGTCGCGCGCATCGGCAAGAGCGAGGCTGAGGCGTTCGCCGCTGTCGCCAGCGAAGTCTTTGCTTGGACGCCTGACACAATTCCCTGGATCGCGGCCGCGGTAGGCGTTTCCGGATTCAGCCACTACCTGGCCTACGATGGCGATCGCGCGGTGGCTACCGGTCTGCTCTACGTCGAGGGGGAGGTTGGCTGGTTGGGCTGGGGAGGTACGCTGACTCCTTTCCGCCGACGTGGCGCTCACGCAGCGCTGATCGCGGCACGCCTTAAGCGCGCCGCCGAACTGGGCGCGAAGTGGGCGGTGTGCGAGACTATGGAGCCGCAGCGCGGCCGCCCCAGCGGGTCATATCGGGGTCTGCTCAAGCAGGGCTTCCATCAGGCCTATCTGCGGCCGATTTTGGTGTGGGAGTAACGACCCTCAGGCTTGGACTGTGGACGTAGCCGACGATGGCATCGGAGGAAATATGGGTGCTCCACTTTCGTTTCACCTGGGGAAGATGGTGATCATCGCCGGCATCGCGCTGGTGGTGATCGGATTGTTGTTGATGGTGGGCTCTCGCTTTGGACTCGGGCGCCTGCCGGGCGACATGGTCTACAAGGGCAAGAATGTGACGATCTATTTCCCAATCGTCACTTGCTTGGTGATAAGCGTCGTGGTGACGCTGATATTCTGGTTGATTTCGTTTCTTGGGCGAAAATGACGGATAGCCTTCAGGCGTCAGCCCTCGGCCCTCAGCCGTCGCTCGTCAGGTTGAGTCTGATTGCTGAGAGCTGATCGCTGACCCCTGATTGCTGAATGCTGATGGCTCTTCCCGATGGACCAAAGCTTGTTTGATTTTCAGCCCGCCCGCAAGACCTACAGCGTCTCCGAGTTAACGCGCGAAATTCAGGGTTTGCTGGAGTCGAAGTTTCTCGACATGTGGGTAGAAGGCGAGATTTCCAACCTGCGCGTGGCCGCTTCCGGCCATTATTACTTCACACTCAAAGATGCGCGGGCGCAGATCCGCGCCGTCTGCTTCCGCAATCAGGCGCGTTACCTGAAGTTCAAGCCGCAGGACGGCGTGGCAGTGATCGTGCGCGGCCGGCTCACCGTCTACGAGACGCGCGGTGAGTACCAGATCCTGGTGGAGTTGATCGAGCCCGCCGGTCTGGGCGCCTTGCAACTCGCCTTCGAGCAACTCAAGGCCAAGCTCGCCGCCGAAGGCTTGTTTGACACGGCGCGCAAGAAGCCGCTACCACTGTTGGCGCGGACGGTCGGCGTGGTCACCTCGCCTTCGGGCGCCGTGATTCGCGATATCGTGCGCGTCCTGCGCCGGCGCTTCCGCAACATGAATCTGCTGCTGTATCCCGTTAAAGTACAGGGGGAAGGCGCGGCGGCGGAGATCGCGGAGGCGATCCGATTTTTCAATCGGCGGCCAGCAGGAGATACCGCCGGCGCAGTGCCACCGGTGCGGGCAGCGCCTGAGGTAGTTGCGGTGGATATGATCATAGTGGCGCGGGGTGGCGGCTCGCTCGAAGATTTGTGGGCCTTCAACGAGGAACTGGTGGCGCGAGCGATCGCCGCCTCGAAGATCCCCATCATTTCGGCAGTGGGTCATGAAACCGACTTCACTATTGCCGACTTCGTCGCCGACTTGCGCGCCCCGACCCCTTCTGCGGCTGCCGAGTTGGTGGTGCATCGCAAGGAAGATTTTGACGCCGAGCTGGAGGAGCGCGAAAGGCGCATGGGTCACATGCTGAGGTTGAAGGTCTCGGAAGCGCGGCAACGGTTGACTGAGCTGCGCATGCACCGCGTTTTCCAGGCGCTCGCCGGGCGCCTGGCGGAACGGACGCAGCAGGTGGACGACCTGATGACGGGCCTCGATCGTTCGCTGCGCCAGCGGCTCGCGACGGCCCGTCACGAACTGCTGCGTGCTTCGGCGGGCGTGCTGCGCTTCGACTTTCCACGCCTTCTAGGGATGAAACGGGCTGCACTGGACGGACGCGAGAAGAAGGTTGATGGCCAGCTTCAGCGGTGCATCTCGGCTCGACGCGACAGATTGGGCCGCGTCGAATCGATCCTGCACGAGCGCAGCCCGCTGGTGATCTTGGCCCGGGGCTATTCCATCACCCGCGATGCGGCCGGGAGGATCGTTCGCGACGCGTCACAGGTCGCTATCGGCGCCGGGATTTCGGTGCGCCTGGCAAAAGGCGAGCTTGGTGCTGTAGTGCGCGAGAAGGAGTAGCGCCATCCTTCAGGGCGGCACCGAAGCCTATAGCGCCCGTTCGTAGAGCATGGCCATGTCGGATTCGGTGCAAGGCCGCGGATTGAGCTGGTGGCAGGCGTCCTCCATCGCTTTGCGGGAGAGCGCAGGGATCATCTCGCGGGTGATGCCGAGAGCACTGAGGCGGTCGGGTATCCCGACCTCCAACAGGAGACGGCGGACCTCATCGATGGCGGCGCTGGCGGCATCGGCGGTGGATGCGTGCGCCACGTCGAGACCCATAGCCAGCGCCAGATCGCGCAGACGGTCCTCCGAGGTCGCGCGATTGAATTCGAGGACGTGAGGCAGCAGGATACCGTTGGTGGTGCCGTGGTGAAGGCCGGCTACGCTCGAAAGCGGATGGGCCAGTGAATGGACCGCGCCGAGCCCTTTCTGGAAGGCAACCGCGCCCATGATGGAGGCCATCATCATGCTGGTGCGGGCCTGGATGTCGCGGCCGTGGCGCACCGCCCGGACCAGGTTGTGAGCCGCCAATCGCGTGCCGCCGAGGGCGATGGAGTCGCACATGGGATGGTAGCCCTTAGCGAGATACGCCTCCACGTTGTGCGTAAGCGCGTCGAGACCCGTGCCGGCCGTAAGCTGCGGCGGCAGACCGAGCGTCAGCTCAGGGTCGGCAATGGCGACGCTTGGAATCAGGTGCGGACTGAAGATTACCGTCTTGCGATCAGTGGACTTCAGGATAATCACCGCGCTGCGGCCAACCTCGCTGCCCGTGCCTGCCGTAGTAGCGATGCCGACCATGGGCGGCAGGTTGGGCCCGATGCGGTCGCCGCCGTTTAACTGGTCGTCGTACGGCTCGAGCGGCAGGGGATGAGTGGCGGCAAGGCGAATAGCCTTCCCGGCGTCGAGCGGGCTGCCGCCGCCCAGGGAGACGATGCCGTCGCAGTCCTCGCGTCGATAAGCGTCGAGGCCGGCGACGACGTTTTCTTCCGTGGGGTTGGGGCTGACACCATCAAAGAGCGCGAGACGCAGGGGCGCGGATGCCGCCGTCACCCGTTCGGCGAGGCCCGACTGCACCACGCCGCGATCAGTCACCAAGAGCGGACGCTTCATGCCCAAGCGTGCCAGCTCTGTGCCGAGTTCTCCGAGCGCTCCGGCGCCGAAGACGATGCGGGTAGGAAAGGAAAAGATGGAGATGACGTTGGCCATGTTTAGCTCTCATAAGCTCTGAAGAATTAAACACAGAGGCGCAGAGACACAGAGCTATGAAAATCACATGAAGATGTTGTTTGTTCCCGAACGCTTCCCACTTTTCTCTGTGCCTCCGTGTCTCTGTGTTGGAAGCTCCTTCGCAATTATTCCGCACCTTCTCAGCTTCAGGAATCAGTCGTCAGCGATCTCAGATGATCTCGAAATACCGCTCCAGTTCCCAGTCGGTGACCGCCCGGCGGAACTGTCGCACTTCCCACTCACGGGTGGTGGCGTAGTGCTCGACGAACTCTTCGCCGAACCATTCCTTGGCGGCAGAGCTGGCCCGGAACAGCGCGGTGGCTTCCTCCAGGCTGCGGGGCAGGGGAGCCGCATCGGAATTGTAAGCATTCACCGTTGCCGCGGGCAGTTCTAGCCCGTGCTCAATGCCGTGAAGCCCCGAGGCCAGGCTGGCCGCGAGCGCAAGATAAGGGTGCGAATCGGCGCCCGGCAGTCGATGCTCCACCCGCGTGCTCTTGGCGCCGGCGAGGATGGCGCGTAGCGCCGTGGTGCGATTGTCGATGCCCCAAGTGACGTTGGCGGGCGCCCAGGCAAGTGTGCCGGGCACAGTCCGCTTGTAAGAGTTGACGGTGGGGCAGAACAGCAGCGTGAACTCCCGCATCAGCGCCATCTGGCCGGCAACGTAGTGCCACATCAGGCGCGACATGCCCGGTGCGTCGCCGCCGCCGTTCACCGCGTAGAACAGGTTCTTGTTGCCATTCTTATTTCCTTGCCGGGCCGAGAGGCTTTGGTGGATGTGGCCGCTGCAACCCGGCAGGCTGGCGTTCCACTTGGCCATGAACGTGGCCAGCAGCCCGCGACGCTGGGCCACGACTTTGACAATGAGCTTGAACAGCGCGGCCTTGTCGGCGGCGCGAACGGCGTCGTCGTAATGGATCGCGGTCTCATACACACCGGGCCCGGTCTCCGTGTGAAACCCTTCCAGCTCCACGTCCATCGCCCGGCTCGTATCCAGGATTTCGTGGGCCAGCTCCGAGTTCACCGACGAGCGCAGCACACTATAGCCGAACATGCCGGGCGTGAACGGAGTGAGGTCGCGATAGTGCTTGGCGCGCGCCGAGTGGGCGTCCTCGCGGAAGAAGAAGTACTCATACTCGATGGAAGCCTTGGGGACGTAGCCCATTTTCGCCGCGCGATCGACCACCCGATTCAGCACCTGGCGCGGCGAGACGGCAAGCGGCGTGCCGTCCGGCTGGAAAAAGTCGACGAGAAAGAAAGCGGTACCCGGCTCCCAGGGAAGGAGACGAAAAGTAGAAAGATCAATCCTGGCCAGCGCATCGGGATAGCCGGTGTGCCAGCCGGTGAGATCGACGTGATCGTAGAGAACGTCGGCACTGTCCCAGCCGAAGATCACGTCGCAAAAGCCGAAGCCGCTCTCGGTGGCGGAGCAAAACTTATCGAGCGAGATGTACTTACCGCGCAGGATGCCGTCGATGTCGATGCCGCCCAGCTTCACCTTGTCGATCTTGTGCTTCTGAAAGTCCTGCTTGATTTGTTGGAGGTTCATGGTTCGAATAAACAGTTTGGAGCCAAAAGTCAACAGTCAGGACTCAGATTTAGCCCGCCCGCGTGCCGCGATCATGGCCTTCAGCTTGTCGATGCTATAAGGGGGAGCCTTCAAATGGATTACTGAATGACAATTTGCGCACACCGGCCTGAGGTCCTTGATCGGATTTATGGTGTATTCCTTCCCAACCTCTGCAAGCATCCGGAGGTGATGGACGTGTACAAAGTCCTCCTTCAAGCCGTAAGTCGCCTTGAAATTGAACCCACAAACAATACACGACGCGCCGTAGTGCGCTATGCATGCCCTGCGGGCTTCGGGATTCCGCTCGTAAGCGGTTACGGCTACGCGATAGACGGCTCCTTCGTGAAGTTGGCTTTTCTCTGGCATTTCTCCAGGGAGCAACTCCAGAACGGGCCCCACCCAACCCAAACTTTCCAGCGCTTCAGCCAGCTCCTCCCGCATAATCCAGCGCCAGTGTCCATCAGGTCTCTTAAACCTCGCGAGCACGGACATCTTTACCCCTTTTGGCTGCAAGCCGAGAAATGAGCCGACCAGCCTTGCGAGCCTTCCATAGTTGAGGTTGGCTGCGGCTCCGGGGTTCTTCCGGAATCCTGCAGCGTAGCCAACCTCGCTGGCTCTGGCTGTCCGCTCCGGCTGGCGATAGTGGAATTGGAGCATGGCCAAATAACTTGGAGGCAGCGGAGCCAGTGACTTTAAGGCTTTCGTATAGTCTGCTGCCACGGGACGTTTCCCGGCACGCTTCTTGTCATCCCCAAGCGTCATTTGTCGGCGGCCCCTCTCTAAGGTGCAAGACGGCACGAACTGCGCTGCTTCCTCGGCACCGGGCGACGGCGCCCGGGTTGCCGCAGATGCTTCGCGATTATAGCAGTCAAACGGCAGTGCTGCTCCCAATCGTCGATCGACAATCGACAATCGTCAATCGTCAATCGAGTGACACCCAAACCGACTTGATCTGCGTGTACGATTCCAGCGCGTGCGGACCCATCTCGCGGCCGAAGCCCGACTGCTTGTAGCCGCCGAAGGGCGAACTGGAGTCGAAGCAGTTGTAGGCGTTGATCCACACCGACCCGGCCTTGATCCGCTGCGCCAGCCGATGGGCCACGCCGATATCGCGTGTCCAAACCGCCGAGACCAACCCATAGATGGTGCCGTTGGCGATTTCCGCCGCCTCGTCCGCGTCCTTGAACTTGATGGCCGAGAGCACGGGGCCAAAGATTTCCTCTTGCGCGATTTTCATCTGCGGCTTCACGGCGGCGAACACGGTCGGCTTGACGAAGAAGCCCTTGGCCTTGGCGCCTTCGGTGTCGCGCTCGCCGCCGGCCATCACTTGCGCGCCCTCCTGCTTGCCGCTTTCGATGTACCCGAGAATCTTCTCCAACTGAAGCTGGGAGATCTGCGATCCCATCTCCGTGGCCGGATCGAGGGGGTCGCCCAGCTTCATCTTGCTCGCACGGCTAGCTAACTGGCCTACCAACGCGTCGTAGACCTTTTCGTGCACCAGCAGCCGCGAGCCGGCGCTGCACACTTCGCCCTTGTTGGCGTAGATGCCCCAGAAGGCCGCTTTCAGGGCGCGATCGAGATCGGCGTCGGGAAAGATGATGTTGGGCGACTTGCCGCCCAACTCCAGCGAAAGCCGCTTCAGGTTGCTCTCGCCCGAGGCCTTCAACAACGCCCGCGCCGTGCGGACACTTCCCGTGAAGGCGATCTTATCCACGTCCATGTGGCGGGCCAGCGCCTCGCCGGTGGCGCCGTAGCCAGTGACCACGTTCACCACGCCCTCGGGTACGCCGGCCTCCAGGCAGTACTCCGCCAGCTTCAGCGTGGTGAGCGGCGTCATCTCCGAGGGCTTGATCACCATCGAGCAGCCGGTGGCCAGCGCCGGCGCCACCTTCCACCCGGCGAGCAGCATGGGATAGTTCCACGGCGTGATCATGCCCACCACGCCCATCGGCTCCCGCAGCGTGTAGTTGAGATAATTGCCGTCCACGGGGATCGTCTCGCCATAGATCTTGCGTGTCCATCCGGCGTAGTAATAGAAAATGTCGGCCGTGGGCGGAATATCGCCGCGCAGTGCCTCGCGATAGGTCTTGCCGTTGTTGAGCGACTCCAGCATTCCCAGCTGTTCTTTGTTCTTATCGATCAGCTCGCCGATGCGCCAGATGATGCGCTCGCGCTGGGAGACGTTCATCTTGCGCCAGGCGCCGCTTTCGAAGGTGCGACGCGCGGCCTTTACGGCGCGGTCCACGTCTTCCGGCCCTGCTTCGGGCACGGTGGTCACCTGCTCACCGGTGGCGGGGTTCATTACCGGAATCGTCCTTCCGGATGAAGCGCCTTCGGCCTTGCCGTCGATGAAGAGCTTCCCCGGTCTGATAGACTGCTTCACTGCTGCTGCGTCCATGGCCTTCCTCTCTCGATCTTTCGGTTCCCTTCCAGCTCAATCGTGCCCTGCAATCACTTTTTTGTCCAGGACGCTCCAGCGTCCGAGATCTGAACCGTATGATATTCCTTCTTGACTAGACGCCCTGCCAGCCTCTGAGGCAGCACGCCCGTCGGCCGTTTACAACTTGACCCCGAGCTACAAAACGCGACCCGGTTTCTCCAAAGGCTGCGGGTGCTGCGGGTCGCGAAGATCGGTAGCTTCGTTTCAAGAGTTCCCAGTTTTTGGTTCCAGGCCTTCCCGCTTTCCTTTCGCGCCTGGAATCACCCTTCGAGTTTTCCTACCGTCCACACTGCTCGATCCGCGATGCGGGTCAATAGTAAAGTCTAACCGTCGAGGCCTGACCCAAAATGGGTTCGTACCAAAACCCAACCCAAGATGTTCTTTGTTGCCACTATAAATTTGGGTTCGGTCCGTTTTTTTTCATTTTTTTTGCGGGTTTCTCGCATTCCTCGCGCACCTCGTCCCGCTGCCCTGCCGCGCAGTCCTGGTTACTCTTGTGGTAGAACCATCGAGAAACGCAATCCTCAGTCATCATTTTTCAGTTCCGAGTCGCCCCCTGAATTCTATGCTCCACCTGCGCCCTCGCATACCCGCCATCGGCTTCCCCTGAGGCCGAACGGTGGCTTCGTTCCTGATTTTCTCAAGGGCCGACCCTTTGTTATCAAGTAAATCGGTGGCTTCGTTTTTCAAAATCTTTCAGCTCTCAGCGTTCAGCGATCAGCTCGATAGATGGGCCTTCTTGCTCAGCGCTGACGGCTGATAGCTGACGGCTGTTTCCTCCAACGGTGGCTTCGTTCCCGATTTTATCAAGGGCCGATCCTTTGTTATCAAGCAAATCGGTGGCTTCGTTTTTCAAAAAACTTCGGCGCTGAGCCTTCATCCACGCCGCGCGACGCCTCGACCTTCCTCCGACTGGCAGACTTCCTGCCCCAAGCTTTGACCGGCGACCAAAGGGAAATCCGCCTCTCACGAAGCCATGCGCCTTTACGCTTTGTTAAATATCAACCGATGTGTATCGGCTTGACACTGATCGAGCTCGGCGATCGAGCCATACAGATGGAGGCTACCATGTAATTATATTGAAGTCAAGTTCCGTTTTAGGTATACAAGCCTCGCGATTGGCTGCTTTCTCGGTTTCGCCCACCCTTCCCTCCTCAACGGACCGCCGATGATTTCAAGGGAAGCCGGGGCAGGACGATAAACTCCTCGCGAATCGCCCTCCACACCAGATAGAGAGTGACGGGCAGATTGAGCGCTAGCGCGGTGGCCACGCCCGGTGTGTAACCACGAAACCAGAGAGTGACGCCCAGGTGCCAGAAGGCGTTCAGGGCCAATATCAGGGCAAAGAGAGCGAAGGCGTAAGTGCCGGCACTCCGTTTCCCCGAACGCACGCTCCAAAACGTGATCAGGAATGCGAGCAGCGCCAACGCGGCCGCGACGGTGCGGAACAGAGCGGCGGACGGCCAAAAGTGGATGTCATGCGCTTGCCAAAAGGCAGGCATCCAGATCGACTCCTCAAGGTTGTGCAGGGAGACCGCGATTGGGAATAACCACTGGGCGCGCGGAAAGGAAATCGACATTTCCCCTCGTCAAATCTCGGAATCCGCCGGGGGGCTTTAACCGTTGGCGGACTCCCCTTCCATTTTGCTCTGCAGAGTGGTGAACAGGCGCTTGCAGTGACGCGACGCACCCTGTACCTTTGCAGGGTCGATAAGCTCGAGCAGCCTCCCAGCATGGTGAATCTTATGATATTCGCCCTTTTGGGTGTGTCGGGTAGCCTCTTTCAGGCAGGCGGTCAATTGGTCCCAGGGAATCTGTTCGACATCTGGATTCCCTGGGATGCTGTTCTCGCGGAACCCTTCTCCATAGAAGGTGGCGAGCTGTTCGGGATCGGCGATGAACCACGCCTCCATTGCCTGTGTCATCAGATGGCAGTGGGCGTCGGGGACGCCTTCACAAGCCCATCCATCGCGCTGTTGCAAGTGAGCCCAAGGCGTGAGGCGCCTCCGAATCAACAATAGGACGTTGAAGGCTTGCGGATGGTGCCGCTGCGCCGTCCGAAAATCTGAGAAGGCGGCATTTCTGCTTCCGCACGTTACGATGTGCCACCTAACGCGTCTCTGGCGCGCCATCAGACGCAGTTCGCGAAGGAATTCGCCGAAGCCCTCGCGAAGAAACCCCTTGGCGTGCTTCGAGTCGCCTCCACCTTCGGCGTAAATGCGAATTTCGGTCACCACCTCGTTCCCCCCAGTTCTCCCATCATCCACAGTTCGCCCAAAGAATATCGCTCCAGCCAATCCTTGAGCTTTTCCGACTCCAGGCGCGTAAGCCGGCTCCCCTCTTCCCCTCGCTCGCATACCAGTACGCTTTCCGCCCTTTCGGTGAGAGCGGACACCAGAATATCGGAGTGAGTGGTTACGATAAGTTGACTGCGCTCGGACGCCTGTACGAGCAGTTCGGCCACCGTCTTCAAGATGTCAGGGTGCAATCCTATCTCCGGCTCTTCCAGGCAGACCAGGGGTGGAGGCTCGGGATGGCAGAGTACAGCGAGCAGGCACAGGTACCTCAGCGTCCCGTCCGACAACCGGGTTGCCGGAATCTCCTTCAGCCCCTATTCGTGAACAACTAATTGGACAGTTCCTCCGAGCAGCCGGGCGGTTACAGCCTCCGCCGATTCGTTGAATTTCTTGAGGTACTTGTTGATTACGCTCCTGGTCTCGGAGCGACTCTCCAAGTTGTTTGGAACCAGTGGAAGGTTGTCAGCGCTGTCAGACAGGAAGTCACCGGGGAGATCGGTCTTTTGGGGTTTGCGCGGTTCTGTATTCCGGCCCAGGTCCCACTCCCGATAGAGCCGAATCTTATTGAACTGATTCCCGAGATAGGTAATCTCCGGATATTGGTCCGGGTCTTTCCGCTCAGATAGTATCGATTGGCCCACCGCAACATCCTCGTGGCGGAGGGACCGGCTTACCCTGCCTTCGCTAGTTCCGGCCTGGGCTTCGACCTTCGCACGTACATTGAGGACTGGGTGGCCCGATTGGTACCGGTAATAAAAATAGACATCCACTTCACCGGGACTGGGAAGGGGATTCTCAATCGCCTCATCGAGAATCTCGAACCGTTGTCCTACCATCGTGAACGCAAGTCGATATTTTAGAGGACTCTTCCCTTCCGGGTAATAAACCGTCGCTTCGATCTCAGCCGTGGGCACACGTTTCGACACGACGCCCTTCCAGAGGTAGTCCTCAACTCCGCCGCCGTCACGAATCGGCTGGGTGACGTCGGACGGCGTGGCCCGCAGGATGTCTACCGCTTCCAGCAAATTCGACTTTCCGGAGCTGTTAGGGCCGATAAGAACGTTGAGGGGCAGCAGATCGACGGATGGAGCACTCGGTCCGTAAGAAAGGAAATTCCTCAGGCGAATCGACTTCAAGAATCTGTTGGCATGCATATTGCGCTAATCCTTGCCCTTGTCGAGCCGCATCGGGTCACAAAGATATTATGACAGCCGTCGCCGCACCATAAAGCGCAAAGTTCCGTCGGCTGGCAAGGAGATTTGACCCCGCGAGTAACTGAGGTCTCAGGACACGAGTTGTTGACCTACGGCACCTAGTGCTATAGAATGGATCAACGCGCAACGATGCGAATCTTCAAATCCAGGTGGTTTCAACGCTTTGCCCGGAAGGAAGGGATTGCGGATGCGGTGTTGCGTCAGGCTGTCGCTCGGGCCGAGAAGGGCCAGATCGACGCCGACCTTGGCGGTGGGGTCATCAAACAGCGGATTGCCAGGCCAGGGCAAGGAAAATCGAAAGGCTACCGTACCATCGTCCTTTTCCGGCGCGGAGCCAGGGCATTCTTCGTGTACGGGTTCTCGAAGAGCCAGCGGGCGAACATCGATAACGATGAGGAAGGACAATTCAAGGAAGCCGCAAAGCTGGTCCTGGCGTTGACCGAGATGCAACTCGCGGAGCGGTTGAAGAGAGGCAGTTTTGTGGAGGTGAAAAGCGAATGAGCAAAAAATATCGAAGCGAGGCGATGGCGGCCATCCATGAAATGATGGAGGACCTACACGATGGTGGGGTCATCGACAAACAGACGATGCGGCGTTTCGATGCTGCCTGCCTTACGCCGATCCGGCCCTTGAAGCCGGAAGAGATCAAGGCAATCCGGGAGAGAGAACACGTCAGCCAAACCGTTTTCGCCAACTACCTGAACGTTACCACCAGCTTGGTCAGCAAGTGGGAGCGCGGCGAAAAGCGGCCCTCCGGGGCCTCGCTCAAGCTGCTATCACTGGTGGAGAAGAATGGGCTTGCCACCGTTGCATAGCCGCATGCCACGCCGCACGAGTCGGTGGAAGTCGACGGCAGAATTCGAGCCGCGGACCTGGAAAGCAGGTCTGATTGTATAACGGCGTCGGCTCCAGATCGCCGGTAAACTTGGTTGTGTACCGACCAAGGTTCGCCGGGAAAGGAGCCGACCATGAACATTATCGGATGTGATTTGCATACGCGCTACCAGGTTGTAGCGTGGGTGGATGAGGAAACGGGGAAAATACGCACGCGTCGGTTGGAACACGGG
>JGI26339J46600_10000512_pt1 | contig 13262 bp, 12 predicted proteins | sample BogFormECP12_OM1_FD_46600 | JGI IMG/M metagenome (IMG submission 46600) | reverse complement strand
CCGCCGTCAAAGTCGCCGAAACCACCACCACCACCGTGTCCAAGCTGGGCGATTCCTCGACCGAGATTGGACAAGTCATTAAAGTCATCACCTCGATCGCGCAGCAGACGAATCTGCTGGCCTTGAACGCGACCATCGAAGCCGCCCGCGCCGGCGAGGCCGGCAAAGGGTTTGCCGTGGTGGCCAACGAAGTCAAAGAACTGGCCAAGGAAACCGCCAAGGCCACCGAAGATATCAGCCGCAAGATCGAAGCCATCCAGACCGACACCAAAGCGGCAGTGGACGCGATCGCTTCAATCAGCGGGGTGATCCACCAGATCAACGACATCTCCAGCACCATCGCCGCAGCGGTGGAGGAGCAGAACGCCACCACCAACGAGATGTCGCGCAACGTCAGCGAAGCGGCGAGCGGCAGCTACGAGATCACCAGCAACATCGCGGGTGTGGCGGAGGCGGCGCAGAGTACGACGCACGGCGCCACNGATACCCAGAAGGCGTCGCAGCAACTGGTGGAGACGTCAGCCGAACTTCGCCGCCTGGTTGAGCAGTTCAAGATCAACGCCAGCGGAAACGGCGCGACTGCGACTCAAGAGAGGAGCAAGGCGGCCCATGCAGGCTCGTAAGCTCTGTTCACCCTCTGACTGCCCGGTTGGGTGCTTTGTGCATGAGTGTTCCCGGCTGCAATCCGGCAGCCGGGAGCCTCGATCATGAAACGGACAGACACGACTTGCCATGGCTCCAATTCGCATTCTGGTAGTAGATGATTCGGTGGTGATTCGCAGGCTGCTCTCGGACACCCTGTCGGGAGACCGCGCGCTGCAGGTAGTGGGTACGGCCGGCGACGGGCGAATTGCCTTGGCCAAGATTTCACTACTCAAACCCGACCTGATTACGCTCGACATCGAAATGCCGGTGATGGACGGCCTGGAGGCGCTTCGGACGATACGCAAGTTGTATCCCAAATTGCCGGTCATCATGTTNAGCACGCTCACTGAGCGCGGAGCGGCGGCGACCCTCGACGCGCTCTCGCTCGGAGCGTCGGACTATGCCACAAAACCCACCAACGCCGGGAGTACCGCGGTTGCACTCGAGCGCATTCGCACTGAACTCATTCCCAAGATCAAGGCGCTGTGTGGCGCGGCCCCAGGGAAACTCCTGCCGCTGTCAGCGGCCCGTCCGGCATTGAAAGTTCGACCGCGCTCTAACCCACGCATCGAAATTGTGGCCATCGGCACGTCGACCGGTGGCCCGAACGCCTTGGGGGAAGTCTTGCCGCGGATCCCGAACGACTTTCCCGTCCCCCTTGTGGTGGTGCAGCACATGCCGCCAATTTTTACCCGCCTGCTGGCGGAGCGGCTTGCCGGCCGCTCCGCCATTCCCGTGGAAGAGGGCCGTGCCGGCGCAATTCTCGCACCCGGGCACGCCTGGATCGCGCCGGGAAATTTCCATATGAAGGTGGTCCGCGCCGGCATGGACTGGAGTCTGAACCTGAATCAGGGCCCCCAAGAGAACTCTTGCCGCCCGGCGGTCGATGTGCTGTTCCGCTCCGTGGCGCTGGCCTACGGCGCCAACGTTCTCGGAGTCGTGATGACCGGCATGGGTTCGGACGGCGTACTCGGAGCGCAAGATATTCGCGACGCCGGCGGAGATGTCATCATCCAGGACGAAGCTTCTTCCGTNGTCTGGGGGATGCCTGGCCTGGTGCATGCCTCAGGACTGGACGATGCCGCTTATCCTCTCGATCTCTTGGCGACGGAGATCACGCGCCGCGTGCTGCAGAGCCGTGGCCCCCGAGTCCCATTTGACTTAAAAAGTCATGCTCCGTTGGAGTCTCCCGCAAAATGACGATCACTCCCCAAGCCGGTCCGGCGCCGCCTGCGCCCACTAAAGGTATCGAAGCCATGGATCCTGTGTACCGGCAAATCCGCGACCTGGTGTACAAGATTTCGGGCATCTACAAGGCCGAGGAAAAACTCTACCTTCTGGCCGACGGCTGCGGACGGCGGATGAAACAACTGGGCGCGCGGACCCCACGCGAGTATTGGGACCGCCTCACCGCGGCACCCTTTCGGGATGCGGAACTGAGGGAACTACTGAATGAAATCACCACCGGCGAGACCTGCCTGTTCCGCAGTCAGCCGCAGCTTGACGCGCTGCGGAAAGTGATTCTCCCGGAGATCGTGGTGGAAAAAACCAAGCAGATCACCAAAAGGTTGCGCATCTGGAGTGCGGGCTGCTCGACCGGCGAAGAGTCCTATACCCTGGCGATGAACATGCTCGAGGAAAGCGAACGCTTACTGAAGGGCTGGACGGTGGAGATTCTCGCCACTGACCTGAATGACCGTTCTATCGAAACCGCCAAGGCCGGCGTTTATGGCGACTACGCGTTGCGCAACACNGGCAATCTCTACAGGCGAAAATACTTTTCGACCGTCGATGAGAAGAAACTGCAGATACGCCCCGAGGTGAAAAAGCTGATCACGTTCAGCCGTCTGAACCTGCAGGACGACTCCAAGATGCTTTTCATGAAGGGCATGGATCTGATCTTCTGCTGCAATGTGCTGATCTATTTTGACGGCATCTCGAAGTCGAAGGTGATTAACCATTTCTTCAGCAACCTAAATTTCGGCGGATATTTCTTTCTCGGAACCTCGGAATCGTTGATGAAATTGAACGACCAGTTTCACCTGGTGCATTTTCCCGGAACCATCGCGTATTGGAAACCATCCCTGAGCAGTGGCAAACTATGATCGCGTCCTTGACCACAACGATTCGCGAACGGGTGCAGCGCATCGAAACCATGCCCGCCATCCCGGCAGTTTTTCTCCCCTTGCTGAAGTTGTTGAACAATCCTGGGGAGGAAGTGAAGGTGGACGAAGTGGTGCGCCTGGTGTCTTACGACGGCACCATTGCCGCGCAATGCCTGCGCCTGGCTGGTTCCCCCTTGTTCGGCATGGTGCAGCCGCCCAAATCGATCAAGGGAGCGGTGATGAGTCTGGGGCTGCGTCGCGTCGAAACCATTCTTCTCACCTGCTGCCTGGGGCAGGCGTTCCCGGTGAAACAATGGGCGCTGGATCCGGCCGTTTTTTGGAAGCATTCGCTGGGGTGCGCCATGGTGTGTCGGAAATTCAGCGAGAAGTTAGCCGCTGCGGATCATGAGAAGGCATACANGGCGGGGCTTCTGCATGACATNGGGTTTATGGTGAACTGCCTGGCGTTTTCCAAGGAATTCGCCAAGGCGATGGAGCACGCTTGCCGTGATGAGATTCCGCTGCACGAGGCAGAACAAGCCACCATGGGCTTCACGCACTGTGAGACCGGGCAGGCGCTGGCTGAAAAGTGGAAACTGGCCGACGACATCGTCGAAGTGGTCGCACATCATCATGCCGTCGAGCAAAGCCAGAAGTCGCAGCCGCTGGTGGCCCTGGTGCACCTGAGCGACCTCCTCTGCCGCATGCGCGGCCTGGGTTACGGATACTACGAGCGGCGCATGGTGGATTTGATCGCCGACCCCGCATGGGCCATTCTCTTGAAGGAACACCGCGATCTCGAAGGGGTGGACCTGGTGCGGTTCACCTTTGAGCTCGACGAGGCGGTGGGAGAAGTTTTCGATCTGGTATCCACCATCTTCGGATCAGCGGCGGGGCGAACCTGACCGAAGGCCCCCGCACCCATGCTTCCGAGGAACCGACGGGAAAAACAGCGCGACGAATAGTGCCAGCCCAGAACAACTGAAGGGGTGCGGTTGAGAAAACTATTATCGAGGCAGCACCGGGAGGACTAGAGCGGGTTCACAAAAAATGTACCCCGACAAGAACGGGCGAGTTGCGTTCGCCTGCCCGGCCGAGGGCGTCCGAGCCTACGTGATCCCAGAAGAGGGCTAGCTCTGGATCTGGAGGGAAATAACCATGGGCATGCTTTCAAACAGCAGCCTGACTTCAAGACCAGGGGAGTCTGCCCGCGAGTGCAGACTATAGTCGCTGCCGGTGACTACCGTGGGCGGGGAGAGCATACAACCTTCCGCGAGACCGGCAATCTTGTTCTTGAAGTTGCCCGCCACCATATTGCAGATTTCGCCGAGCGCGTCGCACATCTCTTCGGAACCGACCTTGTGCAGCTCCACCCCAAGCATCTTGGAAGTCATGAGCGCGGCCGCCCTCCCCTCGCAGCGGACGCTGAGCACGCCGCACAGTTGGCCCGCCAGTCCCACCATGGCGGTAACGTCCATGTCTGTCTCCTCGGCAGTTGATGGTCCGGTCAGTTTGCAGCCCAGCATGAGCTCGAAGACTTCCCGCGTCGCCACCTCGANCAGCGGAATCCAGCCTTCGTGGCTGCCGCTGGCAGCATGCACCTCATTCGCCGACTTCATGATTTACTTCCCAGAACGGGGACAACATGTTCCTGTACTTGCTGCGGCGTAAATGGCTTGCGGATGTAACCGCGAGCCCCGCAGGACAAGGCCTGTACCACATGAGACTCGCTGCCCTCCGTTGTAATCATGACCACGGGCACGTCTTTCGCCTTCGCCACTCCCGGAAGCTGCTTGATAAACTCCAGCCCGTCCATGACTGGCATATTGATGTCACAAAGAATCAGGTCAACCTGGTTTTCCGCGAGCACAGCCAACGCTTGGGCCCCGTCGCCTGCCTCGAATACTTTGCCGAGGTCGATGCCGGCCTGGCGCAGCGAGCGTTCCACGATTTTCCGCATGACCGAGGAATCGTCCACGATGAGGGCACGTATGCTCATGAAAAGGTTCTCATTCTGCGTAAGGGAAAATGCCGGTGCTTCTTCTTGCGCCCGCTTCTCGGTATATCGGCCAGAGAGGGATGGAACTTTAGGGCAGCGGAACAGATCGAATTGGCGAGGTCTGCAGCTACGAAAGACAGCGTAGTCGCTTTAGAACTTGTCTGGCTTTATTGATATTCTTTTGCCACCCTCTGCATGAGGGCAGGCTGCAGCCTTAACGCCAGCGCCCTCTGGTATTCTTTCTGATCCAACCGTGGTGCGGAGGACGATCTCGACAAATGGCAACTCTTTTTTCTGACGACGTACCGGGCTCGGCGGATCGGATCTTACCCAGGCATGTGTTCGAGGCCAGGATTCAGATTCGTCTCCAGCGGGACCGCAAGGAACTTAGCCTGCAGGGCTGGGCGCGTGATCTCAGCGAAAGTGGCCTGGGGGCATTTGTTGCCGAAGCTCTGATGCTGGGCGAGTCCGCTATGCTCGAAATCCCGCTGTCGGACTCCGACAAACACGTGATCCCGGCGAAAGTTGTTCGCGCACTGGGAACAGAGTACGGATTTCAGTTCACGGCGCTGAGCGCTGAGCAACGCCAGCAGATTCGGGCGACACTGAAAGGGCATTCGGTGATTCCCTACCACGGCGAGGGAGAATGATTCNAAAGTGGCGGGCCNGCCGGCCAAGCGGTTGCACCAAAATCGGTGNAATTGTATCAAGTGAATAACCGTGAAAATAGACACCAAAACTTGGCGGTGTACCCCACTCCGCCCGCTTGCTATTCTANTAACAGGTAGGACGGATGGAGTGAAACCGCCGGTCCAGGGCAGAACCCGCCCGGGGATTGAGAAACATGCAGGCGGGCAAAAGCCAACAGCCAGAAGCGGGTTGCTGAGAACTGAAAGCTAAGAACTGAGAGCTGAGAGCCAAGAACCAGAAGCCAAGAGCTAAGAGCTGGCATCGCGAGTTATCCACCCCATGCAAATGGTGATCGACGTCTTTGCGCAGATTTTCGGCACCCTCTGGGCGCACAAACTGCGTTCGTTCCTCACCATGTTCGGCATCGCCTGGGGTGTGGGTTCCCTGCTGCTGCTGGTCGGCCTCGGCGAAGGCTTCCGAACCGGCAACCAGCGCAACCTTTCGGAGTACGGGGAAAACATCATGATGCTCTTCCCCGGCCGCGCTCCGGCCGTTCAAGGCAGCATGAACTCCGCCCGCCAGTACCGGATCACATACCAGGATTACCTTGACATCCGCAAAGAATCTCCGCACATTCGGGCCATCACTCCCGTTCTCACCACCAACGACGTGCATGCCGTCAGCGAGTTCGCCAGCGCCAGCGGCCAACTCACCGGCGCCGAACCGCAGTACAACGGAATCCGTTTCCTCCCGCTGAAACNGGGACGCTGGCTCAACGACCTCGACGAAGTTCAAAAACGTGACGTCGTCGTCCTCGGCGATGAGATGACCCACAACCTTTTTCCGGGACGTCCCGCTGTCGGCTCGTTCATTCTGCTCAATGACCATCGGTTCGAAGTCATCGGCACTCTGAAGCGCGTCGGCCGCGGCGACGAAAACTCCACCAACACCCGTGCCTACATTCCCTTCCAGGTCATGCGCAGTGATTTCCCGCTCAAGGGCGAGGAGGCATACGACGCGATTTCGTTCCTCAACTATCAGCCTCGCGTTGCCGACGAACATCTGCTCGCACAGGATGAGGCTCGCCGCGTCGTCGCCCGCAATCACCACTTCGATTATCACGATGAGGACGCCTTCGAAGGCTGGGATACCGTCAAGCAAGCGCAAATGATGGGCACCATCTTCGATGCGATGAACGAATTCCTCGGCACCGTCGGTCTGGTCACGCTCGCTCTCGGCGCCATCGGCGTCATCAACATCATGCTCGTCGCGGTCTCCGAGCGCACTCGCGAAATCGGATTGCGCAAAGCCCTGGGCGCCACCAACCGCACCATCATGCTGCAATTTTTCGCCGAGGGCATTCTGCTGACGCTGGTCAGCGGACTCATCGGCATGGCCCTGGCCGGCGGCCTTATGGCTCTGTTCCGCAATTACAATGGTCCCGGCGGCTTCGATCCGCCGCGGCTCGTTCCAAAGACTGCGATTCTCGCCATTGCGAGCCTGACTCTGGCGGGCGTCGCCGCCGGACTCTATCCGGCGCGCAAGGCCGCCCGCCTGGAACCGGTCGAAGCCTTGAGGCAGGAATAATGTCCTTTGATCTCCAGCCGATTTTGAATGGCGAGCTTCTCGAACTCCGGCCGCTTCGACCAGAGGATTTTAATGATCTTTACGCTGTGGCTTCAGATCCACTGATTTGGGAGCAACATCCGATCACGGACCGTTACCAGGAAGAAGTTTTCAAGGGGTTTTTTCGCGAGGCCTTGGAATCTGGTGGAGCGTTGATCGCCATTGATTCCAAAGATGGCCGGGTCATCGGGTCGTCGCGATTCCACGGATACGACAAGGAAAATAGCGAGATCGAAATCGGTTGGACATTCTTGGCCAGGTCTCACTGGGGCGGCATCTACAACCGCGAAATGAAACAACTCATGCTGCGGCACGCCTTCAGATTCGTGAACCGGGTTGTCTTTCTTGTTGGTCCGCAGAATCTGCGGTCGCAGAGAGCCGTAGAGAAAATAGGCGGAGCTCGTGTAGGATCAAGGCCCGACGCTGGCGGTCGAGAGAGTTTTGTGTATCAAATCACTGCTTCAACCTTCGACGCTTTCGATCGACCACGGGCGGTGCCGCCTCGCGTGAATGAGAGTGAGGCAGGAATAATCAGATGATGCGCGACCTGCTCCAGGAGTCCTACAATGCCATGCGCCACAACCGGCGGCGCACCGCGCTCACCATGCTGGGCATGGCGTGGGGCATCGCCACCGTCGTGATGCTCCTCGCCTACGGCGATGGCTTCGGCCAAGCCATCGCCAATATTTTCAAAAATTTTGGCACCAAACTCATCATCGTGGTTCCCGGCCGCTCCTCGATGCAGGCTGGCGGACAGAAAGCCGGCGCGCAAACCCGCATTACACTGGACGACGTCGATCTGCTCTCCACCAACATCCCGCAGATCACCCACATCACTCCCAGTTGCGACAAGGATGCGACCATGCAGTACGACACTCGCTCATACACCATGAGCGTCAACGGCGAATACCCCAACACCTTCGCCATCCGCGCCTTGACCCTCGAGCAGGGACGCTTCTACAACCCCGAGGATCAGATGCAGCGCGCGCGGGTCGCCGTCATCGGTTCCGAAACCAAGGAAAAACTTTTCTCCGGACGCAACGCCCTGGGCGAGCACATCCGCGTCGATGGCATCAGCTTTGAAGTCGTCGGTGTTCTTAGCGCCAAGATGCAGGCCGGTGACGACAACATCAATCGTGTCGTTTACGTCCCCTTTACCACCATGAGTGACCTCAAGGACACCCACTACCTCGACTCCGTCTGGTTCAATTACGAAACCAACGACTATGAACGGATCGAGCAATCCGTGCGCTACATCATGGCCGCGCAGCATAAATTCAATCCTGCGGACCGCCGCGCCCTGATGGTCTTTAATCTTATGGAGCAGGTCCACCAGTTCGAGGTCATCACCCTCGGCCTCAAGATCCTGCTCGGTTTCATCGGCACCCTCACTCTGGGCATCGGCGGCGTCGGCCTGATGAACATCATGCTCGTCTCCGTCACCCAGCGCACCCGCGAAATCGGCGTGGAGAAAGCGCTGGGCGCGCGGAGTCGGCACATCTTCCTCCAGTTTCTGGCCGAGGCGCTCACCATCACCTTCATCGGCGGACTCCTGGGCATCGTCCTGGCTTACGTCGTTGCCCTCACCGTAGGCAGACTTACGCTTTACAGCGCCATGGCCAAGCACGCCGAAGCTGGCGACATCCGCTTGATGATCAACCCCATCACCCTGATCGTCGCCGTCCTTATCCTCACTGCCGTCGGCCTGGTCAGCGGCATGGTGCCGGCCATCCGCGCCTCCCGCCTTGACCCCATCGAAGCCCTGCGCTACGAGTAGTAGCAACGGGGCTTGCCCCGGGCTCTACGGGAAATGAGCTGGGGAGGCAAATAAATTCTTCCGCAGCCTGCTCGGGCGCTCCTCCGCTGCTAAGATTCTGAAATCCACAGAAACATCCAAAATAAAACAGTGTTATCGCTATTGGAGGATGGTGACAAATGAAAAAGCTGATTGGATTGCTCGTGATATGTTTCGCGTTTTCTCTCTCAGCCCTGGCACAACACGGCGAACATGGAGGCGGCGGCCGGCCCGAGGTCGGTGGCGGCCATCAAAACATTCCCAAGCACGGTCCCGCGAAAGTAACCACTCCGCATCCGGCTGAGGAAAACCGCAAGTTCAACGACAAGGCAGGACATCCCGAAGCTCCCCACGTACATTCCAATGGAAAATGGGTGGGCCATGATACCGGTCGTAACGACGCTCATTACCATATGGATCATCCGTGGGAGCATGGCCGCTTCACGGGCGGTTTCGGCCGCAGCCACGTGTGGCGTCTTGGCGGCGGTGGCCCCGGCCGCTTCTGGTTCGGCGGTTTCTTCTTCTCGGTAGCTCCCTACGATGTTGGATTCTGTAACGGCTGGTTCTGGGATTCGGACGACATCGTCATCTACGACGATCCTGATCACATCGGCTGGTACCTCGCCTATAACGTCAGGCTCGGAACCTACGTCCACGTGATGTATCTGGGAATGTAGTGACTGACCGCGCGATGAGTCATCCGGTGGAGGGACGGGCGGGGACGCCCGGCGCTCCACCGGACAAAGAGTCGGCTACTTCTTTTCTTCGCTTTTGTCGTCCTTCTTATCTTCCTTGCTCTTGTCGTCTTTTGTCTTATCCTGGATCGAGAGCAGTTCAACCTCAAAGATCAGGGTCGCATTGGGCCCGATCTCGGCGCCCGCGCCCCGCTCACCGTAGGCAAGGCTGGAAGGAATAAAGAGCTGCCACTTCGATCCCACGGGCATGAGCTGCAGCGCTTCCGTCCAACCTTTGATGACTTGACCGACTCCAAACGTCGCCGGTTGCCCGCGCTTGTAGGAGCTGTCAAATTCCGTGCCATTGATGAGAGTGCCGCGGTAGTTACACACGACCGAGTCGCTCGCCGTGGGCTTCGGTCCCGTGCCGGCTGTCAGAATCTTGTACTGTAAACCGCTGGGCAAAGTGACGACGCCGTCTTTACTCTTGTTGGCGGCCAGAAATGCTTCGCCTTCGGTCTTGTTCGCAGCCCCAGCCTCTTGCATCTTCTCCTGCTGCTGTTTGCGAACCTCGTTCTGCACCTCGGTGAGCACGGCCTTCTCTTCTTCTTCCGTCAGACGCGTCTTACCGCCGCCCGTGGAGTCCTTCAATCCCTGGGACACCAGATTCCAGTCCACTTCCACCGATTGGTTTTTCAGGGTGTTCCCAAGATTGGACCCGATGTTCATTCCCAGGGCGTAGCTGAACTTTTCTTTTCGCGTTGTGAACGCCGGAGCCGCCGCGCTTTTCGCTGCCGTTCCCGTTTTCTTCACCGGAGCTTTCGCCGTTGTGGCGGCTTTCGGAGTTGTGGCTGCAGGAGCCGCTGGTGTCGTTGCCGCCGGAGTGTTTGCTGCTGGAGTCTGCTGGGCATAGCCATCTCCAGCCAGCATCATCCCCGCGGCCAATAGTAGCGCTGTAGTGAGAGATCTTTGCATTCACCTATTGTCCCATTGCCCCGCATTCTGCGCCAGAGCGGAGGTAATGCGGTGCTGAGCTTCGAGCTTCGAGCCGCGAGCTTCGAGCAAACCGGTTGCCCGCAGCTCGCAGCTCGTAGCCGATTTCGCTATAATCCCCCCATGAAAACCGCTCGCCTGATCCCGCTCGCACTGCTCGTGGTCGCGCTCGCATCGGCCAGCTCGGCCAAGATTCTGGTTCAACTCAAGGATGCTCAAGGCAAGTCTGTAGGCACCGCACTTATGTGGGACGGCCCTGGAGGAATGGAAATGGAACTCAATCTCGAGAATCTGCCTCCGGGCGTCCACGCCATCCACTTTCATCAGAACGCAAAATGCGAGGCCCCCGACTTCAAGTCGGCGGGGCCGCATTTCAACCCCGACGGTAAGAAGCATGGATTGGAGAATCCGGAGGGCCACCACGCCGGCGACAACCCCAACTTCACCGTGGGCGCGGACGGCAAAGCACATTTCCATGCCGTGAATAAAGACATCAACTGGGGCGACGACAGCCACTCGATATTTAGTAATGGCGGTACATCGCTCGTCATCCACGCCAAGGCCGACGACCAGAAAACCGACCCCTCAGGCAACTCTGGCGACCGCATCGCCTGCGGCGTGATTACGAAGTAGATGTTCCTGTAGAGACGGGGCATGCCCCGTCTCTACCGGCGCCGGAGACGCGGCAAGCCGCGTCTCTACGGGAAATCAGNCACCCGTTTGGGGCGCTTCCAATCTGATGCCAGGCGAGGACGCCCGGCACTCCATTGTTCTCGCNTTTACTTCCCTGCCGGCACGTAGAGCGCGGGAATGTTTTGCTTGTTCACCATCTCACTCAATGCTGGCAGGTCCTTCGCCATCAACTCCCGGTACTGCGCCAGCAGCGGTTGCGCCTGTTTTTCGAGATCGTCGAAGACCTCGTACTGCTGCTTCGTGGGTGCGGCATCCGCCGCATCGACGCTGAACAGCAATGCGTGCAGCCGCTCGTCGATCAGCACCGGGTAGTTCAGGTTCGACTCCGAACTCTTCGAGTTCACCTGGAGCAATTGCGACTCCAGATCGAAGCTCTTCTTGTCGAAGTCTTTCATGGCCGAAACGAGCGATGCGTAGCGCGGATCGTCNCCAGAACGCCCGTCGCCGAAACGNCGGCTGAGCGCNCGAGTCTCGGTGCGCACTTCGCGGATCGCCGCGACCGCCTCGTGAATCTCCGACACTTGCGCCACGATCTTGCGNCCCAATGCACTCTGCTTTTGCAGGTCGTCNCTCGACACCTTGACCCGCGGATCCGCTTTCAACTCCAGCGGCGCGGTGTACGATTTCCCATCCGCCGTCAGCCGCACCTGGTAGGCGCCCGACAATACCATCGGCCCGCGATTGCGGAATTCCGCGCCCGGCTCTCCCGCCAGCGGCGTCGGCCCCTGCAAACGCAGATCCCAGGCAAAGCGGTTCACGCCCACATCGGCCGGAATCTTCTCCTCGGGAGGCGTCTGATCGGGCCACTCTGGCGGCGTTTCCGCTTCCTTCTTCTCTTCGTTTGAGTAGCGCCGCACCACCTTCCCCGACGTATCCAGGAATTCGAGCGTCACCACGCCCTTCGGCGCGGTTGGCAGGTAGTAATAAATGATCGCGCCGGTCGGAGGATTATCGCCCACCGGCTGCCGCCGCTCGAAGAAGTCGGGCCAGCGCATGCGATAGGCCAGTCGCGGCTTGTAAAGCACGGCTTCCGTCGCCGCCTGTGTACGCACTGCGCGCAGCGGCGTGAGGTCGTCCAGAATCCAGAAAGAGCGCCCATGCGTCGCCACCACCAGATCGTCATTTTTCACAATCAGGTCATGGATCGGACTGTTCGGCAAATTCAGCTGCAGCGATTGCCAGTTCGCTCCGCCATCGAACGAAACGTAAATCCCTGTCTCCGTGCCCGCGTACAGCAGGTTCTTCCGAGCCGGGTCCTCGCGCACCGCGTGCGTGTAAGCGCCATCCGGAATGCCACTGGTGATCTTCGCCCACGTCTTGCCGAAATCGGTCGTTTTGAAAATATACGGCTTGAAATCGTCGAGCTTATGCGTGTCGACCGCCGCATAGGCCGTGCCTGCGTCGTGGGGCGATGCCTCAATCAGGCTCACCAGACTCCACTCCGGAATTCCCTTGGGCGTTACATTCGTCCAGTTCTTGCCGCCATCGCGCGAAACGTGAATCAAGCCATCATCGGTTCCCGCCCATAACAGGTCTTTCTGCACGGGCGACTCCGCGATCGTGAACACCGTGTCGTAATACTCGACCGAGGTATTGTCCTTGGTCAGCGGCCCGCCGGAAGAAACCTGCTTGCTCTTGTCGTTGCGCGTCAGATCGGGACTGATCGCCGTCCAGTTCTTGCCTTCGTCGGTAGTCTTGAAAACGCGCTCGGCGGTCGTGTAGATCACATTCGGATCATGCGGTGAGATCACGATGGGTTGCGTCCATCCCAGCCGGTATTTCAGATCGCCAACGCCGTGGCCCGAACTCTCCTCCGGCCAGACGGTAATGTCCTGCTGCTGGTTGCTGCGGCGATCGAGGCGGGTGACCGCGCCTTCTCCCGAACCCGCATAAATAATGTTTGAGTCCCGCGGATCGGGCGCGATATAGCCGCTCTCTCCGCCGCCCGCATCGAACCAGTGCTGGCGCCCGACATAACCGTCGTCGGTGCGGCTGGCGATGCCGATGGTCGAGTTGTCCTGCTGCGCGCCGTACACTTTGTAGAGAAAATCGTTGTCCGCCGTCACGTGATAGAACTGCGCCGTCGGCTGGTTGTACAGCGT
>JGI26339J46600_10000511_pt1 | contig 13266 bp, 10 predicted proteins | sample BogFormECP12_OM1_FD_46600 | JGI IMG/M metagenome (IMG submission 46600) | reverse complement strand
TACCATTCTCCGATTGTGAAAGCGCTCCGCGCTTACTGGGCGCAACATCGGGCGGACCTGGTGCTCTCCGTAATTCCGCACTTCAATCGCGAGATCGCCGACAGCCTTCGCAGCGATGACACGAAAACGCCTTTTGTCACTCTAATCACGGATTTGGCGGATTACCCACCACACTTCTGGATCGAGCGCGAGTCGGAATACATCATCGCCGGTACGGAACGCGCCCGACAACAAGCTTTAACCATGGGTCACCCTGCCGACCATATCTTCCAGACATCGGGAATGATCCTGAAGCCGAGATTCTACGAAGAAACCACCGTCGATTGCGTCGCCGAAAGGCAGCGGCTCGGCCTGGAGCCCGATTGTCCAACCGGCATTGTGCTGTTCGGAGGGCATGGCTCCCAGGTGATGGTTGACATCACGAAGAAACTCAACGCAGCCGGCAGCGGTGTACAGTTAATCCTGATTTGCGGGCACAACCAGAAGCTCGCCGCTGAGCTCAAGAATCTGCAGACCAGAAAGCCAGTCCTGGTTGTCGGATTTGCTCAGAATGTCGAGTACTACATGGGCTTGGCCGACTTCTTTATCGGGAAACCAGGTCCGGGCTCGATCAGCGAGGCGCTGCAATTCCACTTGCCCGTCATCGTNGAATGCAATTCCAAGACACTGCCGCAAGAGCGCTACAACGCGGAGTGGGTGACGGAGAACGGTTTCGGGATCGTCGTGCCGAGCTTCAAAAAAATTGCGCCCGCTGTTCAACGCTTACTCGAGAGCGCGACTTTCAATGCATTCCGTATGAAGGCCAACGAATACTCGAATCGAGCGCTGTTTGAAGTGCCCATAATCCTGGAAGAATGCGCGCCGCACACGGCGGCTCCTACGCACTCTCAGGCTGCTGTCTAACGTTGTCGCCGCAAGAGTTGTGAGGTCAGCGGAAGAGGGCGGCAAAAAATCCGCCAAGTTTTCTGAAGAACCCGCGCGCCGGCGCGTGATTCGCCGATGCCGTTTCAGTGCCCGCCGGCTTCGGCTTTGCGCTTGCCGCCGGAGGAAGCGGAGCGGCCAACGCTGGTGCTGCAAGTGGACGCGAATCGAGAGGCAGCGCACGCACATCCTCAACCGGGGCAGGCGGAGGGCCGGTCGAGTGGAACACAAACGGCGCCTCTATCTGCACGTGAAGTTCGTTGGGCGCGACGGAAGCGTCAAGTGGAGCGCCCGCTGCCGGTACTCCAGTCGAACCCGTGCTTTCCGCGTGAGCCGTCTCCGCAGCCGGCGCTGGGCTTGCGTTCACGGGCGGCAGTGCGTCGCCCTGCACTTTATTCTGTATTTGGCTCTGCGTCGGTAAATTGCTCGTCGCCCGCAGCGGAGCGTCCCGCGGCGGCGGACATCCGCATTCGAGCGGCACCGCCATATCCACGCGATCGAGTTGCCCGGAACGAAACACGAGCTGGTCGGCTGCCTTCACCTGATAAGTGCGATCGCCGAGCAATTCAGAGACAATTGCCGACGCCGTGTTGCCGGGCAGCGCGCGCACGCAGGTATTGCCCTGATTGTCCGCGCTGATGGCATAGTGAAATTCCCCCGGCCCCACCAGGAGGATGCGGAAGTCTGGCGTCATCACGGAATCCGAAGAAGCGTCGAGAGCGAAGTGCGCTTCCAGTGCGCCCGTGTTCATGCTGAGCATCACGTTATGCCGGTTCTCGGACGGAGTGACCGACACGGTCGTTCCCGGACAAACATGCACCTCGCCGCCACTCGACAGGCGGAGAACGGCGGTATCGGGGCCGGCCGCAATCGCAGAACCCGCGCCTCCGTCATTACCCGCCAGCGCCAGCGGCCCGGCCGCGCGTACCGCGGCCACGACCGGTTGCGGCGCGGGCGTCAGGCTGGGAACCGTCGGCGGCTCAAAAGGTGAACTCCTNGTCTGGCTGGGACTTTTCCCGAGATGCACGACCAGGCGGTTTCCGGCGGCATCCCAGGTATAGGNGCGNGGCGCGAGCAGATCCACGACCACGCGCGCTACCGGCGGATTCTGTTGAAACTGGTCGGCGCGTATCGTGCCGATCTGATCGGCTTGCACGCTGATGCGCTTATGCTGCGTTTCCAGCCGCGCGTTCGGCAGATCGATCACCAGCCGATCAGGGTCACGGATCGCCTGGATCGAGGGAACCAACGGTTTCGTCGAAAGAATTTCAACGGCCTGGCCCTCTTTTTCCTGCACAATCCGGAAGCTCTTGATCGTCGCAATCTTGCTCGCGGCAGAAGAAGCAGCAGGCTTGGAGGCAGGGTTAACCTGGGGCTGAACCGGTGTCTGGGAGTGAAGCCATGGTGTTCCGAGTACGAGCATTCCCAGCGCAAGAACCGCGCACAAATCCGCCCGCAAACTGCAGCGCGACCACAGTTGCCGGAACGCAAGATTCGGCGGGAAGTCTTTCACAGAAGAACTCGAGTGTTGCAGCAACCATATCACTCGGGGGTTCATGAAAAAAAGCGCATGGTAAAAGACACGGAGAAAGGCGCACGGAAAGCGCGCGCGAGGAATTACGAGTCGGCCAGGAACTCGTACTCATCAATGACGGCAGCCACCGCCATCTTGCCGGCGGGACTGCCACCTTCGACCCGCACCACACGGCCCTTGCAGCGCACTCGGATGCTTTCCGTCAGCGTGATTTCGGGCGGCAGGGTCAGCGTGAAATCAATCGCGGAGCCGGCCTGGATGGCGGAATCGACGTAAAAGCAGATTCCGCGCGCGCTGACGTCGCGGGTCTGCGCCGCGTGCTCCTGCTCATTTTCGCCGTAACGGACGCTTACGGGCAGGCGAAGCGCGAAGCGGCGCGTGGCCCGCTTGTCATTGTCCTTATCCTTATCCTTGTCGCTGCCCTGGTCCTGCTGCGTCTCGGCCATTGAACCTCCTCGGGAGCAAGGTTTCAAAGTTTCAAGGTTTCAGAGTTTCAAAGACTTGCCGGAAACCGCTTGTAAGCATGGCAATTAGCGGCAAGCCTGTCAAGCAGAGGCAGCTGATTGCAGAGGTCAGAGGTCAAATTACAGAGGTGAAAACCCACACCCCGGATAATCCGGGTTCAGGAATGCAGCTGCGTTCGAATGGTGTTACCTCTGCAATCTGACCTCTGACCTCTGCAATCCTTTCCGCCGCTGAACGGCTACAATGAATCCGTGGTCTTCGTGCTCGACAACTACGATTCGTTCACTTACAACCTCGTCCAGTACATTGGCGAACTGGGCGCCCAGGTTGAGGTTCGCCGCAACGACGAAGTGACCGTCGAGGAGATCGAGGCCATGCACCCCGAGCGCATCGTAGTTTCTCCCGGACCCTGCACTCCGCAGGAAGCCGGTATCAGCATCGAACTGATCAGACATTTCGCGGGCAAGGGCAACGTGCCGGTGCTGGGCGTCTGCCTCGGACACCAGGCGATCGGCGCGGCCTTCGGCGGCCAGGTGGTTCGCGCGAAGAACCTGATGCACGGCAAAACCAGTCAGGTGGAGCACGATAGCAAGACCATCTTTCGCGGCCTGTCTTCGCCGATGACCGCGACGCGCTACCACTCGCTGATCGTTTCTGAAGACGGACTGCCTGGCGACCTTGAAGTCAGCGCCTGGACTCGCGACCAAGACGGGACGCGCGTCATCATGGGCCTGCGACACCGGAAGTTTCCCGTCGAGGGAGTGCAGTTTCATCCCGAGAGCGTGTTGACGGACGAGGGGAAGAAGCTGGTGGCGAATTTCCTGCGGAGTTAATCTCACTCTGAAGGCGGTTCTCAGTTCTCCGTTCTCGGTAAGGGCGGAGTTCTTCTGAGGCGACTTGCCTAGTTACTCTTGCCTGTTTACTTCGAAGATAATAACCAATATTTTACGGGTACCCCCCCCTCCCCCCCCCGGTCTTTTGGAATCATGGGGTTAGGGAGAAATTCCCGCCAGGTCTTTGAGTTTAAATGAGTTGCGGGTAAAGTCTTCCAGAACCAATGACTTAGCGGCGATTTTACTGCGCCTGGTTGTCAAAGAGCTTCCCAAAATGGGTTTGGGGGCGGCTTCAATGCCGTCTTGGGAGACGGGCACACGTATGAGTGCGCCAATCAGATCGTCAGTATGGCGCACGGCGGGTTGGAAGTCTGTGATGCGGCACACAGGACGTTTGTGATGAAAAAAGTCAGTACCCAGTACTCGGTACCCAGTGCTTGGTGGGCGGCAATTCAGTCGACGATCCCACGTCTCGAGAGCGGGTGCAACCGGCGATTCCTCGGCTTCCAGGAAAATCCCAAGCTTTACGTGGCGGTGGAATCCCAGGTCTCGAAAACCGCGAGACCTGGGGCACCCGACTCGTTCCCACGATCCATCAATGAGTGTAATGGCGATGTTAAGCCAGTTATCCTTCAGGCAACGGCGTAAATCCGTTCGCATCTTTTATGGCCTAGCCCCATAAACGGTCTTGCCGCCGACAATCGTCCACAAGACCTTCGTATCGCGCGCCTCTTCGGCAGTCGCCGTCAACACGTCCCGATCCAGCAGGGTGAAATCAGCCTGCTTCCCCGGAGCGATGGATCCGATCCTGCTCTGCTCATCCAAAGCTCGGGCGGCATTTCGCGTGTAGGCATACAGCATCGCTTCACGCGGGACGCGCTGGCTTGCGTCCAGAACTCCGGCAGGCCCTTTGCGGGTTTCGGCCTGATAAATCGCATGGAAAACGTTGGCTGTAGAAACCGGCCAGTCGCTCGCGCCCGCGATAACGCCGCCTGCGTCCAGCACCGAGCGCGCCGGATATTGCCACGCATACAGCGCGGGATCGATGTGCGGTTTCACCAGTTCGATCGTGTCCGTTCCCGCGCTCGCCCAGTAAAGTTGGAACGACGCGATCACACCGAGTTCGCGGAAGCGGGGAATGTCCTCGGGTCTGATCAACTGCAAATGCGTAATCGTGTGCGGTAAGCCGGAGTTCCCGTTCGCCTTCCGAGCCGCTTCGATGCCATTCAGCGCCTCTGTTACGGCCTGGTCGCCAATCGCATGAACATGCACGATCATTCCCTGCTTGTCCGCGGAAATCGCAATCTTCGCAAACTCCGCCGGATCGAACAGCAGTTCGCCGTTCTTCCCACTGGGCCGATACGGCTTGGAGAGGACCGCCGTTTGCGAGGGATATTCCAGGACGCCGTCGGCGAACACCTTGATGCCGGCCACCTTGACGTCGGGCACATTCTTGAAGTCCTCGCGAAACTTCAACGCCGTCGCCAACTGCTGCTCCGGATGCCCCTTCTTGAACTCAATCACCGGCAGCGCCACAACATGCGAGTTCAGCTCACCACTTTCAGCCAATTCCCGGTAAGTCCCCAGGATTTCCTCACTCGCCATCGGATCGAGCCATGCCGTGATCCCGAGTTCATGCATGTGCTGCACCGCCGCGCGTCCCGCGGCAAGCATGCGCTCCCGGGTCGGTTTTGGGATTACCGCATCGGCCTTGTCCACGCCCGCGTCCACCAGAAATCCGTCCGGCTCCAGATCGGGGGCGAATCCGTAGTATCCCCGGCCCACCGGGTCCAGCCCGCTGATCAACTGCTTGGTGATGCCGGCGCGCTTCAGCATCGCCTTGTTCGCCCACGCGGTATGGCCGTCCATGCCCTGGAGCAGAACCGGTTGGTCGGCGTAGGGTCCGGCGTTGAAGCGGTTGTTCAATTCGCTGTTCTTCGACCAGAAAGCCAGCGGGACTCCGCTGACGGTCAGAATGTCTCCCTTCATGCCCCGGCCGCTCTTCTTCGCTTCGGCCGCGAACGCCATCAGTTCATCGACGGAACTCACGTTCTCGCCGATTTCGGCCGAAATCAACGAGAGCCCGCCATCCACCGCGTGACAATGGCTGTCGATCAGGCCCGGCAATAACAAATTTCCCTTGAGATCAATCGCCTCCGCACTGCTTCCCACCGCCTTGGAAGCTTCCCCCCGGTCACCGACGGCCACGATCTTGTCGCCGCGGATGGCCACTGCCTCCGCATAGGGATGCTCGGGTTCCCCTGTGAAGATCTTGCCGTTGTAGAGCATCCGCTCGTCTGCCCCTCCCGCGAAAGCAACGCTTTCCAGACAAGCGCACAGCAACAACATGAACACCCAGTTCGGCCTCGACATTGCCATTACCCTCAGTTCGAAATTGATCGGCTCTCCCCGGCGGCGGCCAGGCATTGCCGCCAGAAGAGCTAGACACCATATCACATCGGTGGAGTGTCCAGCGCAGAGTCGCGGATGCGGTTCCGGAACAAACTCAGGACGTGGCGGGGAGTCTGAAGGCTACGTTCAACGCGATTCACCCTGGCGACAAGTGAAATGTTGCCCCGGATGGCGAACTCGGTTGAAAGCTCGGTTGAAAGTCTTCCCACAGCCCCCGTGTGATGGTATATCCCGGAGAACTGGAGTTGATTGTTGACGTAACCAGGCGTGGCTGTTGAAAAACTCTTTTCAGGGAATTTCACCGGCGAAATTCGTTCGCAAGTTATTGAATGTTCGTTCGCCGTAGGCGCTGAAATTCACTGAAATTACTTATTTGGTTCCTTTTTCAGCAGCCACAGGCATTTACACCAACTACCCCGCAGGCCATTATTAGACCGGTTTGATAGCTTCCAGCCTTCCGCACTGCAGTCTGGCCGCAGCGGCTAAAGAGGCTGCGGAAAAACTAGTCGGGGGCGCAAAAAGCACACCTCAGGCGCTGAAGCGCGAACACATCAACGACGTAACGGCACGACTGAAGTCGTGCCCTTCCCAAAACCTGCACGAGTCAAGATTCTTAAGCAGTCCGAGACGGGGCAAGCCCCGTCTCTACGCAAACTTTTTTTGAATCCGGTTCTATCCGCTATTCGCTGCCCCTCGCCATCTCCACCGCTCGCAGGACGGCTCGGGCTTTGTTCTCGGTCTCTTCGAACTCACGCTGCGGATCGGAATCGGCTACGATTCCTGCGCCGGCTTGCAGGTAGGCCTTCTTGCCTTTCATGAGCAGAGTCCGGATCGCAATGCACGAATCGAGGTTTCCGGCGAAGTCGGCGTAGAGCACGGAGCCGCCGTAGACTCCGCGGCGCGTGGGCTCCAGTTCTTCGATGATCTGCATGGCGCGAACTTTGGGGGCGCCGCTTAGCGTTCCGGCGGGGAAACAGGCGGCGAAGGCGTCCATGGCGTTCAGCTCAGGGCGTAGGCGGCCTTCCAGCGCGGAGACGAGGTGCATCACGTGGGAGTAGCGCTCTACGTACATCAGGTCGCGGACTTTTACAGAGCCGTACTCGCTGACGCGGCCCAGGTCATTGCGGCCTAGATCGACGAGCATCACGTGTTCGGCGCGTTCTTTTTCGTCCGCGAGCATTTTCTTTTCGAGCGCGGCGTCTTCGGCTTCGTCGCGGCCGCGCGGATGCGTGCCGGCAATGGGACGATATTCGAGGTTGTGTCCGGTGGCGCGCACGAGCATTTCGGGAGACGAACCGAGCACGTGCATTTCTGTGGAATTGTTTCGCCTGGGATCCTTGTGCCCGGCGTTCTTTCGTTTGGCGTTCTTCTGTTCACCGCCGAAGCGCAAGAAATACATATAGGGCGAGGGATTCACCGTGCGCAGCGCGCGGTAGAGATCGAGGGGAGCGACTCCGGGCTCGAAATCCCAGCGCTCGGAAAGCACGACCTGGAAAATGTCTCCGGCGGCGATGTACTCCTTGGCACGGCGGACGCTTTCCAGAAATTTTGGCTTCGGAGTGCGCGCCCGCACCTTCAGCTTTAACTGCGCCAGTTTTGACTTCGTGGCCGTTTTGCGCCAGTACGCCGGCTTCCAGCCCGCGGNGAGTTTCTTCTCGATGCGCGCGATGTCTTTCACGGCGCGCTCGTAGGCAATTCTGGGCGCTTCCCGCGTCACGTCCGCCGAGGCGACAATGTGGATCTGGTGGCGCAGGTGATCGAAGGCGAGCACGCGGTCGAAAAACATCAGCACACAATCGGGAACGTCGAGGTCATCCTCAGCGTGCTCTCCGATGTTCTCGAGGCGCCGCACAATGTCATACGCGCAATAGCCGACCGCGCCGGCGGTGAAGGGCGGCAAACCTTCGATTGCCGCCGGGCGATGCTGCTGCAAGAGTTCCTTGATGACTTCGAAAACATTTCCGGTGCGGCGCTCGACTTTCTTAGCGCGGTCACGTTCGATCTTGATTGCGGCGCCGCGCGACTCCAGCCGCAGAAACGGGCGCACGCCAAGAAACGTGTACCGTCCAATCTTTTCTCCGCCTTCGACGGACTCCAGCAGGAAGGCATCCGGCTCNCCNTCAGAGACGGCGAGAAAGGCGGAGACCGGGGTCAGCAGGTCGGCAGAGATGGACTTCGCGACCGGAACCAGCGTGGCGCCGCGTGACAGGCGGGCGAATTCTTTGTAGTCGGGACGGATCATGCGTCTAGCATCGCACGAACACTTGGGATTGTCGTTGTTTCCCAGCCTTGCAGTCTAGTCAGCGACCGGCGAATACACTCGTCCGACCGCCCACTCATTCGCAAAGGACGCGAATGAGTGGGGCACCGCGTTATCGTCGGCACTCCCTTCGCTTGCCTAGGCTGCGGGGCGGCAATATACTTTGCGAGGCTTGCCCGCTGACTCAGGATCGCGTCATCAACAAGGGCGGGATGAGACATGTGGTTAAGGAACCGGCTTCTCGGCGGCCGGGCGGGGACGCCCGGCTCTCCACCAGCACGTTGTATTCATGCGGAGACTTTATGACGACGACAGTGGACCTCGAACAGGAAACTAATCCCTGGCAGGCGCAAGCCGCCCGCTTCGACCTGGCTGCGCACAAGCTGAATCTTGATGAAGGACTGTGGAAGGTGCTGCGGAGTCCGAGCCGGGAAATTATTGTGCATATCCCGGTGATGATGGACGATGGGCACCTGGAAGTGTTTACCGGATACCGCGTACAGCACTCCATAGCGCGTGGCCCGGCCAAGGGGGGACTGCGCTATGGGCCCGACGTGAACCTGGACGAAGTGCGGGCGCTGGCGAGCTGGATGACGTGGAAGTGCGCGGTGGTGAACATTCCGTTCGGGGGCGCCAAGGGCGGCATTATTTGCGATCCGCACAGCATGTCGCAGGGCGAGTTGGAGCGCATGACCCGGCGTTACACCGCCGAGCTATTCGATTTCATCGGGCCCGAAAAAGACGTCCCCGCCCCCGACGTGAACACCAACGAACAGACCATGGCGTGGATCATGGACACCTATTCCATGCATGCGCGCCAGACCTGCACCGCCGTCGTTACCGGCAAGCCGATCAACATTGGCGGATCGCGCGGGCGCCGCGAGGCGACTGGGCGCGGCGTGCTCATGGTCTGCGAACAGGCGATCAAGAAACTGCGCCTGAATCGCGATACTACCCGAGTCATCGTGCAAGGCTTCGGCAACGTCGGTTCGAACGCGGCCCGCCTCATGGCGGAAGCCGGATACAAGGTCATCGGCATCGTCGAGGTTGACGGTGGCTTGTACAAAAAGGACGGCATCGACATGGAAGCGCTGTGGGAATTCCGGCAGCGCAATGGCACGGTTCACGGCTTCACGGGCGCCGAGACGTACGATCCGGCCGAGCTTTTGCTGGTCGATTGCGACATNCTGATCCCGGCGGCGACGGAAAACCAGATCACCAGCCAAAATGCGGACCGCATAAAATGCAAGATCCTGGCCGAAGGCGCGAATGGTCCCACGACCGCGGCCGCCGACGATATCCTCTCCGCGAAAAAAGTCTTCGTGATCCCCGACATCCTGGCGAACGCCGGCGGCGTCACCACTTCTTACTTCGAGTGGGTGCAGGATCGCCAGGGCTACTTCTGGAAGGAATCGGTGGTCAACGAGCACCTGTCGGAGATTATGATTGCGGCGTTTGACGATGTTGTCCGGTACTCTGAAACGCATGGCGTGAACAACCGGATCGCCGCCTACATGCTGGCGATCGACCGGGTGGCGTACACNATNCGNCAGCGCGGAATCTATGCCTAGAGAGGGNCTTGCATTTCGCGGCGAACAGCAGGTCCTTCCGCTTCGGCTTTGCTCAGGGTCAGGATGACAATTCACGAAAGGTGTGAGGAAATATGAATCGCTCCCAAAATAAACTTACGCTGTGGATTCTCGCTTTCTGTCTGACGCTCACGGCAGGCATTTCGCCTGCTTTGGCGAAGGCGCAGGCGAGCTCGACTGGCACAAGTTCCGCCGCAGCAAAACCAGCAGCTCCGGCTAGTCCCAGTGCAACTCAGACTGCTCCAGCCGCCCCGGCTTCCTCGGGCAACACGGCTGCGCCCAAGACGACGACCAAGGCGGCGGCAGGCACGCCTTCCAGTTCGGACATAGCCGCCGCTAAAGCCAGCGGTAAGGTGTGGGTCAACACGGAGAGCGGCGTCTATCACAAGAGCGGCCGCTGGTATGGCAAGACCAAAGCTGGGAAGTTTATGACCGAAGCGGAAGCGAAGTCTGCCGGCTACAAAGAAGCGCAGAAATAAGTCGGCGCGGTTTTCTGAACGCGCGCCAGTATTTTCATCATTCGCCGATCCAAAGTGGCGCCCGTTTTGGAACTACCATCTTACTTTCATGGACCCTGGCCTCCTGTCCGTTGCCTTGGTCTCCGATGTAGAGGATAATCACATTAACCGCCCCTGCGGCCCTGGCTCAGTCATCGCGTGAATCTTCCTAACTACATCACGCTCACCCGCATCGCCGCGATTCCGCTGCTCATATGGATACTTTGCAGCCCGCGCTTCGCGGGCGAGCAGAGCGGGGAAAGAGAAATCCTGGCTTCGGTTGTTTTCATACTGGCTTCGATCACCGACGGCATTGACGGCTATCTGGCGCGCAAACGCGGGCAAATCACCACCATGGGCATGTTGCTCGATCCGCTGGCCGACAAGTTGCTGATCGCCGCGGCCTTCATCACGCTGGTGCAGTTCAATCCCGCGCTGGTGCCGGCCTGGATGGCCGTGGTCATCATCGGGCGCGAGTTTCTGGTCAGCGGACTGCGCTCCATTGCCGCTTCCGAAGGCTTTACGATTCAAGCGAGCGAACTGGGGAAGTTCAAGATGCTGGTGCAGATTATTTCCGTGGTGGCCGTGATTCTGGCTCACCGCTGGCACGAGTGGCCGGTGTACGGCATTTACATTTTTCCGGTGTACTGGATTGCCTGGCTGGCCATCTGGTTCATGGTTCTGCTTTCGCTAGTTTCCGCGCTCGACTACTTCGTTGCCTTCTGGTCGCGGATCGACCGCAAATCGGAAAAGCGGCGGCGGCGGGCCTTCGTCCTCGCCCGGCGGAGAAAACGCGATGTCCAGGCTGTCTGAAAAGCCGTCTGAGAATCTGACCGCGGGCGAAGTGGCTCGCGTTTCCGCCCCGCAGTCCCCGGAATTTTCTCTCGAGCAACGCCGGACTCTGCTCCGCATCGCGCACCAGGCGATTGTTTCCGCTCTGGAACGGCGGCCTTTTCCGGAGGCGACGTCTTTTCCGCCCGGGCTGTTGGATCCACGAGGCGTCTTCACCACTCTTTATTCGCGCAGCGATCTGCCGGGCGATCCGCACCGCCAGCTTCGGGGGTGCGTCGGCTATGCCCTGCCCATTGCGCCGCTGTGTCGTGCCGTGGCCGAAACGGCCCGCGCCGCCGCTTTCGAAGATTCCCGGTTCCTGCCGGTGACGAAGGAAGAAGCCCCTAAGCTCGAGGTTTCTCTGAGCGTGCTCTCCCGCCTGTTTCCGATTCATCCCGAAGCAGTGGAAGTCGGGCGCCACGGCCTACTCATTTCGCATGGCACCCGCCGCGGCCTGCTGCTGCCCCAGGTTCCCGTCGAAAATGGTTGGGACCGGGAAACTTTTCTGGAGCAAACCTGCCGCAAAGCCGGTCTGCCGCTGGATGCCTGGCGCAAGGCCGCAACCATCGAGGCTTTCACCGCCGAGGTCTTTGGCGACGCCGATGTCGAAGAGCCCTGCTGAATCTGCTTCCGAAATCGCCTTCACGGATGCCGCATTCCACTTCTTCCCCACTTTAGTACCCTTGCCTTCTCTGCCAGAGGACGTAAGCTGAGCGCTGGCCGTTTGATAGCAGGGGCAACATTGTGAGGGCAATATGGAACTCGCGATTGTGATCGTCGTACTGGTCGTCGCGGGCGCGATGATTCCCGGGAATCCGAAAATCCGTTTCTTCCGCTGAATGACGCAGGTGTCAGATCTTAGGCGTCAGGTCTCAGGACAAACGTGGACTTCGATCTTTCCTGAGACCTAACACCTGAGACCTAACACCTTTCTTCCGACGGGAAGTCCGAAGCAACAGTAAAACAAAAAAGGGGAGATTCGCTCTCCCCTTTTTCCGATCAAATTGTTCGTTCTCTTACTACTGCTCGTCCAGTTCCACCGTGTCGCCCGCATGCACATCTTCCAGAGCGAAGACGACCATGGCTGACGATGCGGTCGGGGTTACGTTCAGAACCACCACTTCTCCCACAGCGCGCCGCGGCAGATCGCCCACATGGATGTTCGGCCCTGCGGTCTTGGTGAAGCGATTGGCCTCAAAGGCCGGCGGGCGCACTTGCGTGTCTTCAGAAGTTTGAGCTTTGAAGGAGAGCGAGTCCACCGGATCTTGCAAGGTGGCTGTGTAGGAACGCACCACTCGGAAATAGTCCCCCACTTTTACGCCCTGATTCGAACCCATGTTCATATAAAGTTTCATGCCCGTGCCGAGGAAGGCGTCGAAGTCTTTACCGAGCACGACCCGTCCGCTCAGCTTCCCATTCGCCGGCGCGAAGCGGTCGAAACGCCCGGGCACGTGAAATGTAACCGGCGGTTTTTCCACGAAAGGCATGATGACGTCTCCCGGGTTGATGGGATCGCAACTGAATTCGACCTGGGCGATGGCGCTGTGACTGCGCGTATCGACGACCCGCACCCTCCCAATTTCCCCGTAAGGGCGTCCCGCGGCAGCCAGTACTTTTCTCTGCCCCGGATAGATTTCATACTCGTTGACGTCGCGCATTTCGCGGACAACCGAATACAGTTGTCCCGCCTGGTAGCCACTTCCCGCGAGATAGACCATTTCCCCGATCTCGAATTTGGTTGAGGTCGGCGTGTGCAGGCCGCCGTTGACGTAGTTCGCGTCGGGAACCCGGTCCTTGGTAAGAAACCCTGCGCAGTAAATGTCGGCTGCGGTAGGCGTCTGGAAACGCACGAATGGCACGTTGACCGAGGTGTGGACGATACCGTCCGCATCGGGAGTGACCGCCGTCGTCGACTGCTGGGATG
>JGI26339J46600_10000509_pt1 | contig 13283 bp, 12 predicted proteins | sample BogFormECP12_OM1_FD_46600 | JGI IMG/M metagenome (IMG submission 46600) | reverse complement strand
GAAAGAACCTTCAACTCTTTTCCGTTAACGAGCAGGTTATTGCCCTCGACCTGAACATCTGCATTGAATCTTCCATGCACAGAATCATATTTCAACAAGTGCGCAAGCGTTTTTGCGTCAGTAATGTCGTTGACTGCGACAAAATCCACGTTCGCCTTCCTTTCTATGGCCGCCCTATAGAGCAGGCGACCGATTCTCCCAAAACCGTTTATTGCTGCTTTAACCGTCATTTTCATCACCATAATTTCTTCTTTTTTTGTTTAGCTATGCACCTAATTAAGCTTCCGAATTGAAGCCTGAACCATGGAAGTTAAGGTGGACCAAGTGGGACTTTCAGTTTTGGATTAAAGGCCAGATTTCCTGTGGATGGGCCGTTAGCGTAGTTTCATCAGGGCCACTTCTGCTGCGAGCACTGTGGGTTCCCATGTTTCGCAGAGCGGGGGCGCGTAGGCTGTGTCGGCTCTTGCCATATCTCTAACGGTCATTCGTTTCTGGATTGCCAGTGATACAGCGTTGATCCTTTGAGTCACTTCTTCTCCGCCGATTATCTGGGCACCAACTATGCATTGAGATTCCTTTTCGATTACGAGTTTCACCTTAATGGGCAAGGCGCCTGGGTAGTAATCTGCCCTCGTCTTTGAGGTAATCGCGCCTGCAATGGTTTCAAACCTGACTTTTTGTGCTGCAGCCTCCGTTAATCCTGTCCAGCCGCAGTCCGTTTCGAATAGTCTGGAAACAGCCGAGGCTAGAGCCCCCCTGAAAAGCGAGTATCCTCCGGCTGCATTAGCGCCTGCAACTTTTCCCTGGCGAACTGCCACTGTGCCCAACTGTGGCAAAAACGGTTTGTCGGTTATCATGTTTATTGTCTCAGCGCAATCGCCTATAGCGTAGACGTCTTTGGCGCTGGTCTCCATGCGCACGTTGGTCTTTATTCCTTTGGTTTCTCCTAGGGCTATACCTGCTTCGGCGGCAAGCTTCGTGTTTGCACGCACGCCGAAGGCGCTTAGGAAGAGGTCTGCGTCTATCTTTTCGCCCCCTGCAATGATGCCTGTAACTCGGTCGGTTCCAAGGAATTCTTCAACGGTTTTGCCGAGTAAGATGCTGATTCCTTTTTGCTCAAGCTGTTCCTGGATCAGCTTTGCCATTTCAGTGTCGAGGGCTTGCGGCAGAACTTGGGGAAGCATCTCAACGATTGTGACTTTCAACCCTTTTTCATGGAGTCCGATACCTGTTTCGAGCCCAATTAGGCCTGCTCCCATGACAACAGCCGTCTTGGCGCCGTCCTCGATGGCTTTGGTGATTCTTTCACCGTCATCAAGCGTTCGCAACGAGTGTATTCCCTTCTTGTCACAGCCTTTGATGGGCGGCATGAAAGGGGTTGCACCTGTGGATATGATAAGACTGTCGTATCCCATCGTCTCAGTTTTTCCCGTTTTGCTCACGGTTTCAACGGTGGTGCCCTGCGTATTTATTGCTGTGGCCTTGGTTTCGGTCCGAAGATCCAACTTCATCATCTGGAAAAAGGCTTGTGGAAAGACAATCAAGTCCTTCAAGCGTGGTATTTCGCCTCCTATAACGAAGGGTAGACCGCAACGCGAGTACCCAGCGTATTTTTCTTCGGTGAGAAGGGTAATTTCTGCTGTACGGTCAGTCTTTCTAGCGGAGGAAGCGGCGTCAACGCCTGCTGCGTGCGCGCCAATTATTACGATGCGCCTAGGCATTGGTTTTCCTTCATTTCTGAAGAGTCTTGTGCCACTCGAGAGCCTTGTTGAAGTCCATGAGGTTTGACAATTCGGCTTGGAGATTTGAAGGCTTCACAATCAAGAGCCACCCTTTGTTGTAGGGGTCTTCGTTCAAGAGTTCCGGCTTAGATTGCACCTCGGCGTTTACTTGTTCAATGGTTCCACTTATGGGCGCCACAAGATCTGATACTGCCTTTACTGATTCCACTGTGCCATATGGATCGTTCTGTTTCGTTGTGGATCCTGAAGACGGGAGCTCAGCGTAGACGATTTCTCGCAACTGTTTCTGGGCGTAATCGGTTATTCCCACTCTGACTTTGTCGCCCTCAATCTTGAGCCACTCAAACTCTTTCGTATAGTATAATCCCTCGGGCACTTCATGTCCATCCACTTTCACCATTTTCATTCACCTTTAGAGCAATGTAATTACTGTTCCATGATGCAACGTTTAAGATTAACTGTTCCAAGAAGACAACATGAGCTTTGAAACGCGAAATATGGAGAAGAATAGACGCGCAAGGCTTAAATCGTTCCGTAAACTGTCTGCGATGGGTGATGTTATGGCTTTCTGCACGCATTGCGGCGAGAAACTCCCAGATGACGCGAATTTCTGCACCAAATGTGGAAATAGGACCAAACGAGCGGTTGAAGCAGGTGTTCAAGCGCCTGTGGAGGATTGGAGAGAAGCCTTCTCTAAAATGGGTGTTGAGATGGAGAAAGCGTTTCAGACCGCTGCTAAAGAAATACAGAAGGCTCTCAAAAACGTTAAGGAAGATGTCAAAGAACCAAAAACCAAAACCTTGATTGTGTGCAAGAGCTGCGGAGAAAAGAACCCCAACGAAGCCGCCTTCTGCACGAAATGCGGCGAGAAAATCAATTGAGACACNAACGCATTTCCGGCTGAAGGATGGGTCCAACCCAAAATGGCGTACCAGTCCGAGCCATCAGCCTGTAAAGAGGCGGAAAGGCTTTGAATGCGGCAGAATCTTATGAAGAACTGATAATATGATTTGCGAGTAGGAAGCCTTCTCTGAACTTTTCACAAAACACTCAAAAATGAAGTGTCGGTTTCGAGGCGGATTGTTTGGTTTGGCTATTGTTTGTGTCATGAGATATTCGGACAAGTTTTTATAGTATAAAGTAAGCTAGACAGATTTAGGGTATTAGAATGGGAAGCATTTGGGTCGGGGCGTTCATTGGGTTTGTTGTTACGGTGGTTCTGAGCATTTTGCATGTCGGATTTTGGTTGAGTTACCTCGCGGGCGGCTTTCTAGCGGGGCTCCTGACTGGTGGAATGGGAAGGGGGACCATTTCAGGTTTTCTTGCAGGGGCATTCGGTGGAATCATCCTCGCCATACTAGCAAGCGTGAACCTTGTTCTCGTGGGAACTCTCACGGGCGGATGGATAGGTGGACTCGAGGGATTGCTGAGTGGCTTCATCGTCGGAATTGTCCTCATAATATTGGCAATTGGTGGGGCAATAGTGTCCGCGATCGGAGGATTAATTGGCGGACTTTTGGCTAGATAGGGCACTTGAGTTATTTTCCTATGATTCTCCTGTTACAGCTGCAACCAAGCCAAGTGTCCACATGATGACTGCAGGCATGCACAGTTATTCCATCAATAGTTCTAATTTTATGAATCCCTTCCCTACTGCAGTCAGAACAGAAAACATTTGTACGCCTATGCTGCCACGCCTCATGTCTTTGCTGCCATGCCTCAAGATCTTTGAGAGATTCTTCCAGATAATGAATCTTCGAGTCTAATTCCCTGTTTTTCATGCCATATACCTCCAAGGGAGATTACGCCACATGCAATTGTGTAGGAGATGCGAGCCCCCAAAAAACACTCGTATTCTCCTGCACAATCCTAACCCCCACAATAGATTACCTCGTTGCCGAACTTAATCCTACGTATGCGAACAGCTTGTTCCAAAAACAGAACAGCATGAGTTGCGACTTACAGCGCCCTCGAACAGAAACTGAAGCGAAGACTTCAATCTCAATAGAGTGCCAGACCGCGGTTTCTGAAAAACCTTCATCATTTGTAAACATACAATAAGTGGTGAAAAAGATTAACTAAAATGATGATTCATAGGATGGCGGTGGACCTGCTAATGTGGAGGTCAGTCTTGATTGTCTGATGCATTTGGCTTCAATAAGGAAACTCAGAAGAAAGCGAAGAGCCATCTTCATAAGGGATTGCAGGTGTCCATGTGCAAAGGCATAGTCTTGCTTGTTTTGGGATTGCTGGTGCTGGATCTCCGGATCCCTAACATGCTGGAGAATTCCATTGAAGCGGTTGTTGCTCAACCTTGGCTAGTTGTGGCCGTTTTTGTTTTGGTGGGGTATCTCATTTTTTGGTTGATTTCGCTGCCTTTCGATGTCTACGGTGGGCACGTGCTTGAGCACAGATTTGGATTGTCAGATGAAAGTCCTGCCAAATGGTTCATGGATCACTTGAAGGTTTCAATTTTGATGATTCTAGTTGTCTTTTCAATCGCTGAGGGAGTTTACAATTTCATGTGGCTTAACGAAACGTATTGGTGGTTTTATTTCTGGCTCGTTTCGGCCTTACTAATCGTGGTTTTCATGTATGTTGCGCCAGTGTTGATAATGCCGCTTTTCTACAAGTTCCCAAAGTTGAAGGATGAAGAGCTGCTGAACACTCTGACTAAACTCGCTGACAAGGCGGGAATAAAAATGATCGGGGTATTCGAAATGAAGGTGGGAGCAAAGACGAAGAAAGCTACGGCTGCTTTGACGGGAATAGGCAGAACGCGCAGAATGTTGCTCAGCGATACGTTCCTTTCTAGTTTCACAAAGGACGAAACCGAGAGTGTTATGGGACATGAAATAGGNCATCATGTTTACGGGCACATCTGGAAACTTGCTGCACTTTTTGCNGTTGGTTTTCTTGTTATGCTTTTTGTGACAGACCAAGTGTTGCGGGTTAGCGTTGGTTATTTCGGCCTAACTAGCATTGGTTCAGTTGCTTCTTTTCCTCTGGTGGCTTTGACGTTAGGCCTGCTTTATGCGGCTCTTACTCCTTTGGTAAACACGTTGAGCCGTCATGCAGAAGGTCAATGTGATCAGTATGAGCTCGATCTCGTAGGTAGACCAGATGCCTACATTTCTGCAATGACTAAACTGTGTGATCAGAATCTGAGATACGCCTATCCTAGTCCAATAGTGGAATTCTGTTTCTATGACCATCCCTCGGGGAAGAAAAGAGTGGAACGTGCGTTAAGGTATCAGGAAGCACATCCTTCGAAATAGATTGGTATTAGCGTATTCTTTTTCCTTGTATGTAATCTTCTACAGATTCTTTGGCCGTTGAGTCAGGCACTTGAATCGGCGGGTGTTTGAAGGCGTAGGAGGATATGCTTAAGAGTTGCCCAGATATCTTGCGGTCCAAGGCTATTTTCACTGCGCGTATGATGTCGATTACGACTCCGGCGCTGTTCGGGGAATCTTCAACTTCGAGTTTCACCATTACCGTCAAAGGTCTGTCTCCAAATTTCCTTCCTTTCAGCCATAAGTAGCAAATCTTCTTGTTGCCCAAGAAGGGCACGTAATCCGACGGCCCTATTCGTGTGGGCAGATCGTACGGTACAAGACTTGTGACTGCTTCGGTCTTGCTAATTCTTTTTGTTTTCAGTCGTTCCTCAACGGTCATGTTCAGGAAATCCGTGTCTCCGCCCAGGTTCAGCTGGTAAGTCTCATCGATGATGACGCCTCTGTCCACGCAGAGTCTGGCCAAGTTACGGTGCAGGATAGTGGCCCCCAACTGACTCTTTATATCGTCGCCAGCGATGGGAAGCCCTTTTGCCTCAAACTTCTTGGCCCATCCAGAGTCGGAACAGATGAACTCGGGCATACAATTGATGAACGCGCAGCCTGCATCCAACGCGGCCTGAGCATAGAACCGGGCTGCGTCGTGACTGCCAACAGGCAGATAATTGATAAGAATCTCCGTTTTCGAATTTTTCAACACTTGAACAACGTCTACAGGCTCAACCTCACCTTCTTTGTAGATGCTGAAAACCTTCTTCATGTGATCGGCAACGCCATCGAGGAAAGGCGCCGGCGAAACCTTTACTCCCAACCTAGGCACATCGGCAAATTTCGCGCAACAATTGGGTGCTGTGAAAATGGCTTCCGACAAATCCTTGCCAATCTTGTTTTTGTTCACCTCAAAGGCAGCCACAAACCTTACGTCTCTAACATGGTAACCTCCGAAATTGACGTGCATCAAACCCGGAACAGAAACTTTTTCCGCAGCATCCTTGTAATACTGCACGCCCTGAATAAGTGCCGAGGCCGAGTTTCCTACACCGACAAGCGCCACTCTAATCTCTGGCAACCGAAACCACTCCTTTAAATCAGTCTAAGCCTTAACAATCGCCCGCTCTATAACGTTTTCTGGTAGCATTGGCTGATACGATTTTGGCCTTTATTCGTTGAGGCCAAAGGCTGCGCTAACATNCCTTGAGATGGTTGACCTTCATCGAACCAATCGGCGACAGAAGTCGTCAAGGCGGAAGCGTTAATTCTGAGAAATATGGCAAGTTTAAAAAGGCAATATTGATCAGATAACCTTCAGAAAGAAGTGGAAATCCATGGATGAAGGAGAAGTAGTTGTCAAGTATGAACCGTTCAGAGAAGTCGTAGTGATGGAAAAAGAAGTATTCGCTAACGCAGAGGAGATAGCAAGGTTTGCTTCCATAATCGCGGGCGGCAAAGCCGCAGGCCTATACTGGGCAGACGGTATCGTCTTTCTTTATTTTCCTCTTCCAGCTTCAACTGAAACCACGGCAAAATTGCTCGTCGAACACGGAAAAGTCTACTGGACCTTTCTCGGCTACGCTCAAATGCCCAAGTACCAACCAATCATCGAAACCCGCGAAAAAATGATTGTTCCAGTGGTCGATATGACTGCCAACAGACTTATGAAAAGCGTTGCAGACTGGCTAAAAGAACAGAAATAAACACACTACAAAACACCCTCTTCTCATTTTATCTGTTCCAACGCAAATAGTAAACGCTACTCGCAGAATCGACTATGATCCCATTTGAATCATGACTCGCAAGGAAAGGAAATGCATGAGACCTCTATACACGGGGCAAGGTTTTTTTGTGAAGGGCATATAAGCATCTGCCGCATCATAAGAAGCGATGTTTGATGCCGAAGACCGAAGCTACAATAACCATTCAAAATGTTGTTGCTTCTGCCAACTTGAACCAGAAGGTTGACTTAAACGCTGTAGTGCAGAGTAATCCCGGAGTTGAGTATCGTCCAGAACAATTTCCTGGATTGGTGTTTAGGATTAAAAGACCGAAGACAGCCACGCTGATTTTCAGTTCGGGCAAAATGGTGTGTACAGGTGCGAAATCGGAAAAGGAAGCGCATAGGGCCGTTATGAACGTTGTTAAAGAGTTGAAAAAAGGCGGAATAATCATCATCAGCAAACCAGAGTTCAAAGTTCAAAACATTGTTGCCTCTGCAAGTCTAGGCGGAAGAATAGAATTGGAACTGGCAGTGAGCAAACTTGCGAAAACCATGTATGAACCGGAGCAGTTTCCTGGGATGATTTACAGGATGGATGAACCTAAGGTCGTCATACTGATATTCGCAAGCGGGAACCTTGTTTGCACTGGAGCGAAGAAGGAACAGGACGTTTACGTTGCAGTGCACAAGCTTCATGAAAACTTGGAAAAGCAAGATCTCATATTCTACGAATAGAGGCCTACGGTGATCGCTTATCGCCTTCGTTTGCACGTTCCTCATGGCATTGAAGGAGGTCGTGTTTGTATCTGGAAATAGCCGATCATGTTTTGTCTTTTATCATCAGAAACCAGGGTTTTGAAGATATATCAGAGGGAATGAATGGGAAGATGCAAGAAAGTTGGGGTGGGTCCACTATTCTCTTCGTGTTTAGGTGATAGGTTATAATCCTTGTTTGTTATAACTGTGTAATTCTAGGAAGGAAGATTCAGTTTGAAACGATCTAATAAGAAGCAGAGGAAGACAAAACGATTCTTGAAAAGAATGAAAAGCCATGCAAAATGGAAACATGGAAAGAGTAATGTTGAAAAGGTTAGAAGAAGAGAAGAAGTTTGTGCGAAGTCATTGTAGCGCGCGCTTGAGATACCCAATGCATTCAGGATTCTGCTTGATGACATATTCCCCCGAGACTGGTTAACCAAATTAATCGTGGGCATGCAGTAGGGCGTTAAGGATTTATTTTGATAGATGCTCCCATTCTTCTATTTCTTGCCATGCTTGCATTGCCAGATCATGTCTTGCGGTTATTTTGGTGGTTTTCTGGTTGAAAAATACTTTTTTTCCCTCTGTCAGGGAACAGCCGAGAAGCCTTTTAGAATTTGTGCGTGTGCATTTATTCAGATTTTGCTTTTTCTTTCGGCGCTTCTGCTTGTGGTTTCAATTGAGGAATTAGCTTCTTTGCCCAATCTGTTTTGGTGGAGTATGCTTCAATCAATTGTGGAGAAGTAATGTGTTTCCGTTGTTGAGCCGCCGCAGACATTCGACTTTGCGATTTGCTGGTTTTGCTTTTTCTTCCGGGCTTTTCCTTCCTTATTGGTTTGTAATGTTCAGGTTTCATGTTGGATCTCCGTTAGTTCAAGGTTGGACGCTTAATAAATGTAGAGGTTTTGTGGATGTTTAGGAGCGTTCTGGGGCGTTAGGGCGTTGCTTTGATGTGGAACCTTTTCTTTTTGTTCTGCAGGAAGCTTTGGAGGTATTCTTCGAAGTATCCTTTCTTCTTTAGGTAGAGCCCGTATCTCACGAGTCCGTTCATGGCTCTCGCAGCGTCCTCGGGTGACGAGTAGGCCGGGATGCCCTGCTTGTCGAACCTGGCGCGTGTATATAGAGCCATTTCGGTTTCTCCGATGTCGCAGGCCACTATGGGTTTATCGTATGAAAAAGCCATTTNTGCGACTTTGTCGATGTATTCCTCCTGAACGGCTGGCGTGTGGTGGAGACCGAGGATGATTATGCCGCATAGATCGGGATCTTGAAAGAGTATCCTGGTGGATATCTCGAACATTTCATCTGTGCCTGAACCGGTTATGTCAACGGGGTTTAGGTTTGAAGCGAATTTTGGCAGTTTCCCTTCCAGCTTCAGCTTTTCAAACTTCGCCACAGTTTTTTCGGAGAAGCGAGGAACGTTCAAGCCTTTAAGTTCACATTCATCAACTGCCATTATGCCTGGGCCTCCTGCGTCCGTTATTATTCCAATGTTTCTTCCAGCGGCGGGCGGCTGCATTTCCAATGCTTTCCCCATATGGAAAAACTCGTCCATGTCTTCAGCTCTCAGGACGCCTGTCTGCTCGAAGACTGCATCGTATATTCTGTCTGAACCAGCTAGGGCTCCCGTGTGTGAAGCTGCGGCTCTAGCTCCCGCGCTTGTTCTTCCAGATTTGAGCGCGACTATGGGCTTTCTTTGTGTAACTTTTCCTGCGACGTTGATGAAGTATCTTCCTGCCTTAATGTCCTCAACGTATAGCAGGATAACCCTTGTTTCTTCATCGTGCAGCAAGTATGAGAGCATCTCGCCCTCGTTGACGTCTGCTTTGTTTCCGAAACTCACAAATTTGCTTACGCCTACTTCTCGTCCGGCCAAGTAGTCCAAGGCTGCAACGCCGAAAGCTCCGCTCTGAGTGACTATAGCGATGTTTCCTGGAATCGGTCTGGGTGTGGCGACAACTTCGTCTCCGGTCGCTAGAATCTTCGTTTCGGGCAGAAATAGCATGTCGACTCCTGTTCGGGAGTCGTATACTCCGAGACAGTTGGGGCCGAGAAAACGTATCCCGCTCTTATGGGCTATGTCAATTATCTGTTGTTCAAGGTCGTGGTTTCCGACTTCTCCGAAGCCAGAACTGATGATGACGACGTCGGTTACCTTTTTCGTCGCAGCGTCTTTCAGCACGCTTGGCACTGCGGCTGCAGGGATAACAATGACTGCAAGATCAACATTTCCAGTAATCTTGGTTAAGGAAGGGTAGCATTTGGCACCCATTATTGAGGTTTCGGTCGGGTTGACCGCATAGAGTTCGCCTTTGAAAACGCCTCTCATCTTGTTTTCTATGAAGTTCTTGAAAATCACGTGGCCCGCCTTGTTCACTCTTTTCGTCGCTCCAACTACGGCGACGGAGTGAGGGTTGAAAAAGCCGCCTAGCTTCTTCGTTTCTTCGTCCATACCCCGATTCACCGCTTTTTTCTAACAATGACTATGGGTTTATGTCTTACTGTTTCTAGCATCTCCCAAGTGACATTCTCTAGCTCTACGTCGAAGTGTTCGGCCATTTCCCACACGGTTCTGCCTGCGCCGAAGCCTCTCGCTCTGTTTGCGAGCTCGGCTACATGCAAGGTCTCTTCTGTTGAAATGGAAGATCCAGCCACTGCTAGAGGTGTCGCCCTTCTCGTAAACTGAAGAGATCGTCCAATCACGTATGCTAGAAATCCTCCTCCTGAATGAATGCCCTTGACAGGGTTCGGTCGAGGCGTGAAATGAAAATTTCTGAACGAATACGTCTTGTCAGTGTCCACTACGATTACAACCACAGTCTTTCCGAGGGTTTCGAGTATTCGCCGACGCATTTTTTCTGCTATTTCGTCAGCCTTCTCTAGCGGAAGCAGACATAGGAATATGGAAGGTTGCTTCCGTCGATGCCGCCCTCTGAACCGAACATCAGGGCCTGTAGTAAGCCGCAGTATTGTAGAGCTAATTGTTTGTGTCGGCTTCCGATATCCAATGGATAGCCATGCAGCTCGGACAAGAGCTTTTGTCGGAGTCTGCATAAGGGTCCGAGGATGAAACCCCAAATAGTTCTCATCCAAAAACGTGCGATTAATTCTGCGTTCAAACTGGGCGGGATGTTGCTTTCATCAATGATGTTATTTGAGGCGGTCGAAATAGCTTTCTCTGATACTGCGATAAAATCTCCGTCTGCGACTTTCTCTTTTAGGGCTTTGACAGTCTCTTCCACACTGTTTGTCCCGGGTCTCCAATATTTCGTTTCTATGGCAAGCATTTTGAACCGAGTCATGCAGATCGCGTTCTACTTTTCAGGAGGTTCTAGAGGTTTTGAAAACGTGTTTTTATTTCTGAGAAGTGGCATTCAGGAGGCTTCATTTTTCCTTCAGGACAATATCCTAGCTCGACGCATGAAGGTCCACTGTTTTCAAACAGGATTGGTGCTTCCTTTTTGGCTTGTTTCAGCATTTCAGTTGCCACGTGTCTTATCTCCCATTGAGCACGTGCACAGCATCGCAGGTTGAAGAAGTGTCGCAGTTCTCTCGCATTCATAGTTACCATTATGTTGGTTTTGGCGGCGTTCGGCAAGATGAACCGGGCATCCTCTTTTGGAACTATATTTAGCAGTTGCTGATAGGCTTCAGAGATTCTCTCCAGAGTTTCATCAAAGACTCTCTTTGCCGTCATGTTGCCTGCAATGCTGGGCGGCGTCACGTACTTTTCTAGCGTGTCATATGTGACGTAGCGTTGGCTCTGTTGCGTATATGATGCGATACGGTGTCTGACAAGCTGATGAGTCAACGCGCGGGAGACGTCCTCGATGCTGAACGTGAAATACGCGTGCTCGATGACAGATGTGTGTCCGTATCCAGTTACCCGTCGGATTCTGCGTTTGGCCGTCTCTTCATCTATCTGCTCCAAAATTTCTGAGGGCCTGCCGCTCTTTATNGTCGTCGATGCGGCGGCTCCACACAGAAGCTCTGAATCATTCGTTTTACGCAGAAGCNNNACTCTCAACTGACNTTTCCCCGGACATTTTGAAACGAGAGAATCATTTGTGGATTCNAGTATAAATTACCGCTAAATGAATATAAAANAATAACTTGACTTGGTCATCCCAGTGGTTTTATGGAAAAGCCAGACTCATAGTAAGGTCCCGTGCAATGTCNTTTTGCAATGCTGTCTTGTCGGNCCTCGTCTTTCTTATTTATGTTTTTTATAATGTTTATTTGCAAAATTGCTATTGTTGCGTTTGCGACCCCCTCCTCTTCACTTGTAAGGTCAAATGTAATGTTGAATTGTAACAAATCATGTTGAAAAACAGGCTGGACTACCGTTCAGAGCTGACTCGTGCTGTTCAATTGCAACGTCAAATATGATATGCTATACAACAACATCACACTGAAAGCTTTTCTGGATTGATTCTAGGGCTTCCTCAAGCTGTTTCTGAGGTTTGCGTAAGTGATTGGTCAGGATGCGTGCGCATTAAAATGCTTAACTATTCTTTACTCCAATTGATCTATTGGGAAAGCGCCCGCCCAAAATTTGATTGACTAAATAGTGCGCGCGCGCCTATGCGAACGATTCTTCAGACAGTTAGTCAGTGCGCGATGACCTTGCACGCGCTATCTGGGTGCGCTAGTCGCGCGCTCTTGCTTGGGCGCTCAAACTTCTGAAAACGGGCTAGTGTTCAATGTGCAACGGCCGGTCTCTTCCTGAAATACCTAAAGCCTTTCACTACGTATTTAGCGATAGTTGGAATCAAACCAAAAGAACCTCCGACTATGTCATCTTCCCACCAAGCAAGAGTTCTCACAAAATTGCTTGAAACATGGCCGAAAGAGTCGGTGGGTATGTAGTTTCTTGGGGGTGCCACCCAAGGCTTAATGACATCTAAACTGATTACACCACCAAAAGGGTTCCCATACGTGCCTTGCGTTGTTAACCCGTATTTTGTCAACCTTGAAAGTACGGGATCTTGATAGTAACGAAATTCAGCTATTCCATAAGCGGTCAAATAGCCGATTGTGAAAAACTCCGGTATGTGATTAATAAACCAACGTTTACGGGTTTCTGGTTTCTTCATAGCTTCCTTTGTCAAGTATGTAGAAAGTTCTATTGCCTCTCTCGTCTTTTCAAACGTTCTGTAAACCCCACGATAGCGCTTCGCCGTTCCTCGCGCTAAGATAGCTTGAAGCACTCGCTGCGTGTTGGATGGCAACTACTGTGCCTCAGTGCTCGTCAGAAACCCAAGGTGGCTAAGCCTATACACACCATTATTAGAAGTTATCCTAGAACACGTTTATAAGTACAAGGTGCCAGTCAACTGGACTGCCGCTGAATTAAGCATAAGCACAGATGGCCTTCACGGATTATGGCCAAGGCAGTCTCCATCAAACATGCCAACCAACATACTGCCAAATACATATTTCACTCTGCCGCAACTACAGAGCAACCCTAGCACCACTTTGGTTGGTTGTGGTCCATGGAAGTACCGAGCAGGCAGTCTCACAGGATTCGCTCCAAGCGACGGAATAACCCTCGACTATTACCCAAGTTTCCACATGACTTTTGTTACTCATACCGCCCAATTGCACCCGGTGCTATCACCGCTCTTCACATTACTCACTTGAACTACGATTGGAAGAAAACCCATAACAGATTTTGTAAAGGGAATAGCCTGCTCGCGCTACACAAACTGCTTTTATTGGTTAGCGCGCGCTTGTAATGTGTGTTGTAACAAGCCTTCGAGAAAACGGACC
>JGI26339J46600_10000508_pt1 | contig 13303 bp, 9 predicted proteins | sample BogFormECP12_OM1_FD_46600 | JGI IMG/M metagenome (IMG submission 46600) | reverse complement strand
TGTCGATTCGAGCTTGCCGAAGTGCGTTTTCTCTGGCCCACAAGCGCTGGCGCGCTTCGCGCAGCGCTTCCCGCCTGATCCCGGCAGATTCAACAAAAAAGGCCCACCCTTTCGGGTGGGCCCAGAGCTCATACGAAAACTAGAGCCCGAGAGCGGTTGCATTACTAGAATGCACAACCGCCTAAATAGGCGCAGTTTTCGGACTGGAAGAAGATGCTGTATTTACCATACAACCCCGAATTGGCTAGCGACTGACCGATGTTCCAGTCGACGACTTGGTCGGTCGCCGAGATGACCTGATCGCCAGCGTCATCAAGCATACCGATCTGCCAGGTCGTGGTCGCGGTCGACCCGGGATAGTTGAAGTGGTTATTGAAGGTGTAGTCGCCGTTGTAGTCCCAGAAGCTGGCGATGTAGTTGGTCAGCGGATAGAGGTAGTTGCCTCTGCAGCAGGGCCGTTCGACTATGAACTCAGCGCTGTTGCCGACAAGGAGCGTTCCGGACGGGGCAGTCAGGCTGTAGGTCGCGTAGATCTGCTGCGTCAGGTCATAGAGCGCCACAAAGCCACTGGTGGAACTGGTGTTCCAGGTCTCCACATACATATCATCCCCAGGATTCACATAGTACTCGTAGGCGGAACCGGCGGGGAACCATTCGATCCAGCTTGCATAGAATGCTCCGGCGGTGCTGGGATCACAGTAGTAGGCGGAATCGATGCCACCTTGCAACACATCGCCGTTGTTAAAGCCGTCGAGGCCGTTCCAGATCGAGGTGAAGTCCCATCCGCCGTCGCAGATGTTGCCCCCGGAGCCATTGCGAGCCTGTTGCGCAACCGGCACATTGAACTCCGAGAAGACGTAGTAGTACGACGTCTTGGCGTTGTACTTTTTGAGTGTGTTGGTGTTGACCACGCCACTCCAGTTGGAGGAGTAACCAATGCTAGCACCGTTCGAGGGCGAAACCGCACCCGCGTTTCCGGCCAGTTTGGCCGGCCTCATGGGCGTGTTGTGGACCTGACGGGGTCTGAGTTCGCCGTTCCAGCGCTTGGCTCCGGAGCTCACGACTTTGGCCCACTTGGCGTATCCGGCCGCATCGGTGGCACGGTCCGGACGAGGCGGGATGCCGTAGGCGGCCAGCGTTTCGTCGGAAGCGGCAAGCGCATTGAAACCAGCCGGAGCCTCGGGAAAGGTGCGGATCCCCTCAATGTTGGTGCGGATGGTGGCGGACTGTTCATAAATGGCGCGTGCGGCTTCGTTCTGCGCCGCCGCGAAGGTTGAGAAGCTCACGACCAATACTGTCACTGTAGCTACAGCGATTACTTTGCTCAAGAAACCGCAATTCTGGTTTTGCATGAAATTTTCTCCTACCCCCTGAGAGGGATTGTTGTGAGGCCAAGCAGACATCCCCATTGCGAACCGAGGCCGTCCAAGGCTTGCTGACCCGGACCGACGTTCGCAGGAATTTCCCGCTGGACGTTTTATTCAAAATTTTGAAGCTTGCACGACCCGAACTCAGTGAGGCTCCACTGGGGAAGCGTAGCCACCCACACTGACCCGTGAAGCTTAGCGCATCCCCAAACTAAGTCAAGTTAATAATTTGGTCTTTGCGAAAAAATCTTGGGGAGGTAAGAAATTTGCCCTCTTAGCGCAAAACATCGGTGGAGAGCCAGGCGTCCCCGCCCGGCTGGACGGGCGAGACGCCCGTCCCTCCACCGTATGACTCATCGCGCGGTCACGGTGCTAGAACGTGATGCGCACTCCGAACTCCATTTGCCGCGGCGCCCCGTTCGCGTACGTGCCCGAACCCGGCAGAACCCGGTCCAGCCGCGAGGTGCAGAAAGTGGTTGAGCTGCCGCAGTATCCCGCCGAACTCGCGTTGTTCAGCGAACTGCCCGGCGCGCCGTTCAGCACACCGCTGAGCTGGTTCCCCGCGCCTCCGAAGTTGGCCCAGTTGAAAACGTTAAACACGGAGACGTTCGGCTCCAGCTTCACCCGCTCTCCAACCTGGAACGGCCGGCTCAACCGCAGATCCATCGTCTTGAGCCAGGTCGCTTCCGCATAATGCCCCGGCAGCGCTTGAATCAGAGGCGCATATGCGCCCAGCGACTGCAGTTGCGCAGGGGTGAATAATTGGCCGATACCCGTCAGAGGATTACCCAACAGCGCCGCGCCAGCCGGTGTCAACTTCCCCGCGTAGCTGCTGTTGTAAAACGCAATAGCCTTGGTCAACTTGCTGGTCGAGTATTTTCCCGTGCTTCCGATAGACCCCGGCAAAAGATCGCCCACCGTGCCGTCACCGGTGAGGTCGCTGCGGAAGATTTCCCCCGCCACTCCGCCCCCGTCCTGCTGCGGAACATAAGCGCTCAGCGGAAGCGGCGACGCCAGATGCGCGATCGTCGAAAGCCGCAGCCCGTACGGCAAATCCGCGGTCGGAGTGAACGTAAGCTGGTGCGTGCGGTCCATCCCCGAGGCCCCCCAATGTCCCCGGTGCGGCCGGTTGTAATCCTCCGCCACGTTCATCAGCGAATAATCTCCGCCGCTGCCGTTGGGCTCCGCGATGTTGCTGCGATAGCGCGACCACGCATATGCAAACACCACCTCCAGCCGGCGCACTTGCCGCATCGGGTTCTCTCCGCTGACCCCTCTGTACGCCAGGTGTAAACCCTGATACTGCGACCGTCCGCTCGGAAAGTACATGATGTTCGATCCCACCGTCGGATTGATCCCGCCGAACGCCGCCTGCTGCTTGCCTAAGACCGAGCACGGAAACGGTCCGCAGAACGCATTCGACGAATCCAGCCCCTGGCGCGCGAAATCGGCGATGCTCGCTCCCGGCACGGCAGCCAAATAGCAATTCACGGCAGCCTGCGAACTGCTGCCCGCGAACGTCGCCTGCGGGCATGCCTTCGACGCCTGATTGCCTGCCAGCGTCGCATTGATCGCCGACAGCTCCGCCGCATAGGTATTGAGCAAGGGGGTTGTATTGTCGCCGTCCGTCAGGTAGCCCGCGTCGCCCACGTGATTGGTGTCAATCCCCAGCGGGAACTGGGTGCCGAGCTCGCGCATATAGTCGATGGAGAACAGGCCGCGCTCCCCGATCTGATGCTGAATTCCGAAGTCCATGTGCACCACTCGCGGCGTCCTGAAACCGGGGGCCAGGAGGCCTCCAAAATTCGCCACGCTGTTCGCCAGCGAGTACACATTCTGCCCGCCCGTCACCGCCGACTGGACCGCCATGTATTGCGACTGCAGATCCTGAATCGCCGTCGAAACCGTACCGATCGGCTGTCCGCAAATCTGCGTCGCGATATCCAGCGAATCCACGGAACTCACCACCGATCCGTTTGGAAACAGCACCGATCCCGTAGGACACAGCGTCAGGCTGCGGTTGTATTGCCCGTTCGACAAGCGGTTGATGCGATCCTGATACGCATTCTGCAGCAGAAAATTGTCATAGAACAGCCCGCCGCTCGCCCGCACCACCGTCCGCCCACTGTGTCCCGGATCCCACGCCACACCCACTTGCGGAGCGAAATTCCAGTTCGGCTGGTTCACGCTCTCGCCCAGATTCTGGTGCGCATTCAAACCAACGTTCGGAAGCAGACCGAACTGATCGAGGATCAAGCCGCTCGTGCATGGTGGAGTCTTCACGATCGTCGGATTGATCGCCGAACATGGCGTCGCCGAGAGATCGCTGTTGGTGCGCCCGCTGTCGCGCACATAATTCACGCCAAAACTAATGTTCAGGTTGGGAAACAGGTTGAAGGTGTCGCCCAGGTACCCCTCGAGCCGCGTGTCGAAGTGTCCGCCGCTCGAGCGGTTGAATGCCGAGTTCTCGCTGAAATTTCCCAGCCCGTTGAAAATCGTGACCGTGCCCACCGGATAGTTCAGCGGATTGTCCGCAGCTCCGCGCGGATCGCCTGGGTAAAGGGGCAACAGGTTCGGGTTGCTATTGATGGCAGCGATCACGTCCAGTCCATTCGAACTGCTCACCGACGGACCATAATTTCCCGGTGAATAAAAATCACCCTGCGCGATGCGATGAATCGCTCCCCCGAAACGTATCGTGTTATTCAACCTATAAATCGTGCTGCTGTCGTAGCGCCCGAAAAGGTCGCGTTGAATCGTCTGTCGCGGACCCGCCACGGTCGGCCCCAGTCCATACGATCCGAGCTGCATGTGGAAAGGCGCCGTTGGAAAAATCACCGAATCCTTCAAATCCGGATTGATGGCGTTCACCATCTTCTGATAGCCGAAGCGCGCGCTGTTCACAAACCGTCCCCGGTTCCAATCCACCCCGAATACCGCAGCCGGAACGTTTAGCTGATTGCGGAAATTCGACAGGCCGTCCGACGGCCCGATCTGATTCGCGTTATCGTAGCTGAGCCGCACAAATCCCTTCATGTTCTCGCTGACGTTATAATCCAGCCGCGCTGTCAGCATGTTCTCGCGAAAATAAGCGTCCCGCAGGCTCGTCCCGCTGAAAGCCGGGAATCCCACCAGGAACGGCAAGACCCCATCCTGTTTGCTGCGTTCCCCGCCGATGAATAGGAACGCCTTGTCCTTGACCACCGCGCCGCCAACCCCAAATCCATACTGCTGCCGGCTGTACTTCGGATTCCCGGACGGAAACCCCGCGAGGCCGGCGATCCGGTCGCGCAGATTTCCAAACAGATTGCCGTGCCATTCCTCTCCGCCCGAGCGCGTCGTCACCCGCACCGCGCCACTTGCGTTGAGCGACTGAAACACGTCCGGCATGACGCGCGAGACGATCGCTTCGCGCACCGCCTCCGCCGGCAGGTTCAGCGTGGACGCGCCCCGGGTCTCATCCATCGCCTCGACTTCATCCATGTCGTAGTGCGTCGTGCGTCCCAGTTGGCTGTTGATCGAGAGCGATTGAAACCCACTCTTGCCCGGATCAAAAATCCTTCCATCCACCGCCTGCACACCCGGCTCCAGTTGCCCCGCACTCAGATAGTTCCGCCCGTCAATCGGCAGCTTGTCGTTAACCTCGCCACTGAACTTACTCTCCAGCCGCACCGGCCCTGGACTAATCCATTCCAGCTTGAAATCCGCCGTGACCGCCGCCCCCAAGACCACTTTCACGCTGCTCTCGACCGGCAGCATGTCCCGGCCTTCCACCCGCACCACATAAGCGCCCGGCGGCACTGGCTCGGAAACATACGTCCCGTCCTTGCCGGAGCGCGTCACACCCCTGGTTTCGGTGGCCTGCGAACTGTAGAAAACCCGCGCGCCTTCCACCGCTTTGCCATCGTCATCCCGCAACGTACCTTGAATAGTGCCGGTGGTCGGATTTTCCGAGGTCATTTCCTGCGCCCGCAACGAAATCGTGAGCGCAACAACAAAGACGAGCAATAGGCCAATAAGCAGAGAACGACGAACCTGCAAGCCAGAGCGATCGAACAAAGTGCCACTCTCCTGGGGGCAGAACCTCAAGTAGAACCTGGAAGCGATTCCGCGTCTAAGATCCTAATTTCTACGGCAAATGGAATAAAACAGTTTACTAGATGCGCCCACTTCTCCGGCGCGATGTACGGATTTTTAGAACGGGAGAGAAAGGGATCGCTTGGCGTTTGACCGAACCGTCCTTCGCAACGCTTCGGCGTCAGCCTGTAGAGACGGGGCTTGCCCCATCTCGCTTGCCCCGTCTCCGGAGACGCGGCCAGCCGCGTTTCTACGGGAAATCAGACGCCCCTTCCTCAGAACGTACCCTTTCGCGTGTAGTACCCCGCTCGATAGTGCGACTGATAAGGGCCTCCCGGCGGCGCGTTCGTCAGGTCCACCCGCAGTTGACGGAATTCCGAATCCGAATAGCGCTGCGATGGATAGTACGCCAGCAGATACTGCGTCCGCAGTTCGTCGCTGATCTGGCGGAACGCGTCGTCCAGTTGCGGCAGCGACGTGGCGTAGTAATACTTCCCGCCCGTATCGGTTGAGATCTGAATCAGCGCGTGCTCGCCGCCCGTGTCTCGTCCCGCGCTGGCTTCGATGGGCACGATGATGATGCTGTAAATAATCGCCTCCGCCTCCTGTGCCGCGCGCAGCGCTTCTTTGTAGTTCACCTGGCTCACTGTGTCGCCGCCGTCGGTGATCACCACCATCACTTTTCTTCCCTGCCGCCGGCTCAGCGCCTGCGATCCCAGAAAAATCGCGTCGTAAAGCGCCGTCGCCGAGCCGTTGCGCACGCGGTCGATTCCGGCGTCGATCTTTTTCAAATCGGAGGTGAACGGCACCAGCTCGATCACTTCCTCGCTGAACTTGTACAAGGCCAGCCCGTCCTGCTGCCGTACAATCGCGTGCGCGAACTTGCGCGCCGAGATCAGCTCCAGCGGCAGATCTTTCCTGGTGCTCAGGCTCGTATCCACCGACAGCACGATCGACAGCGGCAGCGCCGATTCCCGGCTGAAGATCGCGATCTTCTGCTCTTTGCCGTCCTCCTTCAGCAGAAAATTTTCCTTCTGCAGGTTCGCCAGCGGAGCCCCACGCGCATCCGTCACCGTTACGAACACGTTCACCAGCTTCACGTCCACCTTGAGCGTGGTTGCCGGTTCCTCTGCCATCAACCCGGCGGCATAAACGATCGAGAGGAAAAATAAGAAGTGTAGGATGCATTTCATGGAAAGATTCCGGGGTTCAAGGTTTCAAGGTTTCAGAGTTTCAAGGTTAAACCTCAACAACACTCGCCTTTTCCTTGAAACCTTGCAACCTTGAAACTTTGAAACCTTCACTGAACAATCATTTGGATGCAGGCCGCTCCCCTGCTGTGCCTCCCAGCGATCGAATTTCTTCGGGAAACGGCTCCCCGTCCGCCCAGACCGCTCCATCTTCAAAATATTCCTTCTTCCAGATCGGCACCGTCTTTTTCAGCGTGTCAATGATCCACCGGCAGGCCTCAAACGCCGCGCCCCTGTGCGCCGCAGCCACCACGATCAGCACGCTCGTCTCCCCAATCTCCAGTCGCCCCAACCGGTGGATGATCGACGCTCCCCGCACCCCAAAACGCGCCCGCGCCTCCATCGCCAGAGTTTCCATCTGCTTCAGCGCCATCGCTTCATAGGCTTCATAGTCCAGATAATGAGTGCGCCGCCCACGCGTGTTGTCCCGCACCACGCCATCGAAAATCACCGCAGCGCCATCCGCCGGACGCTTCAACCGCCCAACCACAGCCTCCAGATCAATCCGCTCGCGGACGATCCGAACTTCGCCTCCAACTTCGCCCCGGACTTCGCCGCCTTCCGCCGACCCGCCGCTCACCGGCGGCAACAGCCCGACTTCATCGCCCTCGCGCAGCGCCCGGTCCGCTCCCGCATATTCCCGATTCACCGCAATCGCCAGCGACGGTACCATCGCTTCAAACCGCGGAGCCTCTCGCGCATAATAGAAGAGCACTTCCCGCACCCGCGACCCCTCCGGCAGATCAACCGTCTCGCCGGACCGTCCGACTAGGTCTTTCAATACGCCAAAAAAAAGCACGCCGATCTTCATCGGAACTTTCCTGTAGAGACGCGGCTCGCCGCGGCTCCCGCGTAGCGCACCAAGCATCCCAAAGGCTTCATGGCTCGGCACTGGCTACTGGCTACTGAGCCCGCGCCACCAGTGTAGCGCGCCCGCATCCTAAAGGACCTGCCCCTCCGTGCAGTCGCCCGCGCCCGAGACTCCCGTTCGGTTCAATTACCTCCGTAATCGTGCATTCGGTCACTTTCCCGCTTAGTCTTATTGCCAACGCTCCATAAATTGACGGGAGGCTGTCATCGTTAACGCTGCTCAAACCGACGCCCGCAGCGCGTCCGCTCGGTCCTTCCTCCACAGCCTCAATATTTTGATCAAGTACACCCGGCTGTATGGAGTGAACCACAAACGCACCGAGGGCCAGTTCCTGACGGCCTGGAGCGAACTCCAGCAGGCGCTGCCCAAGAGCGGCGATACTGGTTTTCTGCTCGGCGTCTCCGACAACAAACTTCTTCTCGATGGCATCCCGCTCGAAGCCGGACAGGCCGAGCGCAGCTTCGCCCAGTTGCTGACCGCCGCCGGGCTCTCCAGCATCCTGTTTTCCAACAAGGTCACGCTCGAGGACTTTACCCGCCTGGTCCGCGCCTTTTCCATGGGCGGCTCCAAAGCGCAGGACTTCGCCAAGCAGATTAAGGAAACCCTCGGTAATAACAAGGATTCCTCCATCCGTATCAATGAAGTCAAGTTCGTCGCCGCCGATCCCGCCACCGGCGAATATTCCATCGCCGCCCAACTCGCCGCCCAGGCTCTCGGCCCCGAATTCAAGCAGTGGCTCAATGACCCTCAGAAACTTCTGCAGTTGATCGCCGCCGCTCAGGGAGCGAGCAGCGGCGGTTCCGGCACCCCCGGCGGCGCGCCCCTCGGCAGCGTCCCCACCGTCCCCATTCCCGGCGGCACAGGGACGGGATCCGGCGGATCCTCCGGCGGATCCTCGGGTGGAACTTGGACCGGCGGCGTCGTTCCCTTACAAGAAGAGGAGGTCATCCAGACCATTCGCTTGCTCACCCATTTTGGCCAGGCGATGCAGGATCCCAACGCTTCCCCGGAAAAACTCCAGGTCGAACTGGGCAAGGCGCCCGAAGGCGCCAAGGTCAATCTCGCCCAGTTGCTCGAAAGCCTGGCCAAGCAGACTTCTCAGGACAACGCCCACAGCAGCAATGACACCCCGCTTCTGATGAAGGCGGCTGAAACCATGGCGATTAAATTCGCCCTCGACCGCTATCAGCGCGGCGAAGTCAAGGTCAACGCCGTCCACGACATGATGGAGCACATGAGCCGGCAGATGGACACGCTCCGCCAGATCCTGCGCGTCCAGGAAGATAAAATGTCCAAGGCCGGCATCCTCGTCGATTCCCACGCCGACATTCTCGACCGCATGTTCTGGGCTGAGATTCCCGAAGCCGGCAAGAAAAGCGTTCTGCTCTCCAGCGAAGCCGCCTGCGTGCCGCCCCGCAACATTCGCCAGTTCGTCGAAATCCTTTTTGAGCGCGACGACAATGAGATCGCCGCCAAAATTCTCTCCAACTACTGCAGTGGCCTCGACGCCAAGAATGCCGATCCCCGCCGCAAGACCGCCATCGGACTGTCTCAACTCGCCGACCTCTATGCTGACGCGCCCGAAGAAGTCATGCCCAATGCGCTCGCCATGATCGGCGAGAAACTGGATAAGGAAAGCGATTCCGAGATCCAGAGTCTGCTGGGCGCCGCCTTCGCGCGCTTCGGGCAGGAGGCCTGCACCCGCAGAAAGTACAAAGCCGTCGCTGAACTCTGCTACTCGCTCGAAAGTGTGGCCCACCAACGGCCTGCCCTGGCGCAGGATCTCCGCTCCCGCATCGGCATCGAAAATCGCCTGCCCGAGATGATCGAAGAAGCCATCAACGCCGATCAGGTGCCCGAGGACCTGGTCGATGTCCTGCAGCAGCTTCCCAGAACTTCCGTCGAACACCTTGCCGACCGCTTCTTCCGGGCACAGAAACGCGTCGAATGCGATCGCATCGTCGAACTCGTCGGCGAACTCGGACAACCCGCCGTCGACGATCTGCGCGACATCCTGCGCACCGGCCAGCCCCGCCAGGCTGCCTCCACCATCGGCCTGTTGAGCCGCCTCGCCGTAACCACCTTGCTGGAGTTGCTGCCCGCCCGCATGGGCGAGTTCAACCGCTTTTATCAGGACGTCATCGTTCGCCAGATCGCCTACGGCGCCGCACCCGACCGCGGACGCACCCTGCTCGAACTGCTCGAACTGCTCGATTCCCTCATCCTGCCCGAGGCCATCGACGAGATCGGCATGAGCCAGGATCGCAGTGCCAGCGCCAGCCTGATTGCGCTCGCCACCGCCGGCGAAGCCCAGCACCGTCCCCCGTTCGTCCAACTGAAAGCCATCGAGTCACTCGGCCGTTTGCGCGACATCGAGGCGGTCTCCGTTCTGCGCGCCATCGTCGAAGACAAAAAACTCTTCGGCTACAGCCAGCACCGTGAACTGAGAATCGCCGCCATTCAGGCGCTCTCCAAGATTGATCCCCGCTACGGCACCCAGGCTCTCGCCGACAGCGGCCTCGATGCCGGCGAACTCGCCATCGCGCCGCTCGATTCCGGCCCGGGATGTCCCTGGGTCCGCCAGCGCCGCTACGAACGCATCATCTTGCCGCGCACGCTCTCCGCCACTCTTTCCAGTTCCTGGGGAAAGTCGAACGTCATCATGCGGGAGATGAGTCTCGGGGGCGGCATGGGCACGCGCAACGACAATCTCCGCGTCGGCTCCGAAGCCCACATCGAAATCTCTCTGGGCGTGAAAAAAATCCGGGGCGAGGTTCTGCTCCGCCGCGCCCGCGTCAATGAAATCGGTTTCGAGTTCGTCAGCATGGACCTCGACAGCCGCTACCGCCTCCGCCGCGTCCTGGTCGAGGCTCTGCAAAAAGTCCCCGACAATCGCGCCGCCAACTGGGACGGCGAACGCAAAACCTAGAGCAAGCTCTCAGCTATCAGGTCACAGGAAGTGCGGGTGCTCGTCCTGAGACCTGACACCTGAGGCCTCAAAAGAAAAAGCCCCTGCGCACGCAGAGGCCTTTCCCAAACCAACAAACCGCCGACTCGCTTATACCACCTTCACGAAAATAATTACCAGCGCGAACAGCACCAGCGACTCGATAAAGGCGAGGCCAAGAATCAGCGCCACCTGAATGCCCGCGCGCGCGGCCGGATTGCGTCCGAGCGCTTCGCACGCCGCCGACGCGGTACGCCCCTGGCCCTGCGCCGCCAACCCGGATGCGATGGCGATCGCAAAACCAGAAGTGATTGCTATCCAGTTGGTCGAACCAGCCGCGCCTGCGCCCGTCTGCGCAAACGCCGGGACAGCCAGGAAAGAGAACATCATCATCACGAACAACAACATCACGATTTTCCGCATTTTGTTTCTCCTTAAATGAATTGCCCCCAGTGGGTGGTTGACGCCGTGCCAGTAAGCCGGCGCCCTCACGCTGAAGGACAGTTACCAGTTGCCAGTACCCAGTACCCAGAAAGAAAGCGCTCACTGGGTACTGGCGACTGGGTACTGGGTACTGACTTAGTGCTCATGCGCCGTCGCCTCTCCCAGATACACGCAGGCCAGCAGCACAAAAATGTACGTCTGAATAAACGCCACGCCGACATGCAGGCCCTCGAAAACAATCGGGATGCCCAGCGGTATGAGTGAGAAAAATACCAGCGTCACCATCTCGCCCGCGAACATGTTCGCGTAAAGACGAACCGTCAGTGAAAGCACCCGAGCAGCATGGCTGAACAGTTCGATCGGGGGCAGCAGGATCAGCACGATAATGCGTGCCCACAGAGGTATGCCTTCTTGCGGCCCGGTGAAATGCTTCAGGTATCCGATCACGCCGTTTTCGCGCAGACCCGCATAATGGTAATAGAACCAGGTCAGCAGGGCACAACCGAGCGGCACGATCACCACGGCCGTCGGCGATTCCAGTCCCGGTACCACCCCAAGCAGGTTGCACGTCAAAATAAACATCCCCAGCACGGCCAGATACGGAACAAATCTCTCCGAATGATGACCGATGATCTCCTGGGCCAGGTTCTCGATAAAACCGTTAATGCCCTCCATCGTGTGCTGCAGCGCGCCCGGACGCTCCACCGAAAGCCGGGTGCGCACCGCGATGAAAAAGATCGTCAGCAACAGCACCACCAGCAACTCCATCGCGAAGCTGTTCGTGATCGGAGTCGCCGGATACTTGGGATGAATGTGCAGCGCTTGCAGCAACGCCAAAACGGGTGCGCCAAACAAACGATTCAGAAGTGCGGTAAAAGCCAGTTGTTCCATTTTCAGACTTTGCGATTTTCAGACTTCAATACTTATTTAGAATTTGTCGGTACTCATTAAGGATTGTCATCCCGAGCGAAGCGAGGGATCCGCAGTTCGCTGCCGATTGAAGAACTACAGATCCCTCGCTCCGCTCGGGATGACAAATTTTCAACGGGCCTTCGCTCCCCGCCGGAAGGCCGTGTACCCTTCCCAAACCGCCTCCGCCATCAGGGCCGCCACCGGCACGCACAGGCCCCACAGAAAGCCGCGAAACGCCAGGGAAGAACTTTTGAATATAGCATAGGCAGCGGCTCCCACCAACCCGTAGCGCACCAGGAAGCGCAGGATGATCCGGCCGCCTCTCTCCCGGCTGTTGCGGTTGACGATGCGATCGGCAAGGCCTTCGACGCCGCGCGTCAGCGAGCGGAAATTAACGTAGGAAACCGCTGCCCCGAAGGCAAACCCAATCGCTCCGGCCCACCGGTAAAACCAGAACGCCGGCCCCAGCAGCAGAACGCTAAAGACCAGCATATTGCGCAGCACGCGAGGAATGATGCGCTCGTACATTATGCGCTCATGGAGAGTCTCCGCCGGCAAAGTTTCCGCGGGCCCGTCGAGATACTCACGCTCATTCATCTTTCTTGAAAGCGCCTATGGCCATGCGGATCATCTGCCAAAATCCCACCACCGCCCCAAACAACAGCCCAACCAGATAGAGCCACTGAGTATGCAGCCAGTAATCGGCCAGCTTGCCCAAAAAAAAGCCCAGCAGGATCGCCGCCGGAATGATGAACCCTATTTCCGAATAGCGAGCAAGCGAAACGAGAGGATCTTTCTTCCCTGAAGACGCGTCGGACTCGAGCCTGGGCTTCCTGGCCATTCGGAGGAATTCTAAACCAAGCTGCCAGATGGCAAGCGCCCCACGGCCGGCCAAGGAGCCGGGCGCTCCTAAGAACTGAGAGCTGAGAGCTGATAGCTGATAGCTCGCCCTACTTCAACATCGCCGCCACGTGCGGCGATTGCGCAATCCCCAGCGACCAATTCACGCTGCGAATAAACGGCTCAGGATAAACTCCGATCACAATCGTCGCCAGCGCCGTCACCCCCACCGCACAACGCATTCCGAGGCTGATGGGCAGCCGTTCGGTCTCCATGGGCGCGCGCATCAACATGGCGTTCGCAATCTTCAAGTAGTAATAAAGTCCGAACAGCGAATAGATCACGCCGAGCGAGGCCAGCCAGTAATGTTGGCTCTCGATCAGGCTCAGGAAGATGTAGTACTTGCCCAGGAACCCCGCGGCGGGCGGAATGCCGGCGAGTGAAAGCAGAAACAGCAGCATCAGCGCGGCCTCGACCGGGGCGCGCTGGTAGAGCCCGGCCATGTCGTCGAGTTCGTCGCCAATCACCTTGCGCTGCCGCAACGACGTGATCACCGCGAACGCTCCCAGATTCATGAACGTATAGACGAGCAAGT
>JGI26339J46600_10000506_pt1 | contig 13352 bp, 17 predicted proteins | sample BogFormECP12_OM1_FD_46600 | JGI IMG/M metagenome (IMG submission 46600) | reverse complement strand
GAGGAAGCGGTTGCCCGTAGCGGCTATTCCGGCCCCGAGGCGGCGCAGATTGCGGCGCACAACACCCGCGACCAGAAGGCAATTCTTTCCCCGGGCGAAGTGCTGGCCGCGCACCGGCAACTGGCCGCCGAATTTGGCAATCAGGCCGACAAAATTGTGACCGAGGCGCGGCAGCGCGCCCACGGCCTGACTCACGCCCAAGCCCAGGAAAGAAGCCCGGAAGCCGGGCAGTCTGCGGGCGCAAGAGGCGGTCAGCTACGCCCGCGATCGCAATTTCGAGCGCGAAGCTGTGCGGGATGAAAGAGAGCCCGTCTGGCAACCTGGGCTATGTAGCGCTGGACACCGGGGGTGTGGACGTAATCGTCACCACTCCGAGGAGCAGGCAATACAACCAGGTAATCGCGCACATTTCAGGCGCCGGACTTTATAATAGTGTCCACGCCGTCGCGGTTTCTCTGGACGGCCGCTTCACCTACGTCGATGATGGGGGCATGAGCAATCTATTGTATGTAGTGGATAGCGAACCGCTTTCAGCGACCTTCAACACAGTGGTGAAGACTTTCCCGGCGGGCGACGCGCTGGGTGTTGCCGTAGCACCACATTGATAGGCGGGTGGCTTGGCCCACCATGCTAAGGGTGCCCCACCCAAGCTTCCTTTGCTTGGGTGGGGTCTTTCTATTGCCTTTTCCCTTTCACCCCGCGGTGATACGCCCAACACGCCTTAGAAATTCTACTTCGTCCGGTGAAAGTGTGGGTAACTGGTGGACTCAGGGCCTAGGTTGACTGAGGAAGCGGTGGAGTTTGCGGCAGGTCGAATCGAAGGAGCGTTGCTCCTCTTCCGAGCCGTTGTAGATCAGTGGGCCGCCGTCGGCCCCAACCACATCGCGAAGAAGTCGCTGGGCAGCGACCTTTCTCAGAGCAGGGGTGTAGTTCAGGTCGCGGATGATTTCTCCACCCAGCAGCCAGAGATTGTCCACGTGCTTACGGATGGTCTTCGGGGAAAGACTCGATGAGGCCAGATGCTCGATGAATGGCCGGAGGCAAAGAACCAGTTCTTCGCCTGGTGACAGGTCTTTTTTCAGCCCCATCCACGAGTGCGGCCAGTTGTCCAGATCGCGGCAGTAGGCGGAAGCATCGCAGGACGGCGCCGACATGGCGGCGCGGTTTACTCTGGAAGTCTTCGCCTTCAAAAGCGTCCGTGCCATGGAACTGATCACGATTCTAAACCACTGCCACCACCATCGGGGATTCGTCCACCAACACGCTCGCTTCGACCCCGACAAGAAGTGCATTGAAGTGGACGTCCGGCCGCGGGAGGGCTCCGCGGCGGTCTGCTCGGGGTGCCACCAGCCAGCGCCCGGTTACGATCATCTTCCCGAACGTTGCTTGGAGTTCATTCCTCTGTGGGGCTTTTCCTGCTGTACCGCATGCGACGCGTCGAGTGCCGGAATTGTGGCGTGGTAGTCGAGGAGGTTCCTTGGAGCGATGGTAAGCACCAGACTGACCAGAGCCTATATGCTGTTTCTGGCCCGCTGGGCGCGGAAGCCGACGCCGCAAGGGAAAGAGCAGAGGAGTCTAACAGGATGTTGACGAACCTTGTTGCCGGTAAGATCCGCGCAGCCGGGGCAATACCAAGAACAACAGATATGTGGATTTGTCCGCAGTGCTGAATGATGACTTGTACTTCTTCGAGATCAAATCCTCGACAAACCAGAATGTACACGCTCAAGTTCGCCGGGCCATTTCGCAGCTTTACGAGTAGGGGTTTGGCAACTACTCACCTCCCGCTGCTTGAGAAAGATGGCCTTGGGCCTTGACCGCCGAAAGGCGCGCGGCTTGAGAACCGCCGCGCTGAGAGAGAAAACCAACCATCGGCGTTTTATCCGTGAACCCGTCATTCCCTGGCGTAGGCCGTAGAAGATCGCAGGACATCCCCGCAACCTCATCGGCACAAAACCCTTCTCAAGTGGGTCCCTACCCAAACAACTCAGCATCGTTCTGATCTCAGTATCCGCGCGCCGGCCACAACAAAATCCGGCACGCTCAACACCTTAAAGCAAATTCCAGGCGCAGCCTGGCGGCTGGTCTTCCTGCATTCCACATTCGTTTCAGGGCGAAGTATCGAGCTTCGTTCGGCTCCTTCTGTCAATCCCGCTTGTGCAGCTCCGCTCCCGCAGGAACCAAAAACGCGGGTGCTCGCTTCCGCGCCCTTCGGCTCCGCTGCGCTCCGGGGATGGACAGCGCCTCCCTGCGCTCAACCCGCGCCGCTATGAAACGAATGTTTTTTCTTGGCCCTAAAGGCCCAGAACCCTGACCAAACCCCCAAAGGAGATACAGCCCGCCATGCTTGACACCGTAAACGATTTGCTCGCTAACACAAAAATTCCAGCCATCGATGCTGTACAAATGTCGGATTTACTGCACTATCTGTTCACCCGTGCGGAAAAGACCCTCCGCATTCAGGTTGCGGAAGTCGTGTACCGCAACCATCATGACCATCCCAACGCATTGGACGTGTTTCTTGCCTGTACGCTGCCGTTGGCCGAAAAAGCTGCTCGCAGCAGAGCACACAGGCTGTTTATCTGTCCATCCGATTGGCAGGTTGAATTGATGTACGACGGTGCAGTCAAAGCAATGATCGCAATGTTTCAGTGCAACTATGCCGTGCAGCCGGGGACGGATGCTTTTCGGCGCTATCTTGTCCGTGCGTTAGCCCTGGGCACTGTGCGGTCCTATTTTAGGCGCGAGGAAAACGACGGCGTTCGGGCTGTCGCCAATCCCGCGACCGCTTCCAGCCGCAAAAGACCAATCCGGAACAAAGTCGAGCAGGATGTAATCACCCGCGAACTGCTCAGGCAGGTGATGAATTTCCCGCACTTGCGAGCCCCTCTGATCGAAACTCTGCGATGCATTGCGGCGCTTGGCCCGGACGGTGCCCTGAAAGAACAGGCATACCCGAACCTTAAGCGGGATAGGGGGAGGAGGCCGATCCTTGATCCCGATGCGATCGCGGAAGCCATGGGGACGAGCCGAGGAGCTGTACATCGGAATCTCCGTGAGGCAAGAATCATCCTGCGCGAAGTCTTCAACGGAGACGGAAAATTGTTTCTGAACCACTGAGAATCACTCAGACTAAGGGGCACGCGATCAACGTGCCCCTATTCCCATATGTCGTCCTTGCGGCGCCGGCATCGATCCGATGCCTGGCGCCGCTCATTTGTGTTTGACAAACCACCCCGAAATAGAGGAGAAAAAGAAAATGAATCCAGAGTTTCAGCAGTATCGCTTCGCCCGCATCGAGGGCCACAATATCACACGCGCGCGACTGGAAGCACAATTCAAGGATGGAATCACCAACCTTAACGAGCTTGAGGAGGTAATTGCACAACAACTAACTGCGGAACCGACGAACTGTGTGCCATGGCGCAAGTCGGAAATCGAGCAAACGGGGTGCCGCGAAGGGATGCACATGGCAGCGCTGGAGTTTTTCTGGGCACATCGCCACGAAATACGGCGTGCAAGTCTGAACAATGAGCCGCTGCGGCTCGGCGAGTAGTTCTCGGCGTGAGATGAGTGTCCCTGTCGAAGTCTACTTTGAATAGACCAACGCTCTGCCAGGGGAAAAGACTGGTTTCCCGAGTGCATGGCGCGGAGGGTTCAGTTGGGACAGTCTGCGGCTCCTTATTGCCGGGGTATCCGCCTCGACCAGACCTGTGCCCAGCAGGAGCGCAGGAGCGGGATCCACGCGCCAAGAAGGCGTGCTACAAAGTCGTCGGAGTGTGAAAGGAAACCGCCTCTGTGGCCAAGGACGCGCACGCCGAACGAAATTTTTCGCCAGATTGAGTGCGACTGAGCAGTTCACATTATTTGCGACTGAAAAACATTCCAGTGATCCGATTACCACTCCGGCTCCACAATACCCTCGAATGCTTCAACACGGTCCTCGTAGTGCTCAGGTACGACCGGAGGGACATTGGTCTTGGTCGGGCCTGAGGCGGGATTGCGGGGCGGGTTGTCGCGCAACTCTCTTGCACGACGGGCCTTCTTCGTCTTGCGCTCCGACTCCTGTTCAACGGTGCGCATTTCCTGGATTGCCTGGAAGATCAGAACTTCGTCAACGCGAGCGTAGCCTGCGGCTTTCAGCCTTTTTCGGCAGCCGGGATCTCCCAGCGGCTTGTGGGCGGACGCCATCGATCACGGTAGGGTGATTGGGATGTACGTTTTGTTGGATGGGTCCCAGAAATACACCTCACGCATGTCGCGCGGATTGATCCATCGGAAACCGCCGCAACAGCCGATTTTGGAGCAGCAACAACACGGAATTAGCCCACTGCCAAAAACAGCTGCGGTGCTTGTTCAGAGATTCCCTAAACTCTGAGCTTGCGTCTCAGCGCCAGGAGACCTCCCAGGCCCACGGGCAGCAACGCTAAGGAGGAAGGCTCTGATACTGTTCCTGACGACGCGACCGTTGCAGAGTACGACGCAGAGCTATCGGGAGCGTCCATAACGAACATACCGCCGTTCAGTGGATCGCCACTCCACCACTCGGCACTCAGGGTGAATAATCCCGAATTGACGAATCCAGAAGGAGCCGTGCTATCCCACGTGAGTTCGTATAAGCCACTGGGACTATTCGGATCGAAAATCTCCATGGCGTTGGTACCGGGTGCAAGAGTCGGGAAATCAAAGATCGCGTTCGGGACGCCATTCAGGAACGGCCCTGCACTTAGAGCCACAATCACAAGCCAATACTGGCTGCTTTGATCAGTTATCGAGTAGCCCCAACCCACTGTTGAGCCGGGAGGGCCTGCAACATTTCCATCCGCTGGGATGGTGCTAAAACTGTAGCTGTCAGCCACAGCTAGATGGCTCCCCGTGAGGAGAATGAAAATTAATCCCACAAGCACCACTGCCGATTTCTTAAGCATCGAAGGCTCCTTTCGCGGATATCGAATGTCTCACTATGGCCGCACGCTTTTGTTCCCTCATGGCACCACCGCCTGCTGAAGAGAGAAGTTGTACGTGTTGTGCGAGCTGTCCTGCATGGTTCCGCCCTCCGTCATCGAGAACCTCTTCACGGTTGCGGGAACGTTGAGTGTCAGTGGAATTGTGATGTTGCCGTCCACGCTGACAGTACCGACGATGATCGGCAACTGCGGACTCGCCAGGGTTACGCTGCCCGTTCCGCTCAGCGTGCGAAACGTGAGCTTGTTGGTCATTGTATTCAGTGCGTCTGAGGTTCCGGTGTTTGTGAACTGGAGGTTCAAGCTCAGAGTGGTGTTGATGTACGAAACGACACTCGCACTACCGGAGAGGCTGGGTGGACCACATGAGCCTCCCGAAGTGACTGTCGTCGTGGCCTCAGCTGAGGCCTTGGCGGGTTCTGCGTTGCCCACCAGGTCCTGAGCGATGCTGTAGAACCCGTAGGCATGGCCACCCTGTCCCTGGAACACTGATGACGTTGAGCTTGTATTCGTCAGCCAGGGAGCGAATCCCGCGCCGTTATCGGAGGCGTAGACGGTGTAGCTCTGAATCCCCGCTCCGATGTCGCTGCCTGACCATTGCACTTTGAAATTTGAGCAGGACTCAGTTGCAGGAAGCGCCGCAACGCGGCTCACAGGGGCGTTGTTGTCCAGTGTGTTGGTCCACACGAGTGTGTTCATCGGCGGGTTAGTATCGAACACAACGGTGGCTTGATCGGCAACCTGTGTGCCAGTTGCAAGACCTTGCTTCGGTTTGACCGCGAACGAAAGACTACCGCCAGCTCCCGGTGGGAGGAACCCAACTGACGGGTCTTTCGGAGGCTGACCCGTAGCAGGGTCGATTGAGCTGAAAGCCCAAGTAATCACACGCGTAATCGGGTCGAATTTGGCGTCGATATTGACAAGTAGGTTCTGGGCAGGGCGCAAGTCGACATTCGTGGTGACTTCATTTCGACCGACTGCGGGTACAAAGGTTGCAGGGATAGGGACACTCACACCAGGTATATCAATGCTCGTCAGAGTAAGGGTGGATATGTCCAGATTTGTATTCACCGGGTCCGTAACTATTACCTGCTGAGCCGGAGCCCCAGCGTTTGACTCATTCGCGAACGAAACCATATAGGAAATGGGTACCTGACCTGATATCCACTGTCCAGCTCCTACGCCAGTAGGCCCTGCCAGAGAATTCGGATCCAACGAATTGCGAGTAATCGATTCGAGTTTCGTGCAGATCACGCCCGCTAGCTTTTCACACAAGTAGTGCTCAAGAAGACATCCACCACATGCTGTGATGCAGAGTAATGGTCCCCCTGCAACACATGTCGGAACCGCAGCTGCGAGACACTCAGCGTAGCTGGCTGGACAATATATGTTGTGGAAAGTCTCTATACACGCATCCCCGGTTACGGCCTGACCGACTACGAAGCTTGCATCCAGAGCCACTGTGTATCTTATGGTCAAGAATCGACCCGCTGGTAGGCTTGGTATATCCCATTCGATGAATGCGTTATAGTTGCCTTCCGAACCTGGCGGAAACGGCTTTGGGGCTTGTCTCATGGACGAGGGCACCGGATTGGAGGATACGAATGTGAACCAAGGACCTAGTGTCTCGACGATCGGAAGCGTGCCTGAATCGACATCCCCGGTGTTCGACACCGTTATCACGTAGGTCATGTATCGTCCCGGAACTGCTGGTGTCGCGGTCTTCGAAATTTGGATGTTCGGCGCGCCTCCCGAAACAATCGTAAAGGCTTGTGGAAGGGTTATGACACTTTTATCAGCATTCGTAACTACGACGTCACGGGGACCGGTGGCGGCGCCTTGGAGGTTGAAGGTGGCAGTCAAATACAAAGCGCCTGGCCCAATGCTTACGGGCGCTGCCACAATATCGGGTCCGCCACCAGACAGCTTCACAGCGACGCCGGCTTGGAGTCCACTGCCAAAGATTGTCGCCGTGAAATTACCCGCATTTCCACCGGAAGTCGGGGCGATTTGCAGCACACGGAAAGTACCGCCGAGTGGGAATTTGGTCACAAACGCGTCGGCGCCGGTGCAACCGAAACCGTTACAGACCGGCTGACCAAAGTTGGGGTTAAGTACAGGTTGATATGCAGAGGCCGTGATGGGAAAATTTGAGGAAGTCGTCCATCCTGCGACGTACACGTCTCCGGTTTGGTCGACAGCCACCGTGTTCGCAGCGTCGTCACCGCGCCCGCCGAGGTAGGTGGAGTAAACAAGACCAGAGCCGGTGCTGTTCAATCCTGTTAGAAAACCGTCTAACGAGTAGTAAAAGCCCCCACTGTACGTGCTTTCAAGAGCGTCTGTCGTGACCGTCAAATTCGCTGTGGTTGTGGTTCCAACTATATATGCTTGGCCCAAAGAGTCAACCGCTATCGCGTTACCAGACTGCACGCCATTCACGTAGGTGGAATAAATCAACTTGGAGCCGCTGGCATTCAACTTCGTGACGAATCCGTACCCTCCTGAGGTTTGAAAAGCACCCGGTGTAACCGGAAAGCCGCCCTGAGTGTATCCGGTCACATAGGAATTGCCGGTAGCATCCACCGCGATCGCTTGGGCGTAGGCATTGCCCGTGCCACCGAGATAAGTCGAATAGATGAGCGATTGAGATCCCGATATGGTGGGATCGAACTTTGCAACAAATGAACTGGAGGAACCGGTATCCGTGGGACCGGGATAAGTCGTCTGAAAGGCTCCGGGCGTCACGGGGAAACCATAAGACGCGCGTCCTGTGAGGTAGACTTTCCCAAAGGAGTCCACCGCAACCCCATACGCTAATGCACTGGATCCGCTACTAGCTGGTCCCAAGAAGGTCGCGTACACCAGAGATGAAGTGCCGGAACCCCTCGTGTCGAACATCGCTACATACGCCGAAGCTCCGCCGGGAAATGACGGCTGATAGGCGTTGGAAGTTGTCGGCGCCCCGTCTCCCGCGCCGCCAGCAATATACACTCGGCCACTGAAGTCTACTGCGATTGCCCTAGGATAATAGCCATATCCGGCAAGAAAAGCTGCACTGCCGCTAATATTGAAGCAACTGGAGTACACGAGACTGTCTCCGGTGGAACTGAGCGCTGTCACGTAGAAATCTGAGGAAGCGCAAGAATGCAGGTTATCCGTTGGCCAGTAAGCATTTGGAGTAGTGGGAAACACGTGGCCGTAATACGTACCGCTGGTGGTGCCTGTTATATAGGCTTGCCCTGCAGCATCGACCGCAATGCTGCTAATTGTTGCGTCGTAGCCGAAGTAGGTGGAGTAGACTAGGGCGGAACCGGTGGCATTTAGTTTTGTGATGAAGCTGCCGCTGGGAGGGTTGACCTGAAAGGCTCCCGGAGTGGTCGGAAAATCCGTCGATGCAGTAATGCCAGCGACGTAGGCGTTGCCGGAGGCGTCGACCGCAATGCCATTCGCCTCCTCCCGGATTATGGTGTACGTCATGCCGGCGGAGCCGCCCAGGAATGTCGAGTACAACAGGGTTGGATCGACGACGAGAGCGTAGAGCGCGTTGTGGGCCTCCACCTCGAAAGTGTAAGACCGATCACTCGTGAGCCGGTATCGCCCATCCACGATTGCTTTCGTGCTCGCCATTTGTTGATACATCCGTGGCTTCGTCTCACGAAGCGTACCGAAGGCGGTCGCTACCTCCAGGGACCCGTCCTTGGCGATGCTTAGTCCGTCAATGCCACGGTACGAGATCTGCACGTGGCTGAGATCCCCTCCAGGGTGGACGATGAATTCCTGCTCCACGTCGGAGCCACTGCCGTAGATTCGGAGGTCAATACCAGGCCACACGTCGCGATAGACCACTTCAGCGTAGCTGCGCACGTTTGTGCGCCATTCCTTAGGGTCGCGGCTTTGGAAGTAGTTGTACGAGCCCGGCTGCGGGTCCTTGCCTTCCACCTTCGAGCAGCAGCTTGCTCCAACGAAGTCCTCCGAGAATACGAGTCTATCGATTGTCCTGGGTTCCGGCTTCGCGTGCTTCAATGCGAACGGCGGGAGTGCGTCCTCGCCGTTCGTGGAATCGGACGGTGGGAGGGCGACGGCGGCAACCTTCTGGGCCCCTGCCGGTCGGGTTGCGTCAAAGACAATGCCTTCACTCGTCAACCAGACTGTTTGCAATCCGATCTTCACTTGGAATTTCACTTTCGGATCGAATTGCCCCATGTTCTCGATGAAGCGGATGCCAGCATTAATCGAGGTGATGGTCGGTTGCTTTAACCCTTTTGATTGAACGCCTTCAGCCGCGCTCTTGGCCGCAGACGGAACTGACGACGTTACAGTCGGGTCCATCGCCACTGCGGTGTTGTTCGCGTAAATAGCGCCAGGATCATGGCCTACGACTGTGCTTACCCGTCTCAAAGAAGGGTCGGTCGATGACGATCTGGCGAGAGTGCCGAAGTTGGGCGAATGATCGACGGTCGTCGTTTTGGAGGGCGACGTCTGAGAATCGGTCACTGCTTCGTTCGTCAGTCGGGGTTCCATTGCTGGAGCCCAGACCGTCGAGTTGAACAGCGCGAGCAATACAAGTGCAGTGATCAGAGTCTGTGAAATGCTCTCAGGGTGCGATTGAAAGAAGTAGCGAGTAAACATTGCGGCCACCCTCCTCGACAGCATTGAAGTGCCGGAACCCTTCACATCATGGAAAAGAACAAAGACAGGGTCAAAGAAATACCGTCTGCGGTCAGATAACGCAGTGACGTACGACACAACACAATGTGAGGCGTGGACAGGCAAGCGGGCGAAGCCCGAGACTCCATGTGGGCGGCCATGACAATGCCGTCAGCGAATATCTCAAGCATTGTTAGAACTGCACTCTTCCTCAGTAACAACGTCGTGAAGTATCGGGAGATCGAGGAGCGGTCGGACGTCAGCAAAGCGCAAGCGTACAAGAACGTGAGCTCCACCTGGGACGAAGCCGCTAAGAGCCTCAGCGAGTCCGTCTCAATCTTCAAGAATGCGGGCGTGCCAGACGGGTCGTGGATTCAATACCGGTACATCCTCCTTCCCCCTGGATATTTCCGTCTCTAGACTGGATGGCATCTCAACTCCAACTCCCTTTGGTTATAGGGCGCACCAAAGCCTAAATCCCAATCCTCTCGACTTCGCCCACGCTCACGTCATCGTTGCGCCGGTCATAAAGGCCCGTGGTTTTGGCGTTCGAGTGACCGGCCATCTTTTGCGCGACCTCGATACGCCCGCCATTGGTTAGGTAATCCGTGATGCCGGTAGCGCGGAAAGTGTGACAGCCTATCGGGGTTTCAATTCCCGCGTCGGAAACACGGCGGCGCACCATGCACCAGACATCCTTGCGCGTCATGGGGGACGCGGAAAGCTTTTTGGTTTTGCGGATGGCCGAGCGGAATAGCCAACCCTTGTGGTCGTCTTCGATGCCAGCCGCTTTGATGTAAGCGTCGAGATATTCTTCCAGCTTGTGATGACAGGGCATTTCGTTGACCTTGCCGTTTTTCTCCCGCAGCCGGAGCCACCAGCGTTTTTTCTGCGAGTAGTAATCCTCGACCTTCAGACCCACGACCGCACTGACGCGAGCGAAGGTGTACGTCATCACGCCAATGATGGCGCGGTCGCGCAACCCCACGACGCTCGATACATCCATGCCGCTGAGCAGCGTGCTTGCTTCCTCGGAGGCAAGCACCGGCGTTGACCCCTTGCTCACCGAATGGCGCGGCCCCCGAACGGAGTGCGCGGGATTCGCGGGAATGACTTGCCCCGTAACCAGCCAGTCGAACAACATGCGGATACAGGCAAGATGTTGCTTGACCGTGGGAGCCGACCGCTCACCCTGTAATCGCTCGACATAGGCCGCCACATGCACCGGCTGCACGTCTTCCAGCCGGCTAATCCCCTGCCCTTCGCACCAGCGCAGGAAGGCAGCGGCAGCCCGCCCGTAGGCGGCCCGCGTGTTCGGGTTGCGTATGTTGACGGTGAAGAACTCGACGAAGCGCCATGCAGCCCGTTTCCCTGCCCCGGCAATCAGAGCCGGAAGCGCAGGCCCGGCAGGCTCATTGTCAACGGGAACGAGAGCGCCCCCCGCAGTCATCGTTCGTATACCTCGCTTCGGTGGCGGATGCGCGTCACCTCCACCAGCAATTTTGCGTCGTCGATGGTGTACACCACGCGGTATTCACCCACACGAATGCGCCATTCATGATCACCGCCCTTCAGCTTCTTGCAGCCCGGCGGGCGGGGATTGAAGGCCAGATTTTCCACGCGCGGAGCGATGCGCTCGATCAAATGGCCGGACAGCTTTTTGAGTTCTTTCTCCGCACTTGACGTCAGTGCGACGTGGTAGCTAGCCACGGAGCTTTCCGCTTTTGATGAGGTCTGCCTTCACCTTCTCGAACGGGATGCGTTTTTCATGCCGCCGCGACCGGGAAACCAGCACGTCCTCGATGTCCTCCCAGAGCGCCTTGTGCTTCTTGAGGTCGATTATCGCCGCCGTCCTGCGGCCTTTTTCGTCAGTGATGAACTGAATGCCGGTCATGGGCCGTTTCTCCTTGGGCCGTGCGGAACCTATTCCATGCTGCCCGCCGCCGTGTTTCTCTCACCCTAATGTTGACGCTTGGTGCTGTCAACCAAATAGTGGGACATAACCTCCTTTATGTCCGGCTATCCGACCCGCCTTCCCTTGCCCCGATCCCGAGATCGAACCAGGCGTTTCTGCGCGTACGCGCAGTTATCCCCCNTGTACTTGCAGGCCCGCTACCCGTAGTCAATTGCGGAGGTTCTGTGCGGGNTTTCCCCTCCCACAATAAACCGCTTGACGTGTACGGTATAACCGTACATACTGGAATAGTGAAAGGATAACATGCAACTTGTCCGCTTTCGCCACAAAGGGCTAAGGCAGCTCCATGAGGACGGAAACGCTAAGGGGGTGCCGTCCGCGATGGCCGACAAGTTGCGCAAGCTTCTGTTCGCCCTCGAAACCGCCGAGATGCTGGAGCAGCTCGGCCGGTTCCCCGGCTGGAAGCTGCATCCTCTTAAAGGCGACCTGAAAGGATCATGGAGCCTGACTGTCACGGGAAACTGGCGGTTGATTTTCCGCTACGACGAACAGACAAACACCGCCAGCGATATTGACCTGATCGACTACCACTAGGAGGCCGAAATGCCCATGAAGAACCCGCCCCATCCGGGCGACCTGATAAGAACCGAAGTCATCGAAGCCCTTGGCCTCACCGTGTCGAAGGCGGCGGAGATTTTGAAAGTGCGCCGCGCTACGCTCTCCGATCTTCTGCACGGCAAGGCCGCGCTGACGCCGGAAATGGCCCTGCGCATCGAAAAGGCGTTTGGCCCGGACATGGATCACCTTCTCCGGATGCAGCTCGCCTATGACGTGACGAAAACGCGAGAGCACGCACGGGGCATCTCGATCAAGCGATATGCCCCGGTCTGAAGCCGCGCATCGGTTCGACGAGAAGGCCGGATTTCATGTGCGCGAAACGAGCGTTTACCGGCACGGGCCAAAGCCGGATTCCTGAGCCACGCTCTATCGCGCGACCTAATAGGCCTTAACCTAGCGAAGACCGAAATTTCGGCAAAGTAGCGCCAGGGAACGATAGCGCCTGCTCCAACAGCAAGCGTTCCTGCATATTTAGGGTGAACGTTCCATACGGGTTCACGTGCTGCCACTTCAGCGGAGTCGCAGCTCTTTCAATTTTCCTCCCGCTCGTGTGAGCCACACCAATGTCCTTGCCAAATGGCTGCGCTGGTGCGCACAATTCCCGGTGCGATCCCGAGCGATGAGGTAGGTCGGTTGGGGCTTAGTTGTCGGTGAACCAGAAGGTGGCTACATGACCGAGGTGAGCCAAAAGAAGAAGCGCTGGCCGCGGTGGGCATGGCCTCTGCGCTTGCTCGCCGCCGGAGCGGGCGGAGCGGTGATTTTCCTCTTGCGCGGCTGCTGGCACACCAGAATGGGTTGGCCAATCCGAGAGGGAGACCACGCGTATCAGGTGTGCCTCGCATGCGGGATCAAGCGCCTGTTTGACGAGAAGAAATTCCGCGGCTACGGACCCTACGGGTATGAGGTGAAGGCACTCATCGCAAGAGAACGTGAGGTCCGTATGCGGCAGCCGCACAAAACTTCCTGAGAGGTCCTCGCTCACGGACCACGCCACCGGTCCTCTGAGGGCGGGCACTCAGAAAAACGCTGATGACCTTGGTATGGAAAGGTGCCTACACACCCGAGACAATGTGACATAAACGGTGTCGTTCGGAACCGGGCATGCCGGGGCCAGAGTCTCAATTACGTACATAAGACTTGCCTCTATGTACATAAGTGATATACCGGCGGCAATGCCTTTTTGAAAGGGGACGTCCACAAATTCGTCG
>JGI26339J46600_10000504_pt1 | contig 13476 bp, 12 predicted proteins | sample BogFormECP12_OM1_FD_46600 | JGI IMG/M metagenome (IMG submission 46600) | reverse complement strand
GGCTCGTTTTTTGTTACCTCAAAAGTAATGTGTATAGTAACAAATCGAGAATCAGGTTAACATAACTTGCTATCTTTGGCGAATCTATCTTGCAATGAAGTTTTGCATCATATATTGGACGTTTGAGTTTCTGTCGCTATCCAGATTCAAAGCAGATTACTTCATCGGTTATCCAAGGAGGGAATTCGATGTGTTAGCGGCCGCTCGAGATTTAATTGCCCGGAGTAGCGCGCGCTTCTGCATTTTGGAAGATGATTGGTATTGCGTTTTCTCTAGGTTCCGTCTTTGGCTTGTTTAGCGTGGTTGTTTTTGTTCCATTTGAGTGTATCGATTGGTTTGTTCTTGATGTTTGTTCAATTTTTGTTTGTTTTGGTGGGGTCGTGCGGATTTGAACCGCAGACCTACGGGTTTCTCCGAGACAGCTCCAGAACTTCGTCATTCCAGCGTTCTGGTCAGCAAACCCGTTTTTACATTCTGGAGCCCGTCGTCATACTTTGGTCGTTCGACTGATTTGGTCGCCCGTCTGCCTAGACTACGACCCCTGCGGATTTCTAGAAGAGGCTGGGAATATATGCGTTATTACTTCATATACTGGATTTGGGGAAAGCCGACCTGACGAAGCTTCAGGACTGAAGCGATAAGCTTATCAGTAGAGAGTTGACGTGTATGTTGGGGTTTGCCGGTCATAGGGCGTGGGTTCCACCTGATCCCATACCGAACTCAGAAGTTAAACCACGTTCCGTTTCCGGTTGTAGTATGGTCTTCGGCCATGTGAACCCGGGAAAGCTGGTAGCCCCACCTCATTTGACTTGCTAATTTGGAGGGTAATTAGCTAAGACTTATAACTAAGCGTAGATAGTCTTTTCCAAAAAGGTGTGCTTATGAGCTTAATCGCAGCTTTGCTGACTGCCCAGACGAAAGTTGACCAGTTTGCAGTGAACACTGGNGATTGGTCNTGGATTTTAAACATTCTTTTCTACGTTATTTTCATCGTTTTCATATTCTACGGTCAAAGGATCCAGATGTANGTGATGCTAAGAGAAGTAGAAACTTCACTGTANAAACTGAAGTTCATAAAGGAAGAAGGACGAAAAACNGCGGTTGAAACGATAAAGGAAATTGGAAAACCCCAATCAGACCCCACCGACAGAGTGGACAGATTCCTAGAATACTTCACGATAGGCCCCCAGAGTCTTGACCCAGCTGGCGTAGTCTGGAAACTTGAGCACATATTGGACGTTAGAGACGCCCGATTCAAAGATGAAGTCAAGGCTATGGCTCCAGCTTCGGACGAAATCCAAGTCAACAATTTGGAAAACACACTTGAAGCAGCGAGCGCGCTGAACTTCATTTACAAGGTTATTCGGCACTACTACCTTCTCGGCAAGAAAACTCTGAGCCTATACGTTATAATGCAGATTCAAATGATTCTGCCCCTCGTCATGCGAGAAGCAGAAGCTTACGCAAGTGCCTTGAAGGCCTTCGCATACGGTCAACCAATAGGAGATGGAGCTGGCGCACTCGTCGCAGCCAAGCTCATGCATGGACACGAAACGAGGAAATTAGAAAAAGACTGCGTAGTAGCCACTGTGCCCTTCGAGAAACGCAATGCGTTTGTGATAAAAGCTGAAGGCCCAGGAGGAAACGTGGGCAAACCTGGAGACGCCATAAAGACTGTTATCGAAGAAAACGAAGGAAAAATCGCCACCGTCATCATGATCGACGCGGCCCTGAAACTGGAAGGAGAAGAACTCGGGGAAGTCGCCGAAGGAGTCGGCGCAGCAATTGGCGGCCCGGGTGTAGATCAATACAAAATTGAGGACTCACTCGTAAAATACCACATCCCAATAAACGCAGTGGTGATAAAGGAAGACGTAGGTGACGCAGTTTCCCCAATGCGAAAGGAAATCTTTGATTCAACGGATAAAGTGCTTGAAAGAGTCAAACAGGTCGTACTAGAAAAAACCAAGGAAGGAGAAAACGTCATTATCGCCGGTATAGGAAACACTATCGGAATAGGACAATAGGAGAGGAAAAAGATGAGCAAGAACTCGACAACAACTACATCCAGAATTTCGTCCTTCGTGCTGCTTGTAGTCTTGATAACCTTCGCCCTTTCATTAGTCGCTGTGATTTTCTCATTGACCATAACCCAACAAAGCAGCAATGCAGCATGGATAATGCTAGGCCTCGGGGTACTGGGAATGGCCATATCCGTCTATGTCTTAGCCGAAACACGAAGAAGACTCTCCAAACTCAAAATTGTTGTCCCACCCGTCGTGACCACTCTGCAATGCAAAGGCTGCAACGAGAAAGTTGTCAGAGAATTCCAGCGCGGCGACTACATATTCAAGGAAACTGACCAATGCCAAAAATGCAAAGTCAACACGATGATGATAACCGCAATCTTCCGAGAAATCAAAGAGAAACCAAAAGAGAAACAAGGGTTCCAATACTAAGTCAAGACGACGCAACCATTTTCAACGGTCATAACTGTGTGCTCTGCCTGCGCCACCGTTTTGCGGCTTGCCTCCACAAACACTGGATAGTACATCAAAACTTTGGCTGTTAGAAGTTCCCTGAATGCTTCACGATGACTCTCCTCAGGCACGACACCTTGTAACCAACGTTCCGCAAAAGGCAACGTTCGAAAGTTTTCTTCAATATATTTCAAAAGTTGCTTGGCAAATGGATTCTTCAACGATCTAGATTTTACAAGACGGAAAATTGTGACATCATCCCCATCTTCAATCTTCCCAGCTGCGTCAGGCAAGGTCACGAAGGGCTCAAGGGCGTACACCCCGCCGAGTTTAAGCCTCGTCAACGATAACTGTGCAACATTTGGTATGGAAACGCCCGTGTGCACGATGTATCTGCCAACCTGATGACCAGTCAAGTTTGAAATAGGCTTGTATCCCCGCGTCTTAATAGTGTTTTCAACCATCGCGCCGATTCTTGAAACTGAAATTCCAGGCTTAATTGTTTCCACGGCGGTTTTCAGTGCACGCTCTGCCGTTTCTACCAACTCATCGTAGTCATGGTTAAAACACACGGTCACCGCTGTGTCAGTCACGTACCCATCGATGTGAGCGCCGATGTCAACCTTAACGACAGAATTCTCCGGAATTTGCTTCTTGTCACCTGGCGGAGACGTGTAATGGGCGGCCACCTCATTTATTGATACATTGCAGGGAAAAGCCGGTTTCGCGCCCTTCTTTCTTATCAGACCCTCGGCTTTCTCGCACACTTCTATTATTGGCATGCCTTCTCGAACGAAGCCCTTCATTTCGTCCCGGGCTTCACGCAAAATTCTGCCCGAAAGTTTAAACTTTTCACGAGCCTCCTCGTCATACTCACCAGCCAAAGCTACAACCCACCGAACAAACGTTTCCTATAATCGTCAATGCCTTGTTTCTGTGTACAAATGTAACTTAAATGTTTAATTGATACAAACTGAAAGTCGTGGGGCCTCTACCGTTTGATGTGGTATTTCTGTATCTCATCTTTCGCTTTTTCCCGTTTTTTCTGATGTTCAGCCAGAAACCTGTTAATCCGGTCAGCGAGATCTTTCTTGCATTCGCCGCACAATATTCCGCCTGTCCTGCACAGATGCTCTCTTTCAGCGAGTTTCCTGTCGTCTTCTTCAAAGAGGTATAGAAAGTACTGGTACACTGAACAGACATCAGGGTTCGCGCCTTCCTTCCGCTGCTCTGCTACTGTACTCTTTCCGCCAGTGAAAGCCCTCCACACTTTTCTCTTGACAACATCAGGCGAATCAACCGTAAATATGGCGGTGTCGGGCTCTGAAGCACTCATTTTCCCACCTATTCCAAGCCCCGGCAAGAAGCGATTGTGGATTTGTGCCGGTTTGAAGTATCCCAGCTTTGAAGCGATATCGCGCGTAATCCGCCAGTATGGGTCTTGATCGATAGCGGCCGGAATCAATGCAGGAACGTTCTCTCCAGTCAGCTTCTTATGTATGAAGCACGGAACGGCCTGCACAGCCGGCCAGAACACCCACCCAAGATTAGTACTTTCTTGAAATCCGAACGTCGCTTTGGCCGTCGAGTAAGTGATGCGTTTCGCGACTTCCAGGGCAATGTCATAGAGCAGGTCGATGTCTTCAACGTCGTAGATTATGTATGTGTTCCTCGGCTTGAACCCAAGCGCAATCAAGTCGAGAGCATTGTCGTAACCCATCCTACTGGTTTCATCGAGTTCACGTTCATCATCCACCAAGAATTTCTCGTCATCAGTCATCTGAAAGTACAGTCTTGTATCAAACGCGTCTTGCAGGTGTTTAGTGAAAATCCATGGAACGAGATGCCCGATATGAACTGGCCCCGAAGGGCCTCTCCCAGTGTACAACACGAACCGTGTTCCCTTTTCGTAAAGTTCCAAAACCGTGTCCAAATCCCGGTGAGAAAAGAATAGACCTCTCCGCAGTTGAAGATGAACCTCACCCGTGTACTTTGCCAGTTTTCTAAGCAACTCGTCTGTCAAGGGTTGAGTCCCAAACTCGCGTATCAAACGTTCATAGTCGACCCGTCCCTTGACCTCCCAGGGAGTAACAATCATCTCATCCTTTTCCTCATCACTCAAACCTAACCGCCCACCCAAACGGACTCCTATAGAAACCTTAGAAAACGCAGAAAACGTATTAAGTCTTGTGCGAGCACAACCCAGCTGCTACCCAACGCGAAATCAGACCATAACAATCGACAAAGCGATAAGGACTGCACCGGCGCCAATGATAGTCAGCCCAAGGCGAACGTAGCCTTTCGGTCTCCACACGTCTCTCCTCAGAATTTCAGAAGGCCCAATCGTCTCTCCGTTGAGAGCCTTCGCAGCAGAAGCTAGAAACGCTGCATTTGCAGTATTGCGGCTCATTCCGCCTGAACCAAGAAGAAGACAAGCCCCAAACAATACTGCCAATATTCCTTCAAAAGCTAACATGTTAGTAAAAGGGTAAGAACGCAGAAAGACAAAGTCAAATCCAAGTATCGCCATGGCTACGACTATTGAAGACGCGATGAGAAGCAAAACACTTCGCAAACTCGGCCTTCTCACTCTGGTCAAATGTACATATGCAGCATCAAGAATAAAAGGCATCTGATTGAGCAATATTCAAGGAAATTTATCATCGTTGCAACTCAATTTTTTGAAGTACAGATGAAACGATCAAGGTCTCCAGATCATTTGTCTCCGTCTAACGGGCATTTTTCCAAAAGCCAATGCTTAAATAATATATGCTTAACTGACTAAGTGTCGAAACAAGGAGAAAACGATTTGTCAGCCGATGACAAATGGGCCAAGCAGCTGAGCCTTAAATGTAACGTGGAACCGAAGTTCCTGCAGCTTGCACTCGAAGAACTAGAGGAAAGCTGCGGCGCCGACTCGAAAACCTCGAAAGAAATCGTTGAAGAACTTACAACAACTTGCCACTTTAATGAAAAAGAGCTGAGGGAATTTATAAAAGAAGTAGCTAAGAATTGCCCCATTGACATAAAAAAATTGAAAGAAGAGGTCGAAGACGCACACGGCGACAGGGAAACAGTCTACAATGCAATCGAAAACATATCAGGGACAGATCAGCGCCGTCGTGGGGGCGCCATCTAGCAGTTAACTGCTCAGCACACGGCAGCAAAGGCTCAGGTTTAAAGGCATATCATGTTCTTAATCTTCAGTCTTGTAGACTAGATCCATCAAGACAAACATCGGGCCGTGGATTTGCTCCGTTAAGGTTACTTTTCGCAGTCCTCTTTAGATCTTGAGACGTCATCATAACACATATGAACCGCAGGCGTTCTGGAGTCAGGCTTTTATTAAAATACTTCCAACTATCTTGCAAGAGGCTATCTACGTTACGGGGTGGAAAATCGTCGTGGACCTGAGGGAGCAAGAACGTCGGGCACTCTTCGCACTGGATAAGCTAGGCGGAGAAGCAGACATGGAACAGGTTATAAAGGAAGGCAATTTGACTGATGCTGCAATAATGCGCGCGGCTGTAAGTTTACGAGAAAAGGGGCTTGTTAGAATCCATGAGCACATGGAAACCTTGATTGAACTCAATTCTGAAGGAAAGCTTCATTCGAGAAACGGACTCCCAGAGAGACGATTAATAAGCGCGCTGGAAAGCCTTGGTGGAAGAGCTGAATCCGCCAGGGCCTACGAAAAAGCAGGGCTGGAGAAACAGTTCATACCTATTGCGCTGGGATGGGCTCAGAGAAAGAAATGGACGACACTCGACCCGAAGACAAGTACTTTGCAAGTATGTGTTAAGCCCGAATTGGGAAATGATGAGAAATTGCTGGAGCTACTCAAGGAAAAGGAGAGGATGACCAGTGAGGAATTGCCTCCTGAATTGCGAGAGGCAGTCCAAATTCTAAGGAGAAGGAAGATTCTTGACGTTGTAGAAAAAACAATACGGCTCATTGAGTTGACTGCTTCGGGCAAGGAGACATTGAGCAAAGTTGCTGTTGGAGCTCCTGAATTAACCCAGCTGACACAGGAACTTATTATCAGTGGAAAATGGAGGAAATTGAAACTTCAAGAATACAATGTTGAAGCGCCCGTCGCGATGACATGGGCAGGGAAGAAACATCCTTACTTACGGTTTGTTGAACAGGTGAGAAACAAACTCGTCGCTCTGGGATTCAAGGAGATGGTAGGCACGGCGGTCGAAACCTCATTCTTCAACTTTGACGCGCTTTATACGCCTCAAGATCATCCTGCACGTGAAGCATCAGGCATATATTTTGTTAAATCCCCAAGAGAAGGACGCATCTGCGCCCCCGGAAGTGTCCTCGCTCATGTGAAGAAAACCCATGAAAACGGTTGGAAGACGGGTTCCACAGGTTGGAAATATGCGTATTCAAGGAAAGAAGCCAAACGGCTAATCCTGCGAAGCCATGGGACGTGCCTGAGCGCAAGAACGTTGTTAAGCAAAGACCTACAGGTGCCGGGCAAGTACTTCTCCATCGTTCGATGCTACAGACCTGAAATAGTGGACAAGACACATTTGACAGAGTTCAATCAGGTTGAAGGAATAATCATAGACAAAGACTTGACTCTGAGAGACTTACTCGGCGTGCTCGGAAAATTCGCCTTAGAGATAGCGGGAGCAGACAAAGTAAAGTTTAGGCCAGACTACTTTCCATTCACCGAACCGAGCGTTGAACTCGCCGCGTACAGGGAAGGCTACGGATGGATAGAGTTCGGTGGCTCCGGAATCTTCAGGCCTGAAGTCACTTTACCTCTGGGAATAAAACAGCCAGTCATCGCATGGGGACTAGGCATAGACCGCCTTTTCATGATGCACGCCCGAATTGAGGAAATACGGGATATCTTCAGCCAAGACCTAGACTGGATAAGAAGAAAGGAGATGGTCTAGATGCCCACCATAGACATAGATTACATTGAATTTGAAAGGCTGCTCGGTCTCGACTTACGCAAAGACCTAGAAAAGATCAATGATGTATTGGCATCGGTCAAAGGTGAAACAAAGGTCTTCGACGAGAAAGAAGGCACAATGAGCGTTGAGATCAAAGACACGAATCGACCAGATCTCTGGAGCATCGAAGGGCTGGTGAGAGCTTTGCGCGGGTTCCTTGGTGCGAGAGAAGGTTTGAATGAATACAGTGTCGGCAACGTGTCAGCAGAGGTTTGGGTTGATCGAAGACTCGAGAATGTACGGCCATTCATCGGTTGCGCCTTGGTCAAGAACTTGAGATTGACAGACAGTATGATCCGCGGCTTTATGCACATGCAAGATAAGCTCGACCAGACTTATGGTAGGAACAGGCGTCGGACATCTATCGGACTTTACAACCTTGACTTGATCCAGCTACCCTTAAGGTACACTGTTGCCGCGCCGAACGATATCAGCTTTGTGCCTTTGGGCTTCAACGAAAAAATGACTCTGAAAGATATGCTTACCAAACATCCGAAAGGCATTGAATATGGAGGTATCCTAAGCGACCAAATGATCTATCCAGTTCTCCTGGATGCAGAACACAAACCGCTTTCTTTTCCTCCCATCATCAACTCGAATGAACTGGGAAGAATTACGGAACAGACAAGGAACGTCCTCGTCGAAGTCACAGGGACGTTACACGAAGCCGTGCTCAACACTCTGAAGATCGTGACAACAGCTCTGATCGACCGCGGCGGCGAAGCTTACTCGGCCAAGATCCAGTATCCCCACAGGGGCCTAGATGTCATCACACCGAACTTCGCCTCTTCCACGATGGATCTCAATGTTAAGTACACGTGCAGAATTCTGGGTCTGCAACTAGATTCAAGCCAGATTGCATCCATGCTCCTGAAAGCAGGGCACGGCACTAGAAATATCGAGAAGGACAGATTGCAGGTGGAGATACCATGCTACAGAATTGATGTGATGCATCCCATAGATCTTGTTGAAGACGTNGCAATAGCCTATGGCTACAACAATATAACGCCGCTTTGGAGGGAAATGCCAACTAGAGNCAGCACGAGGCCAGAAGAAGACCTACTCGATNTTTCACGAGAACTCATGGTTGGGCTTGGATTTCAGGAAATCCTCACGTACACACTCACAAACCCCGGAAACCTATTCANAAAAATGAAATGCAAAAAGAACAGAACAGTGCAAATTCTTAACCCCAAAGTCGTCACCCTGACCTGCCTTAGAAGCTGGTTGCTACCGAGCGTCATCGAGTTCGTAAGCAACAACCTTCACGTTGAGTGCCCACAGAAACTCTTTGAGATCGGAAAAATCACCGTCCTAGATGAAGCTACTGAAACGATGACTAGGGACGAGGACCGACTTGCAGCAGCCATCTATGATGCAGAGGCCAGCTTCACCCAAATCAAGTCAGCCCTGGACTCTTTCATGATGAACCTTGGCCTGAAATGGCAAATAGAGCAAATTGAACACCCTAGCTTCATAAAGGGCAGAACGGGCAGAGTGCTGACCGGAGAGAAACAAGTAGGAGTTCTCGGGGAGATAAACCCCAATGTTCTGGCAGCATGGAAAGTGGAGAACCCCATGGCCGCAATCGAACTCGACATGGACGAAATAATCAAGATAAGAAGAAAAGAGAACTAGGCATTGTGACGATAACGTCTTGTCTAAAATGGAATCGTGCCCTCTCACACGGTGTATCTCATTATTGGACGAGCCTTCGAGCGGCGAATCACTTCTTTGAAACCGACTCTTCGAAAAGCTGAAGCGGGGCCTGTGTAGACGAAGGGTGCTGGCCATTCTTTCTTGGGGTCGACGGGGTAACCTTCAACGATCTTTCCACCTTTTTCTTTTGCATTTTGGACAGCTGCTTCCAGCAGTCTTGCGCTTAGTCCTCTCCGTCTAAACGGCTTTGCCACGAAGAAACACACGACTGACCACACGGGCTTATCATCAATTCGCTTGAGCGCCCTTGAATTCCCCAGTCTGACAAAAGTTTCCCTGGGAGCTACAGAAACCCATCCAACAGGTTGCCCATTTGTATACGCCAGAATCCCGGGCATCAAGCCCGAATCAGCCAGGTTCTTTAGCGCTTTGCGATTCAACTCACCACGCTTCTGCCTGAACTCCTCTCGGCTGAGTCTCCAATACATGCACCAGCATCCTCCGCAAGCACCGTGTTCACCGAACAACGTCTCAAGATCTGCCCATCTCTCGGAAGTCAAAGGATGAAAATCATAGTTGTTGGAAGGTTTTTCCTCAGAAGACACTTTATCTCACCCTATCCAATAGGAGCTCAGGGATTTGAACAAATAAACTGCGTGGTCCAGTTCTCTATGAGTTACGTAGGGATTCTTCTTTGAAACAGTTCGCCCCGATGGGAGCACAGTAACCCTTAACTTTCAAGAGAGGGATTTCTTCTGTGGCGATGACGTAAGCCGAGCCTCGAATCCCGCCGGAATATCCATGCAGACGGACTCAACGGAGGAAGACAAGCCTCAGGCTTGTCGGTTCCTGTGATGGCGAGTTTACCCAAACATGGGACACGGTGGGCGCGGGCAAGAAAAAGCCTACGACGGAGAGAGCTTAACTTAGAGGAGCGCATCGCCCCACTGTGAAGTTAAGTGTTAGGTTGCGTAGGGGACAAACGAGCCCGCGAAAAGAAGTCTTAAGTTAATCGAGCGCATACAGATACCAATTGATTCAGTGGGTAGAAAAGCTTGGATATTGAAAAAAGAATCGAATTGGTGTGCAAACAGCCAACAGAAGAAGTGATAACACCGGAAGACTTGCGAAAGCTTCTGGAGACGGAGCAGCATCCGATAGCTTACAACGGTTGGGAACCCTCCGGCCTTGTGCATTTGGGAACGGGGCTGATTTGCGCCTACAAAATGAAGGATTTCGTAGAAGCTGGAATTCGTTACAAGGCTTATCTTTCGACGTGGCATGCTTGGCTCAACAACAAGTTGGGCGGAGACCTTGATCTGATTAGAAAGGCAGCCAGACTTTTCAGACACTCATGGATAGCCCTCGGCGTTCCAGAAGACAAGGTCGAATTCATTTACTCCGATGAGCTGTACGACAATTTGAAGTACTGGGAAAAAACGGTGATCGTGGCGAAGAACCTTTCATTGGCTCGCGTGACTCGCACGCTGGAAATTTCGGGCAGACAGGAATCCGAAGCCAAGCATGTTTCGGACTTGCTGTACACGCCCATGCAGGTGGCAGATATTTTCCAAATGGAAGTGAAGATATGCCAGCTTGGAATAGACCAACGAAAAGCCAATGTCGTTGCCCGCGAATTAGGAGAAAAACTTGGATTTTGGAAACCCGTGTGCGTCCACCACAGTTATCTTCAAGGCCTAGCCAAGCCTCCGGTTTGGCCAATACCAAAAGAGAAAGAGAGAGAAATATTGTCTCAGATAAAGATGTCAAAAAGCAAGCCTGAAACCTGCATCTTCATTTATGACAGGCCAGAAGAAATCAAGCAGAAAATCTCACAGGCCTTCTGCCCTGAACGAACCGTAGAGTATAATCCGATAATGGAGATATGTAAGTTCATAATCTTCAGAGAAAAGGATGTTTTCACCATTCAAAGACCATCAAAATTTGGAGGCCCAATAACCTTTAGCAGCCTCAAAGAGCTGCATGAAGCTTACACGAACGGACAACTGCATCCAAAAGATCTGAAGAACGGTGTGGCCGAGGAACTCGCAGGAATTCTCGAACCTGTAAGAAAATATTTTGAAGACAACAAAGAAGCGAAAGAGTGTCTCGAAGCTGTGAAAGGGGCCAAGATAACAAGGTAAAAACATTGTCATCCAGACTTAGAGAAAGACTTGAGAAAATACAGCAGACTCTGGAATCACTGAATGAAGAATCAGCAACTGGAACGCCAATAATTGTTGAAGGTAAAAAAGACGTAGANACATTGAGAGCCTTGGGCGTCAAGGGACCTGTGCTGACCGCNAAAACCCACGGAAAATCCCGGCTAGATTTGGTCTCAGAGATAGAAAAGATAGGAACCAAGGAAGTCATACTGCTTCTAGATTTTGACAGACGGGGAAGAGAATGGACTGCCTTCCTCAGACAAACCTTAGAAAAAGGAAAGACAAGACCAAACGTTACGTTTCGAAAGGAGCTGTTAAGGTTTGCAGGCAAAGAATTGAAGGACGTTGAAGGCCTGGCAAGNTATCTTCAGACCTTGACAAGAAAATTGGAAGAAACACGAACCTCGCCCAAACATAAAGGGGCACTTCACATTTAGAATTAGCCCATGCTCCTGCTCTATAGAGTTTGATCAGGGCAACAAAGCTTTGCCCTCCTGAGGGCTGCAAATTTGTTGAAAAGGAAAGAAAGCTTTAAAGAGGATGACTCGTAATCCATAAATCTAATATATAGTGAACGTTAAGACACAGTCTCGTGATTCGAGGCCAATATGGTTCGGGTCATGTGATCAAAATTAACCCTTAACATATCACTCGGAGGTGCGTTAATACGGGTTCATCACAAACGTTTACCATAAAGTATGTTATACATGCAAAGTTCGAAATTGAAGGGGTAGTTGAAAAGCCAGACGTTATTGGAGCAGTTTTCGGGCAGACAGAAGGCCTTTTCGGACCGGAGCTTGACCTAAGGGAACTGCAGAAATCTGGTAGAATTGGAAGGATAGAAATCGATCTGCGTTCCAAGAACGACAAGACTTCTGGAACAATAACTGTTCCAACNAGCTTGGACAGAGTTTCNACGGCGCTCATCGCTGCAAGCATCGAAAGCATAAACAGGGTTGGTCCATGNGCCTCAGCCGTGACCCTTGAAAAAGTGGAGGACGTCAGGGAAGCCAGGAGAAAAGTCATCATNGANAGGGCGAAGGACATTCTTCACAAGTGGACGATAGAGTCGATGCCTTCNGTGGATGAAGTCTTCAAGGAAGTGTCGGAGACGCTCAAAACGGGCAAAGTTGGAAAATACGGACCNGAAGAGTTGCCCGCCGGACCTGCGCTTGAAGCTTCGAAGGAAATCATCATTGTGGAAGGAAGAGCTGACATCATAAACCTCATGCGTTGCGGCCTTTTGAATACNGTGGCGTTGGAAGGAGCAAAGGTTCCTGAATCNATCAAGGTCCTNTCGAAAGAGAAGGAAGCAACTGCTCTCCTAGACGGCGACAGAGGCGGAGACCTCATCTTCAAAGAGCTTCTGCAAGTCACGGACGTAAGGTACATTGCCCGAGCCCCGAGAGGAAAGGAAGTGGAAGAACTCAACTGCAAGGAGATTTTCGAAGCCTTAGACGCAAAACTTCCGATTCAGGAGACTGCGAAGCCCGAAGCTCCAAAGATACCTAAGCGGGAGAAACAAAAGATAGAAGTTCCAAAGGAAGTTACTGAAGCTATAAAAACATTGGAAGGTACGCTGGAAGCCGTTCTGATGAACGAGAAATTAGAACAGTTAGAACGGTTGCCTGTGAGTCAACTCGCGGAAAGGCTTCAACAGGCTGAGGGAGTGGACACAGTGGTGTTCGACGGCATCATAACGCAGCGAATAGTTGACGTGGCAAGCGAGAAGAACATAAAAAGGATAATCGCATCACGTGTTTCAGACGCTGTCAAACCTTCATTGACCGTTCAGCTCATGACCTTTGGTGAAGTGACTGAAGGCTAGCCGCCCAAATAGTCTGTGAGACTTTTCGTCTCTTTCCCAATTGTTTTGGATCCTGACAACTGTTCTTCCTTCACTCCGAAGCTTTCTAGGATTCTGGCAGCTGCAGGAACTACCTGTTTGTTCACGTAGTACTCGACGTCAACATCGTCGTAGGAAGCAAGCGTATAGGGTCTGACCTTCTGGTGCAAGGGACCTTGACCGACAACGACAACGTAACCTATCTTGTCCCCTACTGCAAGTTCCCAGCCCTTGGCCTTGAGCATCTTTGCAGCTTCAACGTGTGAAGCCTTGACGGCATATTCTTCTGCTGGCTTGGTAAGTGCCTTCCAGATTATGAGATCGCGATATGGAACAAGCTTCTGTCGCAGGTC
>JGI26339J46600_10000502_pt1 | contig 13494 bp, 9 predicted proteins | sample BogFormECP12_OM1_FD_46600 | JGI IMG/M metagenome (IMG submission 46600) | reverse complement strand
GTGGTTGCATTCAAGCAATAGAGATTGCCGTCATAACACCCGATATATACCCTGTCGTTGGCGACCGCAGGTGACGACACCACGGAGTACGTCGTCGAATAATTCCACACCTGGTTACCCGTAATAGCATCCAAGCAATACACGGAGTGGTCGTCGTCGCCAAAATACACCCGCCCTCCCACGATGGCAGGGCAAGAAAAGATAGGTCGATACGTTTGGTATGCCCACGTTGCGTTCACGCCTTTCACGGGAGTCGTCTTGACAACGCCCGTGTGATTCAACGCGCCCTGGATCATCGGCCAATCATCGCCGAACTGGTCGCTCGATGGCATCTGGAGGTTCTGGACTACGTCGAGGAACGCCCTCGATCCCGCTGTCGTGAATAAGTTGGCGGAGCCATTGAATCCCCAGTACAAGTAACGGTTTGCTTGCTGGATGATGTCATCATAACCTCCGGCAAGCGATTTGCTCAAGACGTGATCGCTTGCCGGCACGTAACTAACGGATATCGTCGCGTAATCAACAGCACTCGTGAATATGACGGTGCTTCCGGCAGGTATCGCATAGGGCGCGTTGAAATTCGCCGCGAAATATGCAGTGAAATTCGTGTTCTGGCTCGTTCCATGATTTCCATTTGGGGAGCCAATGGTTAGGCCAGCAGCACCGGTACCCATGAAGCGATATCCTCCTTCACCCATGGCGAGAATTTTTGAAATCGACCCGTTGATCCAGGTCACGAGCGTCGCGTTCGTCCACGTGCCCGTATCAGGCCCGATGATGATCAGCGAGTACCTCGATAACGTCGAGCTAGTGATCGTCGATACTTTAACCAGATCCGTGATGAACCCATTCGCATTCAAGAGCGATTGAAACGACGTGGCGCCGACTAAATCTTTTACGTACAGGAACGCCACGGACGCGCTTGATTGGGGTCGTATCTTACCACCTTCCATGGTTGGCAAATTGCGTCGTGGATTGGTCAGGTCGAATTGAATGCCCAGGCAGAGTAGTGCCGTCAATCCAAGAAGCACGATGGCTTTTTTTTGTATTTTCATGCATATCTTGTCTCTATAATTATGTACCTCGATAAAGCAATCTAAACACGTTTCAAGCTTAATTTCAAGAATCGCTTTTATGAATACTGAGTATTTTGTGACTCTTGAATTTTTATTGCTTATTTAGCAATAAAGAAATGGAGAACGTGGTAATGGGCAAATACATTTAAAATTAAGCCGGATTGAAAGAAATAAAGTGATTTTTATGAGGTATTTTTCTGGTGACATTTATCCCATTCCCGTTTAAATAATAGCGCTCATAACATGCAAGATGCTTCCTGGCGCGGCGAACATGGTTTTATTTGGTCTTTAGGTGAGGGTGGCAAAAATCGTCTCATTCTGGTCTTGGTTTTATAAAAGACTCGAAATCTAAGCTGACATATGGAAGATAAGGATGTTGAAAGCACCGCGACGACCGATGCGGAAAAATTATCTGAGGATAAGAGTGTTAATTCTAAACCAGGAAAGATGAACCTCTTTGCGAAGCTGAAAGCGAAGCGGCGCCAAGACGTGCAGGAGGTGGACGAGATGTGGGAGGCGATCGGCTTTCACAAGCCCCTGGCCGGCTTTTGGTACAATTTGACCTTCAGTCTCATCACCCTCGTCGCGGGATTGATTTTTAGTGGTGCTTTGCTCAATATATTTTACCCGTATCCAGAATCGAACGGATATCGCGGTGTCACGAGTGGTATTTTCTCCTTGTTTCTAACCGTGCTGTCCTTGGGCACGAGCATGACCATGGATCGATTCATCGCGGATTCTCGGATCCGAAATCCGAGAAAAATGATACAATATGTACAGTATTACATCTGGTATAACGCGTTTACCAGCCTCTGTTCGTGCACGGTCATCAGCATGTATGCCTTGTTCTTTGTGCCCTTCGGGGATTTGTCATATGGTGTCTGGCTCATGGTAATCATAGCTGCAAACCAGTATCCCGGATTTCTCGGGGCCTTCAGCGGCGTGCTCGGATCGCTCCAATACTACCACAAGACTGCGATCCTGAGTTTCGTGACCGGACAGATTTTTAACCGCATCACGGAGCTGTCGTTTGTGTTGATCGGTCGCTGGTACGGCAGCATTCACCCGGAATTAGGTGAGATCTTGGGAATTGCCATCGGGGCAGATTTGAGCGTCGTGGTTAATTCATTTATCGGCATGTGGCTCTCGGCCTATTATTTCACGAAAACTATGAAGAACGAGGGTGTCCGGGTCCGTGATTGCTTCCGGATCGATTTTGACCGGCACCTCGTCTGGGAAACATTTTTTTTCGGCATCAAGACAGGCATACCAAACTTGATCGGCGTGGTCACGGGCCTGATCATGTTGTGGGAGAACATCATCTTCGTTCCGCAGTACACGACCTTAAACGTGCTGGCTGGGCTCGCGGGTGGTATCTCCGGATTCGTGAACTGGGGCGGTGTTTCAGCGCCAACGCCGGCCTTAGCCGAATCTTACTTGAATGGCAAGAAAAAGCTTACCGAATATTACGTGAGTGCCACGATCCGCTACATCACGCTGTTCCACATGCTGTTCTTGCCCATGACGCTATCGTTGTTATTCATCTTGAACAGATTCTTGATATTCTTCCAGTTGACGAATTATTTGCTTGCAGTTCCATTTTTCATCCCGTCCCTAGTGAACACATTTCAGCAACCTTACACGAGTTTCGCCGATAGCATCCAACTCGGGTGTAACCGACCCAACTTTCTCATGGGCATCCGCTTCTGCGAGGAGACCCTCAAGGTGTTTTTCACGACGCTATGGCTTATCATCCTCGCCTTGCCCGCAAAGTTCGGCCTTCCTGCCCTGTATTGGATCCTTACTTGCGGCGTCCAGCCCGCAATCTTGTTCAAGACCACCATGGCTTACATCCGCATTCACAGGACCATCGTGAAGGTGGTCATCCCGAAATGGCAAGTCTTCGTCGCCCCCACGATTGCATGCGGTATCATGCTCGTTTTGCTCATCTCGTTGTTCACGTTCGTGATCAATCCCTTGATAGACATCATCGGCTTCGTTGGCGCGCTCGCGGTCGCCGTCGCCTGCCTTCTCTTCATCGTCATGTTCTCATACATGCCATTGACTGCACTGCTAGGAGGCTGGGATTCCGTGAGCCTCAATGAATTCAAGCAAGCGGCGCGTATGTCAGGCCCGAGCATGTTTTTCGTGTGGCCCATGTACAAAGCAACCGAGTTCGCATGTAAAAAGAGCCGGCTTTTCAATAAATTCCCCATTCATAGTGAGGATGCCATGCGGGAAGCCAGGGAACTCTTGGAACTGAAAAAATCACACATGATAAAAACACTACCCATTCATTGATAATGGGAGAGAAGAGATCTCCCTGGCATCAATTTTATTAACAAAACTGGCAAAAAAGTGCAAACTTTTTTTTCTTCTTCAAATCCATCAATATACCGAATCCAACGAGACTCATGATTTTAGGACATATGTCCGTATCGGTAAAAAATATTGGGTTGAAATGCGGGCATTTTTTGGGTGCCCGATATGCTTTATCAATTTGCATGATCGTTTCAGTTATATGCATGGGATATGGCGGCAGCGTAAACTCGGTTTTATTGATTTTCAAGGTAAAAAGGCGCTGATCAAGCCTCGTTATGGTGAGGATTTTATAAAAAGCCCGAGATCAGAGTTTATCATATGGATAATACGGATGATAAAATCATCGAATCGGCTATTGAAAGAAATCCTGGTGCTGGCGAGGGCGTTCCAGCTAAACAGGGAAAGATGGGCCTCTTCGCGAAGCTAAAAGCTGCCCGACATAAAGAAGTGGAGATAGTAGATTCTTTATGGGAAGCAATAGGATTTCACAAGCCATTAGCAGGCTTTTGGTACAATTTAACCTTCAGTCTCATCACCCTCGTCACGGGGTTGGTATTTTCAGGGGCTTTGCTCAGTATTTTTTACCCTTATCCAGAATCGAATGGATACCGGAGCGTTACAAGTGGTATTTTCTCCCTCTTCTTCACCGTGATGGGCCTCGGCACGAGCATGACCATGGACAGGTTCATCGCCGATGCTCGTCTTCGTGATCCGAAGAAAATGATTCTTTATGTTCAGTATTTCATCTGGTATCATGCATTTACTGGAATCATCATGTGCACGGCAGTGAGCGCGTACGCCTTGTTTTTCGTGCCACGATACACCAGCGATCTTTCCTATGGAATCTGGATGATGGTGATCATCGCGTCCTACCAGTATCCCGGCTTTCTCGGGGTTTTCAGCAACGTGCTCGGTTCGCTCCAGTATTACCACAAGACCGCGATCATGGGTTTCGTGACGGGGCAGATATTCAACCGCATCACCGAACTCACGTTCGTCTATCTCGGCCGCCTTTGGGGCATGGCTGATCCTGCCATGGGCGAGATCCTGGGCATCGCGATCGGGGCCGATTTGAGCGCTCTAGTCAACTCGTTTTTCGGCATGTGGGTCAGCGCGTATTACTTCACGAAAGCTATGCAGCACGAGGGCGTTCGGGTCCGCGATTGTTTCCGGGTCGATTTCGATCGCGCGCTGGTATGGCAATGCTTGTCATTCGGGATCAAGACGGGCATGCCGGGGTTGATCGGCGTCGTCACGGGCTTGATCATGCTATGGGAAAACATCATCTACATACCGCAATACACGACCTTGAACACGCTCGCCGGCCTCGCGGGTGGTATCTCAGGATTTGTAAACTGGGGCGGCGTCTCCGCCCCTACACCGGCCTTGGCAGAGTCATACTTGAACGGCAAGAAAAAGCTTACTGAATATTACGTGAGTGCCACGATCCGCTACATCACGCTGTTTCACATGCTTTTCTTGCCCATGACACTGTCGTTGCTCTTCATTCTTGATAAATTTCTCCTCTTTTTCAATCTCACGAACTATTTGCTTGCCGTGCCATTCTTCATCCCGTCACTCGTGAACCAGTTTCAGCAACCCTACACGAGTTTTGCCGACAGCATCCAGCTCGGGTGTAACCGGCCCAACTTTCTCATGGGCATCCGCTTTACCGAGGAGTCCTTGAAGGTATTTTTCACGACACTATGGCTCATCATCCTTGCATTGCCCGTCGTGTACGGTTACAATGCGCTGATCTGGATTCTCACGTGCGGGGTGCAGCCGGCCATTCTTTTCAAGACCTTCGTGGCCTACATCCGCATCCACAAGACCATCGTGAAGGTAGTTATCCCGAAGTGGCAAGTTTTCGTCGCGCCCACGATCGCATGCGGTATTATGCTCGTAGTGCTCATCTCATTATTCCTCTTCGTGATCACTCCCTTGATAACGATCGCGGGGTTCATCGTTGCGCTCATCGTGGCTGTTCTATGCTTGCTTTTCATCGTCATTTTCGCGTACATGCCCTTGACCGCGTTGCTCGGTGGCTGGGATTCGGTAAGCCTCAACGAGTTCAAACAGGCGGCGCTCATGTCAGGCCCGAGCAAGTTTTTCGTGTGGCCCATGTATAAAGCAACCGAGTTCGCCTGCCATAAGAGTCCACTGTTCAACAAGTTTCCCATTCACAGCGAGGATGCCATGCAAGAGGCGAGGGAACTCTGGGAAATGAAAAAGTCGCACATGATTGCTTGATACCAAGATAATCTTGAAAAATCTCCAAGATCAATACTTTTCTTATTTTCTCAGATATCAGACCCCACTCTTTCTAAAAGGGTGGAACTTATGTTCTATTCATGAAAAATCGCATCCTTGGACCACCGGGTGATGTTTTAAGATGGTGTCCAAGCCTGTCCACAATTTATAAAATTAGGAACCACTGTTTAAACCAGTGCAGTTCACGATATTAAATGACCACAATTCGGGCAAAACCGCGTTTCCGGGTCTGTCGGGTACGGGGCGCCGCAGAAGCTGCATATCCTTCCGAGGGAGTCCTGGAACGGGCTCGAAATTTCTTTCGGCACTTCTCTTGTGTTCGATCTTGGCGAAGAACCGTGACTAACGCCTGGTGATGGAATGAATGCTGTTGACGGCATGCGATCCTGTCTTGGCACGCTGCCACCTTGCGGCGAGGGAACGAATGCGGATGACGGGATGCTGGTCGGGCGTGGCATGGATGCAGGTCGCGTGAATTCTGTATTCGTGGCCTCCGTTTCATGGATGCTCGCCGTGGATAACACGTTCAAGCTTTTCTCGCGAACCTCCTTCTTGAGCCGGGACACGTTGCCAGAACCACCCATGATGAAACCAATTCCCAGGATCACGGCAACGATTATCGCGGCAATTGGCTGGTACACCGAGTGGAATTGATACACGTAAACCAGGCCAAGAAGCGCAAACGGTATGATGATCGCGCCGATCACGATCATTGCGATCCAACCGCTAGACTTGCGTGCAAACCTAATGTTGATTTGTAAGATTCGCTGCTTAACCTCGTTTTCCATCTTGTTTAAGCATGACCTGCACACGTATGCTTCTCCGCAATGCTTGCAAAACACAGCTCCGCATACCTGGCACAAGCTCGGGTGGGGGCCTATCACGTTGCGCGGGACAGACACCATTCTATAGCATTTCGAGCATCCTATCGAGACCATCACGATTCACTTTGCACACGCGTATTGTCGTTATACAAATGATGCGGTGATAATGTAATAAAGTTACGTGCGTGCAATCCGACGGGGTTCACGGCTGCATCAGCACGAGGCACGCACGCATGCTTGATGGCTTTCCTCAATCTATAATTTCTTGACCACAACTCGGGCAAAAACGAAGCTCAATGTCTTGCGGAAGCGGGTTACCGCATAGATTGCAATATTTCATAACCGTTTCCTTTGACGGAGGCACGATCGTTCCGGGGATTTCCCTTTCGCCCGGATTTTTCGATAGTTCTTGCGAAACTCGTGCCTGGGAAACGAATGCCGATTGAGGGATTCGCGATTGCGACGCCATTTCGCCATGCTCCGGCTCGGGAATGAATGCCGATGGCGGAATGCTGGATTGCCGTGGCTGCTCAACATTCCACGAGACCGGTGGGGCGGATGATGCTCCCGAGTACGTGCTAGCGTGGGAACGAATTCTCCCGAGGGCGGAGCGCAACGGAGCCTTGGCATTCTTGATACTGTTCACGCCGCCGCAAAGCAAGCAAAGGCCGACAATCACGAGCACAGCAGCCACGATCATGAATGGCGTCGACAGATGATAGGTCAGCGATATGATCCAGGCCACCATGCCCGTGACTAACGCGGAAAAGAGTAACACTGCACCAATAACGATCATGGCGATTCCGCCACCAAACCGGCCGCGGTACGTCTTGTTTGCATCCAAGATCTGCTGTTTATCCCCTTGTTCCATCCTATCTAGGCATTTCATGCACACGTATGGCTTTCCGTGCAATGTACAGAAAACATTGCCGCATATCGTGCAGATGTTTGTTGGTGGATGGTTCGAGTTGGTCGGAAGGAACACATCCCTCGTGCAAGCATAACATTTTGTCATCTCATCGCCTCCGATATTGATACTTCTGAATGAAGATCTTTCGATCACGTTATATTGCTTTTGGATTAAAAGGTTGTATCATACAAACAATAATTTTCACTAATTAACCGATGGTAAGGTAAGAAAATCTGTTTGGTGAAGTCGATGGACTTTTATGAGGTCATAAAGAACAGGTACAGCGTCAGGAGCTACAAGCCCGATCCGGTGCCGATTGATGCCGTGATGCGAATCTTGGAAGCGGCGCGGATGGCACCCACTTGGGCGAACAAGCAAGGTGTTCGATACGTGGTCATCACCGACGAGGAGCAAGTCAAGAACGTGGCAGATGGTCTTGGCAAGAAATGGTTGAAAACGGTGCCCATGTTCATCGCGGCAATCAGCAACGAGAAATGGTCGGGAATGCGAAGCAATTTACCGTATTTCATGCTGGATGTCGGCATCTGTTTCGAGCACGTGATCCTTGCTGCAACAAACGAGGGCCTTGGCACGTGTTGGATTGGGGCATTCGACGAGGATAAGCTCAAAAAGGTGCTCAAGGTCCAAAAAAACGACCGGATCATCGCCTTGACCCCGCTAGGATATCCCGATTGCGAGCCCGGGGAACGTATCCGGAAAGAACTCTCGGAAATCGTGTACTTAAACGAGTTCGGCAAAAAAATGGAATGAATTCATTCTTCTTTTCTATCCAAGCCATTCATGTGCTCATAAACCTTGTATAATCCTTGAGTCCCGAGTGTTTCGAGCCCCATGGCCTTGGCCGCGATGTAGAACTGGTTCGCCAAGGCAAGCCCGGGCAGCGACAAGTTCATGCGTTTGGCTTCGTCAAGGGCAATGCCCATGTCTTTCAAGAAATGCTTGATGAAGAAACCCGGGTTGAAGTCCCCCTTGAGGATGCGCGGCCCATAATTGACGAGCGACCAGTTTTGCGCCGCGCCTTTACCTATGATGTTGATCATCTCGCCAACGTCGAGGCCCGCCTTCATCGCATACATCATTGACTCGACGACGCCGACCATGGTCGACGCGATCATGATTTGATTGCTCATCTTCGTATGCTGGCCGGCTCCCGCCTTGCCCATGTAGGCGATCTTTTCGGGATCGCCCATCATCTGGAAAATCGGCAGTATTTCCTGAAAAGTCGGTTCATCCCCGCCGACCATTATTGCCAAGGTTGCATTCTTGGCACCGACGTCACCGCCCGACACGGGCGCGTCGAGCGTTGCGATGTCGAGTTTTTGCGCATCCTCGAAAATCTTGATGGACAGCGCGGGTTCGGTCGTCGTCATGTCGACGATGATCGAGCCTTCCTTAGCTCCCTTGAAGATGCCTTGCTCCCCGAAATACACCTCGTTCACGTCGACAGGCATCCCCACGATCGTGAAAATCACATCGCTTCGTTCCGCCACGTCCTTGGCACTATCGCACCACGTCGCGCCAAGTTCCACCAGCGCGTCGGCCTTTTCCTTCGTCCTATTGTAAACGAATGCTTCGAATCCACCTTTCGTGATCACGTGGCCGCACATGGAGTTACCCATGACGCCCGTGCCAATCCATCCAATTTTTTTGTCTGTCATGCTAATTCACGTTATTCGCGATCATTCTCGCTTGCTTAACACGTTTTCTTCATACTCGTTAATTTTATAGATCCAATCCAAACCTGCTGGCACGCCCTTCTGCATGCAATAGGCATCCCACACGGCGCCGAACGGCATGGCTTTCAGCTGTTCCAAGAGAGCAAGCCGATGGAAAAGCAAGCCGTTTTCTTCCAGCTCATCGAGCCGATCCCATGGCTGAAGCATTGCTCGTAATAAAGCTATCAACGTGGCCCTGGCTCCGATCACCCACGCGCCGATGCGATTCAAGCTCGCGTCGAAATAATCGAGGGATAGGTGGATGCGATCCATGGCCCCGCTCCGCACGATCTCCTCGGCTAGCGAGAGCAAGTCGTCGTTTTCGATGGCTACGTGATCGCTATCCCAGTGGACACCGCGACTCACGTGAATAAGCAATTCTGGCACGAACGGCAACACTGCCGAGATCTTGTCGGCAACCGATTCTGTCGGGTGATAATGGCCCATATCCATCGTGAATCCTATCTGGTTCTTGATGGCATATCCCAGGTAAAAATCATGACTCCCGACAACGAAAGCCTCGCTACCGATGCCAAACAACTTGCCTTCCACGAAATCCATTATGTTGCTCAGGTCGAGCTTCGTGGCATATACCTGGTCGAGCGAATCAAGAAGCACGGCCCTGAATCCAGCCCGATCAACGGGCACATCCTTCATACCATCGGGAATCCATAGATTGTTGATGCAAGGACTTCCGAGTTGTTTCCCGATTTCGTTGGCTATCTCTCGGCACCGCACGACGTGCCGGATCCAGAAATCCCTGATTTCCCGCGTTTTATTGCTCAGCGTGAACCCCGATTTCGCTTTGGGATGCGCAAAAAGGGTGGGATTGAAATCAATGGCCAGGTCGTTCTCCCGTGCCCAATCGATCCAGCCTTGAAAATGTTCCACCTCGATCGCGTCACGGTCGACTTTCTGCCCCTGGAACTCGCCGTACATGGCATGCAAGTTCACGCGGTGATTGCCGGGTATCAGCTCAAAGGTCTTTAAATAATCTTGCCGCAATTCATCCGGTGTCCTCGCCTTGCCTGGATAATTTCCCGTCGCTGCCAAGCCACTCCCCCCGAGGTCCTCGCCGAGGCCCTCGAAACCGCCCACGTCATCGCCTTGCCAGCAATGGATAGATAGCGAGATCGCATCCATTTTTTTCATGACATCGTCGGCATTCACGCCAACGCCCATGTATGCTGACCTGGCAAGGTCATATTGGTGGTTAATCCGGTCTTCATCCATGATCCATCGATCCATGCTTGCGATTATGTGTTCTTGCAGCCGTCCGTGAAAAAAGATTAATTGTTTTTACCAAGCGCGTGAAACACGATTTTCATAATACGAGAACGTACGATGCTATCGAATATGCATGTGCTGTTGGATAAGAAAATGTGGGGAAAAAATGAAACCTTGACAAGGAAATGAAAAAAAAGGGATGTTTCACCGCTATTTATCTAATTCATCGATAATTTCGTTCAAGTCCCTTTTATCCTCATCCTGAGCTTTTGGTACAGATTCGGACGGAACATCCTCTTTAGTCTCTCGTTTTTCTCGTGCTCTATCCTCCAGGAATTGCTTGGCTCTTTTGGAATCCTTCGGGTAGGTTTTATAGACGAGCGTGTAGAGGATAAGGCAGACAACCCAAAACGGGAACATTATCCAAAACATTCCGTGCCCAAGGGCTAGCATATTTGTTGTTCTAGAGAATGTACTTGAATCTGGATATTGATTTGGTGTCCAAGTTGAAGGAAATTCACCTGGTGTAGGTGATTGAAAGCCGAGCAACGCTGCCGCAATTGTCACGAGCCACGTTCCAAAGGCAGACACTCCCCCTTCAAAGAGTCGATCAACTGCGAATGCAGATCCCCTGATTTCAGGTGGAAAGATCTCGCTGAAGATTGGATTATTGCAAGCGTTGGCTGACCACGTGATCGAGAATCCGGTGATGATGCCGATGAGAAGGTACAAGCCAAAGGAACTGGTGTCAGGTGGAATAACGAAAAACAAGATGAACACCATTGGAATCCCGATTGCAACCGAGATTTGCGCGACCAGGATTCGGCCCTTGTATGTGTTCCATTTCGCAGCCTTATCACCGATCCAACCACCGAACAAGGTGCCACCAGCTGCACCAAAAGCGATCAGGAGAAACCCGGCACCAGCAATGAGCGGCACAAAGCCAACGTATTCGAGCCATGTCGGCATGAGGTAAATTGCTGTCCATGGAATGCTTCCTGCCATGCCTTGGCAAATAATTAGCAAGAACGTCTTGTTGGTCAAGATTTTCTTGAAATCCGACCGCTTTATCGTGTATGTTTCAGCTCCCGTAAATCCTATATCAAGCGCACCCCGAACCGGATCCTTCGCAAAGGTTAGCACGAACACGCCAATGCCTATGCTGAGGAACCCCCACGCAACGAAAACAAATCTCCAATTGTCCAAGCCGGGAATAATGTCCGCCGATAAGCTGACAAATAGAGTGGCCGATATCGCTCCGAACACGACGCCCAGGATTAACATCAAGCCGAGCATGCCAAAGGCAACACCCCTCTTTTCGGCTGGAAAATAATCGGCAATGATGGATTGGGCAGTAGGTACGATCACCCCCAATCCAATCCCGATGATCAACCGGTAAATGACCATGTCTAGGATGGTCTGGGAGAAAGCAAAGAAGATCGTGAAAACTCCCCAGAAAATACATCCGAAGGTCAGCACTTTCCTGCGTGAATACTTGTCGTTCAGCCAACCCCATATCGGCGTCGTGGCGGCCTGCGTTAGCCCTTGCGCCGTGCTAATAAATCCGAGAGCTTCAACCGAAATTCCCATCGTGTTCTGAATACTTGAAAACACGAGAGGATACAACGATTGATCTGCTGCATTGATCATGTTAGACGCGTTCACAACGCGTTGCGTCACTTTCCGTGTTTTATCGGATTTCATTTGCTCCGCGGTTTTTTCTTCCGTCTGCTCTTGTGACAAGCAATATTCCACCTTGAATCATTGTAATTAAACTAATGATAGAACAATCTAAATTTCATGAAATAAAAAGTAGAACTAATGCCTCCATGGCAGGTTCTATTTCATGGGAAGGAAATTGTTGTTAGAGGTACTGGAAATGTCCTTCGAGCATCTACCGATCGGGCAAGTGTCGAGTTAAGATCAAGGAAAAAAAGATAAGAATTGTTTAGTCGCGTCCGAGCACCTGGCTGAAAAACGAGGCGCTTGCCAGCTGGAAGCTATATGCCTGGAAGCTCCAGATCTCGGTGTAGATGTTGGAAAGGGCCGGGATCACCCCTTGATTGCTCAAGGAATTGTTGTAACCCGAGCCGGAGTAATCCCCGGGGAAATACTGGAACCCGTCGGCGATGTCGCCAGGAAACGCGCCGCTCAAGACACCCGGGATGAACTTTTGCCGCGTGAAGTGATTCTGCACGAAAATATCGCCACCCGGCAACCATGCCATCATGCACCTGTCTTCCATGTTGCGGCCGAAAAGCCAGTCGAAGTGCGTGGTCATAAAATCGTACAGCACGTGGCGGGTTGCAACATCGGTCGTTAAATTATAAGCATAGGAAGCCGCGTAAATTGCCTGGAGATAATCGAAATTCCACCCCACGGGTGCGCCGAGTGGCTGGTACCGGAGAAAATTGAACAAATCCCTGCTATCATTCGTTCTTTCTTGGATGAATTCGGCAAGGTGCTTGCACGTTTGGTTTCCTGCGATGTATTGCAAACCGTTCCAGCCGTTCGTGCCGTTGAACTCCTCGGCAAATTCCAGAGCGATGGCGACCTGGCGGTAGTCGCCCGGGAACGAGACCAGCGAGTTCGAGGCGGCGATGATGGCATTCACGTAATTTTTTGCATTGATGAAATAGGTGACATTATGCGTGAGTCGGTACATCTCCATCTCGCAAGTTATGGATGCCCAGTCCCCGTCGAGAAAACCCGCATATGCGTGCCTGGTCGTGTTGGCAAACGTCTCGAGTTGCGTGATGTTTTCCGTGTAATAACCATGCTGCTTGAACTGGTACGCCAGCGATGCAGCGGCAGCTGCGACGAGCAAGCCTTCGGAATTGCGCAAAAACTGGTCGTGGTAGGACTGCGATTGATTTGCGGGGTTCGAGCCGTCGCCGACGACCCAGCGCCCGTTACCAAACTGGTCCTCGTACTCGGGTGGTCCGAAGACGGTCCACCGGATGCTGCCGTTCTGGCCGAGCTCATTCGAGTCAAAAAACAGCTGCTCGGGCTGGTAAAACCGCTTCATCCACCACTGGATAGCGAACCATGCCTCCTTGTCGGCGTCGGGAATCGATGCATTGCCCGGGTAGGCGTGTTGAGCGGGCTCGTTGATGAAAGTGTCGAAT
>JGI26339J46600_10000501_pt1 | contig 13532 bp, 10 predicted proteins | sample BogFormECP12_OM1_FD_46600 | JGI IMG/M metagenome (IMG submission 46600) | reverse complement strand
TGGATGCCGGTTCGGAGTGGGCCGCGTGGGTGATGCCATCCATCCTTCTGCGCGAGGGAAAGATTTCGGAAGCGCGCGAGGCCGTGAAGCACATGCCGACCACGCCGCTCTATCACCGCGATCTGCTGGAGGCTTGCTTGCAGTTGCGGCCAGCAGCGGATCTGGACCGGATGGCGCAGGAAGCGGAAACCAGCCTGCCCACCGAGCCCGACGCTGAGACGTGGTATTACCAGGGAGCGCTCTTCGCGTACTGTGGCAAGAAACAAGCGGCTCTGCATCTGCTCCAGAGCGCGGTCGAGCAGAACTATTGCGCGCATGAGAATCTGCTTTCCGATCCTCTGCTGGCAAAACTCCGCACAGATGCAGCTTTTGACAAAGTGTTGACCGCGGCGGGCCTTTGCCAGGAGGCAGTGCGAGCGGCAGGCAACACGCAGGGCCAGTGAAACGCAATAGCCTGCTAAAGTCGCGCCCATCCCAAAAACGCACGTGAATCTGCGCCGCAGTCTCACCGCAGCGGCTAAAGCCGGCGCTGAAAATAAGCCGGTTATCGCAGCGCTGAAGCGCTGCGCCACCCAAAATCAAGTGCAATGTCGAGTTTTTCCGCAGCGCCTGTGCAGCGACATGGCGAAGACTTAATCAGACAGTGCTTAGGCGGCAGGGCTTCGATGCGGTGACGCTCACCGGCTACCAGACTCGTCCAAAGAAAACGGAATAGGATCGCAGCTTTCCGTTCACGTTGGGACGAAAGTCAGGTGTGTTCCAGATCGTGTTATCGGTGTAGCTTCCGTAGTTGAAGCGGAGACCACCATCGAATCCGGAGCGGAAGTGGTAGTCGCCCGTGGCTCCGACAAGGGTCTGCGGTACGTTGACCTGTGACACCGGTCCTGCGCCGGTCGCGAGCGCGTTGGCGAAAGCTGCGTCGAAAGCAGNTTCAGAGGGGTAGCCGGCAACGGTAACGGCTCCTGGGAAGTAGCCTTGATAATCCGCCGGATTGAGGTCGGGGCGCCAGCCGCTGTGGGCCAGCGATCGCGCCAAGCTTACATTGAGCCCCAGACGCTTCTTCAGTTCATAGGTGGAGTGTATGGAAAAGGTCTGGCTCAGCTGCTTGTAGGGCGCCAGCGGTTGGGTATAAGTACCAACAGCGGAATCGTTGGCGAGTTGCATGTCCGTCCGCAGATTGTCTTGCAGGTAGGTGTATGCACCGCCAATGCTCCATTGCGGAACCGGCTTGATGGTCACGAAGGTGGTATCTACGTAGAGGTGGTTGGTGCGCTGCACCACAGGAAACGACTTCTGCAGAACCATGCTGGCGTCGTTGCCGATGGTGAGCCAGTGAGCCGGAGTAATNGTGACGTTGCCAAACANGCGGTTNTTNGTGCGCGGGTCGGTGACATAACCGGGATGGTGTGTGCCCGTCCACTCATAGCCGACTCTGGCATTCCACAATTCCGCGCTGTGAAAATGCACGGCCGCACCCACAATGTTGCTGAAACTCACCGGCACGACGTAGAGCGGATCCGTATTGTCGGGCGAAGAGGCCTGCGGCCACAAAGCTGCGTTCGACCGCGTAATGTTCATGCGGGTGTAGTGCGACTCCACGTCGAACTGTTTTGACACGCGGTACGACAGCTTCAGACCGCCCCACTGCCGGTGCAGGGACGGGTTNCCGAAGATATAAAACAGTGTGGGATCAGAGAGGGAATACGACGAAACAAACTCGTTCACTAGATTCTGCTCATGAAAATCGACGACCGCCCGCAGCGGTGAAATCGGATTCCATGTCAGCGTGGCGTCCGCGTTAAAGGCGTTTTGGGAGTGATTGCCGGTAACCAGAAGCCGCGGGTCGGTCTGGGCAAACAAGTTGTTGGTCCGCGCGTAACTGATGTCGCCGTTCAAGGTAAGGTGATGCGCCACGGCCATGGTTATCTGCAGCGAGTCGGCCTGCGTTTGATGGCGCGGCAGCACGCTGTGAACGTAGGGACCAGCCGGTGTATAAGGGATGTCCTCGACGGGAGGGATCTCACCGGCGGTTCCGTAGATATCTACCGGATTCGGCATGCGGTCGTTAAAGCTGCGAAACTCGTGCTGGTAGACAAGCTTCAGAAGATTTCCTAACTTGACTTCAGCGCCCCCGGCTATATTCCGTGTAGTGTAGTTGTAGCTGCGGTATTGGGAAGCGGAGTGACAGTTGGCGCAGCCGGTGTTGTCGATTGGTATTACCCCGTCCCCGCCCATGTCGAAGTACTGCATCTGGCTGTTCCCGTCCCGAGCCCCCCAACCACCTTTGACAAACAGCTTCACCGGCACCTCGGGCAACTTCAGCTTGAGGGAAGCGTTGTTCATCCTGCGNCTTATGCCCAGTAAGGAATCCGGGGGGACCGAATCGATACGAATGATNTCCGGAGAAATCACGGCGGCTCCAAAGTAGGAGTTGTCATCGAGATGACGGACAAAGCTGCGATTGTCGAGGGTGAAGTCAAGCCACTTCCCAAAAGTGATCCGCGACTTCAGGTCGTAGTCGTCCCGGCTCAGGACGTCCCACGTGGACTTGATGGTCAAGTGCTCCGGAACATTCACATAGTCAAAGGACAAATCACCACCGATCGATTGTTGCAAGGAGTCGTATTCGCCCACCCGGCCGCCGTATCCGCTGGTGTCCACGAAGCGGTATTGCGGCATCATCACGGTGAGATGGTAGTTGAGTTCGGGGACATTCTCCGCCGGCTGCGAAGTGCCCGGAGCCGGCTGCTGCGCCTGAACCGGATAGGTCGCGGCTCCAACTACTAGTGCAACTATGAGTACGAGGAGTGCGGAAGCCTTATTCATGGCGTGATCTCCTTACCCGAACCAATCCTTTCGCCGGGTACTACTTATCGATGAACTTGCTTCCGCCCGTTGCGGAAGGTATGTCGCTTCCATGAATTGCGTTATGGCAATTGGTACACCGGTCCACCAGGGGCAGGCTCGCGCCGTTGTGGTGCGCCGAATGACATTGCAGGCAGAGCGCCGGCTGGCTCACGGTCAGCATATTCTGGTTCGGAGAACCATGGGATGAGTGACACTTGAGGCAGCTCTCGTTGACCGGAGCGTGCTGGAAGGTGAAGGGCCCTTGATATTCGGCGTGGCAAGTGAAACAAAGCTCGTTGGTATTGGACAACTTCAGGTTGTTGCCCGCGCTGCCGCCATGCGGATCATGACAATCCACACAGCTCATCTTGGCCTCGCGAATCGGGTGGTGGTACGGCAGATCCGCCTCGGCATTCTGCTTCTGGTGGCAGCGCAGGCAGTTCTCATTCTGCTGCCGGCGAGACTCGATCGCTCTCGGAATGCCAGGGGTCTCGCCTTGGAACCCTCCACGCGTCTCGCCGCGCGCCTCGCCGTGAATGGTGTGACAGTCGCTGCACTTGATGTCCTGCGCCTGGTGCGCGCCCGAAAACCAGTTCCGCACGTGATCGGATTTCGCGTGGCAGCTTAGGCACACACCGTTCGCCTGCTCGGGGGAACGGTCGCGGAAGCTGATGATCTTGTCTTTCGATTCGGTCGAATACCCACCCGCTGCGATGTGCAGACTGCCCGCCCCGTGGCACTGTTCGCACGCTACTTCCTGCATCGCGTGCGCGCTCCGGCGAAAGCCCTTGGAGAGGTCAGCGTGACAAGCAGCGCACTGTTCCGCCCCTGCCATCTCCGCGCCGGGGATTTCCACGAACTTGCTGAAGTCCTGCGGGATCTTGTGCGACGCGGCCGTCTTGGGTTTGTCTTTAGCGGGAAGCGTTGGAGTGAGCAGGAAGGGAACAGAGAAGAGAAGGGCGAGGAGCAAAGCACGTCGCCGCATAGCGACCTCCCGGAATACTACTCAAGCTAGTGGATTTGCCGCGGGGAATTCTGTGACTTCCAACACCTATATAGGTGACGGTTCACAGCGCCAGCCTGTTCCCCGCCCTTCGTTCTTGAAGGGTGGGATTCCACGGTCGTCTCCCGCTAAGGATTTCTCGCTGACCCCTGAAGTGCCCTCGTCCATAGAGTGCACCGATGATCCACGTCACCCATCCTTTTCGCAAAGTGCGTGCAAAGGATGAGGCACCCAGATTTCTTCTCTGCCGACACCAAGGTGAATCTGACTTTCCGCTTGCCAGCCGGGCGGTCGGTTCGGTACTATCACCTACACTATTGGTGCAACCGTGACGAATGGACGGAGCCTTCGACGAATTAGTTTTAGAATTCCCGGGGTGCGAGTATGCCTGTCCGATTCGGTGCGGGGGAAAGAGTGAGCTGAGAAATTAGAAATCGCAAGCGCTCCCGAATCCCACCCGCCAGAAACGCTGGCACGGTGGGTTTTGTTTTTCCAGAACCATCGCACCAGGAGCATCGCAAGGAGGTCGCATGACGGATCAGAAAACCACGCCGACGATAAGCAAGACGAAGACAACAACAATGACCGGCGCCAGTATTCTTTGGGAATGTCTGGAACGGGAAGGCGTGAAGCACGTCTTTGGCTATCCCGGCGGCGCCATTCTGCCCGCCTATGACGCGCTGAAGCACAGCAAGATCCATCACGTGCTGGTGCGCCACGAACAGGGCGCGACCCACATGGCCGACGGCTACGCGCGCGCCAGTGGACGGGTGGGAGTTGCGGTCGCAACTTCGGGTCCGGGAGCCACCAACATGGTTACGGGAATCGCTACCGCCATGCTCGATTCCATACCGATCGTCTGCATCACCGGCCAGGTGGGCAGCAAGTTGATCGGGTCGGACGCGTTTCAGGAAACGGACATCACCGGCGTGACTCTTCCGATCACCAAGCACAACTATCTGGTGACGCACGCGAACGAAGTGGCGCGCACGATCCGTGAAGCTTTCTACGTGGCGCGGTCCGGGCGTCCCGGTCCGGTGCTGGTTGATATTACGAAAGATGCGCAGCAGGGCACGTGCGAGTTCGACTGGGAAGCGGCCAAGCCGCAATTGCCGGGTTACCGCCCCGATCTTTCGCCCGCTCCCGAGGAGTATGCGCGGGCACTGGAGTTGATCCACAATTCGAAGCGGCCCGTGATCCTGGCCGGGCACGGCATCATCGTTTCTGGAGCCATGCGCGAGGTGCGCGATTTTGCCGAGCGCGCCGGCATTCCGGTTGCGCTCACGCTGCTCGGCCTGGGTGCGTTCCCGGCATCGCATCCGCTCAATCTCGGCATGATGGGCATGCATGGGGAAGCTTGGGTGAACCATACAATTCAAGAAGCGGATCTGCTGCTGGCCTTTGGCATGCGCTTCGACGACCGTGTCACCGGCACGCTGAAAACCTACGCGCCCAACGCAAAAAAGATTCACATCGAGATCGATCCCGCCGAGATCAACAAGAACGTCAAGGTCGATGTTCCCCTGGTCGGCGATTTGCGGGAAGTTTTGCTGGAATTGTTGCCGCACGTCGAATCCATCGACCGCAGCGAGTGGCTGGATTCCATCGACAAGCTGAAGGGCGATTCCGCCGTGCGCGACATCCAGAATCTGCCCGACAGCGGCCATCTCTATGCCGCGCATGTCATCAACGATTTGTGGCACCAGACGCGCGACAGCAACACGATCGTAGTAACCGACGTCGGCCAGCACCAGATGTGGGAGGCGCAGTACTACAAGCATGAGCATCCGCGCTCGCTGATCACTTCCGGCGGATTAGGCACGATGGGATTCGCGCTGCCCGCCGCCATCGGCGCCAAAGTCGCTTGCCCCGAGGCCGAGGTCTGGGTGGTGGTGGGCGATGGCGGATTCCAGATGACCATGTGCGAACTGGCGACGCTGGTGCAGGAAAATCTGAAGATCAATATCGCCATCATCAACAACGGCTATCTCGGCATGGTGCGGCAGTGGCAGGAATTTTTCTATGACCGCAACTACGCGGCCACGCCCTTGCTCAATCCTGATTTCGTAAAGTTGGCCGGGGCTTACGGCATCCGGAGCACGGCAGTTTCGGAGCGTTCCGGCGTCGTGCCCGCCGTCCAATCGGCGCGCCAGCACGAGGGGCCGATGCTGATCAATTTCAAGGTTGAACAGGAAGATACCGTCTATCCGATGGTCGCGGCCGGAGCTGCGCTGCACGACATGATTCGGCGGCCCAGCCCGATTGTCGAGACTGCCGACGACAAGTGAGTGCGCTGCGAGCTGCGGGCTACGAGCCATGTGTTTTGCTCGAAGCTCGCCGCCCGAAGCTCGCAGCAGCAACGAGGAATTTGGCCCTCTAACCATAATAAGAAACGAATAAAACTATGCTGAATACATTCATGGTGTACGTCGAAAATAAGCCGGGTGTGCTCACCCGCGTGGCTTCGCTGTTTCGTCGCCGCGCCTTCAATATCGATTCGCTGACGGTGGGGCGGACTGAAAAACCGGAGGTGTCGCGCATGACCATTACCGTGGACGCGGACCGCGACCAGGCCCGCCGCATCGAAGCGAATCTGTACAAACTGGTGAACGTGCTGCTGGTCGAGAACATTACCAATCAACCGGCCATCGTGCGGGACCTGGCCATGATCCGGGTGGCGGCCAAGCACGATGCGCGCTCGCACGTGCTGGAACTCGCCAGCGTGTTTCGCGCGCGGGTGGTCGATGTCTCTCCCGAATCATTGACCATCGAAATTACCGGCGCGGAAGACAAGATCGACGGACTGCTCGAAGTGCTGCGTCCTTATGGCGTGTTGGAGATGGTGCGCACCGGCATCGTCGCCATGCGACGTGGCAGCAAGGCTAACGGCGGCGCCTCCACTACCGAAAGCACGGCACCAGGCTCGGCAAATTCGGGCGCCGCCAATGACGATGTCTCCTACTCCGTGTAAGACCGCTGATTAGCCGAAGACTGGAAGAATACGGGAAGTATCCGCTCTCCGCGTCGGTAATGCCACGTTCACCCGATCAAGCTTGAGAGCTTTTCTTTGTCCGGTGGATTGTTGGGGGCAATAAAAAACGCCCTGAGCGGTCAAGCTCAGGACGCCTTCGGCAGCCCTCCCCCAGAACTGCCAAACCACACGCTCATCCTACTGTCCGTTTGGCCCGACTGTAAATGTCACTTTCGTAATGTGAAGCTTGCCAAGGAGTACCGCGGGTCGTGCACGGAGGTAACGTTACTTCGCGGAGTTAGTAAATGCTATCTGTCTGAAAGCAACAGGGAGAACCCATCAAAAGAGTATTCCCGGTGGCCCTCGGTTACTCGGCTTTTGGCCTTGCCGTGTTGCACTTGCTGGACAGCAGCGGCGAGGCGCTTCAGATAGAAAGGCGCGGCCACCGGCATGTTGTGGGCGGGCAAAAGCAACTTAATTTGAGGTTCAAGCTCAGTCAGTTGGGCGACGGATCGCGCGTAGGCGGCGAAGTCGGTCTCCGGAGTGAAAAGGTAAATCGGGCCGGGATAGAAGCTGTCGCCAGTAAAGAGTAATCCGTTCTTGCGATCGAGAAGGACCAGAGAGTCCGGCGTGTGTCCGGGTGTAAAGATCACTTCCAGTTCGCGTCCGCCAAGGTTGACCCGCTCACCGTCCTGCAAAGTGTGAGTGCTCTTCCAGGGACGGATCGAATACGATTTGGAGCTCGCGCCCGGCGGCAGCGCTCCGCACAGACGTTCGGGGGCGAGCGCATCCCGCGAGTAAACGTTGCTTTCGCCGCGCATGTTCTGACGCGTGTAGGACAGATCGCGATTCCATATCTCCTGAAACTCGGCATTGCCACCAACGTGATCGAAGTGTGTGTGCGAGTTGATCACGATCACAGGCAAGGGCGTAAGTCTGGCGACGGTCGCACCGATCCTTCCAACTCCCAGACCTGTGTCGAACAGGAGGGCGCGCTTTTCCCCAAGAATCAGATAGGAGATGACTTCTTCAAACTGCTTCGGTTCGTAGATGGCGAACACGCCCGGCCGGATGCGGTAGATTTCAAACCACGATTCGTCGCGCAGAACGCGTTCTAACTTGCCGTACTCCGGCCTTGGCAACTGCCGGCACCACTCTGGCCGAAGCGGTTCCGCGGGCGGCTGCGCAAAACTGGCGACCGGGAGAATGGCCGCAAGGCAGAACGTCAGAAGCGACCGGATCACTTCTTCTCCCAGGTTGTTCCGCCGTCCGAGCTGCTCCAGATTTCGTTGTTACTGGTGGAAACTACAATCTCCGCCGGGCCGCGGACCTCGCCACGCTCATCGCCGCGCAGATCAATGTGAGTTACGTCGGAGCTAAGTGCCTGGGCTTTGATGGAAGGCTGCACCTGCACCCAAGTTACGCCACGGTTGGCGGAATGGAAAAGTGTGCCCGCCTGCCCGCCCGTCCATACATCGTCGTCGTGACTTGCGTAGCACAGCAATGGATGATCCGCGCGCAAAGCGTTTTGCCAGCTCTGGCCGCTGTCCAGCGACCGTTGCAGGACACCCCCGGCAATCGCCCAAGCGACATTGTGCGTCAAAGTCTGACTTGCAGTGGGCGCCAGTTTCACAGCAGACATCATATTCCTGGCCTGTGATCTGGCCGGTGCGGGGACAACGGCTGCCTGGGTTTTCTGCAGCCCATTCACATCCATCTCTGGCAGCGCCGGTTTTGCTTTTTCAATCGCCGGTGCGTCGTTGCGCGCCACCAGGCTGCTGTCGGCGGAAGGTGCTACCCCTACCGCGACGGCTGCCCCAGAAACCTCGACAGCTTCAGTTGACCTTCCAACGATTGGTGCATCGAGCGCCCGTGCTCTGGCCGACGGCGCGGCCGACAGCTTGTCTGCCTGGACTGAATCCTTCTTGTTGTCAGCAAGCAGCATTCCGGACTCCGTTGGATGCGACGGTGTTACACCCTGTCCCGCCTTGAGCTTCTTGGACAACCGCAATTCCGGCGTTGCAGGTGCTTCGTCAGTTTTAGCCGAGACTGAGGATTGGTTTGTTGACGACGACGCGATTGGCGACGATGGGACTGGCGACGATGCAATCTGCGGGGCGGCAACTGGTGGCGCAGTGGCCGTAAGCTGAGGGTTTTCGGAAGGCAGCATCGCCTGGTTCAGCTTTCCCGGACGCACCAGAAGCACCGCGGCAACCACCGCAATTCCCGCTGCCAGCGCGGCCCAGTGCAGACTTGGCCGGGCAAAGCTTAGCTTGTGTGGCGCGGGCGCCCCCGCCCGCGAGACCGTTGCTCGAACCGCTTCAGTCTCCGCCGCAAGCGGAGCGGCCACAATGTCGGCAGCCGGAAGCGCCAGAGCGATCACCTCGCGGCAGTCTTCGCAGAGCGCCAGGTGCTCGAGCACGCCGTCGCGCTCGGTCGCCGAAAGTGCCTGCTCGGCAAAAGCCGTCAGCACATCCGCATCCGGATGCGCTCGCTCGGGCCCGGTTCGCTTAGGCAAAGCGGCCCGCAGGCGGTCAACCACGATTTTTGGTACTTCGGTCATGTTTCCGTAAGTCGCTTCCGTCAGTCAGTGCTTCCGTCGCCTGCGTCTTGTGCCGGAACCTTTCCCTCAGGGAACGTTCTTGCCCCGGAATCTTGCGTCAAACGAGAGCGCAAATTCAACTGTAGGTCGCGCACATCGGTTTCCAGCGCTTCCGTGGCCTGGGCATGGCTCATTCCCTGCATTCGCAGCCCTGCCAGAATGCGCTTCCGGAGCCCGGTTGAGAGCCGATCCAGCCGCCGGCTCACGCTCGATTCGTGCAGCCCCAGGGTGCGCGCAATCTCGGCCAGCGTCCGCCCATCCAGATAATAAGACGCAAGGGTAAACCGGTCCTCCGACGAAAGTTCCGCCAGCGCCTCATCGGTTGCCGCTTCCAGCTTTCGTTCTGAAAGGCGATCTGAAGCGCACGCCGGCTCAGGAACCGCCGCCGCAAACTGCATACCTTCTTCCGCCTGCTCTTCCAGACTGACCGTGCGTTTCTGTTTGCGATAGCGATTGATGAACTCCTGCGCCATCACCGTGCGCAGCCAGCCTTCGAGCGAACCGCGGCCGGTGTAGGAGGCGAGCTTCGAACTGCGCGGGCGATTTGGGTCGTGCGCGTTCACGCCATATAAATCGGCAAACAACGAATCGGCCAACTCCGCGGCGTGTGCGCCGTCGCGCGTAATGTGGAGCGCCATGCTGTGCAGCTTCTGCCGGTAGCGGCTGATGAAGTCCTGCCACGCTCGCTCGTTTCCCGCGGCACATGCGCGCGCCAGCGCCAGTTCTTCCAGACGCAACCCGGCGCAAAACTCGGCTTTCTGTTCTGCCGGAGCGCGGGCCGAATTGGGGGCCGAATTGTAAGAAAGATACTTGCGCAGAATTTCATCGAGGATGGCCGCGAACTGCTCAGCGCTCACGCCATAAGCCGCAGCCCCGCTGCGCTGGTAAAGAGCCGCAGCGACGTCTGCTGCATGGCCGGATTGGGCGGAAGTTGGCATGTCACTCTGGTATGTCCCAGATGATGCTAACAATTTTTTAGATGCAAGGACGAATAAATCGTGCGTTCTTCGATCAGCGAGCAGAGAAAGACACTCCTGGAAGACTCGCGGACGAGTCCCCCGGCACGCTCTAACTTTGGTGTGCCGGGGTGTGCCGGTTCAGCGGCGCAAGCAGAGGATCACGCGCACGTGGGAGCCTTGGTGTCTTCACTGGTGTCTTTACTGCTGGGAGGCCCAATTATGCGGCTGGTCATCGTGGTTGCTGGAATTGCTCTGTTGGTAGTGGCGGCGGTTGTGGTTCCGTGCCTGCTGCAAGCGGGTGAAGTGTCGCCATCCTATGGTTATTCGCTGCTCAGCCCGATTCGCAGCGGCAACCTGACAGTTTTTCCCGTCGTCGCCAGTAAGTCATACGACACGGCGGAGTTTCTCACCCTCGATGAGGGCCTGCGCAGCGGCGACGTGGTCGTGACCGAAGCCGGTCAGGCGCGTGGCCTTATCCGCCACCGTCCGGGCAACCCGGCGATCTTGCATCCCGTACGCGACGCGGAGGTGAATCGGTTGGTCCTCGTTAATAACTCGAAGCGGCCGCTGTTACTCCTCGCCGGCGAGATAGTTACTGGCGGCAAGCAGGATCGCGTGATCGGCAAAGATCGCATCGTGCCCGCGGAGAGCGATCCGGTCGACCTGAGTGTCTTCTGTGTCGAGCCCGGACGCTGGGTGGCGGCAAACGGTAAGTACGAGTTCAGTGGGGGCGGCGTCGCTGGCGGTGTCTTCGCTTCGCCCGGCGTGCGCGGAAGCGCGATGGCCGCCAAGAATCAGCAGCAGGTCTGGGACAACGTAGGAAAATCGAAGCAGGCATTGGCGATGGCTGTCCCAGCTCCGGCGGCTGCGGAAGTGAATTCGACCACCTCTTATGCGCGCGTGATGGACAACAAAGAAGTACAGCAGAAGGTCGATTCCGTCGCTGAACCGGTGCAGCGCAACTACGAAAGCGTTATCCGCCAACTGCGCGATAAGAATGCGGTGGGCGTCGTGGTTGCCGTGAACGGAGAAATTGTTTGGGCTGATATCTTTGCGAGCACGCAGCTGCTGCAAAAGTACTGGCCGAAGCTCGTGCGCTCTTATGCCACCGAGGCGGTGGTGACGCGTGCCAAAGGCGGAGAGGCCAGCAGCAAAGACGCGCAGAAGTTTCTCGACAATNTGCAGGGCCGCCANGAAACGGCCGAAACCGAGCCCGGCNTCTATCGCCAGACGGAAATTACCGGCGACGGCTTCAAGGTGTTTGAGCTAACGTCGCTGCTGCCGAAGACGGGTTTCCCGGTGCACGTGGCCAAGATGGCCGACTAGAGATGGCAGACTGATACGTTTCGGCGGAAGATGGCAAATAGGGAAGCCGGCTGGATGCCGAATCACAACTGCGCCGCGTAAGCGCATGAATTCTTCAACGGACACTCGTCGCACAGCGGCCGGGAGCGTTTGCAGAGCTCCTGGCCGTGTCTGCGTAACAACTGGTGCGACACGACGAGCGCCTTGCAGTCCTGGGGAAGTTGGCCGGAAATTGCGTTCTTAACTCCGCGGTAACTGGCTGAGTAACTCTTCTGCTCCTCGGCGAAGCCCAGGCGTAACAGCACTCGTAATCCATTCGACTCCAGTCCAAGCACGGGATACTTTCCCGCAAACATCAGTATCTTTTCCGCACCCGGCTCTCCTATTGTAGGGAATCGTCGCAGCGTTTTCTTCGCTTTTGCCAGAGACTCAGCCAGCATAGCGTTTAGCTTACCCTTCAGCAGAATCTCGACAATTTCCGCGCTCTGCCGCAACCTTTGTGCCCGCAGTTCCGGAACCATCCCACCCATGCGCGTGACCGCGAGTAATTTCTCGGGTTTCGCCTTGAGAATGTCTTCCGGTGTAAGGCCCACCGTTTTACGAAGTGTTGAAAATGCCGCTTCCCGCTTCTCGTCATCCGCGAGATAGGCGACATTTTCCCAAAGCACCTGTTCAAAAGGATCCGTAACTGGTGGCGGCGCAGGCGCACCGTAGAATTTGTTCAGGCGGGCAACGACTTGAGTCAGTGTAAGTGCTGTCATCGCGTCAATCCGTCAAGGTCGAACGCGTCAATCCCTTGCGCACGACGTCACTCGCATCGTGCGCCAGATTGAGCGCGGGCAATTCGTTACGCGTGAACCAGCGAACCTCCGCCGCATCGCTCCCCGCTTTGAGATCGCCGCCAACCGCGCGACACAAAAAATCAATCAACACGTAGTGATACCGCACTCGTCCGTCGTCGCCTCGGATCACACGCTCATATACGCCTAGCAACTCACCCGTCTCGACCAGCAATCCCGTTTCTTCGTGGGCTTCACGGACGGCCGCGTCGCGCAGAGTTTCGCCGCATTCGAGGACGCCGCCCGGCAACGACCACTCGCCCAGCAGCGGCGGCTGTCCGCGGCGGATCAGCAGCACGCGACGTTCCTCGCGATGACGATCGACGATCACAGCGCCCACGCCCACCAGCGGCGACTCCGGGTATTCACGTTTCATGCGACAGGTTCTCCGGGTCGCAGTCGCCGATTCATGCATGACTCCTCAGAAACCGGAACAGTATACGGCCTTGGGTTGGCATTCTGCCGGGTGACCGCTTGCGCGTGCGAGTCGCCTTAGAGCGAATCCAGAGTCGCCGGGGCCAGGGGCAGCTGCCGATCTAAGCTCGGCTTGGACGGGGCAAAGCCCCGTCCCCACACGCCCGTCCCCACACCAGCTAGAAGGCGCTGCCGCCACCGCCGCCGAAGCCGCCTCCGGAGAAGCCTCCACCGGAGAATCCGCCTCCTCCGCTGAAGCCGGAGCCGCCGGAACTGGATCTGGGGGCGGACGTGAACACCTGGTGCATGTCCGACGCCATGCTGTGCATGGAGCTGGAAAAGAAAAGCGGACTGAATCCGACGTAGCCGTTGGGCGAAACGTACCAGCTCGGCGGGTCTTTGACAATGCCGTCGAACGCTTGTGCCCAGTGGTGTTCGACGCCTAGCGCCATGGCGTAGGGGAGAAATTGTTCGAAGGTGTCAGGAGGCATGAGCTTGATGTGGTCGGCGTCCACGCGATTCATGAACTCCTGGAATCCGAGGACGGCGATTGTGGTACGCGCGCCGGCCACAGTTTTCGCCGTCATCTGGC
>JGI26339J46600_10000500_pt1 | contig 13534 bp, 10 predicted proteins | sample BogFormECP12_OM1_FD_46600 | JGI IMG/M metagenome (IMG submission 46600) | reverse complement strand
TGGCGCGCCCGTAAGTACATGGGAACGCTAGTGATATCTTCGTCGTCGTACAGCACCCTGCCTGTGTCGGGAGGAACCAGACCTACGATTGCATAGAAGGAGGTAGTTTTTCCGGCGCCATTCGGTCCCAGAAGGCCCACCACCTCGCCTTGCAGAACCTGAAGGCTGACGCCGTTGACTACGCGTCGGCCACGATAGGATTTCCCAATTTCGTCGGTGGCCAGCGTATGCATTTATCGTGCCACTTGCGTCTTAGTGACGGTCGGGGAGACTTCCCTTCCTTCCACCAGCACCCTATCATCGTGTCTATAGAAAGTCAACGAATCGCCCGTAATTTTGCCTCGTTCGGCATCAAAAATGCTAGGCGGTCCGCCCGTCAGGACGAACTTGTCCTCCCCTGCCGTGTACACCAACCGGTCACCGGTCGCATGCCGCGTCGGCTGCGTGATCACGACCCGGTCTTCGGCCACGATCCGCTCCACTTGCCCCGGCATTCCCGGGCCCGTCGCTGTCCCTGCTTGCGACTGGCTCCGCGGCAGCAGAAATACCGTCATCTGTTGTCCCGTCATCGTAGCGTCGGACCCCTTCGCGGTCACCCCGCCATCCAGAAAAATCCTCCGCTCCGCATCGGCGTAATTCAGACGCGCTGACGTCATGTGGACCGGGGTCACCTTCCCGCTCTTGTCCACTTGCACCAGCACGGTCGAAACCGGCTGCGCCACATCTTGTGTGGGAGCGGGGCTCTGCCCCGCTCGGACGGGGCGAAGCCCCGTCCCCACACTGCCCGAACCCTGAGCAACCAGCGAGCGATGGTCGCGATCAAATTGCAGCGTCGGAGCCTCCACTACGTTCGCGTTTTGCCACAAGCGGGCATCGCCGGTGTACACCGCAACCGCCGGTGAGCGATGTGCCGTCATGCTGCGGCTGCTCACGTGGATCGGGTCGGAGGAGGCGAGCATACCGCCGTCCGGTTGCGCCTTTAGATCGGAGTACGTGCTTTTGACGTTGCCCTCGGCAATGGCGTCGCCGGTCGTCCGGTTCATTCGAATCGTCTGGGCCGTTGTCGTCATGCCGCTGTCCACCACCCGAGGCGATCCGCTCAGCACCAGCAGTTGATCGGCGACCGTGTACTCTCCCCGTTGCGCCCAAGCCTTTTGTGTGCCATCGACATAGGCAACACCGCCGGACTGCGTGATCGAGGCGACGCCGCCCTCTGGCCGGAAGACGACATCAAGCATCTTGCTGGTCGATACTCGATCGGCCTGTCCCGGCGCACCCGTCTTACTGCTGACGACCTGACTGTCGCCGATCTTGCCGCTCACAATCTTCGCGTCCGGTTCTCCATGCAGCGTGGCCAGGCGATTCTTCTCCGTGAATTTCGCGGTGAACTTGGCGGCCGTAACCACCGTCTTTTGATTCGCGCCCGGCTGCGTGATCACGATCTGCGGCGGTCCGCTGGTCTCGGCGCTCTCCAGTTGATGACCGCCTTTCACGATGAAGTCCATCACCGGGGCGGTCATTTCGATGTCTTGATTTTGCGCGCCTCCCTTTCCCGGAGACGACGACAGTGCCGACGACGCCACCACGACTCCAGTCTGGCTCTTCTTCTGTGACAGCCGCACGCCGTCTTCGGCATGAACCGTCTCCAGCATCTGCTGCCCGGCCCGCCCAACAAAGTGCAAAGTCACCCGTCCGGCGGAAGCCTCGGCGGGCTGCGCTCCCTGCGTCTGCGCTCGCTCGTTCTGCGCTCCAGTAGAGACGCGGCTTGCCGCGTCTCCGGTGGCGAGTTGCACGTTGCCGCTGAGAATGGCCGTGGTGAGCAGATTCCGAGTTCCGGTCAAAAACAGTTCGGCGCGATCGGAACGCGCGTGCGTTTCCGAGTTGGACGTTTCCGAGTTGGACACTTTCGAGTTGGACGATGACCGGCCATGAAGTTCCGTCTCCACGTCGCCCGCGGCCAGAATGCGGTCCACCGTGTTGTCCCCGCGCAGGAAGAACGTCGCCTGGTCCGCCTGCATTTGCTGCTGCTCCCGCGTCATGCGCACCGCGGTGAGCACGACCTGCCGGGGCTGCTTCGAAATTACGCCATGCGCCGCATTCAGATCGACCGGGTGCGGCCTGTTAACGGTCAGCGTGACCGCCGAAAGCAAGTTCATCGTCCCCGTCTTGGCCACATATCTAATTCCCACCGCCGAACCGGATGCCTGCGGCGTCTGAAACACCACCTTCCCGGTGGCGGAAGCGTCCCCCGTATTCTTGTTGAACACCAGCCCGTTGGTTTCAAGATGAATCGGCTCTCTCGTTTGCGCCGGAGGCGTCTGGTCGAAATGCCGCATCCCCTCGGGATTCGCTTCCAGATCAATCAGCACTGTGCCCTTCGTGTTCACATTGCCCGACCCGGGATCGTACTCAAAATCATCCCCGGTGATCCGGTCGAAGCGGCTGGCATCCTTGCCGTAGATGACGATCTTGACGTTGTGCAATTCCGCCCGTCCACCCTCTTGGAACTGAACCGCCTTGGAGGCGCTCACCGTGAACAGAGTGCGGCCTTCCACCGACTTGGAGATGGAAAAGCCCTCGGCGGTCTGCTGAATGCCCAGGCCAAGTTTGGCCGGAACGCTGTGGACGGCCTTGCGCAGACTCAATCGCGCGTAGAAATACATCCCCGCGACCGTCGCAATCATCAGAATCGCGCCCAAGGCGAACCAGCGGCGCAGCCGTGAGATTGGAGGGGCCATTAGAGGCTAGTGTAACTCGTGGGCCGCAGCGGTTCATTGGTAAGAGAGCTACTTGGGCCTGAACTGTCTTGGGATTTTCGGTCAGCCAGGGCTAGCTAATTGAAAAGAACGACGTTAATTTTCACGCCAACCTGGATCGCGTGTCAGCGGAAACGCGGGCGTGTGTGCGGCCACACGGGTATGGATTCGTCGCCCTGATTCCGCACGGCCAGACATGTGATGCGGCGAAGCCAAGAAAGCTACAGGGTTCCTATGGCCAGGATTCAATGAGACAGGAGAAAAAGGCCGCCATCAGATTTGCGCTGATGGCGGCGATCATAAGGAGCAAGAGGAAACTTGATTTCCGAAATCGTGAACAACCAAACTCGAATTAGCCGCGGCGAAGTTTGCGCCGCACCAATCCTGCAATCCCGAGCAGGCCTGTCGAGAGCAGCAACAGGCTAGCCGGTTCCGGGGTGGACAGCGCCGTTCCTCTATATCCGATGAATTCCTGCGGTCCGTGGCCCGGGCTTCCGCCGACAGGCGTGTACAACACCAGCCCTTTAAACTCGCTCGACGGGGCGTGCTGCGCCAACAAAAGCGCGCTCTGGTCGAGGGCCAGTACCGCAGCGTCCGGCGTGACTCCCTTGGCGAACAGGTTCCACACAGCCCAGTTGCCCACTTTGGCGTCAATCGTTCCATTCACCACGCCCAGGAAAATGATGCCCGCCGCTTTGTAGTCCCTGATGTCCTTGCCAAACAAGCCTTTCCCAGAAAGCAGCCCACTGACGTTGGCATTCCAGCTCTCACCCGTCGAAATGTGGTTGGTGAACGAGTCACACATCAGGGGCGTGGCCTTCCCACCGTTGATCGAAAAATAGTAGGGATAAGTGTAGTAACCGCCGGAGACGTTGGTACCCGGCTGAAGGAACGTCATATTGACAGTGGTGGAATTGGCCGAGGCCAGGGTGGAGAGGGACAGGGCCACAACCAGCATCAAGAGAAAGCGGCTACGTAACACGATTGGATCCTCCCAAAACAAACTCGAATTCTCTGCTTCTTGGCAAACTTTCCTGACGGGGAGGACGCAGCATAAGAAAGTGCAACCGCGATGCCAATTGGCTCGCTAGTTTGTGCTTACTGCAGCAAGCACTTGCAGATTGCGGAAACGGGAGAGTGAAAAGGGTTGCAGATGTCTCGTCGCTGGGTGGAAGTGAACCGGCGCTGGTAACCATTGTTAGTAACTTCCGGTAATCGAAAGGAAGTAACCACGGCAACTGGAACCGCCTGTCCAGCATGGGTTCTACGGGGTTGTGTTTCCGGCGGCATGAAACTGCACCTCCACCGTGTCGCCAACTCTGAGGAAAAGCACGCTGGGGTTTTTCATCCCCCACTGCACGTACGGAACTTGAAACGAGGCCTTCGCGGTCCACGCGCTTCCGGCGAAAGTTACTTCGACGGGAAAAGTAACTTCGTGTTCAGCGCCATGCATCGTAAACATGCCGTGAACCTGGAGCGTGGAAGCGCCCGACGTGAGGAGTGTGCCTTCGGCGCGATTGGGGCGGAAGACGATCTCCGGATAGCGCCCGCTCTCAATCACATCTTTGTGCATTTTGTTGTCACGGGAGCCGTTGCCGGTCTTGCCGCTGGTGGCGTCGAACGCGATTTCTCCGCTGGCCTTGCCGGTTGCCGGATCGAACTGAATGGTGCCGCGTTTCAACAGGAACGCGCCCTTCACCGTGTGCAGGTTGCCGGCCAGAGTAATATCGGCCCCGCTTCGCGCAGTGTCGAGTTGCAGCAAGAGTTCATGGGTAACCGGTGCCGCCGGCTGTGCTGCAAGCGCGGCGACCGCGACCAGCAGACCGATCTGACCAAGAACTATCGAACGAAAAGTCTTTGTCATAGATATTCTTGTAAATACCGAGATGGATTCCGATGGATTCGCAATACGTCAGGCCTTCAACAGTCCCCACCCCAGCGCAATTCCGTTCGAGATGTAATCCCGCGTGGAGCCTTCGCCCACGTGTATGGCCAACATCCCNGCAAAGGAGCGGGGGGTCGACTGGAATACCTGCATGGCTCGCTGTCGCANATGGCTGTGTTTGGCCATGAACAGCATCATGTGNGCCATTAGGGCGGGACGGCGGATCAGCGCGCGATGACCCTTTTGATAGCGAGCGAGGTCTCCGCTGGCCAGGCAATCGCCGAGCAGCGCGGCCTCCCGAAAGGCGAGGCAAAGACCTTCACCGGTGATAGCATCCACTCCGCCCGAGGCGTCGCCTACCAACACGGTTCGGCCACGATACACGTGCCGCAGTCTTCGCATGACGGTGATCGCGCCCCGTTCGCTGGACGCGTCTTCGGCATCTTCGAGGTGAGCGCGAAGTTCGGGAAAGTCCTGGAGCCCATCTTCCAGGCGCAACTTCTGATCGCGCGAGATCATGGCCACACAAACTTCTTCGCGGCCGACAGGCGTGGCGTAAATCTGGCAGTGACGGCCCCAGTGCAGTTCCATGAAGTCGGTCCAGGGCGCGACCCGATAGTGGCGCCGGAACGCGAAGCGCAGAGTCTTTTCCTGCATCGCATCCAGGTCGTGTTGCTCCAGCTTTGCCCAGGCGCGCACGCGGGAACTGGTTCCGTCGGCGCCCACCACCCAGCGCGCGCGCACCAATTCTCCAGCAACCAGCGCGCCTTCGGGATGAAGCCCGGTNACNGCCGATTGCCACAGCAAGCGCACGCCGCACGCCGCCGCATGATCCNACATGATGCGATGCAGAAGCGTGCGCCGGATTCCGTAAGCGGTTCCGCGTGGAAACGCAGCCTCGGCTTTTGTTCCGTTGCTCACGAAACGAATGCCGCGAAATGGATACGCTTCGCCCTCGGGAATCGTGATGCCGAGCTGGCGCAGGGCCTCCACTCCGTCCGGCATCAGTCCCTCGCCGCAGGGCTTGTCGATCGGCGGAACCGCGCCATCCGCCACCACCACGCTCAAACCGTGACGGCGCGCTGCGATAGCTGTCGCCAGCCCGGCAGGTCCGCCGCCGACTATGAATACATCCCAAGGATTCGGAAGACCTTTCACCATGACTCTCTTATCGGCCAAATCTCCCCTTTCGATGTTCCAACCACGACCCTCCTACCATTCCAGTAAAACGAATTCCGAGCAGAACCCCGGCCCCATCGCGGCCAGCAAGCCCAGTGTGCCGGGCGCGGGGCGGCGATTTTTCATGACTTCTTCCAGCACCACCAGCACGGAAGCTGACGACAAATTGCCAGTCCGGCGCAGGCATTGCCAGGAAACGTCAAGTTCACCATTCTTCAAGCCGAGCGCCTCGGCGGTCGCTTCCAGAATCTTCGGGCCGCCGGTATGCAGTACCCAGCTGCCGAGGTCGGCGCGAGTCAATCCGCGCTCGCCAAGAAAGTCGTCGAGATCGTGCGCCAGGTTCTTTCGCACCAAGTTCGGAATCTCGCGAGAAAGGACAATGCGAAAGCCTTTTTCCGTTACGTCCCAGCCCATCATCTCTTCCGTGTCGGCATAGAACACGGAGCGGGTTGCGAGAATCTTGGGGCCGGAAAGCCCGCAATCCGCGCCCGCCACGATCACTGCGGCCGCGCCGTCTCCGAACAGACCGGATGAAATCAGGTTGGCCATCGAGATATCCTCGCGCTGCAGCGTCAGCGAGCAGAGTTCGACCGACAGCACCACCGCGGCCTGATCGGGATACGCGCGCACATAATCGGCGGCGCGCGAAATGGCCGCCGCGCCCGCCACACAGCCCAGCCCGAAAATCGGAACGCGGCGAATGTTTCGGCACAATCCCATCCGGTTGATCAGCAGCGCGTCAATCGATGGACTGCAAATGCCGGTCACCGAAACAAAAAAGAACGCTCCCAGATTCCGGACATGCAAGCCGGCGGCCGCCAGCGCGCCGGTAACCGCTTTCTCGCCCAACTCTTTGGCCGTGCGAATCCAGTGATGGTTGGCCTCGCCCCAGGTTCTCATCTTCAGATATTCTTCTTTGGGAAGCGAGAGGAATCGTCCGTCGACGCCCACGTGACGGTGCAAACGCCGCAGCACGTGCGGGTTTTCGATCTTATCGCCCCAGTATTCCTGCAGGGCCGCCAGCAACATCTCCTGGGTGTAGTAGTGTCGAGGAAACGCGCTTGCCGCGCTGACAATTCGCATGTTTGCTCTGGTTTCGGAGGACATGGGCCAGTCTCGCCGCCCGGATACCCGAAAATTATCTGTCCATTTAACCTTAGATGCAGATTCCTAGTGTTAAAGTACTAAATTCAGAAAGGCAGGACCAACCAGTGAAATTCATCGCCGGACTGCTACTCGGTCTCCTCCTCGTGCCCGCCGGGGCGTATTTGTATTTCACCGGTGGCAGCGCTCCCGTTGCCACCACCGACTCCAACATGCCCTTCGAAACTTTCTTCGCAAACAAGGCTTTGAATGCGCGCATCAAAAAAGACATGCCGAAGAACGTCCCGATCCAGGCAAACGATGCCAACTACCTGGCCGGCGCCGAGCTTTACAAGCAGCATTGCGCGGTTTGCCACGGCTTGCCCCTGTCGCCGAAGACGGCGATTGCGACTGGAATGTATCCGAAGCCGCCGAGACTGTTAGAGGGAAAAGGGGTGACCGACGATGAGCCCGGCGAAAGCTACTGGAAGATCTTCAACGGCATTCGCCTGACCGGCATGCCCGGCTTCAGCAAATCGCTTTCTGAAACTCAGATGTGGCAAATCGCGATCCTGCTAGCCAATGCCGACAAGCTTCCACCCGCGGCAAAAGCGGCGCTGGTCGCGCCAATGGCGGCCAGTACAGCAGCGACAACCGTGCCGCTTGTGTCGCCCGTACCGCCCGCGCCGGTGTTCCCGAGTTCCTTGCCGCCGCCAAAATAAGCCGGCTGCGGAACTTCAGGACGTAGCGCATCCAGAGAGCACTCACAGGCTGCTGAAAAACTCGTTGTTGCGCTTGATTTTGGGTGGCGCAGAGCTTCAGAGTCTGCGTGAGAACTCGTTTGCGGGCAACCCAGTGGGACGAAATACAAGAGAACCCAGCCCCGGAGGGGCGAACCAGCTTAGCCCAGCGCGTCAGCGCTGGGTAAAGTGGAAGAAATGAGTCAAGTCCCGGAGGGACGGCCCAGTTCTCGCGCATACTCTTTAGCGCTGCGGTGACTGCATTGTTTTGGTTGCGGCTTTAGCCGCCGAGGTCACGCTTCTTGCTAGGGAGTTAGTTTTTTGCAGCAGCCTGTTACCTCCCAAGCCTCGTCTCGCGTTATCGTGTAGGCATGGCGTTTGGCCGTCCCAGAAAACTCTTCACCGAAGCGGAGCTTTACGAATACGCTGTAGGCGCGCTGGCGCGCCGCATGCGCTCGGTCGCGGAACTGAAGCGCCTGCTGCGGAACCGGGTGGAAGCCGATACGGAAATCGGCAAGACGCTGGTGGAACTGGTTGTCGTTCGCCTCAAAGACCAGGGCTATCTGAACGACGCGAAGTACGCGGCGGCCTTCTCGTCGTATCGCCGCGACAACGAGAAATTCGGGCGCATGCGCGTCGTCACCGACCTGAAGGCGAAGGGCGTGCACGGCGACGTCATCGAGAAAGCGGTTTCTTCCGTCTATGGCGACGTGAAAGAAGAAAATCTCGCTCGCGACTACCTCCGCCGCAAACGCCTCCAGAAGCCCAAGGACAAAGACCAGAAGCAGACAGCCCGCATCTTCCGCCAGTTGATGCGCGCCGGATTCGCATCAAAAACCATCTTCACGATCCTGAAGAAATGGGACGTGGACGAAGAAACTCTCACCGAACTCGAGAACGAGACTTCCGAGGCGTCTCACTGATCCCGGACAACTCGTTTGTAGAGACGAGGCTTGCCTCGTCTCTGCGTGCCAATGAGACGCGGCAAGCCGCTTCTCTACGGCACAGCAGAGTGTAGATCGAAACAAGTTCTCGACGAAATCGGGAAATTAAGTTCTTGGTTGCGCGCACCCCGCATGCTCTGATACAACCTTGCAACTGAAGAACTCTTTAATTCCTCTGGAGGAACGATGAAGATGAAGTTCTCTTTGATGATGGCAGCAGCGCTGCTGGCTCTGACTGCGTTCTCGTACGGCCAGGCCGGAACCGACGTGAAAACCGCAGCCGACGATACAGGCAAAGCAACCAAGAAGGCTGCAGTGACGACGGGGCATGCCACCAAGACAGCAGCCGTGAAGACCGGCCACGCCACCAAAACCGCCGCCAAGGATACCGGCAAAGCCACTGAAAAGGCCGCCGACAAAACCGGCGCAGCCACGAAGACCGCCGCCAAGAAGACGGGCGCAGCCACGAAGACCGCCGCCAAGGACACCGGCAAGGGCGTGAAGAAGGGCGCCGAGAAAACCGCAGACGCGGTGAAGTAAACCTGCTTTCCCACGACGGCATCGAAGCGCCGGCTGCGAGCGGTTTGCGCAGCAGACCTTGGATGCCGAGGATCGAAGTCTTCCGGTGGAGCGCCGGGCGTCCCCGCCCGGCTGGACTGCCGAGACGCCCGTCCCTGAATCCCGGCTTCCGCTCGGCGGTTGATCGCGGAGTCTTCCCCTGTGTTCCCCCGTGCCCCCCCTGTGGTGAAGGTTTGCCTTCATTTAGAATTAACCTTCCATGCCCACCGGCTCCGAAATTCGCCGCAAGTTCCTGGACTTCTTCATTCAGAAGCAACACCGCGAGGTGCACTCCTCGTCGCTCGTCCCAGCCAACGATCCGACGCTGCTCTTCACCAACGCCGGAATGAACCAGTTCAAGGACGTTTTCCTCGGCCTCGAAAAGCGCGACTACGCGCGGGCCACGACCTCGCAGAAGTGCGTCCGCGCCGGAGGCAAGCACAACGATCTGGAAAACGTCGGCTTCACCAATCGCCACCACACATTTTTCGAGATGCTGGGAAATTTTTCCTTTGGCGACTACTTCAAAAAAGACGCCATCGCCTACGCCTGGGAGCTGATCACTTCGCCGGAGTGGTTCGGGATTGATAAGGAGAAGCTGTACGTCACGATCTTTATGGGCGAAAACGGCGTCCCGCGCGATGCCGAAGCCTACGACCTGTGGGTCGGGCAAGGCGTGCCGAAAGATCGTATCTACGAGTTCGGCGCGAAAGACAATTTCTGGCAGATGGGCGACACCGGTCCCTGCGGCCCTTGTAGCGAAATTCACTACGACATGGGCGTGGCGGCCAGCGACCAGGGACATACGGACTGTAAGTTTGGCTGCGATTGCGGGCGCTATGTCGAGTTGTGGAATCTGGTGTTCATGCAGTTCGACCGTGACGCGTCAGGCAAGCTGACGCCGCTGCCCAAGCCATCGATTGACACCGGAGCGGGGCTTGAACGGATAGCGTCCGTGCTGCAGGGAGTGATCTCGAACTACGAGACGGATCTGTTTACGCCGCTGATCAAGCGCGCAGCGGAGTTGACGGGCGCCTCACTCAAGAAGGAACTCGACAAGGAAGCACATACGAAGTCGGCTGCTTCTTTGCGCGTCATCGCCGACCACTCGCGCGCGGCAACGTTTCTTATCTCCGATGGCGTGATTCCTTCGAACGAAGGGCGCGGCTACGTGCTGCGCAAGATCATCCGCCGCGCGATCACACATGGGCGCCTGCTCGGACAGACGAAGCCGTTCCTGCACGAGATGGTGTTCGCTGTGCGCGACCTGATGCAGGATGCATATCCCGAGTTGAAGGAGGGTGCGGATCGGGTCTCGAGGGCAGTGATGGCCGAGGAGGTTAGATTTGCTCACACGATGGAAGTTGGACTTGGGAAGTTAGAAGAAGATCTCGCGCGAATTGGTAAGGATCGCGACTCCCAGATAGAAGCTTTCGCCAGCGGGATACGCGCTCAAAAACAAGGCCAGCCGGCTGACCAAAATTGGTATGACTCTCAGGAGGCTTTATTTGGCGAACCTCCTTACTACCCAGGCAAGGACGCCTTTAAGCTCTATGACACGTTTGGACTGCCCTGGGATTTTATTGAGGATGCATGCCGCGATCAAGGCATTCGATTTGACCGAGATGGCTTCATCGAGGCCATGGCCGAGCAGCGTGAGCGTGCCCGCGCCTCCTGGAAAGGCGCGGCCAAGCAAACGGCCAATCCTGCCTACCAGCAACTCCCGAAATCTGACTTCGAAGGCTACCGCCAAACGCGCTCCAGCAATTGCGAAGTGCTCGCTCTGCTGAGAGGACAGGCGAAAGGTTTTATCAAACCCGGGAACATCGGCGAGGTCGTAAGTGTGGGCGAACTCAATGTTGGAGATGTCGGTGAGGTAATTCTTGACCACACCCCGTTTTATGCGGAGAGCGGCGGTCAAGTGGGCGATTTAGGCCTACTTGCCGATTCCCAAGGAAGTATTGTCGCTGAGGTAGCAACCTGTTACGCGCCGATTCAGGGCATACGCGTGCATCAGGTCCTCGCCAAGCAACGGATTCGCGTCGGCGACAAGGTCGACGCCGTCGTCAATACTGACATCCGTTCGGCCATCATGCGCAATCACACGGCTACACACCTGCTCCATGCGGGACTGCGCGAAGTGCTGGGCAAGCACGTGAAGCAGGCGGGGTCGCTGGTCGCGCCCAATCATCTGCGCTTCGATTTCTCCCACTTCACCGGCGTCGAAGACGAAGAGCTGCAGGACATTGAAGACATCATCAACAAAGAAGTTCTGCGCAACGAGCGAGTCGAGATCGTCGAGAACGTTCCGATTGACGTGGCTGTTAACGAGTATCACGCGATGGCGCTGTTCGGCGAGAAATACGGCGACAAGGTGCGCGTGATCAAGATCGGCGATTTTTCGACCGAACTGTGCGGTGGCACGCACACTGGCGCTACGGGCGAAATCGGCCTGATCAAGATTTTGAAAGAAGGAAGCGTGTCGTCGGGCGTGCGGCGCATCGAGGCCGTGACCGGCGAAGGCTCGCTGCGCCACTTCCGCAAAGATCACGAACTCGAAGGCGTGGTGGCGGCTTTGAGCAGCAAAGAAGCCGAGTCTCCCGCCGAAGCGCTGCGCGCGGAGCTGGAAAAGCGCGATTCGGAAATCAAGCGGCTCACTCGCGAGCTTGACCAGGCGCGGATGAAGTCGGCTTCGTCTTCGGTTGCTTCGGTCGCCCACAAAGTCAAAGAAGTGCGCGGCGTCAAAGTGCTGGCCCACCGCGTGGACAATCTCGAACGCGCGCAGCTGCGGACGTTGGTCGATCAGCTTCGTGACAAACTCGGCTCGGGCGTGGTGGTGGTCGGTTCGGTTGCGGACGGAAACGTTTCGCTGATTGCGGGCGTCACCAAAGATTTGACCAGCCGCATTCAGGCAGGGAAAGTGGTGGGCGCGGTGGCCGAGAAGGTTGGCGGTAAGGGCGGCGGGCGTCCGGATCTGGCCGAAGCGGGCGGGAAGGATGTGGCGGCGCTGGACTCGGCGCTGGCCGCGGTGTACAACGTCGTGGAGACGTTGTTAATCTAGAAGTCCCCTGTGCCCCTTTGTGTCCCCTGTGGTTAAGACTTTTTTCACCACCGGGGACACAGAGGAACACAGGGNAAACCATTCGGGGCCACAATGGATGATCGNATACGATTCATCGAGCACCGAGGCAAGCAGATTCTGCTGCTGGACTTTTCTCATGCCAATGCACACGAGATGCTGCTTCTGCTTGAGGAGTTGCGGATCACGGCGGCGCAGCACCCGCGTGAGTCGCTAGTCACACTCGGGGATTACACCGGCTCCACCGTGGATCACGCCGTTGCTACCAAGATTAAAGAAGTGCTGACGTTCGACCGGCCGTTTGTGAAGAAGACGGCGTGGGTCGGCACGGAGAACATCCCGCACGCGTTCATGGAAAACTTCCACACTTTTTCCCAGCGCGAGATTGTGACGTTCAAGACGCGGGAAGAAGCGATGGACTGGCTGGTGCAAGACTAGTACCCAGTACTCAGTACCCAGCGATTGCAGTTCTTCTGGGTACTGAGTACCGGGTACTACCTTTCAGCTCCTCCACTTCAATGTGACTGGCCCGCTCATCGGGTGCCGGAACTCGCCTCCATTCTTCTTCACTTCCAGCATTGCGCTCTTCAATCCGAAATACCACTTTGCGGGGCGGTCGGCGTCTTCGATCAGCATTAAGTGCGGGTTGTGTTTCAGTCCCTCGGACTGGAGTTCCATGGTGCGGCGATCCTGCTCCACAAACTTCGCGAAGACGAATTTCAGCAACTGGGGGCCGAAGGGAATCCAGCGAAACAGGTTCCAGGCGGCCACTACGTCGATGCGGCACTGGTTGCGCGTGATGGGAGTGACGGTGGTCAGGCTGGAGAACCAGTATTTTCCGGCGCGAATAATTTCCGAACGCAGGTTGGGCAGGACGAAATCGATGGTCGTGGTAATCGAATCGGCGTCGGCATAGAGGCGCAGAAGTTTGTAGGGAGCGCTGTTGGAGCTGGGCGTGTGCGCGCTCATGCGAAATCCGTAGGGGATGGGTTCGAAGTTCTTCCGCTTCTCGTGGATTGATTTTTGCGTGCGCCACCACCACGCCTGGTGCACGAAGGGGCCGTGTGCGGGATCCATCAAGCCGATGATGCCGTGGTCGACGGAGCAAGGCAGGTCGGCGGTGAGGTAGGCAAGTTTGTAATGCTCGCTGAATTTCGGAATCTCGGGGGCGGGAGTAGGCGCGGGCATGGGCTTCGAGAATCCGGCGCCGGCCGGGCCGGGATCGGGAATGAAGACCCAGAGGAAGTCGTCGCGCTCTTCGCAGGGATAGCTGCCGGCGTAGATGCGGTCGATTTTCAGATTTTGCTCGG
>JGI26339J46600_10000499_pt1 | contig 13551 bp, 12 predicted proteins | sample BogFormECP12_OM1_FD_46600 | JGI IMG/M metagenome (IMG submission 46600) | reverse complement strand
ACCACGATGTCATAATCCGTGTTTTCCATCGAAAGTAGCCCTTTAGTGAGAATTTCTCTTATTATACTTGGAGGTTTACATTCTTCAAGATATGATTTGATGGAACTTATAATTCCATGAGTCCATTAACTCTTTACATCTTAATGGAACCGCAATAAAAAATTTCTTACATGTAATTCGCGTTTACGATAGAAAATATGAGAAATTTTGTCGTTTTTTAACATGGCTTAATCTTAATTCCAAACCTTCATTTTTTTTATTAAGTTTATTCAATTGCAAGCATAATCCATCATTTTTAAGAGTGAGAAAAAAAATGTCTAATAATGTAACGATATTTGATATAATAGTAATTGGAGCGGGACCTGGGGGCTATCACACCGCTTTGCGTGCAGCGCAATTCAATGCCAAAGTTGCTGTGATAGAAAAAGGTCCATTAGGAGGGACGTGTTCCAATTGGGGATGCATCCCTACCAAGGCATTGTACGCATCAGCAAAATTATTGGAGGATCTTGAGGAAAAAGCCACGAGCTTCGGTATCAACATCGAAGGCCAGATCGTGAAAGATTTTTCAAAAGCCGTCGAACGCAAAAACGAGGTCGTGAAATCCCTAGTCGATGGCATTGGTGGCCTCTTAAAGCTGCGAAAAATTCCGGTTTTCCATGGAACTGGCAAGATCGAAGGTGGTAACATCGATGAAGGTTTTGACGTGAGTTGTGCAGATGAAGGAGGCGAACAGACAATGCTCAAGGGCAAGCGCGTCATCGTCGCGACGGGTTCAACGCCTGCCATGATTCCTGCCTTCAACATCGACCATGAGAAAATTCTCACGAGCGATGACATCCTCTCGCCCGATTTCAAGAAATTACCAAGCACCATGCTCATCATCGGGGCAGGGGTCATCGGGTGCGAGTTTGCCAACATTTTCGCGCGGTTTGGCGTCAAGATCATTATGTTAGAATACCTCGACACGATGCTCGCTACTGAAGAACCTTCGGTTGTCAAGGAATTGAAGAAAAAATTTGGTAGCCTTGGCATTGAGGTGATGACAGGACAGAATGTCTTGAAAATCGAGGCAACTGCGGACGGGGTCATAGCAACGACAGTACCTGCGAGCTTGCCCAAAGATCAAATCGAAGATGCAGAACATGCGACATTCACGGCAGATTTGTGCCTGGTTTCCATTGGACGAGCAAAGGTCGTTGCAAATCTAGGTCTCGAGGAACTCGGGGTGAAGATCGAGAGAGGAACGGTAGTTGTCGATCGAGAAACGTTGGAAACGGATTGCAAGGGAATTTACGCGATAGGTGATGTTAATGGCATAATGATGCTCGCGCACGCGGCAAGCAGTGAAGGTGACTTCGCTTTGGCAAATGCTTTATCGAGCATCGGTACTTTCGAGGTGGAACCTGAAAAATTTAACTGCGAAAATGTCCCTTACACGATTTTTACGAGCCCCAACATTGGTTCCGTCGGATTGCGGGAGAAAGTCGCAAAGGATCGGTATGGAAGTATCAACGTCGGCCGATTTTTCTATGGCAGCCTTGGCAAAGCGAAATGCATGGGCGAAGAGGAAGGGTTCATGATGATCATCGTCGAAGACACGACCGACAAGATAGTGGGCGCCACGTGCATCGGCGCCGAGGCACCGGAACTGATCTCCGAGGTTACGGTCGCGATGACGCATGGTCTCACTGCAAAACAGCTCGGTGAAGTTATACATAGCCATCCCACCGTCTCCGAAATGGTATTAGAAACCGTCGAGGACGTGCATGGTATGGCCATCCACAAGGTTGGCCGGAAGAAGTAACCATAATTCAACTTTTCTTTTTTGAATCCTTTGTATCCATTTCTCGAGCAAAATCTGTCTTTCTTGGTCTAGATAATAAAGAGGCTTGCTCAAAAAAGAGCAACAGGAGCAAGAAGCGCGAGAAAGACGATCATGAATCCCCCGCATACGAGCGGGTTGAGGATGTTATCCATGATTCGCTTGGCAAACATGTCAATAGCCATGAACACGATAGCGGTTCCGATGGCCATTATTACCATCACGATCATCGAGATAGGCAATTCTGGAAACAGAAAATTTGCCAGCACGACCAATAAAAAGGTTGAAGCGCCACCAGCAAGCAACCCTTCCCACGATTTCTTGGGATTGACGCCCAGCTTGTGCTTACCAAATCGTTTTCCTATCAACGATGCCATCGCATCGCTGATGCTCTCGACAAAGGCAACCGAAACGAAGATGGGAAATGGTCCGAAGAGAAATGGCATAAGGCACAACACGACCGGTATCGACGAGATGAATGCCTGGTTTTCCGCGGGCTTAAGACTGCTGCCAAACCATTTATGTGCCCAATCTGGAGTGAGATGGAAGTACTTATTCTCGCTGATAAGCCTGAAAGATTCCGCGAGCATGAACATGGCGACGAACGCGTAGCCAACCAACACGATCAAGAAATATGCGAACCCTCTCGGAGATATCCCGTTCGAATCAAGAAACGGTTTCAGGATCACTGACATGTAATGGAATAACAAGATGACCACGACGGGAATCAAGTGCAGTAACTTGCGATTGTTATCCCGCTTGTTGCTGTATTCGAAATTATTTGATCTTTCGACGAATTCCCTGTATCCCCTGCTCATTTTTATGCTGGGATCACGTTTCGCCCGGATCATTTCTCGCCCGATGAAGCAAAACAAGACCGCATAGAATGTGAATATCAGAAGGCCAGTGAGAAGAAAAAATATAGTTTGCCAGGACTCTGCCAAGCCCGTGATGGCGTACATGAATGGATAGGTGAACGCGCAGAAGAAATAGATGAACGACATGATGAAATCGTTGATCGAGCAATCGCGCAGTTCCGGTTTCTTGTAATGCTGGACAGCAATGATTCCGGCTAAAACTCCAAATAAACAGTATAATCCGGAAACGGGCAAGGCCATGAATAGCATGTTCATCAAGAGGCTCATTTGAAGCCAAACGGCGAGATCCTATAATGAATTACGCCTTCATCCTATAATAGACCTCACCCCCGTCCCAAGTTTTAATAAAAACCTCGTACCTTGTTAATAACGATGCAATATGGTGAATAAAAAAGAACCCGAGGAAAAGGATGTCGGGGAGATGATCGACGAAATCCTTGATTACATGAAGATCATCAGGAAAAAACTTGTCGGTGATGATTTTTCGACGATCGGTGCCAAGATTTACAACATCGAAACCTATGAACCCGAACCTTGTCCTGAATGTGGCAATAAGCGCCAAAAGTTTTTCTTGTTAATGCAACCGGGTGAGGATTTATTCGAGAACACGGGGCCCGATAAGACGATCACGAATTATAAGCTATTTTGTCTTGAATGCACTAAAAAAATCAATGTCATTCCTCCCAAGATAAAAGCAGGCAAGAAAAAGGATGATTGATTTTTTTCGAGAATGATAGTACCTCCCAAGATAGAAACAGGCAAGATAAAGGATGGTTGATCCCAGATGGCGAATGGATACATTATGAGCGTAAGCAATCATGAAAAAGGCTCGGTCGAGGCATACGCGTTATCCCGCAAGAGGTACCATCCCATCATCTTGAAAAAGATGCTTGAATTGCGTGCGAATAACCCGGGTATTTTTCAAGGCCTGTTTTCCTCTAACAAGGACATTGTGTTGTTTTTCAACGCCTTAAAAACAGCGCGGGTGCATATCTTGAACCGGAAACGAATTGCTAGCGGACGGCGAGCGCCTGACAATCGCAAAAACCCGTGCATCGAATATCGTCGTCAATATCCAATAGCTTTCGCGCGGTTATTCAGCTCACAAAAAGATGCCATAAGTTTGTTGAAATTCGAGATTGCCAGGGAGGACGCAAGGAAGGACAATCGCCAAGCATCTGCAATTGTATCAAGTGGGGATGAAAGAAAAGCTGGCGACACGCCATGTTTTATGCTAGGAAACCATGCGATCTGGGCAAGAAACGTGCTGAACAAGCCTGGCCGGCACGTTGGCAACACGTTTGACTTGAGTACGATCGAGGGCTTCGTGTATTTTCTCCACGAGGTGTTGCACGTCATGCAATGGTTTCGGTCGCCGCTCGTGCTGCTGTTCCAGTACGTGAAAGCCGTAGTGAAATCATTGGCACTATCGGAAGGACACATCACGTGGGCGCACGAGCTCATCGATTTTGAGGTCGAGGCAATCGTGTTTCAAGAACGATTGTGGGCATTCCTCGAATCATGGAATGAAACCGAAGAGTTCTTGCAAGAATTCGAGAATTTGCATTAAAAAGGAAAAAAAGGTTTATTTTTGACGTATTTTCAAGGATTACGAAATATTAATTAGAACTCACCTGAGGCGACCGCTTTGAATCGATCAACGATGAAATCGCAGTGGGCTTTCGTGAGATTCTGGTGCGTGTCGATGCCGATGAGCCGCTGGTTCACTTCTTCGCAGATCGGGCACTCTCCACGCTCGTGCTTGGGCATCTTGAAAGGCAGGAAGGAATCACCTTCCTGGAAAACCTTGGTCATGTAGAGCGGCTCAGGGTAGAGAATCTTGGTGAATGCGTTCTTCTTGTTCAATGCATTAACCATTTGCTGGGCTGATTCCATCCCAACCTTATCATACTCGAGCATGCCGCCCCACCAGTTACATGATGGTTCGGCGTATTCTGGTACGTCTGGCACCTTGATGCCGGGCACATCTTTCAGCTGGTCGTTAAGATAGAACCATGCTTGCTGGCGTTTTCGGATATTCGATTTCACAACTTTCATCTGGGCGATGCCAATGGCTGCCTGCAATTCAGTCGGGCGGAGATGCCAGCCCAATCGTGAAAACACATACCACGACGATTCACCATGGTGGCGAATGATGCGGCATTGTTCAGCAAGCTCATCGTCGTCCGTCGTGATCATGCCACCTTCTCCTGTCGTCATGTTCTTGCTCGGGAAAAAGCTGAAGCAACCCGCGTCGCCGATCGTACCAACGTACTTGCCATTATACTTTGCACCGTGGGATTGGCACGCGTCCTCGAGCAAAAATATGTTTTTTTCCTTGCACACGTCTACCAACGGGCCAATATCCGCGGGCATACCGGCAAGGTGAACCGGAATGATTGCCTTGGTCTTGTCCGTAATCTTGGCAATGGCATCATTGGGGTCGAGGTTATAGGTCTTCATTTCAATGTCTGCAAAAACGGGCATGGCATTAGTATGCAAGACGCAGCTCGCGGTAGCCATGAACGTGAAGGGAGGCACAATCACCTCGTCTCCGGGGCCGATGTCCTTGGCACGAAGAGCGCAGAACAAAGCGGCTGTTCCCGAGGAAACGAAAATCGCATGCTTGCAGCTAAGCCATTCCGCGAATTGTTTTTCAAATTCCTTGTGAGCGGTACCATCCAAGATATCGATTCGTTTTGAACGGAGAACCTTGATGATCTCTTCAATGGTTGGCTCGAATTCAATCGTGTCCTCGTTGAGAAAACTCAAGGTTTCTTCTTTTTGAAATTTTTTCAAGAGTTTGTTAATTTCGTTCTGATCCATGATAATCACGGTAAATGGTTCTCGTAATCTTGAAAAATTGCGCCGTAGCGCAAGACTCTAAATCCTTCGTGGAATTTTATGTTTTCCCGCATCGGATCGTGAAACAAGCTTCCGTCGCCCGTGTTTAAGGGTGACGCGCGTGGTGCATGTCACTTTAAAAAATAGAAACTTTCTCGGGCATATATCATGGATTTGGCTCTTCTCAAACAGAGGATTTATATACAAGAGAATTTAAATACCAATAATACTTTAAATACAAAACACTGGTTTTTAAGGCGTGATAAAAAGCCAACCACAAAGAAAGGACTTGAAACGTCATGGCAAAAAAAAGAACTACCAAACCTACAGCGGGTGGATCATCCGCGGGCGAGGTCGATATAAAGCCAGAGTGGAAGATCGAGAATGTTGTAGCCACGGTTTCAATAGAACTTGAACAACCCGGAGAGAAAATTGATTTAAACCAAATTGCCCGCAAGTATACAGATTGTGAATATAATCCCGAGCGTTTCCCGGGTTTAGTCATGCGCGTCGAGGATCCAAAAGCGACGATTCTGATTTTCAGCACTGGTAAGATGGTCGTTACTGGCTTGCGCCAGGCTGCCGAAGCTGAAACCGTCGTGAACAACGTCATCAACAAGATGAAGAAGGCGAAAGTCAACATCAAATCGGAACCCGAAATCACGATACAGAACATCGTCGCGAGCGGCGACTTGCACACGTCCATCGACCTGAACGAGGCTGCGATCATTATGGAAAATGCTATGTACGAACCCGAGGTGTTCCCCGGTTTGATTTATCGCATGCAAGAGCCGAAGACCGTGTTTCTCATCTTCAGCACGGGTCGCATCGTGTGCACTGGTGGTAAAACAAAGGAAATCGTCGGTGAAGCCATCGAAAAGCTCGTCGAGCAAGTGAAGGAGTATGGCGTTGCCGGTAATCAAGGCGAAATTGAAGGCGCTGACGACTTAGATTTTATCTAAAACTTTATTAAATTAGATTTAATTTTCTCCTTTTTCATTTTCGTTCAATATATTGATCTTGCACAAATAAAAAAAGAAAAATCACTCGTCATCTTCGTTGCTTTTGCTAAGTTTCTTTTTCTTGCTTTCCTTGGGTGCCGGCTGTTCCTTCTCGGATCCTTTCTGCTTTGCCACCTTCTTGCTTTCCTTGAGTTGTGCCTTTTGTTCTTTTTCCACTTCTTTTTGCTCTGCCTTTTTCTCCTTGATTTGAGCTTTCTTTCTCTTTTCCATTACCGGCCCGAGCATTTTACGCAAATATATGATGCTTGCGATGAGGAGACCTGCAAAATTGACGATGTACATGCCGAAATATCCTGCACGTATCGTCGTGTAAAGTGGCGTGGCATCGAATACGAAAGGCAACAAGACCGCGATGACCGAGATACCGATGCAAGCGCAAGCAAGAAAGATAAACTCGATTTTCTCAAGTTTTCGATCCTTGAACACGAAGATGCGCAGCCATATCACTATGAAAATCGCACATATGATCGTGAACACGATATTTCCTACGCCAAGAAATGGGAGAACAATCACGGCGAGGTGTTGCCGCAATCTCTTCAAGAACTCTTGCATGCCAAGTTGTTGCTGAAGTTCTGCCTTTGCATAATTCTTTCTCCACGTGAAAAATCGTTTCTTGATGCCCCGTGATGCCGATTTGATTCCCTTCTTAATATTATCGCCTGTTGTTGGCATCGTGGCTGCGAGAAAATCACCCTTCCAGATCGGGTGAATGTACAGCGTGAAAAACAAGGACACAATACCATACACGAACAAGAGCTTGTCGAAGATAGTATCTGCATCCCCTTGCTTGATGATGCTCTGCACGATCTTGACCGGTCCATAATACACGTTAAGAACGATCAGGATGAGTAGCATGAAAATGAGAAGCGCTTTCAAGTTTTTCTTGTGTTCTTCTCCCTTGAACAGCCTTTCGAACTTGGTCAATACAAAGATGATGGCGGACGTGATACCAATGACCGTTCCGAAACCAGCGAGAAACTTAACGGCCATCAAGAAAATGATAAGCGTGAAATTTAACGATGATTCCCCCGTGAGCAGTAAGAAGAGCATCACGGCGGTTGTTGCAGCGAGTATAATTATCCAGATTAGAACGAGCTTTTTTTCCCATGCATCCGTTAGCATCGCTTCCAAATCCTTCTTTACAGCAAGAATAGGAGGGTAATTTCCTTTTTATTCTTGACCACTTCAACCTTTTGCCCTTGATCGGTTCGTTAAATTGATTATTTCATAGCCAATACCCTTTGGAGACCTTTTTTTTGTAACCTTAATATTAATCTTTTTACCTACGTAATTTATGATCAAATGCAAATAAAAAGCACAGTTACATGAAATTAGCCTGGTGACAAGATGAAAGTAAGCTTCACGAAAGAATGCAAGGAGTACATCGAAGCCGAAGAAGCGAGGCGCGGGACTTCAACTGTCGTTGCGATCGCGGAATCACAATATCGAAGTTGATCTGGCACGGTTTGCAGCACCATCATGGTCGATCTCGTCGATCAAGACACGTACTATCTGCAAACCCATGCAACGGAATTCCAGAAATACGATGGAAATGATTTCCGGACGGTATATATCCTTAACAGCGTGGCGCCAAAATTACCATCTCCGCTGCTCATCGACGCGTCCGGCTGGGGTCCCTACAAGTCGCTGGTTCTCCGGCATTAAAAAAAAGCTCCAAACAAATGATCCCTCCCAGGAAAATCTCGGTGGGCGGGTGATGGGGATGCACATCCTGAATGGGGCTTCGAATATCAATATTTTAAAAGGTTGCTTGAAATACTTGGCGAAATCTGCCAATCGATTTTTCCTTGAATTTGAAAAGTAAGATTTAACTGGTTCAATAAAATTAATAATTGAATTAGTGAAAAATCAGAAAATGAATAATCACGAAATCTCGTGCTTATTATTCCTTAACCTTGGGCGACGCCAAGAGCACGGATTTCAGCAGCTTCACTTCTCGGAGCGGCATGATCTCGCTACCGAGGCGTTTTATATCACGCTCGATGTTTCCGAAGACCATGTCTTGTACAAAAGGCTTGAACTCGAGATTCTTGGCCCGCTCGGTCAAAACGTCGGCGACGATCTTGCGAATCGTCTTTTGCTGGGAACTTCGCGACATGTTTTCCGTGAATGCGGTGCCAGTGATGCGGAACGTGTAACCATCTTTAGTCTTGAGATCGACGATGATCTGCACCCGGTTCGAGCCACGGCGGACCAGGCTTCGTATGAAATCGCGTGTCATCTCATGGCCAACGAACATTGTTTCGCACAAGTTTCCGTTGACCTTGACGATTTTGAAGCGCAGTTTAACGCTGGCATCATTGAAATCTTGAGTAAAATCATAGAGTGAATTCTCGAGAATGCGCGTGAACAGCAATTCTTCTTCTGAGGCAGGCGTTTGCCCGATGTAAATGGAATCAAATTCAGGAGATGCGTTGATCGTGTACCATTGCTTAGCTTTCCATTTATCTATCTGCTTTCTAGCCCTTCTCTTGCTCTGAGAGACGCTGCCTTCACCAGTTTTTAATTTTGGCATAATCCGGTCATTACCAAGGTCAATATTCCTTATCGAATGAGTGCATGAATTATCCGTGATATAAAATCTTGGTCAATAGTTCTAACAAAAGCATTCTTACATTTTCGACGTGGAAAAGTAGCCGGCGCTTCGAGCACCACTGGCCTCATGAGAAATGAAGGTGAGTTTTCATTTGCATGATGATTTTAATGGCGTGGATGGATGTTGGGGAACATAAAGTCAATAATTCAATGCCTTGGATGGATTCGCTACAGCATTTTTCACGAACACCCATTTAAAGTTCATGCAAGTCTAGCACGGTTTTCGGTGAAAGAAATAACCTTGTTGACAACCTTTCGACAAAAAAGATTCCTTGAAACCTCCAATTTCGAGAAATTCAACTGCTTCGACATGGTCACCCTCAACGCTTCTATAGATCTTCGAGAAAGATTTATATTCCCGGTCTGCGAAAAATCATTGGGAGGGTTATCGATGAATAAAGCACTGAATCCATCGCAAATAGTAGGGCATCATTTTCAAGCATATCAGAATAACACACGTTTTTTTGATGAAGCCGTTTTCAAGGTACAAGATCCGCCGTGCCCTTGCTGCCAAGACGAGATGGACTTCTTGATCTTCGAGAATTTTGAAGGAACCGGCACGGATTGGATACAGTGGCGGTGCAAGAACGATTGCGGGTTTTTCAAGAACATCGAAATATTATAAATCTCACGGGTGTTGAACGCAGGTCGTCCCGTCACTTGTGTTTAACATCATTTCATTTTTTCCAGGTTGATGATATCGATCGAAGCCCGGCGACAATTTCCTCCAGATCAGCAAGAAAGCTCGAGATAGTTTCATCCTCCGTTGACCGTCCAAGCGTGATCCGCAAGCTACCGTGCGCGATCTCGGGATCGCAACCTATCGCCGTGAGAACATGCGATGCCTTCAAGTCGTGGGAAGAGCATGCGGATCCCGTTGAACATTCATATCCGGCCATGTCAAGACGAAGCAGCAACGATTCACCTTCAACATGGTTGAAGCTCGCGTTCACGTTGTTGGGCAATCGCCTCGTGCGATGACCGTTGATGGTCGTATCCTCGATTTCGAGAATGCCTGCCATGAGCTCGTCGCGCAATTTTCGTTCCCGTTCGCCCTCGGTGTCCATGCTTTCCATGGCAATCTCGCAAGCCTTGGCGAATCCAACGATACCGGGAACGTTTTCAGTCGCACTGCGGAACCCTCGCTCGTGCCCGCCTCCCTGGATAATCGGCTGGATGTATTTTCCCACGCCTTTCAACGTGCCACCGTTCTTGATGTAAAGTAACCCGACTCCCTTTGGCCCGTAGATCTTGTGGGCAGATGCGGAGAGCAAGTGGAAACCATCCGTTTCCGGATTTATCGGTATCTTGCCGAAGGCTTGAACGGCGTCGGTGTGGAATATGATGCCATTACGCGTGGCTATTTCACCAATTTCTGCTATCGGTTGAATAGTGCCAATCTCGTTGTTTGCATACATCACCGTGATGAGCGTGGTTTGCGGCGTGATGGCTTCTTCGAGCTTATCGATCATGATGATGCCATCCTCGTCAACAGGCACCTCGGTCGTCTCGAAGCCGAATGACTCGAGATACTTGACCGTGTTCTTGACGGCTGGATGTTCAATGTTCGACGTAATGACGTGGTTACCTTTCTTTTTCATGGCAAACGCTGCGCCCTGGATGGCAATGTTATCGGCTTCCGTGCCGCTACCCGTGAACACGATTTCGGACGGGTTCGCTCCCAGAACTTTTGCCACGGATTCTCGCGCAGACTCCATCAGTTGCTTGGCATCTTGCCCGATCGAATGCAATGACGACGCATTGCCATAATGATGCTTGTACACGTCGACCATAGCATCGAGCACCTCGGGCAGCACCGGCGTCGTCGCCGCGTGGTCAAGATACACCTTGTTTTCGATACTTGCTCGTTCTTCCATTTGTGGCCACCATTGCATCATATATGAACGAGGTATTAGAACGCATCCTTTATTTTTTTTAGGGGATTGCCCTTCTTAATTCCTACCCCATGCTATTCGCGAGGGAATAAAGCATTTTATAATCCCGTGGTGATAGAATTTCTGTTCGCGCGATGCTCGATTCCGAAGAAAAGCGCGCGAAGCACGTGACCTTGAATGAGCAAAACGAATAACTCCGCTGTCGAGAATACGAACAGCTCCGATGTCGAGAACAAGACCACTTCTGATGCCAAGAACAAAGTGATCGTGCCAGGGCGGCGACGATCGCAATTGGCCATCAATGCAGCTAATATTATGAACGGCTCCGATACGCAGATATTCCCCGTTCTCACGAACCCGATTCAACAAACTACGGGTATCCCGCTCATCACCCTTGGCTGGATCGTCTCGGTTAGGTCATTCCTTCAAACGACATGCACACCGATATGGGGTTACTGGAGTGACCATCATTCACGCGTGAAGATCTTGTCATTTGGATGCTTTGTTTGGGGGATATGCACGATTCTCGTTGGTGCCAGCGTGAGCATCATCGACATGTTCGTGTTTCGCATCATCACGGGCTTCGGGCTCGCCGCGATCGTCCCGACAGTGAGCTCCATGATTGGCGACTATTTTGCCCCTCGGGAACGGGGCAAAGCATACGGTATAATCGGTTTAACAGCCGGCCTTGGCTCTTTCTTTGGAGCTATTTTTGGAATTGTTATTACTGGTAATGATATAACAACATACATATACTGGAGGTTTTGTTTTTATGTGCTCGGCATCCTTAGCATCGTGATCGGGCTCGTGAACCTCTTGGTAGCAAAAGAACCTGCACGGGGGTTGATGGATACCGGGGAGATGATCTCCGGGGCACCAGCGGGGTATCAAATGCGGGTGAAGGATTTCAAGACGATATTGAAGAACAGGACGTTCATGTTAATCGTCGCGCAAGGGATCTTGGGTTCGATTCCATGGACGGGGATACCTTTCTTATTGCCTTGGCTTCAAGACATCGGATTTGATTTTTACAGCGCAGGTGCCGCCTTCTTTTGCATCGGTATAGCTGGCGCCGTTGGAGCCGTGCTCGGTGGTTGGGTAGGTGACAAATGTGCAAAATGGAGCCCGAACAGGGGCCGCATCATGGCAGCGCAGCTATCTATTGGGTCGGGTCTCCCGATAATCACCATCATCTTCTTCGTCATTCCAATGAACACGGGCTCGTTGATTCTTTATGCCGTGTTTTTTTCCCTCTTGATGATGTTCGCCACGTGGGGAAGCTACTCTACCAACAATCCCATCTTTAGCGAATTATTCGAACCCGAGATTCGGGCGTCTGTTTTTTCAGTGGATTCCATGTTCGAGGGCGGTCTCGCTGCATTCGGGCCGCTGATCGTGACGTACGTGGCCACGGGATTTGGCTATTTAAATCCCCAACCAGACCAAATATTAACAGCTGCCCAGATGCTTGCAAATGCCGCACCCCTCGCCATGGGCTTGTGGGTTTCTTGCTTCTTCCCATGGCTCTTTGGCTTGATCATATTCACGCTCGTGTATTTCACGTATCCGAAGGATATGGAACGAATACGAAAAAAACTGGCCGAACGAGCGAAAAACCAGGCGGAGAACCAGGCGGAAAATTAGGCATGAAAATGATTTTTTCCTATCAATGTCGGTCGAACTCAATGCACGACAAGGGCACGGAAGTCAAGAAGCAAATTTTTTTAAATCTTCATTCAAGCCATGATTTTTCACGTGAACTGCGTCTAGGTGCCAATTCGGTGCTAGGTGAAGCATTTTATTGGTCAAAGACGATAAAAGGTCTATCCACGTGATAACGGAATTCGAAGGAAATCGTATGAAGATCGTGATCGTGACTTCCCATGAACGAAACTGACAACACTGATGCCGAGAATAAGGTGATCGTGCCAGGGCGGCGGCGATCGCAAGTCGTCCTCAATGCGGCCAACATCGTTAACAATGCAGATACGCAAATCTTTCCAATACTTACGAATTCCATACAGGCAACAACTTCAGTCCCTCTAACGACACTAGGTTGGATCGTTTCGGCCCGCTCTTTTTTACAAACGACATGCACGCCACTATGGGGCTATTGGAGTGATCGCCATTCACGGGTGAAGATCCTGTCAATCGGATGCTTCATCTGGGGAATATGCACCATTCTTGTTGGTGCAAGCGTGAGCATCATCGACATGTTCGTGTTCCGCGTCATCACGGGCTTCGGGCTATCCGCGATCGTCCCCACGTTGAGCTCGATGATCGGCGACTATTTTCCCCCTCGGGAACGGGGCAAGGCATTCGGCATAATCGGCCTGACCGGCGCCCTTGGCACGTTTGTTGGAATCATTTTTGCAGTTGTCCTTGTCAATGAGTTGGGCGACATCTATTGGCGATTCTGCTTTTATTTCTTCGGGATCGTGAGCATCGCGATCGGGCTCGCGAATCTCTTG
>JGI26339J46600_10000496_pt1 | contig 13565 bp, 11 predicted proteins | sample BogFormECP12_OM1_FD_46600 | JGI IMG/M metagenome (IMG submission 46600) | reverse complement strand
CTTGCCGCGATCGTCGAACATCGCTCTGACTTTCCCGTACACGTTCCCCACCACGAAGTTATCGCCCGCGCGCAGCGTGCCGTTCTGCACCAGGATCGTCCCCACCGGACCTCGTCCCCGATCCAGTTTCGCTTCGAGCACCAACCCGCTCGCCGCGCGTCCCGGAGTCGCTTTCAATTCCTGCAGGTCCGCCGTCAGACAGATCATTTCCATCAGCAGATTGAGATTCGTTTTCTGCTTGGCGGAAACATCGACGAACACCGTCTTGCCGCCCCACTCTTCCGGCACCAGCCCCCGATCCGCCAGTTGTTTCTTGACGCGCTCCGGCAGCGCGCCCGGCTTATCGATCTTGTTGACCGCCACAATGATGGGAACTTCGGCGGCGTGCGCGTGGTCGATCGCTTCCACCGTCTGCGGCATAACGCCGTCGTCTGCCGCGGTGACCAGCACCACAATGTCGGTCGCTTTCGCGCCGCGCGCGCGCATGCGCGTGAACGCTTCGTGGCCCGGCGTATCCAGAAACACGATCTCGCGCCCGTAGGCCGGAGACGCCGTGTCCGAGATGGAAACCTTGTAGGCGCCGATATGCTGCGTAATGCCACCCGCTTCGCCTCCCGCCACATTGGTCGAGCGAATCGAATCGAGCAGCGTCGTCTTGCCGTGGTCCACGTGGCCCATGATCGTGACCACCGGTGGACGCGGTCCGGCTTCCGCGCCTTCCTCGCTGCTCTCGGCGGCTTCGGTAATATCCTTCGCAGCTTGTTCCTCGAAGGTGATCACTTCCGTATCCGCTCCGAAGAAGCGCGCCATTTCACTGGCCAGTTCCGCGTCGAGCGTTTGATTGATGGTGGCGAAAACGCCCCGCACCACCAGCCGCGCAATCACATCCTTGGCGCGAATGCCCAGCTTCTCGGCCAGATCTTTCACCGAGATTCCTTCTGTAATGGTGATGTTGCGCGTGATCGGCGCCGGCTCGGTGTTAATCGACATCCGCGGCGGCGGAGTGTAGCCCTTCATCGGGCCTTCCTTCACTCCTCGCGGTACATACCTCTGTCCCGGTCGCCGCGCTGGACCACCCGGACGGCTTCCCGGCCGCGTTGGTCCCGGCGGCGGCAGCCCGGCTCCCGGACCTACACCCAGCGGACGCGATCCCGCCGGCGCCACTCGCGTCGGATGCATCGGCCGCCGTTCACCCGGACGAAGCGTCGGACGCGGCGATCCCGGCGCTTGCGGCCGTGCCGTGCGTTGGAAAATCGGTTGCCCCGGCACCGGTCGTCCCGGAGCCGGCCGCGAAGTTGCACCCGGCGAAGTTGCACCCGGCGGAGGCAGAGGCGCCTTGTACACCGGGCGCGGGCCAGTCTGGGGCATGATCATTCGCGGCGGTGGCGCAATCGGAGCCGCTGGCCTCGCGGGCGCCGCGGCTTGCATCTGCGTAACATTGTTCTGCGCCGGAGGCTGCGTCGCTGGCGGAGCACTACCGGCCTGCGCTGCAGGAGTCGTAACCCGCGGCGGAACCGCGATCGCAGGCGGTGCTGTACTCGTGGGGAATGAAACCGCAGCCGGTGTGGTCGCGGCGGCGGGTGTGGTCGCGGGAACTTTGGGCGGAATCACGACCACCGTCGGCGGCCGATACCCCGCAGCTACCGAAGCCGGCGTCACCATTCTCGGTGCCGGCGGCGCAGGAGCAGGAACTTCGCCTGCGGGCTTGGGCGGCACTCCCTTCGGCGCCACGGGAGCTTCTGCCTTCGCTTCTACCACTGGCGTCGTAACCGGCGGCTTGACTGCCCGACGCGCCGGAGGATGCTCGACTGCTTCCCTTTGCTGCGTGATGAGGCGCAGGACGTCGCCAGGTCGCGAAATATGCGAGAGGTCGATCTTGGTCTTGATCTCTTCTTCGCCGTGAGCGGCGCGCGAAGTCTTCGCCGAACTTGACGACGCCTCGGAGCGGCCGCGGAGATGTTTCCGCACCAGTTCCGCTTCGTGATCTTCTAGAGAACTGGAGTGCGTTTTCTTCTCCGTAACGCCCACCGTGGTCAGCACGTCAAGAATCTCCTTGCTCTTGACTTCCAACTCACGGGCCAGATCGTTGATTCGAATCTTACTCATCCGCCGTCGCTTCCTCTTCTTGTCCCGCTAATCTCGGGTGTCTAAGCTCGCATATCTAGGCTCGCATGTTTAACCTCATGAAATCCCCGTGCTTGCTCGTGGAGAGCCGGGCGTCCCCGCCCGGCCGTCGTATAACATCACTCGGCCACGATACTGCTTCAGCTCTGTTTGTCTTCCGCGGCTTCTTCGGTCGCAGGTTCGGCGGTCGGGGCTTCTTCACTCGCAAGCCCGGCGACTTCTTCTTCCGCCGCCTCGGTGGGCTCCGCTTCAGCGGCCAACGCATCCGCTTCTATCGAGCCTTCTGTCGCCGATTCCTCGCTGAAAGCCGCTTCGGTGGCGGCTTCTCCGGTGCCCTCCGGCTCCGCGGCGGCTACGGCCTCGCCGCCATCCAGACTGGCAAAATAATTATTGACCGCAATACTGATTTTTTCCACCGTTTTCGGTCCAATGCCTTCAATCGCTTCCAGTTGCTCCGGCGTCATATCGGCCAGTGACTCCACCGTGTTCACGCCCGCCGCCTTCAGTTTCTCGACCAGGCCCTCGCCCAGTCCCATAACATTCTCCAGCGGAGTTACGGTCTGCGTGACCAGCGCCGACATCTGCTGTTCCACTTCCTGCCGCTTTTCTTCTTCGCTCTTGATGTCGATCTTCCAGCCCAGCAGCTTCGCCGCCAGCCGCACGTTCTGCCCTTTTTTCCCGATCGCCAGCGAGAGCTGCGTATCGTCCACCACCACTTCCAGATGCTTGTCCGCCGCATCCACNATCGTCACCCGGCTCACTTTCGCCGGCTGCAGCGCTTTCTCCGCGAACGTAACCGGATCCTCGTGATACTCGATGATGTCGATCTTTTCTCCGCGCAACTCGCGGATGATCGACTGCACCCGCATCCCCTTCATGCCCACGCAGGCTCCGACTGCATCCACGTCTTTGTCCTTCGACATCACCGCGATCTTCGTGCGCTCGCCCGCTTCCCGCGCAATCGCCCGGATCACCACCGTGCCATCATAAATTTCCGGTACTTCCGTCTGGAACAGGTGCTGGACTAATTCCGGAGCGGAGCGCGAAGCGATCACGCCCGGACCCTTCACCGCTNTTTCCACCCGCACGATCACCACCCGAATCCGCTCCCCCACCGCGAACGATTCCAGCCGCGACTGCTCCTTGCGTCCCATGCGCGCTTCCGCCTTGCCGATATCGAGAATCACGTCTGGACCCTCGAGCCGCTTCACCGTCGCATTCACGATCTCGTTTACATGCCCGATGTATTCGTTGTAAACCGTGTCGCGTTCCGCTTCGCGCACTTTCTGAAATATGACTTGCTTCGCCAGTTGCGCCGCAATCCGCCCCAGAATCCCTTCCGTCACTTTCGGAATCAGCAGTTCCCCGCCCGCTTCCGCGCTCGGATCCAGCTTCCGCGCCTGCTCCACCGTTACCTGCAGGTTCGCGTCTTCCACCTGCTCCGNAGTCTCGACGATCGACTTCACTGCATACGCACTGATCTTGCCGCTCTCTTTGTCGAGCACCGCGCGCAAGTTTTCCTGCGTCTTGTAGTACTTGCGCGTCGCCACCACAATCGCGTCCTCGACCGCGCTCACCACAATCCGCGGATCAATGCCTTTCTCCCGGCTGACCCCTTCGATGATGTTGTAGAGTTCACTCGCCATAAAAGTCAGTTCTCAGTTGCCAGTATCCAGTTCTCCGATTCGCCAAGCACTGGCAACTGGATACTGGCAACTATATTTCAGGCACCAGATTCGCCTTCTCTACGTTCCCTAACTCAATCTCGACTTTCAAAGACTCGCCCTCTTTCGGGCGCATCTTCTTCTTACCCGCCGCGCTCAGATCCAGCAGCAGCTTTCCGTTCTCGAAGCTTTCCAGCTTCCCTGCAAAATGCCGGTTGTTGTTCACCGGCTCCCGCGTCGTCAACTTCACGCGATGTCCGCGGAAGCGCTCAAAATCCGACGCCTTCGTCAGCTTGCGATCCAGTCCCGGAGAAGAAACCTCCAGCACATACGATCCACCCGGGAACGCATCCTCAACGTCGACGATCGTTCCAAACTCCCGGCTGAACTTCGAGCAATCCTCGTGCGTCACTCCGTCCGGACGATCCGCCGCTGGCACCGCTCCCGGCCGGTCAATAAAGACGCGCAGCATGCGGTGCTTACCTGCTCCGCACACTTCCACTTCGACCACTTCCAGCCCGCTCGAGCCCGCCACCCGCTCGGCAATCTGCCGGACCTTATCCAGATCTAAAGCCATGTTTTCAGCAACTTGCGCCACAATCGCCGCGCCAGTCCATCCCAGCTAATCGGCCCAAACTAAAAAGTGGGCTTTCGCCCACTGGTGTGCTTCGACAATCCTGACACTACGACACAACAGTATTCATCCGTAACTATACGCCGCCAATTTGGAAAACACAAACCGGCTTGAGCTATAATAGCCGCCGTCTTGGGACGTCCTGCTTTTACGCCGTGACGATTTGGAGGCTTCCGTGAAACTGATGTTTCTCGTTGTTGCTCTTACCGCAGTGGCAGCGCTCTTCGCAGGCGGGCCAGCCTATGCTCAGAATGCTTTCACGCCCGACCAGGTTAAATTCGGTCCTGCGCCGCCCTTCCTGCCGCCCGGAGCGCAGTTGGCTGTCTTGGAAGGCGACCTGATGGCCTCGACCGGCGACTTCACGATTCGTCTCAAGATGCCCGACGGTTACAAGGTCGCTCCTCACACTCATCCCAACCGGGAGAATGTAACCGTCCTCTCCGGCACCCTAATGGTGGGTATGGGAGACCAATTCGACGCCACCAAAATGGCGAGCTTCGGGGCGGGCAGTTTCGCCTATCTCGACCCCAGCATGCATCACTACGCCATGGCTTCCGGAGAAACGGTGATCCAGATCCACGGGAGGTCGCCCGTAAAGTTCAACTACATCAACCCGGCAGACGATCCCAGCGGGAAAAAATGACGGGAAGAGATCGGCGTTGAGCCGTGCCTCTCGTGTTGTTGGTTTTGACTAATCAATCGCCCTGCCCGCCCAAGCCGAGCGAAGCCCTGCGGCCCAGTCTTGGCAACGGCCCTCTGGGGAAGGCCCGCGCCCCACCCAGTTACGGAAGTATCTGAAGTAACCTTGCCCTCACCTTGCCCATCCCTCAAACTTCTCCTGATGCACTTTTCCCGCGCCCATCTCGCCATCGCAATGGGCTCCGCTGGCCTGCTCGTGCTCGTGTTTCTCGGCTATCTGTACTGGCTGAGCAGCCAGCCGCCGGTTCTATCGCGCTCCGAAGAACGCGACCCGCTCACCCAGTTGCCGGTCAGCATCACCATGAATCCGTTTCGCGATCGCACCATCGAACGCACCGCCAACAGCTTTATCGCTGAGATGCGCGATGGCAATTGCCGCAAACTGCTCGCCCAGTGGGAAAAGGACTACCGCAAAAAGCGCGCCGACTTCCTCTGCCACTCCGAAGCCCAGCACCCGCTGATTTCCTGGAACCTGGTGGAATGGGAAGACGCGCCTCCCCTCGTGATTCTGCACTACAAAGGCCAGCGCTACAGCACCCCCAGCCAGGACGCAACCTACAAGGATCTTTTCTCAGTGACCGAAGAAAAAAAAGATTCCGGCTGGACGGTTACGAAGTACGATTCCTTCTACTGAGTCCCCTTGTCATTCCGGCCCCGAGCGAAGCCGACGGGGAGGGGCCTGCAGTAGGCAGACTCCCGCATTGACTGCACACTAACTCAACTCCGCCTATATGGTTCGCTCGTCCATCCTTCGCCGGATCACTTCCGNCCAATTACTTCGTGATGTCCTGAGCAGGCGCCGGTTTCTCCAGTTGCGCCCTAGCCTGCAGNTCACCGGAAGCGGCCGCCTCCAGGGTCTGAGCCGAAGCCTCGGTCCTTTGTTGTAGAACTCTGGCAGCGGCGCTGATCTGAACTTTATCCGCGGCGGGTGCCTGCGGTTTCGGAGCGGGTGCTGTTTGGCGCGCTCCCNACGGCTGAACTGCGGACGGGGCTTGGACTTTCGTTACGCTACTCACTGGGCCGGCCATANGTTAGAAACCTCTAATGTTNCCATCGGCACCACGCCCGATAGACTTTAGCAGTCCGTTGTTCAACGGAGACTCGTATCAGGGAACGCCTCCAGGCATGCCGCAAGCGCATTAGTATCAACCGGCCTTCACACCGGTTTTGACTTTGTTTTGAAGGGGCGCGGCTTCAGCCCCTGAGGACCGGACTTCGCGCACCAACTATTCATTTACGGGGCCAAGTAACTGAGTACTGGTTACCGGGATCTAAGTTAGGATGATGTTCGGAGCAATCCTCGGCGCACTCTGCGTCTCGGCGGTGAAGTACCCTACCCGCCAATATGCACCATCGTCCGCGACGCCGGCACAAACCCCGGCTCCCCAATGTGGTGCCGCTCTTCTTTCTTCTCCACCACTTTCACAATGAACTCCGCAAGCTTCTCGTCTGTCGCGCCCCGCCGCATCAACTCCTGCAGGTCGTGATCCCACACGGAGAACAAACACGTCCGTAGCTTGCCGTCCGAGGTGATGCGAATCCGGCTGCAGTGTCCGCAGAACGGATGCGACACCGGCGCGATGATCCCAATCTCGCCCACGCCATCCGAGAAGCGATACCGCCGCGCCGTTTCGCTGCGCGCGTGCGCCATCTCCTCCAGCGTCAGATACTCCGACATGCGCGCGACAATCTCATCGAGCCTAACCACAATTTCCGGTGTCCACACGCGGTCTTCTTCGAGCGGCATGAATTCGATGAAGCGCACCACCACCCGCTCTTCCCGCGCGAACATCCCAAACGGAATAATCTGATCTTCATTGAAGCCGCGCAGCAGCACGCAATTGATTTTCACCGGATCGAGCCCTGCCTGCCGCGATGCGCGAACTCCCGCCAGCACGCTTTCGTATCCATTCGGCGCACGCGTGATGCGCGCAAATCGCTCCGGATCCACCGCATCCATGCTCACCGTAACGCGGTCGAGTCCCGCGTCTTTCAGCGGCTGCGCGATCTCCGCCAGCAGATGGCCGTTCGTGGTCAGCGCAATTTCAGGCTTCTTGCCGTCCACAGTACGAAGCTTCGCGAGATCGCCGACGAACTCCACAATGCCCTTGCGCAGCAGCGGCTCGCCGCCCGTCAGCCGAATCTTCGTGATCCCGAGCCCCACCAGTATCCGAGCCATCCGCAAATAATCGTTGAACGGAAGTTCCGCATACGCCGCCCCGTTCGTCCCCGTCCGGCAATAGACACACCGGTAGTTGCAGCGGTCCGTGATCGATATCCGCAGGTCGTGAATCGAGCGCCCGAATTTGTCAGTAAGCGGCATTTAGCAATTAGCAATTAGCATTTAGCATTTAGCATTTAGCAATTAGCATCTAGCCCTCACACCGCACCGAGCCGGTTTGGCTAAGTGCTAAATGCTAAGTGCTAACTGCCAGATTCTTCGCGAAAGGAAACACACAGGCGGGCACAATCCCGGCGAGCGTTTCCTTTCCAACACGGGAGGCGCAGACGTTTCCATCCGCACCCTCGAATCGCACCCGTCAAACCGGCGCAACCCTCGCCCCCGCCGCCAGAGAATCTCTCACACTACGAATCTCTCAGGCCACGGGGGTCGGAAACTCGGTGATCATTATAGACGCCGAATCGAAACTCCGCGAGCAGCCTGCCGGTGGAGCGCCGGGCGTCCCCGCCCGGCGGCGAGGCAGCGACGCGCGCCCCATGCCAGCCCTGCTAAACTTTCCGCATGAAAGCACTCGTCATCACTCGTTTCGGCGGCCCCGAGGTTCTCGAATTGCAGCAGGTTCCCGACGCGCATCCCGCGCCCGAGCAGCTTCTGGTGAAAGTGGAAGCGGGCGGCCTGAACTTTGCCGATCTGATGACCACGCGCGGCGGATACGCCGGCACCCCCAAGCCGCCGCTCACTGCCGGCCGCGAATTCGCCGGCATCGAATTGACCAGAAACGCCGAATCTACTGGACGCCGCGTCATGGGCTACACCCAGTGGGCCGCCTTCGCCGAAAAAACGGTGGCGCATCGCAACCTCGTCTGGCCCATCCCTGAAAATTGGACCGCCGAACAGGCCGCCGCTTTCCCCGTAAATTTTTTCACCGCCTACTTCGCCTACTGGAAGGCCGGTTTGCTCGACCAGCCCGGCGCCCGCGTCCTGATTCATGCCGTTGCCGGCGGAGTCGGCACCGCCGCCGTGCAAATCGGAAAGATTCTCGGCATCGAAATGTACGGCACTTCTTCTTCCGACGACAAGCTCGCCCGCGTGCGCGAACTCGGCCTGCAACACGGCATCAACTACAAGCAGCGCGATTATGCCGAAGCGATCAAAGATCTGACAAGCGGCGACGTCACGCGCGGCGAAGGCGTGGACGCGGTTTTCGAAATGCTCGGCGGCGAGCACGTCGCAAAAAGCGTCAAATGCGTCCGCGATTTCGGACGCGTCATCGTTTATGGCACCGCCACCGGCGAAACTCCGCAACTCGACACTCGCCTTCTCTACGCGAAAGGCGCCAGCGTCCACGGACTCTGGCTGTCGTATCTGAGCGCCAACCGCCCGCTCATGGAATCCGCGTGGAAGCAGCTTTCAGAATGGCTGGCCGCCGGCAAGCTCCATCCCGTGATCGGAAAAGTTTTCCCGCTGAAAGAAGCCCGCGCCGCTTACACCCTGATGCAGGAAGGCAGGAACTACGGCAAGATTGTGCTGAAGATCAGTTAGCGAACTATTAGATTTGTCATCAGTCTTATAGATTGTCATCCCGAACGAAGTGAGGGATCTGCAGTTCGCCACAAAATGCAGATCCCTCACTTCGTTCGGGATGACAAATCCTAAGAAGTGTCGCTTGTGCACCGCTCCAGATCCACTTTGACCGCGGGTCTTAGTACCTGGCGCCCGCACTCCAGACAAAACACTTCCGCCCTGTTACTCCCGCATGCCCTAATGTGTTGCTAACGCGGCCCGCGCCCACGCGTCCAATATGCATGGCCACAAGAAAACATGGTTCGCAACGAAATCGGGAACTTACTCAAACCGGGATTCGTATCCTGTAGCGAACCAACGTGGGGTGGACGAACCGACTCTCGATCCACTTAAAAGAATTTGCAGGGTGACGGGACTGGCGCATGCATGGTTTGGCGGCCCTGGATGCGCCGGGTCCAAGTAAAAAACACGAGTCTGAGGCCCGCGTCTTTTTGCGTCACCCTGACACGCGCATTGTAGGACTTTGCAGAAAAAAGGCAAGCCCTCAGTCGCGCGTCCTCGAACTATCACCAGCCGCCCCGAACGTCCCGGCCGGAAACCGGGCAGAAAGCGAAGGAGCAAATGAAACTGAATCGTCTGGCAAAGAGTGTGGTGCTCGGGCTGGCCGTGTTGCTCGCATCGAGTGCATTCGCAAGTAACAAGGGTACGCTGCAGGTCCGCGAGCCGCTCGAAGTCGCCGGCCAGCAGCTCGCTCCCGGTGAGTATCAACTGCGCTGGGACGGCACGGGATCGAACGTCGAGGTAAGTTTCATGCAGGGCAAGAAGGAAATCGCGAAGGCTTCGGCGAACGTTGTCGCGCTCGACAAAGCCTCCGACTACGACTCAACAGTCATCGACCACGCCAGCGGCAAGGCATCGGTTTCGGAAATACGGTTCTCCGGTAAGAAGTACGCCCTGGCCATCGCCGCTACCGAAAAAGCCGAACTGGGCGGAGGCTCCGGCAAGTAACTGACTAACTCCTGGAAAGACAAATAAGGGAGCGCTCCGGCGCTCCCTTCTGTTTGTCGGTCTAGTGGAGAGCCGGGCGTCCCCGCCCGGCTGGACGGGCGAGACGCCCGTCCCTCCACTGCATCAAAAGCCTCCGGTCTTACTGTTTCCCGGTAAAACCCGAAAACTGGCAATTATCTTCTGTGCAGAAACCATGTCAACGCGAAATTAAGCATCGCTCTGCCAGAGAGGGTACCCGTTTTTCTTGTCTGGGAGCATAATGAAGAAGCGGGAGGGCGTTATGCATAGCAGAAAACTGCTAATGTCTCCGGTTCTGACCGCGCTCATCCTATACCTCGCGATATATCCACTGCCTGCGCGGTCATCCACATCTCAAGAGAACAATTCAACCCAGAATCAGAACAAGGCCGCCGAAACGGGAAAGCCAGCTTCCAGCGGCCAAGCGAAGGAGCCCGCTTCCGATATCAAGTCGGCTCCAACAGACGAGGGACAACTCGCAACCGTGAACAATGCGAAGATTCCTTCGTACTCGAAAGTCTACGTCGCCCCGATTCCAGGCGGCTTCGAGAACTACATCATTGCCGGCTTGCGAAACAAGAAGGTGCCGCTGACCGTGGTGATTGACCGCAGCAAGGCTGACTACGAAATCAGCGGCGTCTCGGACAGCGAGAAGGCAGGGTGGGCGAAGATGCTGTTTATCGGGTCGCAGAATTCAAATGAACAAGCCAGCATCAAGATTTCGGACCTGAAAACCGGAGCGGTCATCTTTGGCTACTCCGTTCACAAGACCAACTCCGTGCGCGGCAAGCAAAGCGCAGGAGAAGCATGCGCCAAACACATAAAGCAAATTGTGCTTGAGTAGAAGCCGATTGCCGGCTGCGGAAGGAGCGGCAAATGTCGTACAAGGGAAAAGTATTGAGCGTTCTACTGCTTCTGTTTGTGGCTGCAGTTTCCACAGCGCTCGCGGGCGAAAAGAACGCGCCCCCTTCGCAGAAGATTCCGAAGGGAGCGAAAGTGTTTGTGGCACCCATCGCGGGCGGCTACGACAACTATTTGAAAGACGCCATCGCAAAGAAGAAAGTGCCCGTCGAGATCGTTGCCAACCGCGATCAGGCGGATTATGAGATCACCGGCACTGCGGAAAGCCAGAAGGCGAGCACCGCCAAGAAGGTCATCCTGGGAAATTGGCACTCGCGGGAAGAGGCCAGCATTGCACTTAGTAACATCAAGAGCTCCGAAGTGGTGTGGGCCTATTCCGTCCACGAGGAAGCCTCCACTCACGGGAAGAAAAGTTCGGCAGAGGCATGCGCTAAGCACCTGAAAGAAGCGATCGAGAATCAATGAGCGAAGACGGCGGGAGAGACCGCCCGCCAACACCAGCAGAAGCGTCTCAGCAACACCAATAAAAGGGAGCGCGCAAGCGCTCCCTCCACCAACTGAGAACTGGCCACTGAGAACCGCGGGCTCCTTCAGTACTTCGGCATCTTCGGATCAACCCGATCGGCCCACGCTAAGATGCCGCCGGTCAGGTTATAGACCTTGGTAAATCCCGCCCGCCGCAAAAAGTTTACCGCTTTCGCGCTGCGCCCGCCCATCTTGCAATGGGCCACGATCTCGCGGCTCGAGTCGAGTTCGCTCACGCGCTTCGGTAAGTCGCCCACCGGGATGAGATATCCCTTCAGGTTGCAGATCTGGTATTCGTGCGGCTCGCGCACGTCGAGAATGAAGACGTCGGCCTTCGCGTCTAACTTCTTCTTTAACTCTTCCACCGAGATCGCCGGGATGTCATTTCCAGCGGGCTCTTCCTGCCCGCGGATGCCGCAGAACTGATCGTAGTCAATCAGCTTGGTGATCGTCCGGTGCGTGCCGCAGACGGGGCAATCGGGATTCTTGCGCAGCTTCAGTTCGCGGAACTTCATGCCGAGCGCATCCACCAGCAGCAATCGTCCGGCGAGCGAATCGCCTTGCCCCAGAATCAGCTTGATGGTCTCGGTCGCCTGAATCACCCCGATCAGTCCGGGTAGAATGCCCAGCACTCCGCCTTCGGCGCAGGAAGGCACCAGGCCCGGCGGTGGCGGCTCCGGATAGAGGCAGCGATAGCACGGTCCCTCTTCGGTTGCGAACACGCTGGCTTGCCCCTCAAAACGAAAAATGGAGCCGTAAACATTGGGCTTGCCGGTGAGCACGCAGGCGTCGTTGACCAGGTAGCGCGTGGGAAAATTGTCGGTGCCGTCGGCGACGATGTCGAACTCGCGAAACAACTCCAGCGCATTGGCGCTGGTCAGTTTCATGTCGAACGTCCGCAGGTTCAGGAAGGGATTGAGCGCCGTCAGTTTGTCGGCGGCGGAGTCGAGCTTCTTGCGGCCAACGTCGTCGGTGGTGTGGATGATCTGGCGCTGCAGGTTGGTGTAATCCACGACGTCGAAGTCCACGATGCCGAGCGTGCCGACGCCCGCGGCCGTCAGGTAGAGTGCGAGCGGTGAGCCAAGTCCGCCCGCTCCAATGCACAGCACCTTCGCGGCCTTCAGCTTCCGCTGCCCTTCCATGCCCACCTCGGGCATGATCAGATGGCGCGAGTAGCGCAGGATTTCGTCGTTGCTTAAAACGGCTTCGGGTTGGGCATCGGCGGGTTTGACATCGGTAAGCGTGGCCATAAATTCCTTTTAAAATTTTAATCGGGACGAAAGCGAACTAGCAGGCTGCGGACGCGCCCTCAGCGGCTAAAGCCGTATCTAAATAATGCAGTTATCGCAGCGGTGAACCGCTGCGCCACCCAAAATCAAGTGCAACACTGACAGGAGATCGTACTCAGCAAATCATAACGCCGCAGCCGCCGGCAATCGACGGCACAATGGAAATGGTATCACCGTCTTTAAGCACCGTGGCTTCTTTTTGCAGGTAGCGCATGTCTTCGTCATTGACATAGACGTTCACGAACGCGCGCAGTTTGCCCTCGTCGGTATAGAGATGGCGCTTCAGGTCAGGATGCCGCGCGACCAGGCCAGCCAGGACCTCGCCCACGGTTTTTCCAGGGACATCGATCGAGGCCTGTTTCCCCGAGTATTGGCGCAGTGGAGACGGTATTTGGATCTGGGGCATATAAAGAAGATGCCAGGGTACTCGCGAAAGATGCAAGTCAAAGCGAACCTCGCACACAAGCTCAGGATAAAGAAAGAAGATGGGCGCCGGCGAACCGGAACGCCCAAGCAACTTTGGGCACTAATGCAGAGCTGGCGTTTTGCCGATCTGACCACTAGGACGGTGACCGTGTGATTGTTGACGCTGTCGATCCATGCCCGGGCTGGACGGGCGAGGGCGCCCGTCTCTCCATCGCAGGACTTATCACGCGGTCACGGTACTAGGACGGTGGGGGCATGTCTGAACAGGTTGGAGTGGTCGAATCGGAGCGCTTGAAAGAGAATTTCGCGTTCGGACGCACTTGCGACGGTTGCGACGCGCATGCACGGGAAGCGAAACTCATCCAGTCCTCGCTGCTGCCCACACACGGGCTCCGCGACGGGTCCGTCGACATCGCGTTCCGCTTCATCCCCTTCTCCGAGGTGGGGGGCGACTTTGTCGACTTCTTCCGTTTACCCGACGGTGTCATCGGCATCTACCTCGGGGACGTGGTCGGGAAGGGTTTGTCGGCGGCCATGTTCGCCGCGCTCGTGATGGGCACCCTGCGCGGGATTCACAAGACCGGGACGGATACCGCGCACGTTCTTGCCCT
>JGI26339J46600_10000495_pt1 | contig 13575 bp, 15 predicted proteins | sample BogFormECP12_OM1_FD_46600 | JGI IMG/M metagenome (IMG submission 46600) | reverse complement strand
CCTGAAATTACCTATCTCGAAGCCATCCGGCAGGGTTTGTGGGAAGAGATGAAACGCGATGAAAACGTCTTTCTGATCGGCGAAGATATCGGCCGCTACGGAGGCGCCTTCGGTGTAACGCATGGCATGCTGGACGAATTTGGGCCCGAACGGATCCGTGAAACGCCGATTTCGGAAGCGACCATCGTGGCTACGGCCATCGGGGCTTCACTGCTCGGGATGCGTCCCGTGGCGGAGATCATGTTCATGGATTTTGTTTTTTTGGCCCTGGATCAGCTGGTCAACCAGGCAGCCAAGATGCATTTCATGTTCGGCGGCCGGACGAATGTCCCCATTGTCGTTCGCACACCTGGCGGATCAGGCACCGGTGCGGCTGCCCAGCACTCACAGTCATTGGAAAGCATGTTCATGCACTTCCCAGGATTAAAGGTGGTTAACCCATCAACGCCCTACGATGCCAAGGGCTTGCTCATCACTTCCATGCGCGACCCGAACCCGGTGGTCTTCATCGAACACAAACAGCTTTACAAGACCAAAGGCGAGGTCCCGGAAGGCGAATACGCGATACCATTCGGCGTGGCAGAAATCAAGCGGCCCGGCAAGGACCTGACCGTCGTTGCTAATAATGTGATGGTCCCGCGTTCGTTGGCAGTGGCAGAGCGTCTGGCCCTGGAAGGGATCGATGTCGAAGTAATAGACCCACGCACCCTTCTACCCCTAGATACCGAGACCATCATTAACTCAGTGATAAAGACCGGCAGGTTGCTGGTAATCCATGAAGCTTGTCAAACGGGCGGTTGGGCCGGAGAGGTGATTGCCACAGTGACAGGCAGCCGGGCATTTGATTATTTGGATGCGCCTGTCCGCAGGCTCGCCGGGAAAGATACTCCCATTCCTTACAACCGTGAGCTGGAACGATCAGCCGTACCCCAGGAGGAAGATATCGAACAGGAAATCCGGGCTATTCTTGCAGGAAAGTATTAGCAGGGTAAAACAATGCCAGTGCCTTTCATTATGCCTAAATTTGATATGGATCAAGAGAAAGCCACCATTGTATCTTGGGTGAAAGGGGAAGGGGATTTTATCAAGGCCGAAGAGACGGTACTCGTGGTCGAGACGGAAAAGGTGGCCATCGATGTACCCGCGCCTGCTTCAGGAACTTTGGCGGGCATCCGCTATCAAGCGGGCGATGCTGTCCCCGTGACGGCCATCATTGCATATATTCTAAAAGAAGGGGAGACTCCCGCCAGTCTGCCGAAGAATGAAAAGGCTTCCGTAATCGCCGCGCCCATCGTCCTCCCTCCGGCTTCGGCTGCATTTGCGCCTGTCCCAGTTACACCGGTAGCCGCGCGACTAGCAAAGGAAAAGGGTGTGGATCTTTCGAAGGTCACTGTCGAAGGGGAACGCATTACCCGCGAGGATGTAGAACGGTACTTGAGCAACAAAACAGCGCCTCGAGCCGCGCCTGTCCCGACAAGCCGAGTCGCTGTCCCAGCCACGCCGGCTGCACGGCGCTTGGCGCGCGAATCTGACCTTGAGCTGGAGGCCATCCGTGGCAGCGGTCCACGCGGCCGTGTCCAGGCAGTGGATGTTAACTTGGCAGCTGATCAGAAAAGCGCCGTAGCTGCCTCTATTAATGATCGTCCCGCGCGTCTCGTGCCACTGGCAGGTATGCGCCAGAAAATCGCCGAACGCATGACTGCCAGCTTCCACGACATTCCACACATCGCGCTGACTGTCGAGGCGGATGTTTCAGCTCTGGAGGCATCGCGAATAAGCTTGGGTGGGCTTTTCGAGCAGGAAGAAAATGGAAAACTGAGCATCACCGCGCTGCTTGTGAAAATTATCGCCTGGGCACTAGAACGTAATCCGTATATTAATGCCTCGCTCGAGAACGGACAGATCTATTTATGGCAGGACATTAATATTGGTGTGGCCACGGCTTTGCCGAATGGCTTAATCGTGCCGGTTATTCATCAGGCCAACAAAAAATCCATTCGCGAAATCGCAATTGCCCTAGGCGATCTGAGAGCGCGCGCTCAAGAGAATAAACTGTCCTTGGAAGATGTCCAGCGCGGCACGTTCACCATTTCGAACCTGGGCATGTTTGGCATCCATCAATTCAGGGCTGTGATCAACCCACCGGAAAGTGCGATCCTCGCGATCGGAGCAATTATCAAAAAACCGGTCGTTATCGGAGAGAGGGATGAGGTGGCCGTGCGGCCTATGCTGACAGCCACCCTCTCCGCGGACCACCGTGTAATCGATGGAGTCGTGGCCGCCCGCTTCCTGCAGGATTTCGTGCAGGGCGTCGAAGTCCCGGCCTCGCTTTCCTATTAAATTAAAATCTATGACCGAGGTAATGAATGGTTGAAGCTAAGATCATTGTCAAACACAAGGTCGGATTGCACGCCCGGCCAGCCGCTGCATTCGTTCAGACCGCCAGCAAGTTTACCTCGCAGATTACGGTCAAAAACCTGACGAGGGTTGGCGACCCGGTGAACGCCAAGAGCATTCTTAGTGTACTGACATTAGGCGTGCTGCAAAATCACGAAATCCAGCTAAACGCGGAAGGTCCGGACGAGCAGAAGGCCGTGGAAAGTCTCAGGGAACTCGTCCTCAACAACTTCGGTGAAAGCGAATAGGTCTGGGGATGGAAGAAATAAGTTTGCAAGGAATTGCAGCCAGCAACGGAATTGCGATCGGCCCCGCCTACTGCTTTGTTCCAGCGAAGCTCTCGATCCCTGTCCGCACGCGCGAGTCGGCCGAGCAGGAGATGACCCGTTTTGGCCCGGCCCTCGGGCGGGCCAAAAGGGAGTTGCAGGAATTGCATGACTCCCTTGCCCAACGGACCGGTGAAAAAGAAGCCGCAATTTTTGAAGCTCACCAGATGATGCTGGAGGACCCGACGCTTGCCGAAAAAGTGCGCGAAGCGGTGGATGCTGGACAAATCATCGAGCAGGCTGTGGTGACAGCCACAAACGGCCTGGCCGCGATGCTGGAGGCAATGGCGGACCCCCTCTTTGCAGCAAGGGCCGCGGACGTCAAAGATGTCGGAGCGCGTGTTTTGCGAATCCTGCTTGGACTGCCGGACCTTACCTTGGGCAATTTGAAAGAGCCATCCATCGTGATCGCCCACGACCTAACGCCTTCCGATACCGCTAGCCTGGACCCAGACCTGACTCTCGGTTTTTGCACGGAGGCGGGCGGGCTGACCTCGCACAGTGCCATCCTGGCGCGCACTTTAGGCATACCTGCCATCGTGGCCTTGGGAGAGGATCTGATCCGGAGAGTGCCGACTGGAACTCAATTGGTTCTGGATGGGGAGACGGGAAAATTATTTGTCTCAGCCAGCGACCAGACTGTTAGACAATATCAACGCACCAGGGATGAGCGAGAAATACACCGAATGCAAATCAGGGCGCACGCCAGTGAGCCAGCTCATACTTCGAACGGCCGGCGGGTCGAAGTGGGAGCCAATATTGGTGATGCTGCATCGGCACGGGATGCCCTGGCGAATGGTGCGGAAGGGGTCGGATTGCTCCGCACCGAGTTCCTCTATCTGGACCAGGTTCAGCCGCCGTCCGAAGAAAGTCAGCTGGGCATTTATGAGGAGATTTTCAAAGTTATAGGACAGCGCCCGCTGATTGTGCGCACGCTGGATATCGGCGGAGACAAACCACCCTCGTATCTGCCATTTCCGCAGGAGATGAACCCCTTCTTGGGTTGGAGGGCCATCCGCATCAGTCTGGATCGGACGGATCTGTTCAAAACCCAACTGCGTGCGATCCTGCGCGCGGCCGTGGGATACCAGGTTCGCATCATGTTTCCAATGGTTAGCGACTTGGATGAACTTCGGCGTGCACGCCACCTGGTGGATGAGGTCAAAGTTGAATTAAGCCATGAGAAGCTGGCCTTCGCGGATAACGTGCCGGTCGGAATCATGGTGGAAACACCGGCGGCAGCAGTATTGGTGGATGTCCTATCCGAGGCCGCTGATTTTTTTAGCCTGGGTACGAACGACCTTACTCAGTATACTCTGGCCGTCGACCGCGGCAATGCAACGGTTTCTGCCCTTTACCAGCCGTTGCATCCCTCCGTGCTGCGTCTCATTCAACAGACCATCCAATTGGCACACGCCAGGGGCAAGTGGGTCGGTATGTGCGGCGAATTGGCGGGGATGGCGAAGGCCATCCCTATTCTGCTAGGTCTCGGTCTGGATGAGTTCAGTATGAACCCGCGTGCGATACCCGAAGCCAAACATCTGATCCGCCAACTGGATGATGGCCAGGCGCGCAAGATCGCTGACTATGCCCTAGGATTGAAGACTGCCACAGAAATTGATACGTACATGCAGGAGACACTGAAAAATCTTTAGGAGGAACTTATGGCAATTTCCAGAAAAAGCTCTCAAAAAAAATCCAGGCCTGCTTCTCGAAAGGTGAGAGGGAAAGCGTTCCGCCGATTCGACCCTCGCGCTCCTTGGAAACCATCCTGGTATGTGCTGTGGGGGTTCCTCACAGTGGTCGGGGAGTTGATTCTGATCTTCCTTGTGAAAAGCAAGGTGGTGATCCCCATGGTTCAGGTGGTCGTGATCTTTGTGTGCATTCCCTTGATTGCTCATCTTCTCGTCTCAGCCTTCAGGTCGATCCTTGTAGCAATTTCTATGCCTGAAGATTCATAATCATCGGAATGCATATTCCTGTTGACCTCATATAATTCAAGAAATTCTGAAACGTGAGCCATAGAGACAATAGGAATTGTTGCCGCGCTCTCTCAAGAATCTGAAGCACTCCTCCAGCATATCGGGCAGTGGAAGCGCATCCCGATCGGCCTGTTCCGCGCTTATCGCTTCCGGATACTCGAGCGAGATTGCCTGTTGATCGAATCAGGTATGGGTGTCAAGCGCGCGGCAAGTGCCACCCAGGCCCTGCTGGCAATTGCTAATCCGCATTTCCTGGTCTCTTTCGGCGTGGCAGGTGCCGTAGAAGATGATCTGCAAATCGGGGATGTGGTCCTAGCTCGTAATACGTGCTCCTTGGAGCAGGGCATACCTGGTCAGTTTCATCGTCTCGCTTCCTTCTCGGATCCTGCACAGCAGGCAGCTGCCCGAGCTTTGGAACCGCGCGGCGCCCGATTATATTCTGGAACAGCGATCACCACGCGCGGATCTCAAATTATCTTGCGACAGGCGGGGACAATTGAACATCCGGTTCTGGAAATGGAGACAGTTGGCATTGCGCGAATTGCAGAGGAAAAAGGAATATCGCTTTTATCCTTGCGGGCGATAAGCGATTGCCCGAGTGAGCCGATCCCTTTTAATCTTAATAGATCCACAGATGAAGAGGGGAACCTGCACCTTGGCAAGATGATCGTGACAGTAATCGGGCAACCGAAAATTATTTTTCACTCTAGCAGGGTGCTTCGGAACGTCAGGAGGGCCGCAGACAACGCGGCAACTGCTTTGATCGCAGCGCTGCGTCAGCCTTTCGCGGTCGTATCTGAAAATCACACAAGTCCGTAAAGTTCATGTGGTTATACTCTTGTGCTTCTATATTATATTATCTGTCTGAAATTGTGAGTTCAAACAAACATGTTTTTCTCATTACCATCTTTCAGAGATGCCAGGATGGAGAGAAACATCAGTAGTCTGCCGAAGTCCCGCGCCATGAATATCTGGGCGGCCTATTAGAATACAACTTTATTAATCCAAGTAACTATTTCCGGTGTGAAGTTTGACTGGAAGTGTGCCTGAATACGCTTGATCAATTGCTCAATATAAGATAAGGTAAATAAAAGGAGTAATGAAGTGAACGCAACGCTTGTTTATATGGTGAATAGAATTCCCTATGATGACCGACCTAGTTATAAATATGTAGATGTCGGTCATGTGCTTCTCCTTTTTGGTGTCGCAACCGCAAGGATAACACTTGACCTACCTTTCATTGCAAATTACAGAAATCATTGTACAAAACTTAGAAAGCCTCATCGATCCTCACAATAAGAGGATCGATGAGCTATAACTCAGGAAAGAACATTCAAACCACGCATTCGACTCGCAATCTGAAAGACGAAGAAGATGTAGAATGGGAATAGCATGCAGAACACAGGCTGATACACAAGAGTACTCTTCGATGAACTGGTTTTATTGTTAAGTGCTGCGTTGCGCCTTTCGTATCAGTACCGAAGCTAGGAGGCGAGTTATGAAAGCAAGTAGATTTCGTCAGATTGTGTTGTTCGGGCTGTTAGTGACCATGATCCTAGGGTGCAATCTTCTTGGGAATGTTTCCACTCCGCTTGCGTCCCCCGGAGGCCAACTGTTGGGGATATCTTCTATGCAACCGACAACCGCATTCCTAGCTGTTAGCACGGCGCTGGAGGCAACGGCCGTTCCAGCAACTCAGATCCCTGTGCCATCCACGCCCATTCTCGGGCCAGCGATTCCACACTTGGCCGGGGGCCAGACATTTGATATTACGTATATTCACATGGTCGATGCAAATCAAGGTTGGGGAATTGGCGGACCTGCACAGACTGCGGATCATGTCTTTCGCACGCAGACCGGGGGTCAGACTTGGCACGATGTCACGCCACCACAGCCAGCTCCCGCAGCCGGGGATGCTATTGCCGCCCTAGGGTTCTTCGAAGATGCTTTCAATGGCTGGGTTGTTTACGGTCCAGTCGACTCGTCCACCGTACCGCCTTATATCCTAGTGTGGTTCACACATGATGGCGGTGCTTCGTGGACCTATGGATTAGTCAATTCAACAGGTGTCTCCGCTGAGTCGTTTAGCCCTTGGTACCTGGATTTTTCCGATAGCCAACATGGCTGGCTGCTGGTGCTGCTTGGGGGAGGGATGATGCATGCCTACGTGGCCCTCTATTCTACTGACAATGGCGGTGTGACCTGGACGGACATTCTGGATCCCAGTTCGGGGAATGACATCCAGTCCTTTACAAAGACAGGAATGATTTTTGTAGATGAGCACACTGGCTGGTTGACGCGCGACGCACAGGGGGTTGATTCCATCCCGCACACTTTCCTGTCCCAGGATGGCGGAGTGAATTGGACACGGATTGACCTGCCGGCGCCAACCGGTACAACCGGTTGGTTTGATAACAATTCTTGTGGGATGTACTCTCCGGTCGCCCTCTCTACTCAGTCTGCCTTCTTCATCATGAAATGCTTGGATAATGCAACCTATAAAGTGGAGCATAACTACCTGTACTCAACAGGCGACGGCGGCCAAACTTGGCAATCAGTTTCGTTGCCTTCCGCCTTCGCCGTAGCATCCCCGCCAGACGGGGGATTGTTTTTCACCAATGTCCAAAGCGGATTGGTATTGAGCCGCTGGATCTACCGCACGGACGACGGCGGAAAAACTTGGTCGAGTGGGAAGCAAGTGAATTGGGATGGACAATTTAGTTTTGTAGATCTCAACACCGGCTGGGCTGTTGCCACCAATGCCGGGAAAATTGCGCTGGTCAGGACGGTTGACGGGGGCGGAACATGGCAGGAGATCAAACCTGTGATAACTCCGTGAGATTGATCTCGATACCGCTCGATCCTTCATTTAGCTGATCGGTTCTGGATACTTTTTTCCAATCAGTTTCCTTGAATAACAGATTCGCTGCGTCGGAAAACCCGTGAGAGTGACCAGGCAAAAAGCTATAGTGGATGGCCAGAAAAATCCGCCCAAGGAAATTCATCAGATGAAATTACAACCTTCGGAAATTAAGAAATGAACAAGATCCTCTACGCTTTGACTTGCGCTTTGATTGTCACCGTTGCTTGTGGAACAAGTAGCATCGCCCCAATACTTGATCCAAACGAATTGCAAACTGCAATTGTTAGCACTGCTTTAGCGGCACAAAATCAGACGCAAGCAGCTAATGTCCCTACTGGAACGCTGGTACAAAATAGCCCACCAATACCATCCGTAACACCACCTCCCGCATTAACCGAAATTCCATCCAGTTCAACTGACACTCCGGTTGTGCCTGGGGTCGCCTCAGGCGATGCAGCCTATTTACCCAACCCTCTATGGCAACCTGGAGCTGATAACCCAAACGTGACACAGGATAATATTCATTCAACCATCTGCGTCAGCGGATATACCTCCAGAATTAGGCCTCCCGTTTCCTATACCGAGGACCTCAAAATCCAGCAAATCAGACAGTACGGTTACACCGACACTAATCTTGCTGATTATGAAGAAGATCATCTGATACCGCTTGAAGTCGGCGGTAGTCCAACAGACCCGAAGAACCTCTGGCCTGAACCCAGATATACTGCGCACTATAATGCATCAACAAAAGACAAACTTGAAAACAGGCTTCACGAAATGGTTTGTTCCGGTCAACTTCCGCTAGACACCGCACGACAGTCGATTGCAACCGACTGGGTTGCGGCCTATCGCCAATACGTAGGTCAATCTATCATCGCAGTGACCGCCGCACCGACTGAGCCATGAATATTGACCCTAGACTTGATCCCGGTGTGCCTGGGGTCCATGCCTAGCTCTCAATAACGGTTCAAGGATTGAGGATTTGATAGGTCTGGTACAATGGTATCTGGCGACACAAAACATCCTAAATTCGGCGAAAGCCATCTTGATTCGTAATCATCCAAGTTAATGTAACTGTTGTTAGAATGTTTCGCTAAACAGATATAGCAAAATAAAAGAGTTTCTGGTCAGTGGAAATGATGCAAATGAAAAGAATCTTGCTTTTTGCTATTTCGATTTTGTTTGTCATTCTTATAATCGCCTGTAACTTGCCCTCGCCCGCTGTAGCTACTCCCGTGCAGAATACAGACCCAGTCTATCTTACGGCAATTTCGTGCGTTGACTACTGGGAAGGGAAGGGGTATTTTCCTTCCGCAATACCCCCCAAGCCACCTTTGAATGATATAGCAACCGTATATCCGTGGTGCGATCCGTCCTCGCCATATCTTACGGCAGTAGCCTGCGCCTATGGCAACAACGCCTTTCAGAATTCACAATCACCGTACACCTCAGGCACAAACCCACCCTATTCCTGGGGCGACATCTATGGTGATAGTGACGGGCGGTGTATTCCTACCCCTACCCCTACACAGGCAATTCATGCCATTCTGACTCCGGTTGCTTCGGGGAATCGATGTGCTCTTTTCAACGACCTGCAATTTACGCTCGTAACGCTCAATTGGCAAGCTGGGCAACCGCTGGAGTTTTACATTAAAATGCCAGGAGGCGTCCCTGGTCTTGAAAAGCAAATAAGCCAGGACAGCGGGCCATGGAACTACTCGGTGAATTGGGGGAATCTCCAAGCCCAAGATTGCAAATTTATGCCGGGCCTGCCAGAACGTCTTTATTGCAGCATAAATTTCCCTTCCCAATATGCCAACACTTCCAAGATCCTTGAACTTCATGTGAATGGTTGTGATTCCCCAATCTATCAAAATTTCCACGCAGATATACCTGCCATAGTAGGGTTGTCATCTGGAAGCACCCCCCAGCCTCCCAGCACTCCCCATCTTTGCCCCGCGGGGAAGACTTATCAATGCAGTCCAGGAATAGGAATAGCCGGACCGCTATGTTCTTGCAAGTAATTTGTATTGAATAAAGAAAACAAATGCTCTGTGCTGGCAACTTCAGACATCCGCCAAGATACTGGTGAAAAAACGGGCTCTCACAACGCCGCAATTGCAACGGATCAAACCAAGGAGTAAGCCAGGGCGCCTAAAGCCAGCAGGATCACTTTCTCTTTTGTGTTGAAGCTTTTCTGCCACCAATTCCACAAAGGAACGATGACGCTCTCCTTGAGGGGAACCACGATATATTTCCACAGTCCAACTATGGACACAAAGATCGTTACAATCTCTGCGTCCCTGTAGAGATCCTGTCCCAACGAGTCATTGTTCTGTTGCTGGGATGCAGGCGGTGAGTGGTGCGGATGATGGTGCATTTGCTTTTCCTTTCCCCATTATTATTGGATTTTCTGAATGACTGTTCAACAATGGCGAGTACTGGAATATCCGCTGAATATAGATATTCTCTGTGCAGAGGAAGAACGACCAAGTATATCGCCTGAAATCCAGAGCGGGGCAGGCTTGTCGGTTTGCCCCACCTGCTTATCGAGACTATAACCCGCATTCCACGTCACATACTCACAGAAAACGATCTTTTTTTGCTCGATCCCTTGTGTCGAATATTTTCTCCCACTCAGATGGCGAAAACAAGTACATCGTCCCCGCTTTTCCCCCAAAAATATCCGCCCTGCCTTTTCGACCTGAAAACACAAGAGTTGCTGTATCAAGCTTCGTATTCACCCATTGGGTGAAGGATAACTTGCATGTTAAAATTTTTAAGGAGAAAAAACAACCACGAAAAGGGACTAATTAGGATGATCAATAAAATTGATTTTGCAACCAGGAATCTGACTTCGAATGCAGGCTTGTTTCTTCTGCTTGAAAACGCAAAAGCCAACGGTATTTTTGAACTCATTGACACCGATCTGGTGTTTGATAGTGAATCAACAAATAGGATCAAGATGAATCATATCCAAGCTATGCTCTGCGGCCACTTTATTGGAATCGATAAATAACGGCTTAAACTTCTACAAGGGGATCCACTGATTACCGAGTTTGATATTTCAGTGAAGGAACCGGAAACGGTATCCAGATTTTTAGGTAACTTCAGTTATAAAACAACTCAAATGTTTAGAGAGATCAATTTCAAAGTCTTCAAAAGGCTGCTTTACAAAAGCAAGCTGACCTCCATCACCATCGATATTGACAGTAGTGTGATCAACGTGGAAGGTCATCAGGAAGGCGCCGCGAAAGGATACAATCCCAAAAAGCCCGGCAACCTTTGTTACAACATCCAGTTTGCCTTCTGCGATGAACTAAAAGCCTACATCACTGGATTTGTGAGAAGCGGCAACACCTATACCGCCAATGGCGCAGCTGAAATGATCAAAGAGATCGTTGCCGATCTCAAGACCGATGATCTTGAGATCCTGTTCCGAATGGACAGCGGCTATTTTGATGAAGAAATTATTGAAACGATCGAATCTCTGGGGTGCAAGTATTTGATCAAAGCCAAAGAATATCCAACCCTGGTTTCTCAAGTAATGGATCCTTCTGTTTTGTTCGTGACCGGGGAGGATGGCAGGGAAACGGCTGAGCTCTTTACGAAACAAAATACATGGGACAAAGACCAAAGATTTGTCGTTTCTCGGGTATTGAAGCCGGAAGAAGAAAGGGCTCAATTATCTTTGCTGGCAGGGGAAGAATACGAGTACCTTTTCTTTGTAGCCAATACTGAACTCCCTTCAGAAAAAGTAGTCATTTCTTATGAAAAGCGCGGCAATGCCGAGAATTACATCAAGGAAGCCAAGTATGATATGGCGGTTGGGCACCTTTTGCTGAAATCGTTTTGGGCCAATGAGGCCGTGTTTCAAATGATGATGCTTTCCTACAATCTATTTTTGCTTTTCAAATTTGATGTTCTGGGCATTTCAGAGTTCAGACAGCAAATCAAGAGATTCCGCCTGAAGTATGTTTTTCTAGCCGGGAAAATTATCAGATCGGCAAGATATGTGGTCATGAAGCTCCCGGCCAAATACCCCTATCCAGAAGTGTTTGAAAAATGTCTGGCATAAATATCGCTCTGAAATATCCCAAACTGTTATTTCTGTTTAATTGGGATGTTGAAAACGTTTCAGAATATTCGATTTTGAGAAATTGTTTGCGAAAATATATGCAGGGTAGCAAAACCATGCTAAACTTTAGAGAAGTTCCACCAACATTATCGCTCTGTTTGGGCGAAAATGACGGCAAATTTATTTCGACGTGGAATCTCGGTTATATACTCTAAAAGGAAAATCAACTATGATGACAACTGGCGTATGCCCGCAATGTAATTCCAACACGGTTTATACAAAACCTGGAGGAAAGTTTGACGACCAAGTCTTTTCCGGAGGAAGTCAGTATGTTTGCTACCTTTGTACAACCTGTGGCTATTATGAAAGTTACATTGTAGAACAAGATAAATTGCAAAAGGTAGCTACCAACAAAGAGTGGAGAAAAATAGAACCTGGTCAAAGATTCACAACACTTGATGGAAGCCCCGTTGACCCACAATTAGCAACGCAGCTCGGCTACTACATGAAATTGATTCAAACCGGCGTAGAGGCAACGGCATCCATTGCCAGTATAAGTCGCACCAAAGTTCGGTGGTATCAAAGCCATGATATTTCTGGAGGGGTGTTGGATATAACATTTGATGTGACCGCGCCAACGGGCGAACATTTTCAGTCAAAGACTCAAAGTTTGGCGACAGATATAACAATGTTTAGATATGAAATTGGCAAGCAAGCAAATATCAAATACGACCCAGCCAATAAAGCCCAGTGTGTAATGGTGGGTTACCCACTGAAAAGCTGAGGATGGCTTTCGGATTAACATAATCACGCGGTCAATTCAACGACCAATGTTTCCATAGCCAAGTCTAAAGCGACTTGTGTCCTGGCTACTTACGTAAAGGAGGTTGGATATAATATTTTTGCTGATCACAAATGATATGCTTCGCAAATCTACAGATAATCTCGGTATTCTGAAAAGGGATTGAACTTACATGGGTCTTGTTAAAAGTCTATGGTTGCCTTTGGCTCTTATTCTGGTAGGGTTCTATATGTTGCGAAAGGCGATATATGACATCCGTGAGGTTATATCCAGCCGGAACTGGCCTACCATATCGGGTGTGGTGGTAAGGCATCATGACGACCTCTCAACTGGAAACGCCAGGACGCATCGTGCGTTTTATACCTACACGATCGGGGGACATATTTATGATGGAAATGTCTATTTCATTTCCAGCACCATGACCTCCAAAAACGAGCTTGACGAATTTTTCAACCGGTACGCAGTGGGGAAACCTGTAACAGTATTCTATAATCCGAATAAGCTAGAGGAGTCATTGCTGGAGCGTGAACAGGATACAAACTGGTTTTTTCTGGTCTTCAGCTCAATTGTATTGGCAGCTGGAATTTGGTTTTTGATTAGAGTCATCCTTCATTAGAGGATTCTTTTCCTAATTGAGCTTCGCTTTTGTCCGTCCGTTCGTCAAAATGCTCCAAGCTTCGGCATTGCTGCGCGGCGCTTCGCCTTCCCTCACTACGGACGGGCTTAGCCTGCGCACACTGCGACTGTCAAGCGAAATTTCAGAGAATAAATGATGTAAAAGGCTGAAACGAGATGTTCATTCAGTTGCTTTTTTTTGCCCTTTCCCTAATTATTACCTTGCTATTCTTTCTTTACGGATTTAATCAATATTTTCTGATGAACGCAGCTCGAAGTTATTGGATCCCGGCTCTGCCAGAACATTCCAATGTCCGGCCTACTGTTTCAATCCAACTGCCGATTTACAATGAGCGATATGTCATTCGAAGGCTGGTAGCTGCCTGTGCTGTTATGGCAGAAGCATATGGAAAAGAAAAAGCGAGCATCCTGCTGCTTGACGATTCGGACGATGATACGGTCCTGGAAGTTGATAAAGTTGTCGCGGAATACAAGCAAAAACATTTCCAAAT